>Ga0209024_1001224_pt1 | contig 24394 bp, 21 predicted proteins | sample AutmiccommunBRH5_FD_187380 | JGI IMG/M metagenome (GOLD analysis project Ga0209024, IMG submission 187380) | Deep subsurface microbial communities from Mt. Terri, Switzerland - Autotrophic microbial communities BRH/5 (SPAdes) (version 2) | ecosystem: Environmental > Aquatic > Deep subsurface >...
TGGCCAGACTACCGAAACTCCTTGCCCCCTGACGAAGGGGTCAAACCCGACCCGGCGTCCGCAGTCGCAAAGAGCCACCTTCAAACCGTGGGGGAAGAATAACGTCCTTCAAGGCTGACTTCTTCAGATGGAGTGGTTGCCGCCCTCCCCAGACGGCATCGCAATGTGCCAAAGTCGTGGTGCTCAACGCCACGCAAAAAGGAGGACGGCGAGATGAAGGATATGATGATCGGGGTCGATCTGGCAAAGAATGTTTTCCAGGTCCATGGCGCGCTACGGACAGGAGACGTCCAGTTTCGTAAAAAGCTCACGCGAAAGCAGTTCCCGGTGTTCATGGCCCGGCAGGAGCCCTGCCTGGTCCTTTTTGAGGCTTGCGGCAGCGCGCACCACTGGGCGCGCGAGATGGAGGCGTTCGGGCACGAGGTGAAGCTGATCGCACCACAATACGTGCGCCCCTTCGTCAAACGCCAAAAGAACGATGCCGCTGACGCCGAGGCGATCGTCATCGCGGGCCGCCAGCCCGAGATGCGCTTTGTGGCGCCAAAGACGGTCGAGCAGCAGTCTCGCGCGGCGGTCTTCCGTGGCCGGGAGCGCATGATCCATCAGCGCACCGCGGATGTGAACGCCTTGCGGGCGCTCCTGCATGAGCATGGTCACGTGTTTCCCATCGGAATACGCCACCTCGATCGCATCACGGCCCTCGTGGAGGATGAGACCTCCGACTTGCCTGCGCTGATCCGGGAGGAGTGCCAGGACCTGCTGGCGCAGATTGGCGAGAAAACGGCGCGTATTGCCGAGCGCACCACGAAACTGAAGACGCTGGCCACCCGGTCGGACAGGGCGCGCCGGCTCCAGACCATGCCGGGTGTCGGACCGCTGACGGCAGTTGCTGTGGAAGCGTTCGGACCTGACATGGCGCAGTTCGAAACCGGGCGCGACTTCGCGGCTTGGTTAGGCCTTGTGCCCAGGCAACATTCTTCCGGAGGCAAGGAGCGTCTGGGGCGCATGACCAAGGCCGGCCAGGTCGATATCCGACGCCTCCTGATCATCGGTGCCATGTCGCGACTGGGCTGGCTTGGGCAGCGCACAATACCGGAGGGCAGCTGGCTGGCACGCATGTTGGCGCGCAAGCCCAGGATGCTGGTCGCGATCGCGCTGGCCAACAAGATGGCGCGGCAGATCTGGGCGATGCTGACGAAGGACGAGAATTACAGGGATCCGGCGCTGGCAGGCGCGGCATGATGCTCATGTCAAACCGCCAGTGACGGTGCCAGGGGGTGTGAGAAGACGATGACCTGAATGGGCAAAATGATCGAACAGATCCGGATTGGGAAAACCAGCAGGCTGCTGCGAGCCTGAGAGCTCGTTCTTCAGATGTGGACCCGATCCGCTGATCACCATCCCGGCCCGCGGCTTCTGGAAATGCCGCATACTGAGGCCTGACAGAAGTTCGCACTCGATCACATGCTCGAACGGTCAGAAATTTCTTGCACAACGGGCGGCAACCACAGAAGCAGCCTGTTAAGGGTTTGCCGCAAAACGGCTGTTCAAGCCCGGCGGGTTGCATTGCAGATCATCCAAACCACAATCATCTGCGCACCTGACCGTCTACGTGATCTTTTGCGCAATATGACCCGCATGCAATTGATCAGGACACTGGCAGCTTGGCGTCCGGATTTGACAGGGTTTCGGGATGTCGAAGAATCTTACAAGATTGCGCTCAAATCGCTAGCACGTCGATACCTTGAGCTGCACGATGAGGTCGCCGATCTGGACGACATGATCGAAGCAATCGTCACTGACCTTGCCCGATATCTGATTGCATGCAGCGGGATCGGCTTTACCAGCGCGGCTCAATTGTTGCTGACCGCAGGCGACAATCCTGAACGGCTCAGATCCGAAGCCAGCTTCGCTGCTTTGTGCGGCGTCAGCTCAGTTCCTGCATCCTCGGGGAAAACAACACGACACCGATTGAACCGGAGTGGCGACCGAGCCGCGAACAGCGCACTCCACATCATCGCAATTGGGCGGTTACGGCTGGATTCGAAGACAAAGGAATACGTTGCGCGACGAATAGCTCAAGGCCATTCAAAGCTGGAAGCTATTCGGTGCCTGAAACGATACATCGCACGTGAAGTCTTCAACATCATCGCGCGACGTCACAAACAGATCAATCAGGCTCAAATCGCGGCTTGACACTTAGAAGGGCGTCCAGGGATCGCAGTTCACATCCACCGACTTCATCAAGGTGCTGGCCGCCCGTGAGATCAAGATCAGCATGGATGGCAAGGGCGCCTGGCGCGACAACGTCTTCGTCGAGCGGCTCTGGCGGACCATCAAATACGAGGAGGTCCACCTGCGGGCCTATGCCAGCGTGTCCGAGGCCCGGGCCGGAATCGGACGGTATCTCGCCTTCTACAACAGCCGACGCCCGAATTCATCGCTTGACGGGAAAACCCCCGATCAGGCCTACTTCAACCAGCCAATGCCCGAGGCGGTAGCGGCATAAAAAAGGCGAAAAACCACTTAGAAAACGCCCGGAACCTGTTCAGATCAACCGAACCACCTCTCTGTCGGGCTTGGCTGGGCCTGACCACCCGGCGATACCAATCCGGGGAAGTCGACTACGACGGTCACACATCCCAGCGCGGCGACCGCCATGTGAGAAGCCTTCTCTATGAGGCGGCAACGGTCATTCTGACCCGCAGTCTTGCCGACAGCGATCTGCGGACATGGGGGCTGAAACTCAAGGGACGCATCGGCTTCAAACGCGCTGCCGTCGTGGTGGCTCGAAAACTCGCAGTCATAATGCATGCAATGCTCCGGGATGACACCCCGTTCGTGCGGGTCGCAAAGGCCGCAACCTGACACGTCACCAATAGCGCTCAAGTCGCGAGCGCGCGAAGGCGTCCCTGCCGGGACGTAGGTCGAGCCATTCCGCTGATCGAGTTGCACCAGCTAAAACAGCTGAGTGCGTTTCGCACATTGGAAGGCTCCTCCGCGAAGACCCATCATGCGGCGACCGACGTGTCGACCGCGAAGACGACCCTGACCCGGCAAACGTTTCGACGACGCGCACTCGGAGCCTCAGGCGCATTGGTCTCACGCATGACCTGAAGACCGACCTCCCGCCGTCCAACGCCCGGTGGTGCAAAGAAAATGCTTGCAATTCTGGCTGCGATTAGACGACTCGATCACACGCCCCTGGGGTCAGAAACTTCTTGCCTGACGGGCGGCAACCACAGAATTTGCGTTTTGAACGACCTCAGATTAAACTCTCTCTGATCGGATGGTTGTGCCATTTCCGTTTCGGATTGGGCGGGTTCGAAGCTACGCGCCTAAAGGCGCTCGGTGATCTCGATGGGGTTTTGGTCATCGATGATACCAGGTTTCTGAAGAAGGAGGCTCACTCCGTCGGTGTTGGTCGACAGTATTCCGGTACGGCAGACCGGATTGAGAATGCCAGATCGGTGTATTCGCCGCCTATGCCAGCCGCGGGAATCACGCACTGCTTGATCGGCGGCTTTACCTGCCGAAGGACTGGGCCAACGAGTTGTAGCGGTGCATAAAGGCGCGTGTGCCGGAAAACGTTATATTTGCCACAAAGTCGGCCATGGCCTGCGAAATGACAGAAAAGCTGCTGGGTGAGGGGGCGCCAAGCGCCTTTGTCCTCACCCATGTGGTCTATAGCTCGGACTATGGGTTCCCGCACATGCTGGAGGATCGTGGTCAGCCCTATGCGCTGGCGGTGCGTTCGACCCACAACTTGCACTTTCTGGAAGAGCGGCGCTGGTACAGACAAACCTGAGGACGATGATTTCCGAACCGCCCACAGAGGCCTGACAGTTCCTGTCCGCCGGTAAAGGTGCCAAGTGCATACGCCGATGGAGAACCGTTCGGCTGGACTCAGGTAAATGCCATTTTTTGCTCGATATCCACGGAGAGTACAAGACTGGATGGCGGGGAATTCCGCCACTTACGATTAGCGGGTCCAAGTGATTTTAGGCACGATCAAGATCTTGATGATTGGGTGCTTTACCTACCCTTTTGGTTGCTTGGATATGAAGCTATGGCTTCTATCTTCGTGGAGCGTTCAGCCCGATGTTTAATACAAAAGCCCGACTCGCCTGCACCGAAGCCGCTTGAAAACGTCAAGCGAGCCGAGTGACGCTCACCGGCTTAACGAACCGTGAGTAGTTACCGTGTCTTTCTGCAATCCTAAAATAGTTCTTCTTCTCAATTCCTCGCCTTGTATCCTGCCCGTGTCCGGATAGTATGCTGACACATACTGGCGGAGGAAACCATGATCATTCGCGCCATTGACGGGCTTAACGAAACCGTCGGCAGAATCGTCTCTGTGGTGGCGATCGTGTTCGCGGCATTCATCATCTATGACGTATTCATGCGTTACGTGCTCAACGATCCGACCCGCTGGGCGTTTGACGTCACAAAGCAGATGTTCGGCTTCTACTTTGTGCTGCTCGGCGGCTATGCGCTGCGGCATCAGGCGCATGTGCGGGTGGATCTGCTGACCGCCAATCTGTCCGAGACCCCGGCCCGTATTGTCGATGCTCTGGGCTATCTGATCTTCTTCTTTCCCTTCGCCTGGGTGTTCACAACCCGCTCCTATGAATTTGCGATGCGGTCCTATGCGCAGGGTGAAACCACCTATGGCTCGGTGCAATTGCCCGTCTATCCGCTCAAGATGGCGATGGCTGCGGCGGCGGCCCTGCTCTTGTTGCAGGGGATCGCAGAGGTTCTGAAACTCGTATTCAATCGTCAGGAGGTGCGCAGTGACGCCTGAAGTCATCGCCCTGTGCATGTTCGGCCTGCTGCTGCTTGGCCTCTTCATGGGCCATCCGCTGGCCTTTGTGCTGGGCGGCACCGCCGTTCTGGGTGCGCTGATCGCGGGCAAGCCGATGGTGCTGGGCATCGTCATCAATCGCATCTTCGGCGATGTGCTGGATAATTTCACGCTGATTGCCATTCCACTGTTCGTGCTGATGGCCCGGTTTCTCTCGGACAGCGGCGTCACCGACCGAATGTTCGAATCCCTCCGGCTGATGATGTCCAATGTGCGCGGCGGTCTGGCACTGGCGGTCGTGTTCATCTCGATCCTCTTGGCGGCGACCACCGGCATCATCGGCGCCTCGATCACCGTGATGGGCGTCATGGCCCTGCGCCCGATGCTGCAATATGGCTATAGCCCGACGCTCACCACCGGCGTCATCGCGGCCTCGGGCTGCCTCGGCATTCTCATTCCGCCCTCGATCATGCTCATCCTGATGGCCAGCTACTCACCGCTCTCGGTGGGCGAACTGTTTGCCGGTGCAATGATCCCCGGCATATTGCTCGGACTGCTCTACGCCGTCTGGGTTGTGATCGTGGCCTTCGTGCGCCCCGATATGGCCCCCGCCGTTGAGTCGGACGAAAAGGTCAGCCGCAGCGCCCTGCTCAAGATGCTGGCGATTGAGGCCGTACCGCCCTTGGTGCTGATCCTCGGCATCCTCGGCTCGCTCCTAGCGGGCATAGCCACGGCAACAGAGGCCTCTGCCATCGGGGCCATGCTGGCGCTGCTGATCGTGATCTTTCGCGGCAAGTTCAGATGGATCAGCTTCTACGGCGCAATGCTGGAGACCGGGCGCACCTCGGCGATGATCCTCTTCATCGTGATCGGAGCAACCGCCTTTACCGGCGTGTTCAACATCACCGGCGGGTTGCGCGCCACTCAGGAAATCATCCGGGGCATGGATATGGAGCCGTGGATGCTCATTACGATGATGCTGTTCATCGTGTTCATTTTGGGCGCTTTCCTCGACTGGACGGGGATTGTCTTGCTTTCGTTCCCGATCTTTCTGCCCATCGTGCAAGAGATGGATGTCAGCCTCTTGTGGTTTGTTGTTCTCATGTCGGTGGTGTTGCAGACCTCGTTTCTGACGCCGCCTTTTGGCTATGCCTTGTTCTATTTGCGCGCTATCGCGCCCAAGTCGGTCAAAACCTCACAGATCATCATCGGGGTGTTGCCATTCATTGGCTTGATCCTGATCATGTGCCTCGGTGTAGCCATCTTTCCGCAACTGGTCACATGGCTACCAGAGACGCTCTACACCAAGTAAACAAGGAGACTACCCATGCTGACGAAGATTACTCTCGTAACCGGCCTCGCTCTGGCCGCAGGGATTGCGACGCAATCTGCCGCGCAGGAAAGCTGGACCATGACAACCACATGGCCCAGCTCTCTGGAGCTGATCGAGATCGACAAGCATTTCGTCGACCTCGCCAACAAGCTGACCGGCGACGCGTTGACCATCGAGTTCTTCGAGGGAGGCGCGCTTGTGCCCGCAGGCGAAGTCTTTGGCGCAGTGGAATCTGGCACCATTCAGGCTGGCGGGGATTGGCCGGGCTATTGGGCAGGCCGCGATTCGGCGTTCTCCCCCTTGGCAACCACCGCCAGCCTCTTCAACGCCATCGACTACGTCAACTGGATCGAACAATGGGGTGGTGCCGATCTCTATAACGAGATCTACGGCAAATTCGGCATGGTCTACCTGCCCTACGGCGTGACCAACAACGAATCCGGTTTCCGTACCAATGAGCCCATCGTGACCCTTGAGGATCTGCAAGGCAAACGCCTGCGCCTGTCCGGTCTGGAACAGGGTCGCCTGCTCGAAAAACTCGGCGGCAATCAGGTCTCCATGGCCGGTGGCGAAATCTATCAGTCGCTAGAACGCGGCGTGATCGACGGCGCAGAATTCTCGACCCCCAATGTTGATTATTCAGGCGGCTTCCATCAGGTGACCAAGTTCTGGGCCACTCCGGGCTGGCACCAATCGGCTTCGGTCTTTGGCGTGATGATCAACAAGGCCTCGTGGGATGCGCTCTCTCCTGAAACGCAGGAGGATCTGAAAATCGCGGCTCAGGCCAATCTGATCTGGTCGCTTTCCTTCACCGAAAAGCGCGCCACCGAGGCCTATCAGCAGTTCAAGGACGCTGGCATCGAGATCACCCGCTACGACGACGAGACCTTGGCGCGCGTGCAGGAACTCGCCAATGAGGTGATCATCGAGACCGCCTGCGAAAACCCCGCCTCGGCCAAGGTCTATCTCAGCCAGCTCGAATATCTGGCCGATTACGCCAAATGGCGCGATGCGTCCGCCCCCTTCAATCTGGGTCGGTCACCCAATGGGCCGGACATCGAAGCCATCCGCGCCTGCGCGAACTGATACAGAGAATTCAACCGGAAGGCCCACCATCACTGGTGGGCCTTTTGCGTTTAACGAACGGACCGCTTTGCGGCAACATTCTCTTTTCCGGGCGTAGCTGACCCTCGCGCAAGCAAGAAATGTTGATGGTCTAAAGAAAATATCGCCTGCCTTCGCCACGATTTAGAAGCTGGCGCTACTCTACAAAGGCATTTTGTTCCAAGGGTGATCCCTACCTACTTGAAGCATGAACCACTTCAACCAGAGGCTGTTCCGGTTTTCGAGTCGGTGCTTTCTTCTTTTGGTGGACGGATACGGAAAAGAAGTGCGTAAAGTACCGGCACGGCGACAAGGGTCAGCACCGAGGCAAACGCGAGGCCACCCATTATCGTCACCGCCATAGACGCGAAAAACGCATCCGGCAGCAGGGGTATCATGCCGAAGATCGTCGTGCCTGCGGCGAGCACCACAGGGCGTAGACGACTGACCGAACCGTCAATCACTGCCTTGTAATCCGCCACACCCTCTGCGCGCTGAACGTCGATCTCTTCGACCAGAACGATCGCGTTCTTCATCAGCATTCCCGACAGCGAAAGGAAGCCGAGCAGAGCAGTGAAGGTGAAAGGCAGGCCGGTGAAAAGCAGCCCGAGCACCATGCCCGTCACGGACATTGGCACGACAAGCCAAAGGATGAGGGGTTGGCGCACCTTGTTGAACATGAGAATGGAGATTGTCAGCATGACAAGGAAGCCTAGGGGAAGCTGTTTGCCAAGGCTGGTCTGGGCGTCGGTTGAACTTTCATACTGGCCACCCCACTCCATGCTGTAGCCGTCGGGACGCGGGAGTGCCTCGATCTCGGCCCGCACGCTTTTGAAGGCCTCATCGGCGGTGAGATCCGCCCGTGCACCGCCAAGGGCAGTAATGGTGCGTTCGCGGTTGCGCCGGTGAATCAGCGCCTCGACGAGGCGCGGCTCGAACCGTTCCACAAGGTTGGCCATGGGAACGTAGGTGCCAGCACCATCGGACCAGGCCGACAGATCCCGAACGCGGTCAACCCCGTCCCGTTCGGTCGCGGGCAGCCGCAGGTGGATCGGGATGACCTCGTCGCCTTCGCGCAATTCACCGACTCGCAAGCCCGACGTTCCGTAGCGGACGGTATCGGCAATCGCGCTGCGCGTGGCCCCGGCCAGCCGCATGCGCGACTCATCGACGATCGGCTCAACAAGGATTTCGCGCTGGCGCCAATTGGTGCGCGGGTTGGTAATTGTGCCGGCGGCCTCGTATATCCGTAATGCATCGTCGGCGAGTTGGCGCAGAACGACCGGATCGGGACCAGAGAACCGGACCGCCACATCGGCACCGGAGGGCGGGCCGAAGACAAGCTCTTCGACCCGGACGAGCGCGTTGGGAAATTCGGCCGGCAGATCACGATTCAATCGATTGGCCATAGCCGGGATCGCCTCGGCGTCGGCCACACGAACGATAAGCTGGCCATAGCTGGCATCTGCCTGCTCCGGGTTGTATGTCAACATGAATCGGCTCGCGCCGCGCCCCACCAAGGTCGTCACGTCGGTCACCTTGTCTTCAGACAGGATCAACTGTTCGAGCCGTTTCATTTCACGGTCGGTGACGTTGATGTCGGTCCCTTGCGGCATCTGGAATTCGACATAGAAAAGCGGGGTATTTGACGCCGGGAAAAAGGCCTGCTTGACCTGCCCGAAGGCCATCACCGACACAATCGTGATTCCCACGATTACAAGCACAACCAGCACACGCGCGCGCAGCACGAGCCAGAGCAACCCGCGATAGATCGCGTAGAACGCGCCCTTGTAGGGATCATCCGAGGTATTTTTTTTTGGCGCCTTGAGCAGCAGCATGCCGAGATATGGCGTGACCGTAACAGCCAGAATCCAGCTCATCAGCAGCGAGATGGTGATCACCGCGAAGAGCGAGAACAGAAACTCGCCGGTGGAGTCCGGCGAAAGTCCGATCCCGGAAAAGGCCATGATCCCGATCACGGTGGCTCCAAGCAGCGGAATGGACGTGGAACTTTCGGTCTCGGCCGCAGCTTTTATCGCGCTCTTTCCGCGCGCCATGCCAATCACCATTCCTTCGGTGATCACGATGGCGTTGTCGACCAGCATCCCCATCGCGATGATCAGGGCACCAAGGCTGATCCGTTCCATCGCGATCCCGAAGACCGACATGAAGAACAGCGTGACGAACACAGTGAGCCCGAGCGTCGTGCCGACCACCAGGCCGGCGCGCCAGCCCATTGTGATCATCAGCGCCCCGACAACGATGGCGACCGACATCGCAAGGCTCAGGAGAAAGCTGGAGACGGCCTCGTCAACGACGACGTGCTGTTCGTAGATCGGCGTGATCTCGACGCTGTCCGGCAAGTCGGCCTTCAACGTCTCAAGCCGGGCCGCGACCGCCGAACCAACTTCGACCACGTTGCGGTTCGTCAACGCCGAAACCCCGAGGGTGAAGGCTGCCGTGCCATTGTGGCGGATCACCTGGCTCGGCTGTTCCGCCTCGTCGCGGGAGACGCGGGCGATGTCACGGATCGCAACCTGTCCGACCTCTCCGGCCGCGCCAAGCCGTAATTGTTCGATCCCCTCGGGGGTCACGTAACCCGGCGGAACGGACAGGCCGATGCGGGCGGGGCCCTCGGTGATCTCGCCATTGTTGAAAACGAGGTTTTCATCGTTCAGCACGCCCAGAACCTGGTTTGGCGGCAGGCCCAATTCCGTCAGGCGCGCGGACGGGATCGAGAGGGTGATCGTCTCTTCCGTAAGGCCCTGAACCTCAACCTTCGCAACGCCGTCGACGGTCACCAGCCCAAGCCGTAATCGCGTGGCCAGATCCCGCTCCTCGCGCGGGCTGAGACCTTCGGTTTTTACCGCGTAGAACATGCCGTAGACATCGCCGAAATCGTCGTTGACAATGGGTGCGCGCGCGCCCTGGGGTAGGTCGTCCTGCACGTCGCTGATGCGCAGCCGCATCTCGTCCCAGACTTGCGGAATCTCATCCGGGCCATAGGTGCCCTCGATCTCGACCGTGATCTGCGCCATGCCCGGCATCGACTTCGATTCGACCCGGTCAAGCTGCTTCATCTGCTGCAGCGCGTTTTCGATGACGTCCGAGACCTCTTCCTCGACCTCGACTGCTGTCGCGCCGGGATACGGCACGAACACGAGCGCGGTCTTGAGCGTGAAACTCGGGTCTTCAAGGCGGCCCACGGTGTTCAGCCCCCAATACCCGCCCAAAAGACAAAAAAGGATGAGGAGCCAGACCGCCACGGGCCTCTGGATGCTTGCGCCGGAAATGCTGAATGCCATGGATTTGTTCGTGTCCTGTCAAGGGGGCGGGATCAGAGCCCCGCAACCGTCACGGTCTGATTGTCGCGAAGCCGCCACCACCCGCCGGAGACGACCAGTTCATCGCCTTGGAGACCTTCCAGAACCACGATCTCGTTATCGACGGGAAGGCCCAGACGCACGGTCCGGCGCCTGACCTGCCCCGACTCTTCGTCGTAAATCCAGACCGAAGGCTCGGTTCGGCTAGAGGTATCGATCGCTGACACGGGGACCATGGCAGATTGTGCACTGGATTCGGCCGCCGCATTTGAAAGGCGCACCCTGGCCGTCATCCCGGGCAGAAGCCGCGAGTCGACATCGCCCGTGATGGCGAATTCCACATCGTAGGTCTGCGCCGTGCGGTCAGCATCGGTTGCAAAGGACCGAAGCATGAGCGGAGCCGTGTAGCCGGGCACGGCTGGAAAACTTGCCACGAGATCAAAGGCGTCGGGTGCGCTGCGTGCGACCGCCGCCAGTTCTTCCGGCAGAGAGATCATGATCCGCATCTCGCTGACATCCTGAAGACGCGCAACCGGCGCCGCGGAGGTGACGTTGACATATTCCTCGATGAAGGTGCGCGCCACGATTGCATCGAAAGGCGCGATGATCTGCGTCTGTGAGAGGCGCCGCTCGGCCTCGCGCAGCGCAACTTCGGCCTGCGCGTATTCGGCACGGGCGGTTTCGAAGCGCGCTTCGGCCGCAACCCCTCGTTCGGCAAGGCTCTTCGCGCGCTCGAGCTCGGATTTCGCCAGGTCAAAGGCGGCCCGCGCCCGATCCACCGCAAGTTCGAAATCGACCGGATCGAGTTCCGCGATCAGATCGCCTTCGCTGATCTTGTCGCCCGGATCCACCTCGAGGCGCAGGACCTGTCCAGAAACCTGGAAAGCGATGTCTACGGTGCGGGCTGGCGCGACCCGCCCGGCAACGGTGCGGCCACGCGTGACGGTGCGACTTGTTGCTCGGGTCACTTCTACTGTGACCTTCCGGTCGTGTTCAGCCCCCTCGCTGGTTTCGGCCGCAGGCTTTGTCGCGTCAGTCGTTGTCTGGGCCCGGACATCGGTCCGGAGCGCCGGAAACACCGACAAAACCAGCAGCGCCGCAGCCGCGATCACGGTAACCGATGCGATCCGTTTCCAGCTCTGCTTCATTCTATTCGAGTTCATCGATCAGGGTCCTTAATCTTTCGATGACGCGACCACGGAGATCCGCCCCGCCGTCTGGCAGCTTGAGAAGTTTCTGGAAGCGCACCCCCTGAATCGCCCAAAAAACCACCATGGCACCCTGCGGGTCTTGTGTGTCGGACAGGATACGCCCGATGTCGTCGCTCAATTCTCCCCGCAGCGGATCGAGCAGTTGCGGATCTGACGCCGCTGTCGCGAGGATCGCCATCGACAGGTCATCATCCACCTCTTGCGATTGCAGAACCGTTTCGAGATGCCCACGCAGGGTTCGCGCGGGGTGCCGCTCCGGCACGCTGTCCAGCAGCTCCCGATGTTCGGCCAACATCGCATCGAGCAGCCCCGAGAGCAGGGCCTTCTTTGTCGGGTAATTGTAAAGCACGCCCCCCTTGCTGAGGCCCGCCTCCTTTGCAACCGCGTCGATCGTTATCTTTCCCGCACCTGCGCGCGCGGCGATAGCGCGCGCAGCAGACAGTATCCTGCGAGACGCGCTTCTGGTTTCTGCTGGGGTCATGTGCTCACTCAAAACTGTACCGTCCGGTCGGTGCATATGCTAGGGTAGCTAGTGTCCGGCACCATCTGGGTCAAGTGTTCAACCGGATCAGTCACCTTGAGGCGCGGCATGGCACCTGTCGAAGCACCAGAAGGCAAGCTGTTTGGGCCTCCCACGCTATAAGTCATTGCGTCGGCCATATACCGCCAGAAAAGCGTCAACCGCCCTCTTTGAATGCTCAGATGCATCGACAGGCTGGTCGACGGCCAGCAATCGCGGCATGATGACGTCGGAGATGGACAGGTGAATGAACTGACTGGCGGCGTTTTGAACGTTTTCAACGTTCAGTGATTTCGTTTCGTGCAAGTCTTTGAGTATTTGCGCGACGTGTGTGATAGCGCGCGTTGGGCCTGCATCCATGTATATTTCGCCTGCCTCCGGCAGAACCGGAACCGCGCCGATGCAAACACGAAGGAGACGAATGTAACCCTCATCCATGACCAGCCCGATCATGCGCCGCGAGAGCTCTTCAAGGGCATCTTGTGCATTGCCCAGGTTTGAAAGCGGACGGCAGATTTCTTCAGAAAGTCTGTCGCATTCAGCTCGTAAAACGCTTAAGAAGAGCCTGTCTTTGCTTGAGAAATGCGCATAAAGGGTCGCCTTCGAAACCTTGGCTTGTTCGGCAATGGCATCGACACTGGCGCCTTCGAAGCCGCACTTCAAAAAGACCTCCCTGGCCCCTCTGAGCACATCGGCACCTTTACTTTCTCTCATGGTGATCACCTGCTTCCAAAACGTGATAACGATCGCACAGCGCAACATGACTGGCCGCGCTCAAAGGCGTCCAACAGGTCCATCAACTGTCATTCGCAAAAGCCGAGCGGCGCTGCGTAGCTCACAAACACAACCGTCATGAATCGGCACCGCCCAAAGCTGGTAAACGCACGCGTTTTTCGGGCTGGCGCAGTCAAACAGCGCCCAAGTCATCGTCCTGAAACACCCCCTCAGCTTTCCAGCGTTCCGCGATAGTTCCCAGTGCGTCCAGAACGCTTCGCAGGTCGTTCCCGCGTGGCGTCAAGCCATAGGTGACCGCAGGCGGGATCGTCTCGGCCTGTTCGCGCCAGATGACCCCGGCACCTTGCAGCATCCGCAGACGCTCGGTCAGCATTCGGGTCGATATCCCCGGCACAGAGCGCTTCAGCACCCCGAACCTTTGCGGCCCCTGATCGTTCAGGACCCAGATGATGTAGGTGGTCCACGGCCCCATGAGCAGCCGCAGGATCGCATCCATCGGGCACTGTGGCGGCGTTTTGGACATCGCTGTGCGCTTCCTTCCCAGATGGTTACTTTATCGTCCCTACTTTAATTTTTTCCATAACTCAACTATTACACCTCCTGATACAGGCACTCGAGGGTTACCTTGGCAACCGGGAGGGACAATCGGACATGGCCCGCCAGCCCACGCTCTTCATTCCCCACGGGGGCGGCCCCTGCTTCTTCATGGACTGGACTCCGCCCGATGAATGGGACCGACACCGGCAGTTTCTGGAGAATCTTCCGGGCACACTGCCTGAGCGCCCCAGGGCGCTTCTGGTGATCTCGGGTCACTGGGAGGAACCCGCGTTTACCGTGCAGACAAGTCCCACCCCGCCGCTTCTGTTCGACTATGGCGGTTTTCCGCCGCATACCTACGAGTTGACCTGGCCCGCCCCCGGCGATCCGGCGCTGGCCGATCGCGTGCATGACCTGATCCGCGCCGCCGGTCTTGCCGCCGCGAAGGATGCCGCACGGGGTTTTGACCACGGCGTCTTTGTGCCACTCAAGGTCGCCTTTCCAGAGGCTGACATTCCCTGCGTCCAGCTGTCGGTTGCCAGCGATCTGGACCCCGCGCGCCACATTGCGCTCGGTCAGGCCCTGGCCCCCCTGCGCGATGATGGCGTGCTGATCCTCGGCAGCGGCAACACCTATCACAACATGGGCGTGCTGATGCAAAGCCTGCGTGGCGGGCCGCGCGGCCCCGTCGTTGGCGGCGCGTTCGACGCCTGGCTGACCGAGGTGATGACCTGTCCCGATCCCGAGGAACGCAACCGCAGGCTCGTGCACTGGTCAGACGCACCGGGCGGTCGCGATGCCCATCCGCGCGAAGAGCATCTGATCCCACTGCATATCGTGGTGGGCGCGGCGGGCAACGATATCGGTCGCAAGACGCTGGAGGATCACGTTCTTGGCGCTGTCGAAAGCGCCTTCCGCTTCGGTTGAACAGAAAACGCAAAAGGAGAACCACAAGATGTCCGATAGCATCCAAGGCCCCTTCATCGTCACCGGCGCCTCCGGTCAGCTTGGCCGTCAGGTCGTCGAGAACCTGCTTGCGAAGGGCGCGAATCCCGTTGTCGCCATCACCCGCACGCCCGACAAGCTCGCCGATTTGCGCGCGCGCGGGGTTGAGGTCAGGGCGGGCGATTTCAATGATCCGGCCACGCTTGGCGCGGCCTTTGCCGGTGGCGGGCGGCTGCTGATCATCTCGACGGACGACCTTGAGCCGGGCAAGCGGCTTGCCGCGCATCGCAATGCAATCGCCGCCGCGCAGGAGGCCGGTGTAACGCATATCGTCTATACGTCGCTCACCAATCCAGATGAAAGCAGCCCGATCACCTTTGCCGCCGATCACCGCGAGAGCGAGGCGCTGATCAAGCAGACCGGCCTCCCGCACACGATCCTGCGCAACTGTCTTTACGCCGATCTCTTGCTGATGAGCGGGGCGCAGGCGATTGGCGCGGGGGCGCTTTACGCGGCGGCGGGTGACGGCAAGGCGGGCTATGTCACGCGCGCCGATTGCGCCCGCGCCGCCGCAGCGGCCCTGTTGTCCGAGATCGGATCGACCCTGCGCGACATCACCGGACCCGAGGCCGTCGGCCATGCCGAGATCGCCGCGATACTGTCCCAAGTTGCCGGCAAGGAGATCCCCTACGTCCCGATCACGCGCGACGCCTTGGTTGAGGCGATGGTCACGAATGGCCTGCCGGAGTTCATGGCGAATGTCTTCTCGTCCTTCGATGTCGCCATTGCCAAGGGGAATCTCGACATGGCCTCGGATGACGTGGAAAAGCTGACCGGACTAAGGCCACAATCGGTCCGCGATTTCCTGCTGGCCAACACGCCCGCACTGACCGGGCAGGCGTAAACAACACCCACGGAGGCCCCGTTATGCTGAATATCCCGCCGCGCGAGGGGCCAAGGCCCGTCACCACGCCTTGTGCCCCGCATACGCAGATCAGTCAGAACCCTGATGCCGCGTCATATCGCGCTTTCAAGGACAGGGCCTTCGATTTTCCCTTTGTCATCCGCCAGCCCTCGATGATCTCGGTGCCGGGGGCCGAGGCACTTTGCCTCGAACACGGGCGCGGCTGCGGCTGCCGTGAGGCGTTCATGATCGGTACCGAGTTCGCCCATGTCCATCCGCCGCAGGACGGCAGCCTGCACATGATGCTGCCAGAGGATGCGGTGCCGAAGATCGTCGATCTTGGCTGGGCAGAGCCACATCCGATGGCTGCGGCGGGCATGATCCCGCCCACGGCTGTCATGGTCTATGCGCCCAGAAATGAGCCCGAAATCGATTCAGTTCTGGGCCTGCTGGGCCTTTCCTATGACTTTGCCCGGGGTCGGCTCGGACGGGTGGACAACATCGTTCTGTAACGGATGCGCCGTTCAATCCGGTTGTGAAACCGCATGCGGATGATTTAGGGTTCAGGCGCGTCGCAAGAATAAAAAACACGCCCGAATCATCACAACAAGCGAGTATCCAGTGGCAAAAAACAGACCCGTTATCATGGCCGCGATCGTCATCGCTGTCGCCGTATCCGGCTTTTTGATCTGGCAAAGCACCCTATCCGATACGGACGCGGAAGGATTCGCGCGCGGCAACGGGCGGATCGAAGCGGTCGAAATCGACGTTGCGGCCAAGCTGCCCGGGCGAATTGACACGGTGCTTGTGAACGAAGGAGGGCTCGTGACGGCAGGTGCGCCTCTGGCCACGCTCGACACGCGGCAATTGCAGGCCAATCGCAACCAGATGGTGGCGGAACTGCGCCGCGCTGAAATCGCCGTGGAAAACGCCACGCTGCTTGTCGAACAGCGCGCGGCCGAAGTACGCGCGGCCGAGGCCCTTCTGGAACAGCGCCGCGCGGAGGAGGATGTCGCGCGGCGCCAGTATGAGCGCTCCGAGTCTCTGACGCAGAACAGCATCACATCCGAACGGCAATTCGAGATCGACCGGGCCAACGCCTTTGGCGCCGCGGCGGCGGTTGCCTCTGCACAGGCGTCGCTTGCGGCGGCGCGGGCGGGGGTCGCATCGGCGAAAGCCTCGGTGATTGGGGCCGAGGCGGCGGTGACCGCGGCCCAGGCGACGATCGAGGCGATCGACGTGCAGATCGAGGATAGCACATTGAAAGCGCCGCGTGCCGGGCGGGTGCAATATATCGTCGCGCGCGCGGGCGAAATCGTGGGGGCCGGCGGTCGCGTTGTCAACATGCTGGACCTCAACGACGTTTACATGACGTTTTTCCTTTCGACGGCGGATGCGGGGCGTATCGGGCTGGGAACCGAGGTGCGCTTGCTGCTGGATGCGGCACCCGGCATCGTCATCCCCGCCAGCGTTTCCTTCGTGTCGGACGTGGCGCAGTTCACGCCCAAGACGGTCGAGACAGAGGTTGAGCGCGAGAAGCTGATGTTCAGGGTTCGGGCCAGGATCGCGCCGGAGCTCCTTCAAAAGCACCTCGATCAGGTCAAGACCGGGCTTCCCGGCGTCGCCTGGGTGCGGCTTGATCCGACCGCGCCCTGGCCGGCCGAGGCACAGGGCAAGGTGCTGGAATGACCGATTCCATGCCTGCGGTGCGTGCCGAGGGGCTCTCGCTCCGCTATGGCAATACCCTGGCCGTGGACGATGTTTCGATCGACCTGCCGTCAGGCCGTTCCGTCGGCGTCATTGGGCCGGACGGCGTGGGAAAGTCGAGCCTTCTGGCGCTGATCGTCGGGGCGCGTCGGATGCAGACAGGGCGGCTCGAGGTGCTGGGGGGCGACATGGCCCGCGCCGGGCATCGCGCGCGCATCGCCCCGCGCATTGCCTATATGCCGCAGGGGCTGGGGCGGAACCTTTACCCGACGCTTTCGGTCCGCGAAAATGTCGATTTTTTCGGGCGCCTTTTTGGCGAGGGCGCGCAGGAACGCGCGCAGCGGATCGACGAACTGCTCAAGGCGACCGGTCTCGCCCCGTTTGCCGACCGCGCGGCGGCCAAGCTTTCGGGCGGGATGAAGCAGAAGCTGGGCCTGTGCTGCGCGCTGGTCCACGACCCCGACCTTCTGGTTCTCGATGAGCCGACCACGGGCGTCGATCCGCTGTCGCGGCGCGAATTCTGGGCCCTGATCGACCGAATCCGCGCTGATCGCCCACATATGAGCCTGCTGGTGTCGAGCGCCTATATGGAAGAGGCCGCGCGCTTCGATCACCTGGTGGCGATGGACGCGGGCAAGGTTCTGGCGACCGGCAGCACGGCCGAAATCCTGGAACGCACCGGTGCCGCTGATCTGGATGCGGCCTTCATCGCACTTCTGCCCGAGGAAAACCGCAGCCGCCACAAAGACCTGAGCATCCCGCCGCGCGATCCGGCGTCCGACGGGGAAAACGTCATCGAGGCCGAGAACCTTACCGTGCGGTTTGGCGATTTCACAGCTGTGGACCAGGTGAGCTTTCGCATCAAGCGGGGCGAGATCTTCGGCTTTCTGGGCTCCAACGGGTGCGGCAAGACCACCACCATGAAGGCGCTGACCGGGCTGCTGGATCCGAGTGACGGCACCACGAAGATTTACGGTCGCAAGGTCGATGCCCATGACATGGCCACCCGCAAGCGCATCGGCTACATGACGCAATCCTTCTCGCTTTATTCCGAGCTGACGGTGCGGCAGAACCTTGATCTGCACGGGCAGCTTTTCGACATGACATCCGCAGAGATCGTGCCGCGGATCGCGGAACTCGCTGAGCGGTTCGATCTTGAAGACGTGCTCGACAGCCTGCCGATGCGCCTGCCGCTGGGTATTCGTCAGCGCCTGTCGCTGGCGGTCGCGCTGATCCATCGCCCCGAAATCCTGATCCTAGACGAGCCGACATCGGGGGTGGACCCTGTGGCGCGCGATATCTTCTGGCAATCGCTGATAGATCTGTCCCGAAACGATGGCGTGACGATCTTCATCTCCACCCATTACATGGCCGAGGCCACGCGCTGCGACAGGATTTCGCTGATGCACCAGGGCCGCGTGCTTGTAAGCGACACGCCCGAAGCGATCCGCGAGGAGGTCGGCGCAGAGACGCTGGACGATGCCTTTGTCCACCATCTGCAACGCGCGCAGGATCAGGATACCCCGCCTGCGCCCGAGATGAAAGAAGAGCTTTCCGCCGGGCCCGCCACCTCCGCCCGGCGGCGGCGCGGGGGGTTCAGCCTGGCGCGGCTGCTGAGCTTTTCATGGCGCGAGTCGCTGGAGTTGCGCCGCGATCCGATCCGCCTGACGCTTGCCAGCCTCGGCAGCGTGATCCTGATGATCGTGCTGGGCTATGGCGTGTCCATGGATGTCGAAAACCTCAAATTCGCGGCACTCGATTTCGATCGGAGCATCCTTAGCCAATCCTATGTCAACGACCTGGCCGGGTCGCGTTACTTTGACGAGGAACCGCCGCTTGTCGATCATGCCGATCTTGACTACCGGATGCGGGCGGGTGAAATCAGTCTGGCTCTGGAAATTCCGCCGGGGTTCGCCGCGGATCTTGAACGCGGCCGCCCCGTCGCCATTGGCGCGTGGTTCGACGGGGCCATGCCGATGCGCGCCGATACGGTGCGCGGGTATATCCAGGGGATGCACGCCCACTGGCTGACCGAGCAGATGCGTCAGGTCTTTGGCGATCAAGCGGTGGCGGGTAACTTCACGCTTGAGGTGCGCTACCGCTACAACCCCGATGTCGAGAGCCTGGCGGCCATGGTGCCCGCGATGATCCCGCTGTTGCTGATGCTGATTCCGGCCACGCTGGCCGTCCTGTCCGTGGCCCGCGAAAAGGAAACGGGTTCGATCGTCAATCTTTATGTCACCCCGGCGCGACGGCTGGAATTCCTGCTGGGCAAACAGGTGCCCTATGTCGTTCTGGGTTTCATGAATTACCTTTTGCTGTTGGCGCTGGCGGTGGTGGTCTTCGGGGTGCCGGTCAAGGGCAGCCTGCTCGCGCTTTCGCTCGGGGCGCTGATCTATGTCGTGCTGGCCACCGGGCTGGGCCTGCTGATTTCCGCCTTCACCCAAAGCCAGGTCACGGCGCTGTTCTTCACCTTCATGGCGACGCTTATCCCGGCGATGCAATATGGTGGCATCATCGATCCGGTTGCGTCAATGGACGGCATGGGTCGGGTGATCGGTGAAATCTATCCCACCAGCCATTTCGTCACCATCTCGCGCGGGACCTTTTCCAAGGCACTGGGGTTCGATGATCTGGGCGGGTCTTTCCTGCCGATGCTGGCGCTTGTGCCCGTGGTGGTGCTGCTGGGTGCCATCTTCGTGCGCAAACAGGAGAAATAACCGATGCGGCTCAGGCATGTTCTGCAACTGTCGTTGAAGGAAATTCGCGGGCTGTTGCGCGATCCGCTTCTGATGGTGCTGGTCGCCTATGCCTTCACGCTCGACGTCTATGTCAGCGCGACCGCCATCCCCGAATCGCTCAACAGCGCCACGATCGGGATCGTGGACGAAGACGCCTCGCCGCTGTCGCGGCGGGTGGCCGATACGTTCCTGCCGCCGTATTTCATGCCGCCCGCCCAGATCGACATCGCGCAAATGGATGCGCGGATGGATGCCGGGATCGACACCTTTTCGCTGGTGATCCCGCCCGAGTTCCAGCGCGACCTGCTGGCCGGGAACCGGCCCGAATTACAGCTCAATGTCGATGCGACACGGGTCAGCCAGGCCTTTACCGGGGCGGGTAGTATCAGCGCCATTGTCAATCAGGAGATTGCCGGATGGCTGGCACGCGATGCCGCCCCGGTCGGGATGCCGGTTGATCTGGCCGTTCGGGCCCGTTTCAACCCCTCGCTCGACCCGGCCTGGTTCGGGGCGGTGACCTCGGTCATCAGTACGGTGACCATGCTGTCCATCATCCTTTCGGGTGCCGCCCTGATCCGTGAGCGCGACCACGGCACGTTGGAACATCTGCTGGTCATGCCCGTGACCGCCGCCGAGATCATGACGAGCAAGGTGCTCAGCATGGGCAGCGTGGTGCTGGTGGCGACGGCGCTTTCGCTCACTCTGGTGGTTCAGGCGGGGATGGGTATCCCGATCGGGGGATCGGTTGCGCTCTATCTTGTGGGCGCGGCGTTGCACCTTTTTGCAACGACCTCGATGGGCATCCTGCTGGCCACCATCGCAGGCTCTATGCCGCAGTTTGCCATGCTGCTTTTGCTGGTGCTGTTGCCGCTCGATATCCTGTCGGGCGGCGTCACCCCGCGCGAGTCGATGCCCCAAGCCGTGCAATACATCATGCTCGCGGCCCCCAACACGCATTTCATCGCGCTGGCACAAGGGGTCTTGTTCCGCGGGGCCGGGCTGTCCGTGGTCTGGCCGCAACTTGTGGCGCTGATGCTGATCGGGTCGGTGATGTTCGCCTTCGCCCTGCACCGGTTCCGCGCCTTTCTGCGCTGACTGCGGGGGCGGCGTAACCGCTTTTCGGCTATACTTGTTCAGCCTTGGTGGAAAGCTCAGACTCCTTGACGACCTTTTGCGACTCTGTTGCACAAATCGGCTGATGGCCGAGGGGCCCCTTTCCCTGGGCAGATGTCGCGTAGCCCTTAATTGGGCTCTGCCTCACTTTGTGTGGCGCAACTATCCTGAAACTGGAAAATTCAGGAGGGATAGTTGTGAGTTCGAAGAAGCACTGGTCGCCCGGGAGCGATGTTGCCGTTCATAGCGTTGAGCGAAGTGAATCCGGCGGGTGGATTGTATCTGGTGTCTTGGCGCCCATCGGCGTTTGCCCAGACTGTGGATTGCATTCACGCCGACGTCACGGTTGGCGGCGTCGGCGGTTGCAGGATTATCCCGCCCATGGAGACGAGGTAACGGTTGATCTCGCGATTTGCCGTTGGCGATGTCAGGCACCCACTTGCCCACGCCGAACTTTCTCCGATCAGATCGCCGCGATTGCGTGTCCATTTGCACGTCGTACTTCGCGTGTCGGGGAAATAGTCAGCCTTCTTGGGCATGCGACAGGCGGACGGCCTGCCGAGCGGCTCTTGCATCGTTTGGGCCTTGGGGTCAGCGATGACACGGTGCTCAGGCAGCTGAAGAAGTGTGTTCAAGGCACCGCCGAGGCGTCAACGGTCATCGGGATCGACGATTGGAGCTGGCGGAAGTCGCAAACCTACGGCACGATCATTGTGGATCTGGAGCGTCGCGTGGTGATCGACATTCTTGAGGATCGTGATGTCGCCACCTGCGCCAACTGGCTGAAGCGACACCCCGAGGTTGAAGTGATCAGCAGAGATCGGTGTGGTCTCTACGCCCAGGCTGCACGGCTAGGGGCACCGCAGGCGAAGCAGGTCGCTGACCGGTTCCATATCGTGCAAAACCTGCGGCAGGCCATCGAGGAACAAATGAACCTTCACGGCCGTGCGACCGGCCGGGCGCTGCTGTCCGACGCCGACAACATCACCGCAGCCGGCAGCCTTCTGAAGTCACGCCTTGCGCACAGAACATCTCGGGAGGAGGTTTTCGCCACCATCCATGCTCTCCGAAATCAAGGGCTTTCCTGCAGTGAGATCGGGCGGCGAACAGGGTTCCCGCGTCGCAGCATCGCGAAATGGCTGCAGTTCGAGACACCACCAGACCGCAGGCGGGCAGCCTTGAAGCGGACTTCGCCGTGGTACTTTGAAGAGTTCCTGGGCCAAAGCTGGAAGGATGGCATTCGAACTGGAAGCGCCCTGTTCCGTCTGATCCGAGAGCGCGGTTACGAGGGGAGTCAAACGCATCTGCAGCGGTTGCTGGCGGGTTGGCGCAGAGCCGAACAGCAAGCGAGCGGCCCCAAGGTAAAGCACGAAATCCTTAAGCCAGTCCGGGACCCGGAAACGGGGCACGCGATCTCCCCGGTCATCGCGGCCGCGCTGTGCATCAAACCGCGCGGAAAGCTCACTTCGGATCAGGCGCGGAAAGTCGACGCGCTCAAGGCCGGCTCTCCCGACTTCGCAACGATGCGCCGCCTCGCCATGCGGTTCAACGGTATCCTGCGCGGCCGCGAAGCAGACCCGCTCCCGGCATGGATCGACGAGGCGATCGAAACTGACCTGGCGCCACTCGTGCGCTTTGCCCGCACATTGAATCGGGACTTCGATGCGGTCAAAAACGCCATCGAGATGCCATGGAGCAACGGCCAGGCGGAAGGTCAGATCAATCGCCTGAAGACGCTCAAACGCGCCATGTACGGTCGGGCCGGTCCAGAATTGTTGCGGGCGAGAATGCTACCGTTCCGCCACACAGATTGAGGCAGAGCCCAATTAAGGGCTACGCGACACCTCCGGTAGATCGAACAATCGAAATGTCGCGGATTTCATCGGCGGTTCGGTCACGATAAACCGCAACCATGTCGCCCGAGCCGGTCCGTGCCGCGGACGTCTGACAACAAGTACAAGCGCGCGCGTCCAACAGGCTTTCTGGCTTCATCGTTCCGTCAGAGTTGATCTGCCGCGAACGCAACTGCATTGCATTCTCGAAACTGTCGCCTTCTGTCTGACTTTCATACTTCCGGCCATCCAGCCACAGCGCCGTCAATCCGCCAAACTGATGGGGAACCAACGAAACGAACCCATGCTGGCGTTGAGATCTGTCATCATGGGGGATAAGGGGGACCGACCAACTTTTGCCCTCATCGAGGGAAAAAGCAATATTCACGTCGTATTGGTAATCGCTCGTACCATTGAGTTCGAGCCATTGTACTGCCAGCGTACCATTGGAAAGTGCCATCACCGACGGGAAATCGGCCCAGTTGATGTAAATCTTTGAGGATTTATGAATTGTACGAGCGTCAGACCACTCACTGCCATCGAGGATGGCCATGCGAACTTTCGCTTCGGCTCCTTTTTCTTCTGTCCAGCTCAATATGATCCGGCCATCCGGCAAGGTTGCAAGTGATGGTTCACGGGCACCGATGCCGACCGGTGCTGCACGGTCGGTCAATCTGAAGAGGCCGGTTTCCCCGGCATGAGTTGCGGTGAAAGAACTGAAAAATGCAGCAAGGATCAGGATCGATGCAGCGAGACACTTACTCATCTAGAGAATTTTCCCCAACAGTTGTGGCCATGTCGCGGCGAGCCGAATGGTCGTTGACCGCGAACCAAATCCCACCCTTCTGTCCGTCGAAACGGCTCAATTGATCCCATTGGCACGCTGCAATGCTCGAATGTACGTCACGATAGCAAGGATCTCTGATCGCGTCACGCCTTCAACCGCTGGCATGTTTCCAAATTTCCAATGATGCGCCCGCACTCCATTTTGCGCCGCGAGGACAAACGCCATGTCGCTGTGATGGCTCGGCTCATAGATCTTGTGAACAAGCGGTGGAGCAACGCCATCCCGGCCTTGCCCGTTCAGGCCGTGGCACACGGCACAGACTGCATCATAAGCGCCTGCGCCGATTTGCTCTTGCTCTGTAAAACTTGCTGGTAGCGTGACAGTTACAAGCGCGCCTGCGGGAAGCGCGACGCCCTCATCCGTCTGCGTACCTGTTTGAGAGTAATCCGGCTGCATGATGTACCAGCCTGCAGAAGCAACGGCGATCAAAGCAAAGAATATTGCTGCCCATTTCATCCCATCAAACTCCTTCATGATGTTGCTATGGCCCCCTGCCCTACCAAAGACAAAGCTGGGTATCTCTGCTTGGATCGCTCGAATTGGCCAGCCTCTTGTGGCACAGTGTTGTCTGGCTGAGCATGCCCCAATGGCTGAATCGATTTGCTTAAAAAAGCCATGATTTCCTGATACCGGATCCGCGTGTCTTCCAGCGTCTGATAGTAATTGAAGAGCTCTTTCAGCGGTGCCGAGAAGTCCTTGTGTGCTGCCAGGACGGCCACCAGCGCGCCGAGTGTAATG
>Ga0209024_1001225_pt1 | contig 24374 bp, 25 predicted proteins | sample AutmiccommunBRH5_FD_187380 | JGI IMG/M metagenome (GOLD analysis project Ga0209024, IMG submission 187380) | Deep subsurface microbial communities from Mt. Terri, Switzerland - Autotrophic microbial communities BRH/5 (SPAdes) (version 2) | ecosystem: Environmental > Aquatic > Deep subsurface >...
CGCCCTCGCCCTGTCTGACCTCAGCCCATCCGAGGTCGAGACACGCCTCGACGTGCCCTCGAACCTGCTGGCACACCACCTCGGGATCCTCGAGGCCGCGGGGTTGGTGCAGCGGTCGCGCTCGCAGGGCGACGGCCGTCGCCGCTATCTCTCGCTGCGCCGGGACACCCTCGAAGGAGTCGAACCAGGCGCGCCATCGTTCGAGGCAGCCCGAGTCGTATTCGTGTGCACAGCCAACTCCGCACGGTCGCCCCTCGCGTCGGCGATCTGGGACGACTGCGGAACGAACGTCCCCTCGACGTCCGCGGGGACGCACCCGGCAGACGTCGTGCATCCCCTCGCGCGCGAGGCGGCACGACAGCACGGAATGCTCATCGACCACCGTCCGCAGGCGCTCGGTGCCATCGAACGCCCGGCTGACCTCGTGGTGACGGTCTGCGACCAGGCGCACGAGGAAGGTGTGGTCGGTGGGCTGCACTGGTCGATTCCCGACCCCGCCCGTGACGGGCGGCCGGAGGCCTTCCTCGACGTGATCGCCCGGCTTCGGGAACGAGTCACAGCCCTCGCGCAGCAAGCGAACCCAACCCACGTCCTCGCGGGAACAGGATCAGCAACGCCATGACCGCAACCTCGAATGCGCGGGCCAACCCCGAGGTGCTGTTCGTCTGCGTGCACAACGCCGGTCGTTCGCAGATGGCGGCCGTCCTGATGAAGACGCTCAGCGGCGGGCGTGTCCATGTCCGGTCAGCGGGATCGGCACCCGCCGCCGAGATCAACCCGAACGTCATCCTCGCGATGTCCGAGGAGGGCATGGACCTCTCCGAGGAGTTCCCGAAGCCCCTCACCGACGAGGCCGTTCGCGCCGCCGATGTGGTCATCACGATGGGCTGCGGCGACGCGTGCCCGATCTACCCCGGCAAGCGCTACCTCGACTGGGAGATCCCAGACCCCTCGGGGCAGCCGATCGAGGTCGTCCGAGCGATCCGCGAGCACGTCCGCAGCCGTGTCGTTGAGCTCCTCGGCGAGTTCGGCATCGAAGTAGCCGCGTCGGCGTCGCCGGCTGGAACGGGATCTCGATGAGCAGCCAGACCACCGACCGCACGAACGTCGAGGCCCCACGCAACGAGAAGGCTGGCGGGCTCGGGACGTTCGAGCGCCTGCTCACACTGTGGGTCGCCCTCGCCATTGGCGCGGGCGTGCTGTTGGGTGAGTTCGTCCCCGCCGTGGCAGAGCAGCTCTCCCGCTTTGAGTACGCGTCGGTCTCGATCCCCGTCGCCATCCTGATCTGGGCCATGATCTTCCCGATGATGGTGCAGATCGACTTCGGCGCCATCGTCGGTGCGGGGCGAGAGCCGAAGGGGCTGCTGGTCACCACGGGCATCAACTGGCTGATCAAGCCGTTCACGATGTACGCGATCGCGTCGTTCTTTCTGCTGGTCGTGTTCGAGCCGTTCATCGACGAAGAGCTGGGCCGCGAGTACCTCGCCGGGGCGGTCCTCCTCGGTGCCGCGCCCTGCACCGCGATGGTCTTCGTCTGGAGTTACCTGACGCGAGGGGACGCCGGGTACACACTGGTGCAGGTCGCCGTGAACGACCTGATCATGCTCGTGGCGTTCGCCCCGATCGTGGTGCTGCTGCTCGGGATCTCCGACATCTCGGTGCCCCTCGACACGGTGCTGCTGTCTGTCGTGCTGTACATCGTGATCCCGCTCGCCGCGGGGTGGCTCACACGCGTGATGCTGATCAAGCAGCGAGGTGCGGCGTGGTTCGACGAGGTGTTCATGAAGCGCATTGCGCTCGTGACGCCGACCGGCCTGATCGTGACGCTGGTGCTGCTATTCGCCTTCCAGGGGGAGGTCATCCTCGACAACCCGCTGCACATCGCACTCATCGCCGTGCCGCTCATCATCCAGACGGTGCTCATCTTCTGGCTCGCCTACCGGACGATGGAGGCGCTTCGCGTGCGACACTCGGTGGCAGCGCCAGGTGCGATGATCGGTGCGAGCAACTTCTTCGAACTCGCGGTCGCCGCCGCGATCGCGCTGTTCGGCCTGCAGTCGCCCGCCGCGCTCGCGACCGTCGTGGGCGTACTCGTGGAGGTCCCCCTCATGCTCGCGCTCGTCTGGTACGCGAACCGCACCCGTGACCGCTTCCCGTCCGGTGTGGCGACCACGTCGAACGCAAGTCTGACTGCCTGATGTCTGCGCCTGCGCTTACACCTGCTGCTGTCAGCCACCTCGGAGGGCGCCCGCTCGTCCTGCGGTTGAGCCCGAGGCACGGATGCTGCGGCGGCCACGCGATGCTGCCGATCGTCGAGGCCGGCCCGCCCGAGGCCACCGACCGATACCGGACGGCGCTCTCCGAGGGGGTCACGTGCTACATCGATCGCGCGATCGGAGACGAGGTCGCGGAGTGGAGCGTCGACGCGGTCGGCTTCGCGCGCTGGCGACGTCTGCAACTGGACGGCGCGCCCGTCCTCGCCCCGTAGGGGAGTCCACGAGCGGCGGATCCGAAGACTGGGCGATACGATCGTCGCAGCCGCTGACTACGGTTGCATCTCGCGGAGGGGTGCCAGAGCGGTTGAATGGACTCGTCTTGAAAACGAGCGTCCTCGCGAGAGGACCGTGGGTTCGAATCCCACCCCCTCCGCCACTTCGTAACTCGCCGCTCGAGGTCGTCGCCCTGAGCGGTCGTTAGCCGACCGGGGCGCCCTCGACGGGTGGCTCCTCGGCGAACTCTTCGAACCCCAGCGCCGGCATCGTGTCCACGACGTGCACGAGGGCGTCCCGGTCCGCGCCGCGCGCTGCGATCGTCTGCCACAGGACGATGCCCCACAGGACGAACTGCAGCGCCACGCCGATCGCCGTGAGCCACAGCCCGAGCGTCGCGAACGCGAACATCGAAACGCCCAGCACGACCACGATGGTGGCTGTCGTCGAGATGGCGGGCTTCACCCGCCCGAGGATCGTCGGAATGATGCCGGCGGCGATCACGAAGCCACCGGCCGCGAGGACCAGGTCTTGCCACGACATGAAGGATGCTCCGACCGGCGGGAACCGCCGCCGCGGCCAGAACGAGGAGGGGTGCGCACGCACTCACGCGCGGCGCGTTGATCATCGCTCGCGAGGGGGACGAGGGAAAGTCGGACGCCTCGGAGGGCGCGGTCAGCCGCCGGCACGTCCCGCCTAGGCGGCGCGCTGGATGCGCACAGCGCGGTGCGCGCGACCGTCGAGACAGGTCGCGACCTTCGAGAGGTCCGCGAAGAGTTCAAAGACCTGCTGGCAGTCCTCGCAGCGGAGGAGGGGCCGAGGCGCAGTTGCTGACTTCATGGGCTAATCGTGACGAACGCAGGTGAAGCGATGATGAAGTAGCGGTTTCCGCCGTGTGAATCGCTGATCCGGAGCGTGCAAGCCTCGATCTATCCGAATCGAGACAGGAAGTAGGGGCGTTCCCCGACAACGGTTGCGACCGCGCGCTCGATGATCCCTGTGAAGCCAACTCGGAATCGTTCGACACCTCGGGCGGAGGGACGGCAGACCGCGCCGGTCCGCCGAGAACGAAGCAGTAGAACGCGGCCCCACTTGGACCCGAACGCCGAACTCGATCAGCTGATCTCGGAAGTGACGGAACTCCGTCCGCTGCCGGCTGTCGCCGTGCGCGCCCTGGAGATCGCCGAGGGTGAGCAGTTCTCGGCGCACGAGTTGGCGCAGGCGATCTCGGCAGACCAGGCGCTGACCGCGAAACTCCTCCGGCTCTCGAACTCGGCGTACTACGGGTTTCCTCGACGCATCACGACGGTGCGCGACGCCGTGGTCCTGCTCGGATTCCGCGCGGTGCGCTCCGCCACGCTCGCCTCGTGCGTCATCGACACGCTGCCGGGGGGGACCGTGCTCGACGCGACGACCGCGTGGCGGTTCTCGGTGACGACCGGGCTACTGGCGGAGGTGCTCTCCCGCGCCACGCAGACCCACCAGGACGAGGCGTTCACGGCCGGGGTACTGCACAACATCGGGCGGCTCGCGCTGGACCAGCAGCGGCCTCGCGAGCTCATGGCTTCGAGGAACCTCGCGCGGCAGCAGGGGCTGACGCTGGTCGAGGCGCAGCGCCTCGTCCTCGGCTTCACGGACGCCGACCTCGGCGGGGCGCTGGCGCTCCACTGGAACTTCCCGGACGCCCTCGCGAATGCCGTCGCGCACCATCACCTGGACATGGACGCGCTCCCGGATCCGAAGAGCGTGACGGCCTTCGTGATCCGAGCACGCCTCTTCGCACGCTCGCACGGCATCAACGACGGCTTCGATATCCCCGAAGAGCCCGAGACGCCCGAGGCGGATTGGAACTCTGGCCGCGTGAGCACGGCGCTCAGCCAGAGCGGCGGCATCGACGGCATCCTGGAGCGCGTCTCCGCATTCATGCAGAGCACGCGCGGGTAGGGTAGGCAGGCGTCGCGCGAGCCTCGAGGGCTACTCACGCTCCACGAACGACTGCCACGCCTCGAGCGCCGGCTTCGGCTCGCCGCCCTCTTCGGACAGTCCGAGGGACTCGAAGGTCGGGCCGACAGCAGACGTGTCGTACGCCCACACCCACATCGCGAAGGCCGGGTCCACGGGCTCAAGCAGCGCGTCCAGCCGTTCGATGAATGCGGACTGCTCCTCGGGCGTCCCGCCGAGGCCTTCCACGACCGAGCCGGCGAGCGGCTCGATCCCGGCCGAGGGCCAACCGAGCTCCGTGAACCCCACCGGGCGATCCGTGTGCTGAGCGATCGCGGCGTAGTAGTCGGCCGGTAGCTCATCGGGCGTGTCGTAGGCGAAGTACGGGTACGAGGTGAACGCAACGAGGTCGAGGTGTGGCGCGGCCACCTCAAGCGGCGTCCAGTCCTCGACGCGGCCGGCGCCGGTGATCTCATCGAGTCCCCTGAGGAACTCGTACTGGAAGGTGGCGAAGACCTGCGTCCCGGGGGAGGCCGCGCGCACAGCGTCGACGATCTCCGGCAGCGCCGCGACCCATGCCTCGAAGGCGGCGGGATCTTCCTCCCACACCCGGTTCACCTCGTTCCCCACGCCGAGGTAGGGCGGGCGGTAGTCAGTCGCGAAGCCGACGATCGCGTCGAGGAAGATGGCGCGCTCCACGGGGTTCGTGAAGTCCACCGTGACCTCAAGGCCACCGTTCTGGTCCTGGTGGAACCCGGTCACCGGCAGCACGTCAAGGCCAGCGGCGAGTCCCACCTCCTGGTTCTGGAGGAGATCGGCGACCTGCGAGTAGTTGCCGACAGCCCCGCCGAGGTTCGGTAGCGCGGCAAAGAAGGTCAGCCAGTCTGCATCCGAGGAGTCCGGGAAGTTCGGCGGTACGAGGCCGGCAATGCCGTACCTCGGCGCGCGCGGCCCGGCGCTCATCCCTGCGGTCGCCGAGGTCGGCGTTGGGGTCTCGGAGACGGCGGTTACAGTGGTTGGGGCGGTGTCCTCCGTGTCGGCGCTCGGCGTCGAGGGTGCGGGGGTCGCTGTGGCCACCTCGCTCGGGGTCGCTGCCAGAGGCGGCTCCTGATCGGAGCCACATCCGGCGAGGATGATCGCCAGCAAGGCAACGGCGGCAAGCGCGCGACGCATCGTCATAAACTAGTCCGTATTCGCCTCCGTGGCTACGTACTCGATTCTCATGCAACTTATCGCATGTATCTAACCCTGTATCGCGCGGCGCGGTCCAAATCGATTCCCGAGGAATCTCGATGAACGTGCTTGTCTTTGGCGCCAGCGGTTACATCGGCAGTCACCTCGTCCCGCGCCTCCTGGCGGCGGGGCACAGCGTTCGCGCCACCTCCCGCAACGCCGAGAGCCTCACGGGCCGCGGCTGGGAGGGTGTCGACACCGTCTCGGCGGACGCACTCGACGAGGGCTCCCTGGACCGCGCGTTCGAGGGGGTCGAGGTGGCCTACTACCTCGTGCACTCCATGGCCGCCGGATCTGACTTCGCCGCACGGGACCGGAAGGCAGCGCGGAACTTCCGCCGTGCGGCGGAGCGTGCGGGGTTGCGCCGCATCGTCTACCTCGGCGGACTGCAGCCGGGAAGCCACCAGAGCGCCCACCTCGCCTCGCGCGAGGAGACGGGCGAGGTGCTGCGCGACGGCCGCATCCCGGTCACGGAGCTGCGCGCCGGCATCATCGTGGGAGCCGGGAGCGCGGCGTTCGAGGTCATCCGCGACCTCGCCTTCCACCTGCGCGTCATGGTCACGCCCCGATGGGTGCGGTCGCGGACACAGCCGATCGCCCTCGACGATCTGCTCGCCTACCTCGTGGGGGTGCTCGACGAGCCACGGACCGAGGGCGAGACATTCGATGTGGCAGGGCCCGACACCCTGAGCTACCAGGAGATGATCCGAGGCTTCGCTGAGGTCGCCGGAGCGAAGGTGACGATCATCCCCGTGCCCGTACTCACACCGCGCATCTCCTCCTACTGGCTCGACCTGGTGACGGCGGTGCCGGCGAATGTCGCGCGGCCGCTCATCGACGGGCTGAAGCACGACCTGCTCGCGGGTGACCACCGGATCCGGGAGCTCATCCCCCTCGAACTGCTCTCCTACCGCGAGGCCGTCGAGCGGGCGCTCGAGCTGGAGCGGGCGGGGGTGATGCCGGCGCGGTGGCAGGAGGGCGCCCTGGTCTTCCGCGCCGGGCGCCCCGACTTCTCGTTCTACTCCCGCCAGGCCGGCGGCTCCGCCTCGTGCGACGCCCCCGTCGAGGCAGCGTGGACGGCGATCTCCTCGATCGGTGGGCGCAACGGCTGGCCCTCGTTCGAGTGGGCGTGGCGGCTGCGCGCGATGCTCGACCGGGTCGTCGGTGGCGTTGGGTTCCGTCGAGGGCGACGCGACCAGAACTCGGTGCGTGTGGGCGACACGATCGACTGGTGGCGCGTCGTGGCCGTCGAGCCGGGGCGTCGGCTGACGTTGCTCGCGGAGATGAAGGTCCCGGGCGCCGCTGTCCTCGAACTCGAGGCTGCTCCCGGAGAGACCGAGGGCACCTCGACCGTCACGGCGACGGCGTACTTCCACCCGGCGGGGCTGTGGGGTCTGCTGTACTGGATCGCGCTGGTGCCGATCCACGGCCCGCTCTTCAGACGGCTGGCGCGCGCGGTCGCGTCGAGGGCGGAAGCTGGGCAGTCGCTACCGGCTTCGCTGCCGTAGCAGGGAACCCTCACCCCCGGCCCCTCTCCCGTAACGGGAGAGAGGGGAGGCAGAGCGAGATCCGAGGGTGCCGGCAGATCCGGTTTCCGGCCCCCCTCTCCCCCCTTCGGGAGAGGACTGGGGTGAGGGCTCTCAGCGAGCGGGCGCGAACTCCTCGGTCCACGCGAGGAAGGTGCCACGGCTGCCGGGACCGCCAGGCGAGGTCTCGATCCAGCCGACGGTGCCCGGGACGCGGAACGAGGGGTACGCCTGACCGCCGTTGATGAAGTGGACGCCATGCGCCACCTCGGACAGCGGGACGTGGATGTGGCCGTAGGCGAGGACGTCGAGGTCGCCGAACTCGCCGGCCGGGAAGTCCGGGAGCAGCTCGTGCAGTTCGGGCTCGATGGTGCCCCAGGCAGGGTGCGTGACGCCGATGCGCACGCCGTCGACCTCGAGGATCTCGCGGTAGGGGAGCGCCTTGCGGAGCTCGACGGGGTCGGAGTTGCCGTGCACGACGACGGCCTGCCGCGCCTCGCGGCGGAAGCCCTCCACGGTGTCCATGCCGACCCAGTCGCCGCAGTGGATCGCGATGTCCGCCGCGCGCACCAGCGCGCGCAGATCCTCGGGCACTTCGTCCCAGCGCTGAGTGTGCGTGTCGCCGATCACGAGGATGCGCGTCATGCCCGAGTTGGTAGCACGAGGCTCCGATGCGAGCGAGCCGGACGACGCGCGACCGAGGGCTTCAGTCCATGCGTGTGCGGCTGCGATCGACCGAGAGGTCCTCGACGGTCATCGTGCCGAAGTAGCGGACGCTCTGGCCATCGTGCCGCTGAAAGACGTCCGACAGTAGCCGCTTCCGATCGTCGTCCTCGGCCTTGCCGGCCAGCACGACGCCGCCGTCTCGGACGGCCTGCTCGTACTCCGCCATGTCGTCCTGGTCTGACATGAGGAACTGCACCGATCGCACAGCGACGCTGCCGAGGCCGTGACTGACGCCGTCCGAGTCGATCGCGTCCGCGCCTTCCTCGCCGTAGTACGCGGCGAGGTCGGCGTCCCGGACGCCCTCCTCGCGCGCATCGTCGAGGGCTTTCGCGGCGTCTGCGCGTGACGCGAACGCCGCGAGCACGTGATCCTCGGGGTAGCCCTCGAAGCCTTCGCTGGTCATAGGTGAGTCCTTGCTAGCGCGTCGCGTCAGGACGCGCGGGTGCGTGAGCGGTCGATGTCGAGCACCTCGACCGCGAGGGGGCCGAAGTACTGGATGGTGTGTCCGCCGTGGGCCTTCAGGACGTCGGCGCCCGCTCGGCGCACATCCTCGTCCTGCCCGTTGAAGGAGATGACGACGTGTCCGGCGCGGACCGCTTCGTCGTAGTTCGCCATGTCGTCCAGGTCGGCGACCAGGTGTTCCACGGACCGCTCGGTCACGCCCACGATGCCGTGGACGACGCCCTCCGAGTCGATCGCACCGGCGCCCTCGACGCCGTAGTAGACGTTGAGGTCGCCGTTCAGCGAACGGTTCCGCATCTCGCGGATCGCCTCGGCGGCCTGGTCTCGCGTGGGGATGATCGCCAGCACCTGGTGCTCGGGGTACGAGATGAACGGCACGTCGCTGCCGGAGATCGGCGGCTTCGGCTTCGTCATCCTCGCGAGGAGCACGAGCGCACCGCCGAGCGCGACGAGCACGATCCCGTGGATGTGCGACACGGCACCCCAGAGGCCGCCGTCCACCGGCAGCGACACCACGATCCCGCCAATGGCGAGCAGCGCCGCAGCGATGTAGGTCCACTTGAAGGTCATGCTGTCCTCCAGCCTTCTTGCGCCTGCTGACCACAGGCTGCTCGAGGAACCGGGCCTCGCGCATCAAGCCCCGTCCGAGGGGATTACGAGGCCGTTGCAGTCGCCCTCGATCCCTCGATTTGCAATGACGCACTCACGCTCGCCCATGCCGTGTCACACCTTCGGCATCGGCCAGAGCCCACGGTTCCCGGCATGACTTCCGACGAAACCCGCCACTCCACCCTCCGAGGCAACCGCAACGCCTTCCGCGGCATCGTGATCCTCGCGGTGGTCCTGCTGCTGATCGCGGTCCTCGCGGTGTTCAACTGGGGACTCGCGCTCGCCGTCCCGCTCGTCGTCCTCGTGGGCGTCGCCTTCGCCGGGACGCTATGGGTGATGGGGATGAAGGGGCGGCGGCGTTAGCAGACGCAATCTCGGAACGTTTCTGATACAACATCAGAGTTCCGGAGGTTGCACGTCCTTGAATCCCGAACTTGCAGGTGCCCTTTTATCCGGAACCGGGCTTCTGGCATCGGTGATTGGCTTCGGCGCGACGCTTTATCAGATCAGTAAGACCCGAAGCGCCGCAGAGGCTGCCCAGTCCGCAGTGACGCGCACAGAGCAACAACTCGCCGTGAATCACATGATGCTCCTGATCCCACAACTCGCCGTGATCGAGACGGAGATCGAAGCTTCTGCATCATCGAAGAGCCGTGAGGGGACGCTCAAGCAGATCACCCGCTAGCGCCAAACAGCATCCGAGTTGCGGGGACTCCTCAAAGACGAGCAAGACGAACTTGCCGATGCCCTACAGGGAGCACTGCTCCTTGCGTCAGAAGCCAAGTCGCAACTTCTCGAGTCCCAGCGTGAGCCTCTTGAATGCACCAGTAAGGCGAGGGCAGCGATCGCACGTTGTAGCGACCTGGCTTCCGAACTCGCGGGTCAGATCCGGGTTACGGCTTCGAAAGGCTGAGTCATGCCGACCGACTCACTTCGACGACTCATTGATACTCTTATCTCCCGCACACAGAAGGGGGATATTAAATGGAACATTACTGACAACGAATATGCTTTTATTCTGGTGACAGAGAACGGAGGGGTATCTGTAGATAGTGTAGACCGGGATGGCAGACGTCCATTCCGTCTCCGTCTTTACAATGATGACGCAGCTATAATTGATACTATGCAAGACGATGAATACCCTCATCTTGCTGAGTTGTATGAGGCCGCGAGGGCGTCTGCCCGTGACATCGATACGTTCGTCGACCGCTTCCTGAGCGGCCTCTAGGGTCTGTCCCCCGCCCACCTCCTAGCCCCCAACACCCCCTCTGCTAACATCCGGCGGGCCGCCTCGCGGCCTCCCTGTACCCACGCGCACTTCACATCCCGACGGATCGAGGCGTCATGAAACTCCACGAGTACCAGGCCAAAGAGGTCCTCGCGCGCTTTGGCGTGCCGGTCCCGAAGGGCCGCGTAGCCAACACTCCCGACGAGGCCGAGGCCATTGCGAAGGAGTTGGGCGGCAAGGTCGTCATCAAGGCTCAGGCCCACACCGGCGCCCGAGGCAAGGCCGGCGGCGTCAAGGTCGCCAACGACCCTGCCGAGGCGAAGAAGTACGCCTCCGAGATCATTGGCATGACGCTGGTGACCCACCAGACCGGCCCGCAGGGCCTGCCGGTGAACTCCGTCCTCGTCGAGGAAGCCATCGACATCGACCGCGAGATCTACCTCTCGGTCGCCATCGACAACACCCCGGGGCGCCCGGTGATCATCGCCTCCTCGCAGGGCGGCATGGACATCGAGGAAGTCGCGGACAAGACGCCCGAGGCGATCGTCAAGACGCTGATCGACCCGGCGTGCGGCTTCCAGCCGTACCAGGGCCGCAAGCTCGCGTTCGCGGTCGGCCTCGACGGTGAGCACCTGAACGCGGCCTCGGCGCTCATCGGCAACGTCGCGAAGGCGTTCCTCGAGAGCGACGGCGTGATCGTGGAGATCAACCCGCTGGTGGTGACGAAGGACGGCCGCATCCTGGCCGCCGACGCGAAGTTCTCCATCGACGACAACGCCGACTACCGCCAGAAGGACCTCGTGGCGCTCCAGGACCGCTCGCAGGAGCCGGAGAAGGAGCTCGAGGCGCACGACGCCGGCATCCAGAACTACGTGAAGCTGGACGGCAACATCGGCTGCCTGGTGAACGGCGCCGGGCTGGCCATGGCCACGCTGGACGCCCTCAAGTTCGCCGGCGGCGACGCCGCGAACTTCCTCGACATCGGTACCGCGAACAGCCCGGACGCCGTGGTCTCCGCGCTGAAGATCATCGGCAGCGACCCGGACGTGAAGGCTGTGCTGGTCAACATCTTCGGCGGGCTCGCCCGGACGGACATCATCGCCGAGGGCACGATCCAGGCCATCAAGCAGGGCTTCGTGACCCAGCCCGTCGTCGTCCGGCTCGCCGGCACGAACGTCGAGCTCGGCTCAAAGATCCTCGACGAGTCGGGCGTGGACCTCGGTCGCGCCGACGGCTTCGCCGAGGCCGCCCGCATGGCCGTCGCGGCCGCGAAGTAAGACGACGAGGGGCGGAAGCCCTCACCCCAACCCTCTCCCGCCAAGCCGGGAGAGGGGGCCGGAACGGAAGGACACTCTCATGGGCGTGCTGATGGATGAGAACAGCCGAGTCGTCGTCCAGGGCTTCGGCGGCGCGGGCCAGCGCGAGGCGATGACGGGCCGCGACTATGGCACGAACATCGTCTGCGGCGTCACCCCCGGCCGCGGTGGGCAGACGATCGAGGGCTTCGAGGTCCTCAACACCGTCCGCGAGGCCGTCGACAAGTACGACGCGAACATCTCGCTGATCTTCGTCCCGGCCCCCTTCGCCGCCGACGCGATCCTCGAGGCTGCCGACGCCGGCATCCCCACCGCGATCTGCATCACCGAGGGCATCCCGACGCTGGACATGATGCGCGTGAAGCGCGCGCTGGCCGGCAGCAAGACGCGTCTTATCGGCCCGAACTGCCCCGGCGTCATCAACCCGGCCGCCCGCTCGCGCGCCGGCATCATGCCCGTCGACGTCTACCTCGAGGGTTCCGTGGGCGTCATCAGCCGCTCCGGCACGCTCGTCTACGAGGCCGTCGACCAGCTCACCCGGCTCGGCATCGGCCAGTCGGGCTCGGTCGGCGTCGGTGGCGACCCGATCATCGGCACCTCGCAGCGGGAAGCCCTTGAACTCTTCGAGGCCGACCCCGACACCGCAGCGATCGTGCTCATCGGTGAGATCGGCGGCACCGCCGAGCAGGAAGCCGCCGAGTACATCAAGCAGATGTCGAAGCCGGTCGTGGCGTTCATCGCCGGCGCGACCGCACCTCCAGGCCGCCGCATGGGCCACGCCGGCGCGATCATCGCCGGCGCCGCCGGCACCGCAGCCGCCAAGCAGGAGGCCCTCCGCGCCGCTGGCGCCGCCGTCGTCGAGAACCCTGGCGACATTGGCTCCACGATGCAGCGCGTGCTGCAGGAGACCGGCCTCGCGTAGCCCGCGAGCCTTCAACTAGTCCACAGTCGCCCTCGGGCGGCTACGATGCGGGGCGTCATGAGACGCCCCGTTGTCGTACTCGCCCTCCTCGCGGTGCTCCTCGCGCCGGGGCTCGTGCTGCCTCGGACGGTGGAGGCGTGCAGTGCGGGGGAGGATTGGGACGCAGTTGCGGAGTCCGACGTCATCATCGCCGGGTGGGTAGCCGACATGTCGATAGCGACTGAGTATGAGGAACCCTCGCCAGCGGTCGCCGGCCCCCAAACGTTCGTCCCCGTATGGCTCGACTTCGAAGTCGACCGCTACTTCAAGGGTGAGGGCGGACGCCACCTGAGCGTGCTGGACGGCGCAAGTGTCGCGTTCATGAACAACGAGACCCCTGCGGAGCGCGCACGCTTCGAGGGCGCCCTGTACTGGGGAGGCGGTGGATCCTGCGGCGCGCTCGACGATGACCCGCGGGGCACATACTGGGTCACCGGAATCGCGGTTCGCGAGGATGGCGCGCATTCGCTCCACCGACTCATGACGTTCGCATGGCCCACGACGAGTGCCTCCGACCCTTCCGTCCTTGAAGCTATCGCCCAGCTCGAAGAACGCCTCGGTCCGGGCGTCACACCGGCCACCACCGGCCACGGCCTCGCGCCCACGACCGACCGAGGCGTCCCGCTGGCCTTCGCCGTCCTCGCGCTCGCGATCCTCGGCGGGGCTCGGCTGGCGACGCGGGAGCGTCGGGGGGCGTAGGTTCGGTCTCGTTCGCTATGCTTGAGGCTGACGAAATGACAGAGGCCTCCATGACCCCTGCCTGCGCTCCCGTGAACGTTGTGCGGCTTCTGGCCGTACGCGTGGGTGCGTCCCTCCGAGGACTCGGCTCCGAGGAGCCGCCGCAAGACTGACTCCCTGACGCGGCCCCGACCATCGACCACGTACCGGAGTAAGAGTTCCCACCACCGTGCTCATCGTCCTGATTGCCCTCCCCGTCGCGGCGGCCTTTGCCGTCGCTGCGCTCGCGCGTATCGCGCCGGGGCAGACGCGCGTGCCTGGCGCCGTCATGGCGCTCGCCTCGCTGACGGGGTGCGCGCTGCTGGTGTCGGAACTGCCGGGGATCCTCGACGGCGGGGTGGTCGAGGCGTCATGGGAGTGGGTGCCAGAGCTCGGCTGGCCGCTCGCGTTCCGCCTCGATGGCCTCTCGATGCTGTTCGGGCTGATGATCACCGGCATCGGGACGCTCATCGGCTGGTACGGCCGCGCCTACATGGGCGACGACGAGCGCAACGCGCGCTTCTTCGCCACGCTGCTGATCTTCCAGGCCGGGATGCTCATCGCCGTGCTCGCGGACGGCTTCGCCGTCCTCTACATCGGCTGGGAGATCACCTCGATCTCCTCGTTCGCCCTCATCGGGTTCCAGCACGCGAATCCTGAGGCGCGGCGCTCCGCACAGCACGCCCTCGTCGTGACTACGGCCGGTGGTCTCGCTATGCTCGGCGGGCTCATCCTCCTCGGCGTCGCGACCGAGGAGTGGCAGTTCAGCACCCTCACCCGCGAGGGCGTCGAGGGCATCGACCCGGCGCTCGCCGGAGCCGCGCTCGCGCTCATCCTCCTCGGCGCGTTCACGAAATCAGCGCAGTTCCCGTTCCACGGGTGGCTCCCGGGCGCGATGACCGCGCCCACCCCCGTCTCCGCCTACCTGCACTCCGCGACGATGGTGAAGCTCGGCGTCTACCTCCTCGCGAGGTCGCAGCCGGCCCTCGGCGGCCTCGCCATGTGGGGCGCCGTCGTGCCGGTCGTCGGCGGGATCACGATGGTGCTCGGCGCGATCCTCGCCGTCCGTGAGCGCGACCTGAAGCGCGTGCTGGCCTACAGCACGGTGAGCGCCCTCGGGTGGATGGTGATGCTCGCCGGGTTCGGGACGACGGACGCACTGAAGGCGCTCGCAGTCACGATCATCGGCCACGCGGCGTACAAGGCCGCGCTCTTCATGACCGCCGGGACCATCGACCACGAGACCGGGACCCGCGACCGCTTCGCCCTCGGCGGGCTGCGGCGCTCGATGCCGTTGCTCGGCATCTCGGCCGCCGTCGCCGCCGTCTCGATGGCGGGCCTCCCACCGGCCCTCGGGTTCCTGTCGAAGGAGACGACGATTGCCGCGGGCTTCGAGGAAGACGGCGCGTGGATCATCGCGGGCGCGGTCGCTGTGATGGGTGCGCTCACCCTCGTCGCCGCGTTCGCCGCCGGCGTCGCGCCGTTCCTCGGACAGGTGACCGAGACGCCGAAGCACGCGCACGAGGGTCCGCCGGCGCTCTGGGCGCCGGTCGCACTCCTCGCCACGTTCGGCATCGTGGTCGGCGTCGCCGGGCCGATGCTGCTTCCGCCGTTCCTCGACCAGGTCGTGACCGCCTCCTACGGATCGCCGTACGAGACGCACCTCACGTTCTTCACCGGCTTCGACGCGATCTTCTTCACAAGCGCCCTCGCGATCGGTGCGGGTGCGGTCCTCGTCGGGCTGCATCGCGCCATGCCGTCGCTCCCGTGGATTCCGGCGACGACGACCGGCGTGCTGCAGGGCATCCTCGATGGCCTCACCCGCATCGCCGAGGGCGTCGAGCGGCGGACGCAGCACGGGTCACTGCCGGTCTACATCGCCACGGCAATCACGATCGCGGTTGTGCCGCTGCTCGCGGTTGTGGTCCACGCCGGCCCCCTCGCGAACCTGAGCGTCGAGGGCGCGCCGCTCCCGGTAGCGACGGCCGCCGTCGTCGCGATCGGCGCGTTCGCGGCGGCGAGGTCCCGCACGAGGATCCGCTCGATCGCTGCCCTCGGCGCGACCGGGTTCGGGATCACGCTGGTCTACCTCTACTTCGGCGCGCCGGACCTCGCGATGACGCAGGCGCTCGTCGAGACGCTGACCGTCATCGTGTTCATCTTCGCGTTCCGCCATCTCCCCATCCGCCCGGGTGCGCGCGACCTCCGGCGTCACTACAGCGGACTTGCGATCGGCGGTATCGCGGGTCTCGCGGTCACCGGCCTGACACTGCTGCTCGTGGAGCCAGGGCGCCCCACGCACCTGCGCGAGTTCTTCGAAGCCGCGTCCTACCCGGACGCGCGCGGGACGAACGTGGTGAACACGATCCTCGTCGACTTCCGCGCCCTCGACACGCTGGGCGAGATCAGCGTCCTCGCCGTCGCCGCCCTTGGCATCCTCGCGCTGCTGCGCCTGACTGGACGGAGCGCCGCGCGGATTCAACGGGCCGATGACCCGCAGGTGCTACGTACCGCTGCGAGGGCGATCCTGCCGCTGCTCATCGTGTTCGCGTTCTTCCTCTTCCTCCGTGGGCACGACCAGCCGGGCGGCGGCTTCGTCGCAGGCCTCGTCGCGGCAGCGGGCGTCGCCCTCTATGCGATGGCGTACGACGCGAGAACGGCGCGGCGCCTGCTCCGAGTGCCGCCGCGCACGCTGATGGCCGCCGGGCTCATCGTCGCCTTCGGTGCCGCCGCCTTCGGGACGTGGAATACACCGCCCCTGACGGGGTACTGGACGGAGTTCCAACTACCCGGCAACGGCGAGTTGAAACTCGGGACGCCGCTCCTCTTCGACTTCGGTGTGTTCCTCGTCGTCCTCGGCGTCGCGAGCGCCCTCGCGACGGCGTTGCTTGAGGAGCAGCGCTGATGGAAGTGCTGTTCGCCCCCGTCGTCGGGATCCTGTTCGCGAGCGCGGTCTACATGCTGATGCAGCGCTCGCTGGGGCAGGTCATCATCGGCCTCGCGCTGCTCTCGAACGCCGCGAACCTGTTCATCTTCGTCGCGTCTGGTTTCGGCGAGGGCGCCGCGCCGATCGTCGACCCCGCTGTGAACGCGACGCCCGAGGGGGCCGCGGACCCGGTGCCCCAGGCGATGGTCCTGACCGCGATCGTGATCGGCTTCGGCGTACTCGCCTTCTTCATCACGCTGGCCTACCGCGTCTACCGCATCACCGGCACTGACGACCTCGAGGACCTCCCGGCCGCAGACATGGCGAGCACCGAGGAGTCCACATGAACTGGTGGCTCGTCCTCCCGATCGCGCTGCCGTTCCTCGGCTCGGTGCTCGGCCTCGCCGCGTTCGGGCGCGACCGGATCCAGCGCGTGCTCGCCGTCGCGGGGGCCGTCGGTCAGCTCGTCGCGGCGATCGGCCTGCTGCGCGCCGTAGCGACCGAGGGCATCCAGGTGATGCAGCTGGGCAACTGGCCTGCGCCGTTCGGCATCACGATCGTCGCCGACCACTTCAGCGCGCTCTCACTCCTGGCGGGCTCGATCGCTGGCGGCGCCGCCATCGTCTACGCGGCGATGACCGTGGACCGGCGCCGCACGAGGATCGGCTACTTCTCGTACGCGGGGATCCTGACGGCGGCCGTCGCAGGGGCGTTCCTCACGGGCGACCTCTTCAACCTCTTCGTCTGGTTCGAGGTGATGCTGATCGCGTCGTTCGTCCTCCTCGCCGTGGGACGCCGTCCGCAGCAGGCGTCCGGCGCGACGACTTACGTGACGCTGAACCTGATCGCGTCCGCAACGTTCCTCACGGGCGCGGGCCTCGCGTACGCGCTCGTCGGGACGCTGAACTTCGCCGACCTCTCCGTACGCCTCGCCGAGGTCGAGCAACGCCAACTCGTGGCGGCGCTCGCGATCCTGCTACTGGCGGCGTTCGGGTCGAAGGCGGCCGCGTACCCGCTCTCAGCGTGGCTCCCCGCCTCGTACCACACACCCGCGCCGGACGTGTCCGCGCTCTTCGCCGGCCTGCTCACGAAGGTGGGCGTCTACGCCGTCGCGCGGAGTGTCACGCTGTTCTTCCCGGAAGAGCGCATCATCCACGACGTCATCCTCGTCGGCGCGGGACTCACGATGACGATCGGGGTGCTGGGCGCCCTCGCGCAGTACGACATGCGACGGCTGCTCTCGTTCCACATCGCCAGCCAAGTGGGGTACATGTTCATGGGCGTCGGGCTACTGACGCCGCTCGCCCTCGCCGGCACGACGTTCTACATGGCGCAGCACATGGTCACGAAGACATCGCTGTTCCTCGTCGCCGGCGTGATCGAGGAACGCCGCGGGACCGGGGACCTGAAGGCGCTTGGCGGGCTCTACCGGACGCACCTGCCGCTCGCGATCATCTTCCTGCTCGCCGCAATGGCGCTCGCCGGCATCCCGCCGTTCTCCGGGTTCGTCGCGAAGTTCGCCCTCGCGCGTGCCGGCCTCGAGGTGGACGCGTGGCTCATCGTCGGCGTCTCGCTCGCGGTGAGCCTGCTCACGCTGCTCTCGATGGTGAAGATCTGGAACGAGGCGTTCTGGAAGGATCCGCCCACCGACGAGGTCGTCGCGGAGGCCCTCGAGGTCGCCCACACGCCCGAGACGGCCGGGCCGGCCTCGCCGTTCTACCGCGGTGCGTGGATCATCGCGCCTGCCGCCGTCCTCGCGAGCGTGAGTGTCACGATGGGGCTGGCGGCCGGGCCACTGTTCGAACTGGCGATGGCCGCGGGCGAGGAATTGGCAGACCCGTCGCTGTATGTTGAAGCGGTCCTCGGAGGCGCACGATGAATCCCGTCGCCTGGAACATCCTGCTGGCGCTCGCGTGGATGGCGATCACGGCGTCGTTCACCCCCGCGAACTTCATGCTGGGCATCGTGATCGGGTTCATCGCGCTCATCGTGAGCCAGCGCATCCCGGGCGTGCCGCGATACACCAGCCGCACCTGGGCGGTGGTCACCCTCGCCGGGTACACGGCCTGGGAGGTCCTGCTCGCCAACCTGCGCGTCAGCCGGGACGTGATCCTCGTGGGCCGCATGAGCCCGGGGCTCATCTCCGTCCCCATCCGCTCGAGGACGGACTCGGAGATCGCTCTCCTCGCGGCGTTCATCACGTTGACACCCGGCACCACGGCGATCGACATCAGTCCGGGCGGGACGCACATGCTGGTGCACGTCACGAACCTGCCAGACGGCGGCCCCGAGGAGGCGCGCCGCGCGATCATCGACGGGTTCGAACGCCGCATCCTGGAGGTGCTGCGATGAGCGACGCCGCCGACGTCATCCTCGTCGTCGTCCAGGTGCTCCTCGGCGCGTCGCTACTCACGACGCTGGCGCACCTGCTCGCCGTCCGCACGCTCATCGGGCGAGTCGTTGCCCTCGAGGTCATCGCGGCGATCACCGTGAGCGGCGCCGCCCTGATCACGATCATCAGCGGAGAGACCGCCGCCATCGATGTCGCGCTCGCGGTCGGCCTCGTGTCGTTCACGGGGACCGTCGCGTTCGCTGCCTTCTTCGAGGGGTGGCACATCGATGATTGACGCCTCGACCGTGGATGCCGCATTCCAGCTCACCGCGGCGATCGTCGCGCTCGCGGGCACGACCTTCCTCGGCCTTGCGGCCCTGGCCCTCCACCGCATGCCTGACGTGTATTCGCGGCTGTCGGCCACCTCGAAGGCTGTCTCGCTGGGAGCGACGCTGCTGCTGGCCGCTGCTGCGATCTACGTCCGAGACCCGGGTGTCACCGCGCGGGCCGTCGCCGGCATCGCGTTCCTGCTGCTCACCTCGCCCATCGCGGGGCACGTCCTGGGGCGCGCCGCGTGGCGCGCCGGCGAGGTTCCGCTCGTGACGTACCAGGACACCTTCCCCACCGGCCCGGGGGCCGAGGAGGAGACCGCGCAGGAGCGACTGACGGAGGCTAGCGTCGCGACTGACGAGGATGACGACGACCTGTAGCGACTTCCCTCGGACCTTCGCCATGCCGCCGCGATACGGTCTCCTTGCCGCCGCGATACTGGCCCACGTACGATCAGGCTTCGCGCGGAGGGGTCGCATAGTGGCCTAGTGCGGGCGCCTGCTAAGCGCTTGTCTCGGGTTTTCCGGGACCGAGGGTTCGAATCCCTCCCCCTCCGCCACACGCACTGCGCGAACCGCGCGATCAGCAACCGCGCACCGCCCGAGGCCACGACGCCTGGGGACCAAAGATCACTGCGGATCACTGAGGACAACGCTCGTGGCGACATTCCACATCTGGACGCTTGGCTGCCAGATGAACCAGGCGGACTCGCTCAAGCTCGCTGCCGGGCTGGAGAAGATGGGCTATCGCCCCGTCGAGGATGACGCGGACGCAGACCTCGTCGTGATCAACACGTGCTCCGTCCGGCAACACGCCGAGGATCGCGCGTACTCGCGGCTCGGGATGCTGAACAAGCGCCGCCGCGCGGGCCAGGAGGTCTCCATCGCCGTCATGGGCTGCATGGTTGGGCCGAAGACGGACGACCTCTCGAAGCGCTTCCCCTACGTCGACGCGTGGGCGCGCCCCCAGCAGTTCGACCCCATCCTCGAGCTCGCGAGCAACGCCCGAGACACCTCGGAGGGCGAGCTCGGCAACCTCATCCCGCTGGAGACGGTCGCCCGAGGCATGACGCGCACCTACGCGATGCCCTCGGGCCCCACGGCCTACGTCCCCGTCATCCACGGCTGCGACAAGTTCTGCACCTACTGCATCGTGCCGCTGCGCCGCGGGCGTGAGGAGTCGCGCGACGTCGACGACATCCTCGACGAGGCGCGGCACCTCGCCAATCACGGCGTCCGCGAGGTCACGTTGCTCGGCCAGACCGTCGAGGCCTACGGCCACGACCTGCCCGACCTCCCCGACGGCTCTCGCCCCGACCTCGCGACACTGTTCGAGGGCATCGACGCCATCGAGGGCATCCAGCGCGTGCGCTTCCTTACCTCGTACCCGAAGGACATGACGGACCGCATTGTCGAGTCCGTCGCGTACCAGCCCAAGGTCTGTGACTACTTCAACATCCCCGTGCAGTCCGGATCGAACTCGATGCTGGAGCGCATGCGCCGCGGCTACACCGTCGAGGAGTTCGAGGAGCGCGTCGCGAAGATCCGCTCGCTGATGCCGGACGCGGCGATCGTCACGGACGTCATCGTCGGCTGCCCCGGCGAGACCGAGGCGGAGTTCCAGGAGACGCTCGACCTCCTCGAACGGATCGAGTTCGACACCGTCCACGTCGCGGCCTACTCGCCTCGCCCCGGCACATTCGCCCATCGCAAGATGGAAGACGATGTGCCGATGGAGGTGAAGAAGGCCCGCCTGCAGGCGGTGGAGGCGGTACACAAGGCCTCGTCCGAGCGCATCAACCGCGCCATCCTCGGCCAGACCGTCGAGGTGCTCGTGGAGCAGATCGAGGACGGCCGTGCCTCCGGCCGCACCCGCCGAGGCCAGATCGTGCACTTCGGCTACACCGGCGCGCGCGGCGACCTCGTGGATGTCACCGTCTCGCAGGTGACGCCGTGGTCGGCGCAGGGCCACCTCGCCGACGAATTGACGCTCTCCGTCGTCTAGCGCCTCCGTGACAGTCAGTCGTGACGCCGCCGACGGTCGCGTCGGCTACGCTCGATCCCATGGCAGCGCAGTCGGATTCATCGCCCCAGGCACCCGCCCTCGCCCCCGTCGTGGCCACGATCGTCGTCATCCTTGCGGTGCGCGACGGACGCCTTGAAGTGCTCCTCGTACAGCGCTCAGGCCCCCCCGAGGAAGACCGCTGGGCGCTGCCCGGTGGTCGCTGGGACGGCGTCGAGGACCTCGAGGCCGCCGCGACCCGAGTCCTCGAACGCGAGACGGGCGTCACGGACCTCTACCTCGAGCAGCTCTTCACAGCCGACTCGCTCGACTCCAACGCGCCTTCGCTCGCAGTGGCCTACTTCGCGCTCGTTGAGCCCTCGACCGTGCGGCTGCGCTCAGGCGAGGCATGGCGCCCGGCCTGGCACGCGGTGGACTCGCTACCGGACCTGGCGTTCCGCAACAACGAGCTCATCGACCACGCTGTCGCGCGCGTCGGCGCGAAGCTCGAGTACACGAATATCGCCTACGGCCTGCTGCCCGAGGAGTTCACGTTCCGCGACCTGCACGAGACGTACGAGGCGATCATCCGGAAGCCGCTCGACCGCCGGAACTTCCGCAAGCGCATGCTCTCGATGGGAATGATTGAACCGACGGGCGGCACCCGTCGCGAGGGGGCTCATCGCCCCGCCAAGCTCTACCGCTTCACGTCGCGGGAGCCCGTCTTCCTGTAACCCTGGCTCGACATGCTCAGCGCCACGGAGTGCCGCGATACGGGTCCGCGTGGTCGCGCACGTCGCGTCGCGTCTGATTCCGCACCTGCTCGATGTCGACCTCCTCGGGGTTGAGGTGGCGCTGATGTCGAAAGATACCCACGAAGCCGAGGAGTGCAGCGAAAAGCCCGCCGACGATTCGCTTCAATACGCTCCCCAACTCACGCCCCGCCCGTCCACGGACCAACAGTAGCGCGTTGATCAGGCCGCGGGCCGGGTGCCGGACGGCCTCGTGCGGTGCGAGCCCTGCGACAGGGTCCGGGAGCCGTGGAACACCTCGCGCTCGAGGTGGGCGAGGCGCGCGCAGACTTCATCCGTGGCTTCCTCGACATCCCGCATGGGGTCAGGGCCGCGCGGCACGCCGAGGGCTTCGCGACAGAAGTCGACGGCACGCCGAAAGGGAGAACGCTCCTCAGAGCTCATCTCACTGACTTCCCAGCCGCCCGAACACGACAACTATACAAGAGCCGAACTACTCGGGTGTGACAACTTCTCGACGCCCGCGCATCGGAGCCTGCTGAAGTCCCGGCGGAACCCGCGGGCTAGGATGCGCTGCATGGGTAACGATGACCTGACTTTCGGCGTTCTGCCGGGCGGAGCAACACCTGCCGAGTTCCTCACGGCGTGCCAGACCGCCGAGGCGCTCGACTATGACTCGGTGTGGGTGGGCGACCACGTCCTGTGGCCCTCGTTCTGGCCGGAGCCAGTCACAATGCTCGCCGCCGCGAGCGCCGTCACCGAACGCATCCACCTCGGGACCGGCGTGCTCCTCGCCGCGCTGAGGCGTCCCGCGCCACTCGCGAAGCAGACCGCGACACTCCAGTGGATGAGCGGCGGGCGCTTCCGCCTCGGCGTCGGCGCGGGCGGCGAGTACCCGACGGAGTTCGAGGCATCGGGCGTCCCGCTCGGAGAGCGTGGCAAGTACCTCGACGACACGCTCGAGGCACTGAGAGCGCTCTGGTCGGGTGACGAGGTCTCGGTGCACAACCGCCAGATCGACGTCGGCGGTGCCCGCCTCGACCTCCCGCCTGACCCGCCGATCCCGGTCTGGGTGGGTGGCCGCTCGGCGGCCGGCCAGCGACGAGCCGCGCAGTACGGCGACGCGTGGATGCCCTTCGTGATCTCGCCCGAACGGTTCGCCGAGGGCTGGACGAACGTCCGAGGGCGCGCCGAGTCCTTCGACCGCGACCCCGAGGCGATCCGTCCCGCGCTCCAACTCTGGGCGCAGTTCGACGACGACCTCGCGGAGGCGCTCCCCGTCATCGCCTCACGGATCGAGGCGACCTACCGCGTCGAGTTCGAGCGGTTCGAGCGCTACACGGTCTACGGCGACGCCGATATGTGGGTCACGCGCCTCCAGGCGTTCATCGACGCGGGCGTCCGCCACTTCAACATCGTGCTCGCCGGCGGCGACCGCCTCATGCAACTCACGAGGATCGCGACCGACGTCATCCCTCGCCTCCGCGGTACGTCGTAGCGAGTTGTCCTAGTACTACGGGAGGCGTGACATACATCACGTATGTAGACTGACGCCTGCCTAGGACGGACACACGCCGCGTGACCCCAGAGTTGACCGACCCCGCGCTCCAACCCCGCACGCCCCTCGCCTACCAGGTCCTGCCGAAGCGGGTCTTTTACGGCTGGTACATCGCCCTCGGCTGCGCCGCGATGATGATGGTCGCGGGCGGCGTGGGGTACTACGGCCTCGCGGTGTTCCTCGAACCGCTGCAGGAGGAGCACGGCTGGTCGAACTCGCAGGTGTCAGGCGCCACGAGCATGTTCTTCCTGATCGGCGGCGTGGTCGGCGCCATCGTCGGGCCGTACGTCGACCGCTACGGGCCGCGGATGTTCCAGATCGTGGGAGTGATCGCCACGGGCGTCCTCGCGATGTTCATCGGCGGCATCACCGAGCTCTGGCAGCTCTACGTCCTCTACGCGCTCATCGCGACCGGCAATGGCCTCGCCTCAGCCGTCTCGATCAACGCGATTATGTCGCGCTGGTGGGTGCGACGGCGGGCGAAGGCGATGAGCATCTCGGCCACGGGCATCTCCCTGGGCGGCGTCATCCTCACCCCCCTCGGCGCATGGATGGTGGAGCGTGGTGGCCTTGAGCTGGCCGGCCCCGTCCTCGGCGGCGCGGTCCTCGTGATCGCCCTCCCTGTCGCGCTGTGGGTCATCGTCTTCGACCCGCGCGAGATGGGGATGCTGCCCGACGGCGACCGCTCCGAGGCCGAAGCCGAGGCAGCCGTGCGAGCCTCGGGCCGCCGGCAACTCTCCGCCGAGTCGCAGCGCCGGACGTGGACGCGCGGCCAGGCGATGCGGACCGTGTCGTTCTGGGCGATCCTCGTGGGCTTCGTGCTCGTGCTGATGGCCCAGACCGGCTTCGTCATCCACCAGATCGCGTTCCTCGAAGACCGCCTCGGTTCGCGCAGCGCCGCGGCCTTCGCGCTCTCCACCACCGCCCTCGGCTCGATCATCGCGAGGCTGATCGTGGGCCAGTTCGCGGACGGCATGGACAAGCGTTGGCTCACCGCCGGCATCTTTGCGGTGCAGGGCGCGTCCGTCCTCCTCGTCCTCGCGGTCGACAACTCGGTGGCGACCTACGCCCTGATCCTGGTGTTCGGGTTCACCATCGGCAACGTCTACATGATGCAGTCGCTCCTCACGAGCGAGATCTTCGGCGTCGTCTCCTTCGGCTCGATCTTTGGATTGATCCTGCTCGCCGCGCAGGCCGGCTCCGGCCTCGGCCCGTTCGCGGTCGGCGTGCTGGAGGACGCGACGGGCTCCTACAACGCCTCCTTCGT
>Ga0209024_1001226_pt1 | contig 24356 bp, 19 predicted proteins | sample AutmiccommunBRH5_FD_187380 | JGI IMG/M metagenome (GOLD analysis project Ga0209024, IMG submission 187380) | Deep subsurface microbial communities from Mt. Terri, Switzerland - Autotrophic microbial communities BRH/5 (SPAdes) (version 2) | ecosystem: Environmental > Aquatic > Deep subsurface >...
GAGGCCCTCGTGCGGATCATCGACGAGGCGTCACCGCCTCGCCTCGGCTCCGACCTCGCCTTCGCGCGCGACCGCGAGTGCATCGTCCTCGAACTCCACGTCCCGGCCGGCGACGACGACCAGGCCGTCCTCGTGCGGATGATCGAGGCGGGCTATGCGGCGCATCTCCGCCAGTACCCGGACGCGCGCGCCGAGGTCATCCGACGGCACCTCCGCGTGCAGGTGCAGCCCTACGGCGTCCGCGTCAGGTAGCGCGCATCGCTAGTAGCGGGAGCCTCGGTGCTAACATCCGCGCGGCTCGCAGCCAGCCGTCGGAGGCGTCCGATGGCGGCGCGAGACATCCACATCACAACATCGCTCGCCGAGGAGGAACTGCCATGCCGATGACCGTGGGTACGGGGATCGGGTCTGACCTGAAGACCGTGCCGGAGCGCGCGAGGAACCTAGAAGCGCTCGGCTACGACATCGTTTCGGTCGGCGAGACGCAGCACAATCCGTTTCTGCCGATGACGCTGGTGGCGGAGCACACGGAGCGGATGAAGTTCGGCACCTCGGTCGCCATCGCCTTCCCGCGCGTGCCGCACATCACTGCCAATATCGCGTGGGACCTGGCGAACTACTCGGGTGGTCGGTTTGTGCTCGGCCTGGGCACGCAGGTGAAGGGGCACAACGAGCGACGCTTCTCCGTGCCGTGGGCGCCGCCCGGGCCTCGGCTGCGCGACTACGTGAACTGCATGCGCGCGATCTGGGACTCGTGGCAGAACGGCACGAAGCCGGACTACGAGGGTGAGTACTACCAGTACAAGCTGACGAGCCCGTTCTTCAACCCGGGCCCCATCGAGCATCCGGACATCCCGGTCATCATCTCCGCCGTGAACCCGTTCAACGCCCGCCTCGCTGGCGAGGTGTGTGACGGCATCGCGATCCACGGCTTCAGCACCTTCAAGTACATCCGTGAGGTCCTCATCCCCGCCGTCGAGGAAGGCGCACGCCGCGCCGGCAAGGACCCGTCCAAGGTCCAGGTCCGCGGCGGCGGGTTCATCGTCACCGGCAAGACCGAGGAAGAGGTCGCGAAGGCGAAGGAGGTGAACCGACGGCGGATCTCCTTTTACGCCTCCACTCGCTCCTACGGGAACGTGATGAAACTCCACGGCTGGGCCGACGAGGCCGCACACCTCCACCGCCTCTCGATCGAGGGCAAATGGGACGACATGGTCGAGCTCATCACGGACGAGATGATGGAAGAGTTCTGCGTGATCGGCACGTGGGACGAGATGCCGGCGCGGATGAAGGAGAAGTTCGCGGGGATCAACACCCAGGTAAACTTCGCCGCCGACCCAACGAACCCGGACGAGGAAGCCCAGATCAAGGAGATCATCGAGGAGCTGCGGAACATCCCCGCCCTCGGCGACTAGCAGCGCACCTCCGAGCTCGAAAGCGCGTCCTGCTGCGTACCAGCGGGGCGCGCTTCGTCGTTGCGGCACCGCTCACCCAGCAGCCCGCGAACGTGGTAGAACCACCGGGCACCCGAGGAGGATGGCATGCCGTACGCGGAGAACGAGGGCGTCAAGATCCACTACGAAGTGGATGGGACGCCCGGCAAGCCCACGATCGTGTTCCAGCACGGGTTCCTCGGACGGCTCGAGGTGTGGCGGGAGCGCGGGTACGTCGAGCGCGTGAAGGACGACTTCCACGTCCTCCTCGTGGATGCGCGGGGGCACGGGCAGTCGGACAAGCCACACGACCCCGAGGCGTACGACATGCGGAACCGCGTGCTCGACATCACCGCGGTCATGGACGCCGAGGGCGTCCAGCAGGCGCACTACCACGGCTACTCGATGGGCGGCACGATCGGCTGGGCGACCATGATCTACGCCCCGCAGCGGTTCCTCTCGTGGACCATCGGCGGCTCCATGCCGATGCTCGATCTCGAGGATGCCGAGTTCCGCGCGAAGCAGGACTTCGACGAGTACTACGCGGGCGCCCTCGAGCGGAACCCGCAGGTGAAGGCCGCGGATGAGGCGGGCCTCCAGGACCGCGAGGCGCTCAAGGCAGCGCACGCCGAGCGTGCGAAGTGGCGCGGCGCGGAGCAGGCCGTGCGCCTCGCGAAGGGGCCGATCCTGGTCTACGTGGGGACCGAGGACAAACCACACCCCGGCGCGGTGCGCTCGAAGGAGCTCAATCCCAACATCCGGGTCATCGAACTGCAGGGTGACGACCACGGCCAGGCCGCCCGCCGGCCGGAGATCGTGGTGCCGGCCATGCTCGAGATGATCTCGTCCGTCCCCGTTGCCTAGGAGATAGCGAGCATGAAGCTGTGGGGTTGGTTCCGAGACTTGCCGCTGAGCATCAAGCTCTTCTTCGTGCTCTCGTTTCTCGCACTGTTCGTGATGCTCGTGCCGTCGCCGTTCACTGAGTAGGGCGCGGCTCTACCTCCCCGCGCGAAGGCGCTTCGCGGCGTCCCTCGCGATGCCGCGCCAGCGCTTCTGCGCCGTCGCGTACACCTCGTCGACGCGGCGCGTGTTCTGGCCCATCGCGACGAACAACCGCGCGAGGCCTTCGACATCGCCGAGGTGGATCGTCTCGGCGGCGACGCGGCTGTTCGGGCCCATGTTGTGGTAGTTGCCCAGCGCGAGGCAGGCGGCGCCGCTCTCGTAGCCGAGCAGGTCGTACGCCGTCGCCTCGGTGGTGCCGCCGTCCATCAGCTTCCGCTGGAACTTGAACGCAGGGTCGGCCTGCTGGAGTTCGCGGGCGACCTGCGTCATCCACATCGTGATCCGCGGCGAGAAGATGTGGCCGGCGTCACCCACCCGGACGATCGGGCCCCCGCCCTGCTCCGCGCGTCCCCCGGCCATCGAGGAACACTCGACGGCCACGACGAGCGAGCCCTCCGGCAGCAGCTTCGTCGTCGTGACGGCTGCGGCGCCGACGAGGCCGACCTCCTCGGCGCGCGTGAACAGGCCGAGGACGTGCGCGTCTGGCCGCTCCTGCACGAGCCGGTCGAGCGCCCACAGGATCGCGAGCCCGCCGCCGAGGTCGTCACACGACCGCGCGTGGAGGATCTCGCCGCGCACCCGCGCCGGCTCTACGTCCCACAGCGCGAGATCCCCGACCTCGGCGGTGGAGCCCGGCGCGAGCGTCGCCTTCGCGCCGACGAGGCGTTTCGCCCAACGCGTCGGTGCGTCGGAGAGGACAGTCGAGGTGATCTCGGCGGTCGCCTCGCCCCGGTCGTCGCGGGGGTCGGCGGCATAGATGCGGACGCGCTCGCCCTTGCCGTACTCGCCGGGGATACCGCCCCGGAACTCGAGGTCGAGGCGGCGACCGCTGACCTTCGTCACGACGAACCCCGGGTGGTCGGTGTGCGCGCCCAGCACGAGCGGAGTCGTCTTGCGGCCTCGGCGGTACTCGATCAGCGCGTTGCCGACGGCGTCCTCGCGGTAGGCGAGGCCTCGGGCGTCTGCGAACGCGCGAAGGAAGTCGTGCACGCGCCGCTCGTTGAACGAGCCGGTCGGGAGGCCGACGTATGCCTTCGCGAGGTCAACGAGCGCCGGCTCGGGCTTCTTCGCGGTCTTCGAGGCAGCACGAGGCATGGCCGATCCTTCCGAGTCTCGGTGCACAGCGAGAGATTGGCCCGCATCCTATACGGAGCCCGTTCCGTACGATGGATGCATGACGATCCCCACGCCCGCCCTCCCCGCCTCCGTTGTGCCTGAGCCGGTGCCTGCCGCGAAGAACCGCAAGGCGAAGCGCGAGGTCAACCGCCCGCTCGAGCCGATCGAGTTGACCCTCACCGGGTTCGCCTCCGGCGGCAAGGCCGTGGGTCACGCCCCCGACGGTCGGGTCGCCTTCGTCGAGTTCGGCGTCCCCGGCGAGCGAGTCATCGCCGAGATCACCGACTCGCGTCCGTCCTACATCGAGGCCACGGCGGTGCTCGTCCTCGAAGCGTCTGAGGACCGCGTCACGCCGGAGTGCCAGTACTTCGGGAAGTGTGGCGGCTGCCAGCTTCAGCACATCGCCTACGACCGGCAGCTGGAGCTCAAGACCGGTGTCGTCCGCGACCAGCTCCGCCGCATCGGCAAGTTCGACGCCGAGGAGCTCGAGACACTCGTGAAGCCGATGCTCGGCATGAACGAGCCGTGGGGCTACCGCAACCACAACCGCTTCACCGTCCGCCGCGACGGCGAGATCGGGTTCATGCAGCGCGGCACGCACCGCTTCATGCGCATCGATGAGTGCCCCATCGCGCATCCTCGTGTGAACGAGGTGCTGCAGGCGGCGCAGGACCACACGATGCAGGCGCGCCAGCTTACCGTGCGCGTCGGCGTGAACACCGAGGACGAGATGGTGCAGCCGCACCTCCACTGGCGTCCCGGCCCGCGCCCCCGCCTGGCGAGCGGTCAATCGAACTACACGGAGCGCTTGAACGGTGTGGACTACCGCGTCTCCGGCCCTGCATTCTTCCAGGTGAACACCGTGCAGGCCGAGCGCCTCGTCGCGCTCGTCGTCGACCGCGTCCTCGAGGCAAAGGCGCGCGTCGTCGTGGACGCCTACGCCGGCGTCGGCACCTTCGCCGCCCAGCTCGCGACCAGCGTCGAGCACGTCGTGACGATCGAGGAGTCCGCCGCCGCTGGCGACGACGCCGAGGTCAACCTGAAGCCGTTCACCAACGTGACCCGCATCGTCGGCAAGGTGGAGGCCACCCTGCCCGGCATGACGCCCTCGCCGGACGTCGTCGTGATCGACCCACCGCGCAGCGGCCTGTTCCCGGGAGTTGTCGACGCGATCATCGAGTCCGCCGCCAAGCGCGTCGTCTACGTCTCCTGCGACCCGGGCACCCTCGCGCGCGACCTCCGCATGTTCGTCGACGGCGGCTTCACCATCCGCGAGGTACAGCCGGTCGACATGTTCCCGCACACCCAACACATCGAGAACGTCACCGTCCTCGACCGGTAGGCTGAGGCGTATGCCGTCGCAGCCGCACTCGATCATCCTTGCCTCCGCCTCGCCTCGACGGCGCGAACTGCTCGCGGCGATCGGCGTCGCGTTCGAGGTGGTGCCGTCGCACGTCGACGAGAGCACGGACGAAGGCGACCCCGTACTCGTGGCAGAATTGCTCGCGCGACGAAAGGCCGAGGCGGTCGCCGCGGCTCATCCGGAGGCGCTCGTGATCGGGAGCGACACGGTCGTCGTCCTCGATGGGCGGATCCTCGGGAAGCCGGGCGACGCTGCCGAGGCGCGGGAGATGCTGACGTCGCTCCGAGGACGCTCCCACGAGGTGGTCACCGGCGTCACGGTGGCCCTCGGTGGGCGTGCGCTGAATGACCATGACCGCACGGTCGTGCACATGCGCGACTACGAGGACGCCGCGATCGCGGCGTTCATCGCCTCGGGGTCGCCGTTCGACAAGGCCGGTGGGTACGCCATCCAGGACGAGGCGTTCGCGCCAGTCGCGCGGTTCGAGGGCTGCCGGTGCAATGTCGTCGGTCTTCCCCTCGCGACGTTGCGAGGGTTGCTCGCGCAGTTCGGCGTGCGAACGACGCGGCCAGAGGTGGAGTGCCCGGTCTGCGGGCCAGCCTCGTGAGCACGGAGTCGGCGCTCCGGCAGAGGTGATTCGCGTGGATCTACCGGTACGTCGACCGCGTGCAGAAGCCGTTCACGGCGAAGACGCGTCGGGCGCTCCTCGGCGACCTCGAGGGAGACGTGCTCGACGTAGGCTGCGGGCCGGGGACGAACTTCGAGCATTACGGCCCGAGGGCGCGCGTGACCGCCATCGACTACAACCCCGGCATGGTGGCCCTCGCCGAGTCCGCGCGCGCAGGGCACCCCGCGAACATCGAGGTGCGCCAGGCGGACGCCTCCGCCCTACCCTTCGCGGACGCCTCGTTCGATGCGTATGTGAGCACCCTCGTCCTCTGCTCGGTGCCCGACCTCGAGGCGGCCGTGGACGAGGCGTGGCGGGTGCTGCGGCCGGGCGGCGAGCTGCGCATCTTCGAGCACGTGCGATCGCGGACGCCGTGGAAGGCGCGCGTGCAGCGGTGGCTCAATCCGGCGTGGGGTTATGTCGCGGACGGCTGCCGGCTCGACCGGGACACGGACGAACTCTTCCTGCGACGCGGGTTCGAGGTCATCGACGAACGACGGCCGTCGGTCCCGGCCGAGCCGTTGCCGCTCGTCATCCTGAAGGCCCGAAAGCCGCTCGCGACTACCGGCTAGTCGTCTGCCGGCGCTACCTCGGTGCGGCGCTCGTCGCGTGTGATGCCCTCGAGCGGCCGGGACGCCGAGCCGGACGGCACCTCGCAGTCGGGGTCGTCGATGTCGCAGACCAACCCATCGAGGGCGTCACCCACCGCTCCGAGTTCGCGCAGATCGAGCGACTTCAGCTTCGGCGGCTGCTTCGGATCGTGTGCGTCACGTTCCATCATCGTTCTGACCGTACCACCATCAACTCGCCGATCACCGTCGAGAGCCGGAGTTTCAGTCGGTGTCGCGCGGTTTCGTAATCGTCTGTCCGCACGTTGATATCGCGGATGACGCCCTCCTCGCGCACGCCGAGGACATCGACAGTACCGACGAACGTCTGCGCCTCCACGTCGAGTCCGACGTGCGCGGGGACCTGCACCTGGACGGTGCCGAGCCAGCAGAGCAGCGTCAGTTCCGTCTCACCCTCGGGCAGTTCGGCGGAGCGCAGGTCGAGGTGGATGTCGCCGATCACCGTGCGGACGACCGCGTCATCGAGGCGCCACTCGCCCGCAGACTTCACGTGGCCGAACGCCCTCGAGAGGCGGCGCGCGAACCGGCGGGCGCGCATCGCCGCGAGCCAGGAAAGCGTCCCGAGGGCAATGAGTGCGAGCCCGATGGCGCCCTCGACGAGTTCGCCGGCGCCGAGGTCGCGCAGCCCAGTGGAGTCGATCACGAACAACCCGCCGAGCGCGATGAGGTAGAGCCCGACGGTGAGCGCGAGGACATCGCGCAGGCGGGAGGTCACGAGGTCAGCGTCTCCGCCATGCGCGCCGCACCCGGTCGTAGATGATCGCCGCGCCAATGGCGATGAGCAGCACCGGCCACAGTTCGGCGAATCCGACGCCTTCGATGAGGTTGAGGGAGTCCACGAGGAGCAACAGGCCGATCACGACGAGCAGCAGACCAAATGCCATGCGTCCTCCGTGCGGCCGCGCAGTCCCTCGGAAGGGGGAACCTCACGCGGACTCGACGCGTTTCAGTGTAGGCGTTGTTTTTCGACGCATTGGACGTGCCGCGGGGCCGAGAAAGGGCAGTCATGCCTGAACCAATCATCCAGGTCAGCGATCTCGTGAAGACGTACAGCACCGGCGAGGTCGAGGTTCAGGCGCTCCGCGGACTATCGATCGATGTGCCGCGCGGCGAGATGGTCGCGATCATGGGGCCGTCCGGCTGCGGCAAGACCACCTTTCTGAACTGCGTCTCCGGGATCGACGACGTGACCTCGGGCTCCGTGCTCATCGAGGGCACCGACCTGAACACGCTGAACGACGACCGCAAGACTGAGTACCGCGCGAAGCGCATGGGCTTCATCTTCCAGTTCTACAACCTCCTCCCGGTGCTGAGCGCCGTCGAGAACGTGGAGCTTCCCCTGCTCGTCTCGGGCGTTTCCCCGTCCGAGGCACGAGAGCGTGCCCGGGAGATGCTGAACCGCGTCGGCCTCGAGAACTGGTCCGGGCACAAGCCGGCGCAGCTCTCCGGCGGGCAGCGGCAGCGCGTGACCATCGCGCGGGCGCTCGTGAACAAACCGGCGATCATCTGGGCCGACGAGCCGACGGGTGACCTCGACTCGCACACGGCGGACGAGATTATGTCGCTCATGCAGCAACTGAACCGCGAGCAGGGCCAGACCTTCGTCATCGTGACGCACGACCCGGGCATCGCCCAGCGCTGCCACCGGATCGTGCACATGCGCGACGGCCTCATCGAGCGCGAAGAGGTACCGGCGGGCGCGACGGCGGCTGGGGAGGCGGTCCGTGGATAGCCTCTTCGGGATACCGCTCACCACCATCCTCATTGCCCTCCTCGCGATGGTCGGCGCCATCTTCGGCGTCCTTGCGTGGATCGCGCTGAGGAACCCGCTCCTCATCAAGATGGGCGTGAGGAACCTCACGCGCCGCAAGACGCAGACGGTCCTCATCGTCATCGGGCTCATGCTCTCAACGTTGATCATCAGCGCGGCCTTCGCGACCGGTGACACCGTCGGCTACTCCGTGACGAACACCGTCTACGACGAACTCGGCGAGGCCGACCTCGTCGTCGTGTTCGATCGCGAGGAGGCCGAGCCGGGCGAGGAAATGACCGAGGAGCACGTCCAGGCCGTCCGCGAGATCGCGGCGGCGGATGGCGACTTCGACGCCGTCACCGGCCTCATCCACCTCCCCGTGCCCGCGATCAACGAGGAGGCGCGGCTCTCCGAGCCGCAAGCCGTCGTGGTCGGCGTCGACCCCGCGAGCATCGATGACCTCAACAGCCTGCGGACGCTCGATGGCGAGCTCTTGAGCGCTGGGGCACTCGAGCTCGGGCAGGCGTACGTGTCCCAGGACCTGTCCGAGGAGATCCTGGTCGAAGCCGGCGGCACCGTCGGGATTCGCTACCAGGGCGAGGCCTACGAACTTCAGATCGTCGACGTCGTGCAGGACAACCAGCTCTCGTCTCAGGCGGGCGGCGGGCAGGTCGGCGGAGGGGGCGGCCTCGTCGTCACGATGGAGACACTGCGCTCCTTCGCCGTGGGCGACGACGCCAACCCGAACTTCATCGTGCTCTCGGTCACCGGCGGCGTCCGTGACACCGTCGAACTGACTGAGGCCGTCGAGCCACGCCTCGAGGCTACGTTCGAGGCGCAGGGCCTCCCGCTTCAGGTCGCGACGAGCAAGGCGGAACTGGTCGGCTTCGCGGAACTGGCGGGCTCGCTGTTCGTGACCTTCTTCCTCGTGTTCGGCCTGTTCTCGATCGCGGCCGGCATCATGCTGATTTTCCTGACCTTCGTCATGCTCGCGGCAGAGCGCCGTGGCGAGATGGGGATGGCGCGCGCCGTCGGCATGAAACGACTCCACCTCACGGAGACCTTCATCGCAGAGGGCATGGCCTACAACATCCCCTCGGCCTTCGTCGGCGCCGTGCTCGGCCTCGCGGTGGCCTGGGGCCTGATCGCGGTCATGGGTAGCATCGCGGCGGACTTCGGCCTCGGGATCACGTTCCACGTGAACCCCGTCGGCTTCATCATCGCGTACTGCCTCGGCCTCGTGATCACGTTCATCACCGTCACGTTCTCCTCGTGGCGTGCGGCGAACCTGAACATCGTCCGCGCGATTCGCGACATCCCCGAGCCCGAGCCGTTCAAGGGCAAGGACCGCTCGCTCGGCACCCTTGTCCGAGGCATCCTCGGAGCCCTGTGGCTGCTACTGCGGATCACGCTCGCGGTCGTCTCGTTGGGGCTGATCCCGCTCGTGCGGTGGCTCCTCATGCGCATCCCGCCGGTCGGGCGCGCCTGGCGAGGGCTGAACCGGGCCGCCGCCCGCAACCGCTCGATGGGCTCATGGGCGATCGTGATGCTGCTCATCGGCGCCTTCGCCACGTGGTGGGGTGGCTGGATCGGCTCGCAGGCGTTCGCCTACACCGCCGGCACCACGCTGATGCTGCTTGCGGTCGCGATGATCAGCGTCTACCTCGGCGCACCGCCGAGGCCCACGTTCGGGATCATCTCGGCGCTCACGATCTGGTACTGGCTACTACCGCTCCCGTTCTCACTCATGTTCGACGCTGGCGATGGCTACATCGATCCGCTCGACGGCCTCTTCGGGCTCGTCGGACTCGGGCACGATCCTGTGGTTGGCAACATCGAGATGTTCTTTGTCTCCGGTGTCTGCATCACCGCTGCCAGCACGCTGTTCGTGATCTTCAATGCGGACCGGCTGCTCGGATCACTCGGGCTGCTGCGCAAGGTGTTCGGCGGCATCACGCCGGCCATCCGTACCGCGGTGTCGTATCCCCTGGCGGCGAAGTTCCGTACCGGCATGACCCTCGCGATGTTCACGCTCGTCATGTTCAGCCTCGTGGTCATGGCCACGCTGAACCACAACTTCACCCAGCTCTTCCTCGGCGAGAACGCACGAGGCGGGTTCGACGTCCGAGTCACGACGAACGAGAACAACCCGATCGACAGCCTCGAGGGCGCCCTCGCCAACGCGGGATACGACGTCGAGGGGAACATCGGGGCCGTCGGCCACATGGTGACCGGGTTCGCCGAGGTGCGCCCGGCGAACGAGGACGACGAGTTCTTCGAGTACCGGTTCACCGGCATCGACCAGGACTTCGTCGCCGCCTCGGACTTCGCGATGGCGACCACCGCTGCCGGCTACCCGGACGCCGAGGCGGTCATGCAAGCCCTCGCGACGGAACCGGACGTTGCGCTGGTGAATGAGCAGGTCTTCGAGTTCACGCAGACCTCGAACTTCATGAACCCGGACAACATATTCAGCATCGAGGGTTCGGTCGGCGACCTCGACGATGGTGCGTGGGAGCCGATCCCGATCACCGTCCTCGATCAGGAGACGGGCGAGGAGCGCACGGTACGAGTCATCGGCGTCGTCGACTCCGCACTCACCAGCGGCATCGTGCCCGCCTGGATCTCCGTCTTCATTCCTGAACAGACGGCGCTCGAAGTCCTCGACGATCCCGCGCAGGCGTACTTCGTCGACGCGGTCGGCGGTGGCGACCGAGCGCTCGAGGTCGCGCAGGGGATCGAGTCGACGCTGCTCGAGCAGGGTGTCCAGGCAGAGTCGCTGCAGCAACTGCTGGACGACTCCACGGCGCAGCAGAACGCGTTCACCAACCTGTTCGTGGCCTTCATGAGCCTCGGGCTGGTGGTCGGAGTGGCCGCCCTCGGCGTCATCGCGTTCCGGACGGTCGCGGAGCGTCGTCAGCAGATCGGGATGCTGCGGGCCATCGGCTACTCGAGGCGGCTCGTGGCGATCTCGTTCTTCCTGGAGTCGTCGTTCATCGCCGTCACGGGGATCGGGATGGGGCTCGTCCTGGGTGGGGCGCTGTCCTACAACCTGATGACCTCACCGGAGTTCACCAACGGGCAGGACATCGCATTCTCCTACCCGGTCACGACGATCCTCATCATCGTCGGGGTCGCCTACGTGGCGACGGCCGTGATGACGCTCATCCCGGCCCGCAGCGCCTCACGCGTCGCGGTCGCCGAGGCTCTGCGCTACTCGGCATAGGGGCTACTCCGCGTAGGAGACCAGCGCACGAACAGGAAGGGCCGCCCGAGAGGGCGGCCCTTCTTGTCGTTCGACGTGTCGGTGCTCTAGCGGACGGCGACCGGCTTGAAGCGCGCCAGCACGTTCAAGTGCCGGCGGATCACGGTCTGCGCGCCCTCCTCGGTCGGGCTGACCTTCGGGGCGACCTTCCAGAACTTCGGCAGCGCGAGCCGCCACTCCGCGAGGAGCGCCTTCGCCCGCTTCGAGTCCGTCACGTCCGCGTGCCGGCGGACGAGGGCCTCGAGGAGCTCGATGTCCTCGGGGTCCGTCACCTGCGAGAGGCCGACGAGCTCCTGGTTCACGCGAGACCGGAAGTCGCCACGCTCGTCGAGGATGTACCCGACACCGTTCGACATGCCCGCGCCGAAGTTGCGCCCCGTGTCGCCGAGGACGACGACGACGCCGTCCGTCATGTACTCGCAGCCGTGGTCACCGATGCCCTCAACGACCGCGCGGGCTCCGGAGTTGCGGACGCCGAAGCGCTCACCGGCGGCGCCGGCTACGAATAGGTTTCCGCCGGTCGCACCGTAGAGCACGGTGTTCCCGACGAGGACGGCGGGGCTACGGTCGAAGTTCGTCTCGGCGGGCGGGCGGATGATGATCTCGCCGCCGGCCATGCCCTTACCCACGTAGTCGTTCGCCTCGCCGGTGAGGGTGAGCCGGACGCCGCGCGAGAGGAACGCGCCGAAGGACTGACCGGCCGAACCCTTGAAGGTCAGGTCGATCGTCCCGTACGGCAGACCCGTGTCGCCGTACCGTTCCGCGATCACGCCGGACAGGCGCGCGCCCACGGTGCGGTCAGTGTTCTTCACCTTGTAGGAGAGAGACACCTGCTTCTGCGAGTCGATGTTGTCCTTCGCCTCGAGCAGGATCTCGTCGTCCAACCGCTTCCAGTCGGGACGGTCGTTCCGCTCGACGACGCGCTTGTGCGGCTCGCGGTTCTCCGGGTCGACCGGCTTGATGATCCGCGAGAGGTCCAGGCGGTGCCAGCGGTGCGAGTTGTCGCCCTCGATCTGCTCGAGGAGGTCGGCGCGCCCGACGAGCTCATCGATGCTGCGGTACCCGAGGCTCGCGAGGATCTCGCGCACCTGCCGGGCCACGTGCGTCAGGTAGGTGACCAGCATCTCCGGGGTGCCGAAGTACTTGGCGCGGAGGTCCTCGCGCTGCGTCGCGACTCCCACGGGGCAGGTGTTCAGGTGGCACTGACGCGCCATCTTGCAGCCCACGGCGATCATCGCCGCGGTGCCAAAGCCGTACTGCTCCGCGCCGAGCATCGCCGCGATGAGCACGTCGCGGCCGGAGCGCATGCCACCGTCAGCGCGCAGGGTCACGCGGCCGCGGAGGCGGTTCATGACGAGCGCCTGGTGCGTCTCGGCGAGGCCGATCTCCCAGGGCGAGCCCGCGTACTTCACTGAGGACAGCGGGCTCGCGCCCGTGCCGCCCTCGGCGCCGGAGATCTGGATGATGTCCGCGTACGCCTTCGCCACACCGGCGGCGACGACGCCCACACCCTCCGTGGAGACGAGCTTCACGCAGACGCGGGCAGTCGAGTTCACCGTCTTCAGGTCGTAGATGAGCTGAGCGATGTCCTCGATCGAGTAGATGTCGTGGTGCGGCGGTGGCGAGATCAGCGGCGTGCCCGGCATCACGTGCCGGAGCGTCGCGATGTACGGGTTCACCTTCGTGCCCGGGAGCTGACCGCCCTCGCCGGGCTTCGAGCCCTGCGAAATCTTGATCTCGAGTTCCTCGGCAGCCACGAGGTAGGCCGGGGTCACGCCGAAGCGGCCGGAGGCCACCTGCTTGATCTTCGAGTTCGCGTCGCGCTTGTCCCCGTCCGGGTTGTAGCGCCGCGGGTCCTCACCACCCTCGCCGGTGTTCGAGCGACCGCCGAGGCGGTTCATCGCACGCGCGATGTCCTCGTGCGCCTCCGGGGAGAGCGCGCCGAGCGACATAGCGCCGGTCACGAAGCGCTTCGTGATCTCCTCGACGGGCTCGACCTCGGACAGCGGGATCGCCTCGCGGTCGGAGCGGAACTTCAGCAGATCGCGGAGCGCGCCGGCCGGAGCGTTCCCGAGCACCTCGAGGTATTCGCGGTACGAGTTCTCGCCGGTCTCGTCGTTGATGTGCTCCATGCCCGACTGGGCAACGTTCTGGAGCGCGCGCCACATCGAGGGGTTGTAGGCGTGGTAGTCGCCGTCGCGGCGGAACTTGTACCAGCCGCCGTGGGCCAGCTTCTCCGTCTCCGGGAACGCCTTCTGGTGGCGGTCGTAGACGTCGGAGCCGATCTGCTCGTAACCGATGCCGCCGATGCGGCAGGTAGTGCCGGTGAACGACTTGTCGACGACGTCCTGGCCGATGCCGAGCGCCTCGAAGATCTGCGCGCCGTGGTAGGAGGACACGGCGGAGATGCCCATCTTCGACATGATCTTGAGGATGCCCGTGTCCACGGCCTTCGCGTAGGACTTGAGGACATCATCGATCGGCTCTTCGCCGAACTCGCCCTCAGCGTGCTGCGCGCGGAGCGTGGCGAACGCGAGGTACGGGTTCACGGCGCTGGCGCCGAACGCGAGCAGCGAGGCGAAATGGTGCACGTCTCGCGCGTCACCAGCCTCGGCGATGAGGCTCGTCTTCATGCGACGGCCCTCGCGGATCAGGTGGTGGTGCACGGAGGAGACCGCGAGCAGCATCGGGATCGGCGCCCACTCGCGGTCGACCAGGCGGTCACTGATGACGAGCACCGTGTGGCCCTCGTCGGCCGCGATCACGGCGGCGGCGCACAACTCGTCGATGGCGTGCTCGAGGGCCGTCGGGCCGTCGTCCACACGGAACCGCGCGTGCAGCGTGGCTACCTTGATGTCCTCGTTCTGCATCCGCTTGATCGCGGATAACTCGGAGTCATCGAGGAGCGGGCTCGTGAGGTGCAGCAGTCGGGCTGCCTCGGGCACCGACTCCAGCAGCGAGCGGCGTCGTCCGAGCAGCGTGTCCAGCGACATGACGATCTCTTCGCGGACGGAGTCGATCGCCGGGTTGGTCACCTGCGCGAAGCGCTGCTTGAAGTAGGTGTAGAGCATGCGCGGCTGGTCCTGGAGGACGGACAGCGGCGTGTCGTCCCCCATCGAGCCGACCGCTTCCTTGCCGTCCTCTGCCATCGGCTTGATGACGTACTCGAGTTCCTCGTGCGTGTAGCCGTGGAGCTGCTGGAGCGTGTCCAGGTCCTGCTCGCCGCCGTAGGCGGCGGAGTGACCGTTCGAGGACTCCGTGCGGAGCGACATGAGGTTGCGGCGTACCCATGAGCCGTACGGGCGGCGCGAGGCGACTTCGCTCTTGATCTCGTCGTTGTGGAGGAACTGCCGGCGCACCGTGTCGACGGCGATCATCTCGCCCGGGCCAAGGCGGCCGGACTCGACGATCTCGGACGGTGCGAGCTCGACGAGGCCCACCTCGGACCCCATGACGACGAGGCCGTCGCGGGTCACCTGGTAGCGCGCCGGGCGCAGGCCGTTGCGGTCCATGATCGCCGCGACCTGCACGCCGTTGCTCACGGCGATGGCGGCGGGGCCGTCCCACGGTTCGGTCAGGCACGCGTGGTACTCGTAGAACGCCCGCAGCGAGGCGTCCAGGTTCGGCATGTTCTCCCACGCCTGTGGGATGAGCATCATCACCGAGTGCAGCAGGTCACGACCGGAAAGCACGAGGAGCTCGAGCGCCTCGTCGAAGGACGCGGTGTCCGAGCCGATCGGTCGGATCACCGGCTTCAGGTCGTCGACCGCCTCGGCCCACACGGGCGAGGCGAGCTCGGGCTCGCGGGCGAGCATCCAGTTTCGGTTGCCCAGCAGCGTGTTGAACTCGCCGTTGTGCGCGGTCATGCGGAACGGCTGCGCGAGCTCCCACGAGGGCAGTGTGTTCGTCGCAAACCGCTGGTGGTAGAGCGCGATCGAGGAGACCACGCGCTCGTCCTTCAGGTCCGGGTACAGGTCGGCCAGCGCGGGCGCGATCATCATGCCCTTGTAGACGACGGTCGTGGAGGACATCGAGACGACGTAGCAGTCCTCGAGCCCCTCGGCCTGCAGGCGAGCCTCAGCGCGGCGACGCGCGAGGTAGAGCGAGCGGTCGAACTGCGGGCCCTGCTGATCCTGCGGGCGCTGCAGGAGCAACTGCTCGAAGCCCGGGAGGGACTCCATCGCCTGCGGGCCCAACACGGACGTGTCCGTGGGGACGACTCGCCAGCCGATGACGCCCAGGCCGGCGGTGGCGCACTCCTCCTCGAAGATCGCGCGCGCCTGCGGGCGCTGCGACTCGTCGTGGGGCAGGAAGATCATCGCGACAGCGAGGTCGTCCGAGGTGACCTCGGAGCCCATCTCCTGAAGCGTGTCCTGGAGCAACTCGAACGGGATCTGGATCGTGATGCCGGAGCCGTCGCCGGTCAGCGGGTCGGCGTTGACCGCACCTCGGTGCGTCAGGGCGCTGACGGCCTGGATCGCCATCTCGACCACTCGACGAGTGCGCGTGCCGGTGGACTCGGCAATGAAGCCCGTTCCACAGGCGTCATGGGCATCCTCGGGCGTCACGAGATAGCCGAGGTCGACGCCCCGCTCGGGAGCAATCGAGGTGGTCGGCTTCGAGACAGCCATCGACTTCTGCGACTTCTTCGACGCAGCCTCACCCGGGACCGATGCGGCCTGCAGGGGGTTCGGCGTCGGAGAAGGCGTCGAGATCACAGAGGAGTCCTTTATATGGTGGTGTCCCGCAAAATGGGGAACGCCGATTCTACCGTAGCCACCAAAGCGGCTCGGTAGCAGGTTTGCGCCTTTTGTCACAAGGCGTCCGCACTATACCCGATTCGTTACAGGTTGCACACACGCACGACACATAGCGCTGGCACTGTTGAGATTCACCCTGTTCCGGGCCAAGGCCCTGCCCGTTGCCCAGAAGCCGACTGATCGGCACCGCCGTTCCATGTCGAGCGACCGTGGGGAGGGTCAGACGGTGTCTTGCCGCCGCACCTCGCCCCAGGCATTCGGGTCCGTTGTCTGCCCTCGACCCATGCTTCGGGTAGAGGCGGTTGAGTCTCAGTAAACCGCGTTCTTGACGCCGTCGCCGTAGCGTGGGCAGGTGCTACGTTCCGTCAGGTGAAGGCTCGTGATACGGGTACTCCGAGGCGGTGGTCGGGGGCGGTCATTGCCGCGGCCCTCGTTGTCGCCACGCTCATCGCCTCGAGCGACTTCGCGCACGCCCAACCCGAACCCGAAGACGTCCAGGCTGTCAAAGAAGCGCCCGAGCGGATCACGACGCTCGACGACCTCGGCTTCGGGGACTCGTCAGCGTTCGGCGCTGCTGCCCAACTCGACTTCTTCTTCTCCGGCAGTGGCGACTACGAGATCGGCGACGGTTCGCAGATCGTCGTGGATCTCACGCATTCGAATCTCCTCGACCCCGAGCAGTCGGCCGTGGCAATCGCGTTCAACGACCGTCCCCTGCTGGCCGTGCAACTGGACGAGACCAACATCACCGGCGGCACGTACGAGATCCCGGTGCCGGCGGACCTCATCGAGGAAGACTTCAACCGCCTGACCTTCACGTTCAACATGACGACGGGCCAGTTCTGCGAGTCGTCCGCGGGAGCCGCGCTGTTCGCCACGGTCCTTGGCAGCACGTACTTCGAGATGGACTTCCAGAACGACCCGCCGATCCCGCGGTTGGAAGAGCCTAACCTCTCGCAGTACCCGTACCCGTTCTTCCGCGCCGGCTACCCCATCGTCGCACCGGTGATCATCGGCATCCCCGACAACGCCACGGGCGACGACCTGACCGCCGCCTACCAGCTCGCGACGGGGCTCGCCGCGCGTGTGTTCTTCGAGCTCGACCTCGTCCGCATCCGCCGCGTGAACGACATCAGCCCCGATGAGCTCCGACGCCACCAGTTGATCCTCGTGGGGACGCCGCAGCGCAATCCGCTGCTGCTCCAGGCGCTGCGGGATACTGAGGCGACCTACAACCAGGAGACCAACTCGTTCTCACGTGCGGGCGTCGAGTTGCAGGAAGACTCGGGCTACCTGGCACTCGTAGAGTCGCCCTGGAACGAGCTGTACCAGGTGATGCTCGTCACCGGGGAGACCGAGTTGGCCGTGCGCCGTGGCGTCGACGCGCTGACGCTCGACGAACCCTCCGCGCTCCTCGCCGGGCCAGAGGCCGTCCTCCTCGAGCCGGTGATCCCTCCGATCACCCCGGCGTTCCAGCAGACGTTCACGTTCCTGGACGCCGGGACGAGCGAGAGCACCGTCCGAGGGCAGTCCGGCACGGTCTCGGTGGCCTTCAGCGCTCCGGCCGCTGCTCCCGACTCGGTGGGACAGATGGACCTCGTGCTGTCCTACCCGGAGGGGCTCGACCCGCGCCGCTCGAACATCATCGTGGAGCTGAACGGCCAGACCATCGCGACCGTCCTCATCAACGAAGAGGAGTCGCACCGGACCTCGTACCGCGTCGACCTGCCGTGGGACACCCTCCGCATCGGCCCGAACTCGGTGACCCTGCGGGCGAACCTCTACTTCGAGGAGTCGCTCGTCCTCGCCCCGTGTGAGTCCCCGGCACCGGAGCGCCTCTGGCTCACCATCCACGACGACTCGGCCGTCCGCCTGCCGCAGGCCGGAGGCCAGGCCACAGGCAGCAACCTCGGAGCGCTCCCCTACCCGTTCGCGGGCCTCCGAGGCATCCGCGACACCGTCGTTGTCGTGAACGCCCTCGACCGGGACGGCCTCCGCGCTGGCATGCTCACGATGGTCGCCCTCGGCCGGGCGTTCGGGGCGCAGAACCTGTTCACCGTGCAGAGCGTGCTGGAGGCGACGCCTGAGACGCTGGGTGACAACCACATCATCGCCATCGGCGTTCCACCCTCGACCCCCCTCGGACAGGAGCTGGAGCGCATCCTGCCGCTCGTGCTCCGCGAGGGTGGCTCGCGTGCGCTCGTCGAGGAAGAAGGCACGCTGACGGAGATCCTGGACTCGTCGCGTATTGGCGCGATCCAGGAGGTCGAGGTGCCCTGGGCGCCCGGGCGCGCCCTGCTGTCCGTGAGTGGCACTGACAGTATCGCCCTCGGGTGGGCGGCTGACGCCATCGTGGAGCGATCGCTCGATGGCAACGTGGCGCTGCTGCAGTCCGCGCTGCAGATCAACACGTTCGACCTGCAGCGACTTGCGATCGGCAACCCCGAGGAGATCCTCGAAGACCGCTTCACCGAGGAAGACTCGCGCCTGCAGACCATCATCTCGATCGCGCTGATCGCCACCGGCGCGATGCTCGTACTCGTGCTCTACGCCTTCCGACGCCGCATCCGGCCACGGTTCGGCGTCCCCGGACGCCGCCGCTAGCCTCGACGCGTCGAGGTACTCGACGCCCGCTAGCCGAGGTCGACCTCGGGGCGCTTTTCCCACACCACCTGCCGCTGCACGAGGTCGTCGAGGGTGCTCGCGTCCACGCTAAGCACCTCGCCCAGCACCTCGCGACTGTGCTGGCCCATGTCAGGCGAGGTGCCGCGGATCCCCGCAGGCGTGCGCGAGAGCTTGAGCGGGCTGTTCGCGAGGCGGACTGGGCCGAAGGTCTTGTGAGGCACCTCGGGCAGCATGTCGCGCTCGGCCACCTGCTCCATCGAAGCGGCCTCGGCGATCGTGTTGAGCGGGCCACAGGGGATGCCGTACTGCTCGAGGGCTGACACCCACTCGGCGGTCGTGCGCTGCATGAACGCCGCCTTTAGCAACGGCTCCAACTCCGCGTGATTCCTCGATCGGGCCGCCGACGAGAAGAAGCGCTCGTCGTCGATCAGTTCGGGGACGCCGAGTTCGGAGCAGAGCAGCGCCCACTGGTTCGGGACGCTCCACGCGAGCGCCAGCACCATCCACCCGTCGGACGTGGGGAACGCCTGGAACGGCACCGCCGAGGGGTGCCGCGTCCCGAGACGGACCGGCTCCTCCTTCGTCAGGTGGTAGCGCATGTACGCGTTCTCCTGGATCGCGATCTGGCAGTCGAGCATCGAGATGTCGACCATCTGCCCGAGGCCGGAGCGCTCGCGCTCCTGCAGCGCGGCCAGCACGCCAATCGCGCAGTAGAGCCCCGCGGCCACATCGCCCAGCGACAGCCCCGGTCGGGCCGGGTCGCCATCGGGGTACCCGGTCACGGACATGACGCCTCCGGCCCCCTGCACGATGACGTCGAGGGCCGGCTTCTCGCGGAGCGGGCCGGTCTGCCCGTACCCGGAGATGGCGGCGTAGATGAGTTTCGGGTTCACCTCGGACAGCGCGGAGTACCCGAGGCCGAGCGCGTCCATCTTGCCGGGCGTGAAGTTCTCCACGACCACGTCGGCCTCGCGCACCATCCGGAGGAAGAGGTCCTTGCCCTCCTTCGAGGTCAGGTCGAGAGCGACCGAGCGCTTGCCGCGGTTCACCGAGAAGAAGTAGCCCGACTCGCCGTCCACCATCGGCCCGGTCGTCCTCGAGACATCGCCGTAGGGCGGGCGCTCCACCTTGATCACGTCAGCGCCGAGGTCGCAGAGCGTCAGCGTGCAGAACGGGCCGGAGAGCACCCACGTGAGATCGAGGACGCGGATGCCCTGCAGCGGACCGTTGGTGGGCAGGGGTGGCATGCGGGTCTCCTCAGCAGTCAACAGGCAATCGGCGCGATGAGCGCTCGCGGGTCTACTGGCGCTAGGTCGGTATCGGTGCGGGCGTCGCGGGAGGCCTCGAGGTCTTCCGGGCGCCGCGTAGCGCGACGTACACCCCGGCGAGGACGACCGCCCCGCCGAGCAGTTCGAGCAGTGTAGGCACCTCGCCGACGAGGAGCCCGGCGATCGTCACCGCGATCGCGGGCTCGCCGAGGATCGCAACCGCGACCACTCCGGCCGGCACGGTCGCCAGCGCGAAGTTGATCGAGTTATGTCCGATGAGGTGCGACACCACGGCCATCGCGGCGATGAACAGGTACGCCTCGGTGGGGAGCCCGAGCACTGGCGTCCGGGTCACCAGCGCACCGCCGAGCAGCCCGAACGCGGCCACGGCGTACACCGTCCCCGTGTACGAGGTGAACGAGAGGCTCTGTCGAGCGTGCCGTCCGATGACCACGTAGACGCTGATCGCCGCGGCCCCGAGCAGCGCGAGCAGGTTCCCCCACTGCGTCCCCGCATCACCCCAGTCGTCACTCACGAGGATTACGGCACCCACGATCGCGATCACCGTGCCGATCACCACGGGCCTCGTCGGGCGCTCGTGGATGAACACCCACGCGCCGAGGCTCACGAAGATTGGCTGCACCGTGACCAGCACCACTCCGCTCGCGATCGATGTGCGTTCGAGCGCGGCGACCCAGAGCGCAAAGTGCGCCGACAGCGCGAGGCCGGAGAGCACGAGGAGCCCGGCCTGACGTCGGTCCAACGCTCGGAGGTCGCCCGTGCCGGAGGCGGCGGCGAACCCCATCATCACGGGCGCGGCGATCGAGAGGCGGATCGCGGCGATGGCGAGCGCCGGTGCGCCCTCGTCAAGCGCGAGGCGGATCAGCGGCGCCGCCCACGAGACGCCGACGACCCCCAGCAGCAGCACGAGTAGCGAGCGCGTCGGCATGGCGGCGAATCTAGCAGCCTCCGGCCGAACAGCCATGCGAGATCCGGCGCGGTGCCCTCGGACGGCCGGCAAAAGTTGACATGCCGCCCGCAGATCGCGACCTTGGCGGTGCGCCCGAGCAGGGCGTGCAGTGAACGAGGTTCCCGGTGCGCATCGGCGTGGTATTCCCGCACAACGCTCTCAGTGGCGACCCCGGTGCAATCCGTGCCCACGCCCAGGCGGCAGAGGCCTGCGGCTACGACCACTACGTGGCGTATGACCACGTCGTCGGCGCGCAGCGCGACCGTCCGGGCGGATTCACCGGCCCGTACGACTCCGATACGGCCTTCACTGACCCCTTCGTCCTCTTCTCGCACCTGTCTGCGGTGACCTCGGTCATCGAGCTCGTGACGGGCATCATCATCCTGCCGCAGCGCCAGACCGCCCTGGTGGCGAAGCAGGCCGCCGACCTCCAGAACCTGTCGCAGGGCCGCCTCCGCCTGGGCGTCGGGATCGGCTGGAACAAAGTGGAGTACGAGGCCCTCGGACAGGACTTCCACACCCGCGGCCGCCGCATGGACGAACAGATCGAGCTACTGCGACGCCTCTTCGAGGAGCCCGTCGTGGACTTCGAGGGGCGCTTCGACCGCATTCCGCTCGCGGGCATCAAGCCACGCCCGAACCGCCGGATCCCGATCTGGGTGGGCGGCATGTCGGACCGAGTCCTCGAGCGCGTCGGACGCCTCGCCGATGGTTGGTTCCCCCAACTCCGCGATCCGGCAGACCTCGCGATCCCCCTCGCGCGCGTGCAGCACGCCGCCGAGGAGTCAGGACGCGATGCGTGGGACGTGGGCGTGAACCCGACGATGCGCCTCTCCGGCGACATCCCGAAGGACATCGACACAGCGCTCCGCTGGCGCGATGCCGGCGTCAGCCACCTCAGCGTCAGCACGCTCAACCGCGACCACCCCACCCCCGCCGACCACATCGATGACATCGAGTTCTTCATGGAGGCGTGGGACGACGCGCGCTAGCGTCGCTTCACCTCGGCCTCACTCAGGCCCTCGACTGCAATACGAACGGCACGGGCCGACGCGCGGAGGCATACCGGATGACCGAGGCAAGCATCGACTGGGATGCCTGGACACGACAGGCGACTGAGTGGCTGTCGGACTACATCCGCGTCGACACCGTGAACCCACCCGGCAACGAGACGCGAGCCGTCGAGTGGTTCGGCGGCATCCTCGACGCCGAGGGCATCCCGTGGGAGACGTACACGCCAGCCGGCGACGAGTCGCGCAAGACGCTGGTCGCGCGGCTCCCCGGCGACGGCTCGCGCGGCAAGGCCGTCATCCTCCTGAACCACACGGACGTCGTCCCGTTCGAACGCCAGTACTGGACCGTCGAGCCCCTCGCCGGCGAGATCCGCGACGGGTACGTCTGGGGCCGTGGCGCGCAGGACATGAAGGGGATGGGCATCATGGAGCTCGTCACCTTCCTCCTCCACAAGCGCGAGAACCTGCCGCTCACCCGGGACCTCGTGTTCATCGCCGTAGCCGACGAGGAGGCGGGCTCCGAGTTCGGCGTCGAGTTCCTCGACCGCGAGCACCCCGACCTCCTCGACTGCGACTACGTGATCAACGAGGGCGGTGGCGGCGCGACCGAGGTGCTCGGCAAGGATCGCAACGCCTTCAACATCGGCGTCGCGGAGAAGGGGCCGCTCTGGCTGACGCTCCGCGCCCACGGTCGCCCCGGCCACGGCTCCGTCCCGCACGATGACAACGCCGCGGACCGCCTCGTGCGGGCGCTCCAGCGGATCCAGGACTGGGACCGACCGCTGCAACCCACGCCCGAGGTGCGCGAGTACTTCCGGCAACTCCACACGAACGGCATCCTCGACCGCGAACCGACCGACGACGTGCTCGCGGAGATCGCCGAGTCGAACCCGCGGATGCGCTCCATCCAGACGAACTCGATCTCGCTGACCACCCTCGATGCCGGCGTGAAGCACAACGTCATCCCGGCCACCGCCGAAGCCACGCTCGATATCCGCCTCATCCCCGGCTACGACCCCGACCAGTTCGTCCGCGAGATCACCGAGGTGATCGACGACGAGAAGGTCGAGATCGAGCGGGTCTTCGCGTCCTCGTCGCCCGCGTCGCCCATGGACACGGAGCTCTACGAGATCATGACGCGCGAGGCGAAGCGGATCGTGGAGGACGCCATCGTGCTGCCCGGTGTCTCCACCGGGTTCACGGACTCGCGCGTCTTCCGCCGTCGCGGTATCACTGCCTATGGGTTCGTCCCGACGCTCACGGCGCCGGAAGACCAGGGCCGCGTGCACGGCAACGACGAGCGGCTCTCGATTGAGAACCTGCGGCTCGGGATGCAGATCCTGCACCACACGGTGCGTGGCATCTGCGGCTAAGATGCGCCGCACCGCTGCCCCCTGAGGGGCGGCCGACAAGCGAGACCGATGGCCTTCGGCCGTCTGCAGTTCAGGGATCAGGTCGGACGGCTGACGTCCGGGGAGGGATGCAGCAATGAAGTTCGATGAGGTGAAGACGATCGGCGTCCTCGGCGGCGGCGTCATGGGCGGTGGCATCGCGCAGGTCATGGCCCAGGCCGGCTACGACGTGGTCGTCCGCGATCTGAACGACGAAATCATCGAGGCCACGCGAGACGCCATCTTCGAGTCCAAGTGGGGTATGAAGCGCGCCGTCGAGGTGGGCAAGCTCCCCTTCGACAAGTGTGTTGAGGCGATGCAGCGCATCTCCTTCACGACTGACGTGAAGGGCCTTGCCGACTGCGACATCGTGATCGAGGCGATCCCCGAGAAGCTCGAGCTGAAGCAGAAGGCGTTCGAGGAACTCGACGAGGTCGTGAAGCCCGAGGCGATCTTCGCGTCGAACACCTCCGGCTTCGTGATCGCCGATATCTCGGCGAACGTCCTAGAGTCCCGCAAGCAGCAGTTCGCCGGCCTCCACTTCTTCAACCCGGTCCCCGTCATGAAGACCGCCGAGGTGGTCTACATGCCGCAGACGAGCCAGGACACGATCGACACTCTGAAGGGTGTCGCGGAGAAGGCCCGCAAGGTCGTCCCGATCGTGAAGGACATGCCCGGCACCTACGGCTTCATCGTGAACCGTGTCTTCGCCGCCGCCCGCCGCGAGGCGGACAAGCTGGTCGAGGACGGCATCGCCACCAAGGAAGACATCGACCTCGCCATGATCAACGGCCGCAACTGGCCGTCGGGCTTCTACGGCGAGCGAGGCGGCATCGGCAAGCAGTGGTAGGTCGGGCGGCCCCACGCCCGTAGGGTAGGCATCCGGTGATCGTGGACCAGGAAGCCATCGGCTGCGCCGCCGTCACCGCGGCACTGGACATCATTGAGGGACGCGACCCGGAACTGCGCGAGCGGTTCCGGGTCGATAAGACTGCGCGCTCCGCCCAGACGGGCGGCAGCGTGCAGTGGTGCGTCGCCTAC
>Ga0209024_1001231_pt1 | contig 24325 bp, 22 predicted proteins | sample AutmiccommunBRH5_FD_187380 | JGI IMG/M metagenome (GOLD analysis project Ga0209024, IMG submission 187380) | Deep subsurface microbial communities from Mt. Terri, Switzerland - Autotrophic microbial communities BRH/5 (SPAdes) (version 2) | ecosystem: Environmental > Aquatic > Deep subsurface >...
CGAGGCCCAGTCAGGGATCAAAGCCTTCGGGGCTGCCCTCAGGCCACGGCCCCCCTGACTGTCCCGACACCTCTCTCCACTATCACTCTAGACACTGGACCACCTCCTTTCAATGCGTTGCCGTTAAGCCAAGGTTGCCACAGATTTTGTGTGTGTCAAACTTTTTTACGCAATGGGTGCGCTGTTTCCCGACAGCCTTGAAACGATCAGGCGGAAGGGCACCAGTGCTGCCAAAGCCAGCGAAAGCTTGACGAGCCAGTCGGCGACGGCCAGCGAAACCCAGAGCGGGGCCACCGGGCCTGCGCCCAGAAGCGGCAGCATCTCGCCGGCCCAGGACACGTCGTTGCCGGGGTCCAGGAAGACCAGCGCGCCCGAGAAGGCGACCGTGAAGAAGATCGCGGTGTCGAGCGAGGAGCCGACCAGCGTCGACACCAGCGGCGCGCGCCACCAGGCGCCGCTGCGCATCCGGTCGAACACCGCCACATCCATCATCTGCGCGGCAAGGAAGGCCGCGCCAGAGCCAAGCGCCACGCGCAGCGTGATCAGCGGGCCGAACTCGCCCATCACTTGCGTGCCGATCAGCGAGCAGGCGATGCCGGTGACAAAGCCCGCCAGCACCACGCGCCGGGCGGCGGCCGGGCCATAGACGCGGTTCATCACATCGGTGACGAGGAAGGCGAAGGGGTAGGTGAAGGCCCCCCAGGTGAGCCAATCCCCCAGCAGGATCTGCACGAGGATGTTGGAGGCCACGACAATGGCGGCCATGGCAAGGATGCCAGGAAGGTATCGGGTCATGTTTGATCCGTTTTGACAAGGTTGCGGACACTTGGCCCCGCGCGGCGGGACGCGGCGGGATAGGGCCGAAGGGCCACCCGGGTCAAGCGGTTTCGCGCACCAGGATTGATCAGGGCGCCAGCCGGTAGTCCACGAACTCGGTCCGTTGCACCCACAGGAAATTGTCATCCGAGATCATCGTCAGCCGGATCGCGCCATCCGGGTCCTGCCAGACGGCGATGCCTTCGAGGTTGTCATGGGCGGCGGTGCGGGTCTGCAGCAGCACCTCGCTTCCGGTCACCGCCTCGCCGTCGATCGTAAAGCGGCGCACGCGGGACAGGAAACCGATGCCGAAGAAATCCCGCTCCAGCAGATAGAGTTGCCCGTCCGGCCCGAAATCTGCGCCCACCGGCAGCCATGCGCCGTCGCGGGGCAGGGCGAAGGGCTGATCCCAGCGGCCACCTTTGAAGCGCCAGACGGGAAAGGGGAGGCCCCAAGCCCCCGACCGTTCCGGCAGGGTGTAAAGCGCGCCCTCCGGCCCGATCGCCAGCGCCTCCAGCGAAGAGTTGTTCTGCAGGGTGTCGAAGGCCTCGGGCCGCGGCAGACGTTCCGCGCGGCCGCCGGGGGCGGTGTAGCGCGCCACACGCGCATAGCCCTCGAACGAGACGTAGAGGCTGCCATCCGCCGTCCTCGCCAGCCCCTCGGCATCGGTGAAGCGGCCCGTCAGCTCCTCGCCCTTGCTGTCCTGCAACGGCAACAGCGTCGCCTGCTCCACGCCGATGACACGGCCCTCGGCATCGCGCTGCAATCGCCCCTGCGCCAGCGTCCCGCGGTCCGACACCGCGACAAAACCCAATCCGTCCGTCGACAGGTCCAGCCCGGAAAAGCCGCCGAACCGCTCAACGCTGCTGCGCCAGACCCAGCTGCCGACATGGGTCGCCAGCATCGGCTCGGCCGCGCCGCCGAGGCGGGCGTTGATGCCGAAAGCCAGGGGCAGGCAGGCCAGCGCCGCGATCAGTCCGAGGCGAGTACGGCGGCGCATTGGGTCGGCAGGTCGGCCATGGTGAATTCCTTGGGCGTGCGCTTGCGCGGGCCGGGCACCACTGGCCGTTTGGGCGGGTTGCGCAGCTCCTCAAGGTAGGTCGTCACCCACCACTGCAGGGTCTCATCACAGCCATCGCCGCCCTTGGACAGCTCATCCACCGTCGGTCTCTGCGTCTCGCACATGCGGTCGCCACGCGGGCATTTCAGGCGCACGTGGAAATGCGTGTTATGCCCATAGATCGGGCGGATCTTCTGCAGCCAGCGGGCGTCGCGGGGCCGGGCGGTCTTGCACATCTCGATTTTCACCGCAGCGGCCACGAAAATGCGGTCCACCCGCGGATCGGCGGCGGCCGAGGCAAGTAGCGCCTGATGCTGCGGCGTCCAGTTGCCATTCACCCGTGTCTGATCCTCGGTCCGGACCGAGATCGAGGACAGGTTCTCGCGTTCCTGCCGCGTCAGGTTCAGCCGCTGCGGCGGCAGCATCCAGATATCGGCGTCGAGCCCCATCTGGTGGCTGTTATGCCCGCCGGTCATCGGCCCGCCGCGCGGCTGGCTGATATCGCCGATATAAAGCCCCGCCCAGCCCAGCTTGCGCGCGGTCTGCGACAGGTCCACCAGATAGCCAATCATCTCGGGATGCGCCCAGTTGCGGTTGCGCGACAGCCGCATGGCCTGCCAGGTCGGCCCGGTTTCCGGCATCGCCTGCAACCCGGCGGCGCAGCCCTTGGCATAGCTGCCGATGGCGGCGGGGGATTGGGACGAGGGGGCGGGCTGCGCGCCGAACAGGTTGCGGGCCAGTTGCTGGCCGCTCGCCGGCAGCGCCAGCCCGGCCAGCGTGGCAACCAGAAGTGCGAAACGGATCATGCGGGGGCCTCCTCTCCATCGGGTTTGACCCATGCTAGCAGCACCAGCCCCAGAATAAACAACACGATGAGGGGAGAAATGCCGGCCTGCTGGCTGCCGGTCAGCTGCGTGACCACCCCGATCGACAGCGGCGCGATGAAGGAGGTCGCCTTGCCAGCCAGCGCGTAGAGCCCGAAGGCCTCGGTCATCCGCGTGGCATCCGCCTGGCGGACCAGCATGGTGCGGCTCGCCGATTGCAGCGCGCCCCCGGCAGCGCCGATCAGCGCGCCCATGGCATAGAAGGCGATGTCGGGCAGGGCGCTGTCCGGCCCGACCGGCATCCCGAAGACGGAGGTGCGCGAGATGTAGATGACCCCAAGCGCCACCAGCGTCAGCACCACCACGTTGACCGCGATCACCGGCTTCGGCCCGAACCGCGCATCGGCCCGCCCGCCGATCCAGGCGAACAGCGCCCCGGTCAGCACCGCCAGCAGACCGAACTTGCCGACATCGGTCACCGTCCAGTCCAGCACGCCCGCCGCATAGATGCCGCCGAACACATACATGCCGTTCAGCGCATCGCGGTAGAACATCGAGGACAGCAGATAGGCCGACAGGCTGCGCCGGGCGGGCAGGGTGGCCAGCGTCTGGCGCAGCTGCGGCACCGCCTCGCGTGCGGCCTGCAGCACCGGCACCGCACCCGGCACCCGCGGCTCGCGCACCCACAGGAAGAACGGCACCATGAACAGCGCATACCAGATCGCGGTCAGCGGCCCCACCGCCCGGGTGCCCTCGCGCAGGGCAGGGTCCAGCCCGAAGACCGGCGCGATGCCGATCATCGTGCGCCCCGTCTCGCTGTTCTCTGCCAGCAGCGCCAGCATCAGGATCAGCGCCACAAGCCCGCCCAGATAGCCGAACGCCCAGCCAGAGCCGGAAATCCGGCCGATCTCGGCCCGTGTGCCGAGGCCCGGCAGCATCGCATTGGTGAAGATCGTGGCAAATTCCATTGCCGCGAGCCCGATGCCGAAGCAGAGCATCACCAGCAGCAGGTTGAAATCCCCGGGCGCGGCAAACCACAGCCCCCAGGCGCCGAGCACGTAGAAGATGGAGAACACCCAGATGAACCCCATCCGCCCGCCCGCCCGGTCGGCAATCGCCCCCAGCAGCGGCGCCGCCAGCGCGATGACAAAGCCGGTGATGCCGATCCCGTAGCCCCAGGCCTGCTGCGCCGCGGTGCCGCTGCCCAGAAGCTCCTTGATATAGGGGCCGAAGATGAAGGTCAGCAGCAGCGTGTTATAGGGCTGGCTGGCCCAGTCGAAGAAGAACCAGCCCCAGATCCGCCTGTTCGCCGAAATCGCCATGCCGCCCGCTCCTGCCGCCCCGCTCGGCGCGATCAAGCCCCAGAATTGGGCGGGGCACAAGCGGCCAGAGGGTCAGCCCTGCGGGGGCCAGGGCCGTTCGGCATCGGCCGCGATCCAGGCCTGCACCCATGCAGGCAGGGGCGGGCTTTCCTCATGGCTGCCCATCGCCGCCAGCACCTCGGCCGGCGGCACGATCCCGCTTTTGCCGGTAAAGGCCGAGCGGATCAGCACCTGGCTGGTGCACTCGCCGTTCCGCCACATGCTCTGGTCCATATACAGGAACTTGGCATCCCAGCCGAGGCAGCGGCTGCGCATCTCGAACCGCTCCAGCATCCGCACCCGGCGGCGATAGCGCACCGAGCTGCCCGCCACGGTGATCCCCCAGCGGTTGGCGCGCAGCGGCCCGATCAGCCCGGTGCGCATCGCCAGCGGGATGCGCCCGAGGTCATAGAGCGTCAGCGTGCGGCCGTTGTTCAGCTCGGACCACAGGTCCAGATCCCAGGGCCAGCAGATATGCTGCGAGACATGGGTCCCGGTCACCGGCAGCGGCGCGGCCTTGCGGTTCTTGGCCATCGCATGGGCCATACGGATGAACGGATACATCGTGCGCCTCCTGATTGCGCTTCGGCGTGACGCAGCGGCAGGGCGGCGTCAACCGCAGACGTTGCGTTACACCCTGACGCACCGCGAACGGTTGCATGAAGGGCGCGCAGGCCTTACCTCTGGCGCCGCAACCCCAGCCGGAGATGATGATGACGACGCTCTACCAAGCCCTGATGCTGATCCTGAACGTCGTCTGGTTCGTGATGATCGCGCATATCATCCTGTCCTGGCTGATCAGCTTCCAGGTGCTGAACACCCGTCAGCCGATGGTCGCGCAACTCTGGTTCGGCCTGAACCGCCTGCTGGAGCCGATCTACGGCCCGATCCGCAGCATCCTGCCCAATACCGGCGGGCTGGACCTTGCGCCGCTGGTGGCCTTCATCATCCTCATCATCCTGCAACGCGCGCTGCAGAACAATGCGGGCTTCTTCTACGGCTTTTAGGGCGGGCGTATGACCGCACCTTCCGCCACCGCCCTCCTCGCCTCGGTCTTCGGCTTCCCCAGCTTCCGGCCGGGGCAGGAAGAGATCGTGCGCGCCGTGCTCGCAGGGCAGAACGCGCTGGCGATCATGCCAACGGGGGGCGGCAAGTCGCTGTGCTTCCAGCTGCCCGCGCTGTGCCGCGAGGGCGTGACGGTGGTGATTTCCCCGCTGATCGCCCTGATGCGCGATCAGGTCCGCGCCCTGCGCGAGGCGGGGGTGGAGGCAGGGGCGCTGACCTCGGGCAATACCGATGCCGAGACCGAAGAGGTCTTTGCCGCGCTGGACGAAGGCCGCATGAAGCTCCTCTACATGGCGCCTGAACGCCTCGCCTCGGGCGCGACCCTTGGCCTGCTGCGCCGAATCGGCACCAGCGCGATTGCCGTGGACGAGGCGCATTGCGTCAGCCAGTGGGGCCATGACTTCCGCCCCGACTACCTGCGCATCGGCGAGCTGCGCCGCGCCCTGAACGTGCCGCTGGCCGCCTTCACCGCCACGGCGGATGAGGAGACGCGGGCCGAGATCGTCACCCGGCTGTTCGACGGCCAGCCGCCCGAGATCTTCCTGCGCGGCTTTGACCGCCCCAACATCCACCTCGCCTTCGCCGCCAAGGACAAGCCGCGCGAGCAGATCCTGCGCTTTGCCGATGCACGGCGCGGCCAGTCCGGCATCGTCTATTGCGGCACCCGCGCCAAGACCGAGACGCTGGCGCAGGCCCTGCGCGAGGCCCGCCACGCCGCCTGCCACTATCACGGCGGCATGGACCCGGAGGGGCGGCGCGAGGTCGAAGGGCGGTTCCAGCGCGATGACGGGCTGATCGTGGTGGCGACCGTCGCCTTCGGCATGGGCATCGACAAGCCCGATATCCGCTGGGTCGCCCATGCCGACCTGCCGAAGTCGATCGAGAGCTACTATCAGGAAATCGGCCGCGGCGGCCGCGATGGGGCGCCTGCCGAAACCCTCACCCTCTACGGCCCCGACGACATCCGCTATCGCCGCACCCAGATCGACGAGGGCCTCGCTCCGCCCGAACGCAAGGCCGCCGATCATGGCCGGCTGAACGCGCTGCTTGGCCTGGCCGAGGCCACCGCCTGCCGCCGCCAGCGCCTGCTGGCCTATTTCGGCGAGACGGCAGAGCCCTGCGGCAATTGCGACCTCTGCGACACGCCCCCCGACGTGTTCGATGCGACCGAACCGGTGCGCAAGGCGCTGTCGGCGATCCTGCGCACGCAGGAGACCTTCGGCGCGGGGCATCTGATCGACATCCTGACCGGCAATGCCACCGACAAGGTGCGCGAGCGCGGGCATGACGGGCTGCCCACCTTCGGCGTCGGCCGCGACCTGTCCCGCCCGCAATGGCAGGCGCTGTTCCGGCAGATGATGGGGCATGACCTCGTGCGCCCTGATGCCGAACGCCATGGCGCGCTGCGGATGACCGACATCGCCCGCCCGATCCTGCGCGGCGAGGCGCAGATCACGCTGCGCCGTGACACCGTCGCCCGCGCCCAGTCTCGCCCGGTGGCGAAAGCCCTCGTCAGCGACGAAGATGCGCCGTTGCTCTCGGCGCTGAAGGCCAAGCGCCGGGCGCTGGCCGAGGCCGCCCGCGTGCCCGCCTATGTGATCTTCACCGACCGCACCCTGATCGAGATGGCGGAGACGAAACCTGCCAGCCTCGACGCGATGGCCCATATCACCGGCGTCGGCGCCAAGAAGCTGGAGAGCTACGGCGCCGAGTTCCTGGCCGTCATCACCGGCGCCGCCGAGCACATGCACCCCTCGCGGATGCGCCTTGCGGGCCGGCCCGAGGGCGCACTGTTCGACCGGCTGGCCGAGGTGCAGCTGGCACTGGTCCGGGGCGAGGACGGCACCGAAAAGTTCCTGTCCTGCACCCACAGCACCCTGCGCCAGATCGCCGAACGGCGCCCCACGACCCTGGACGATCTCGCCCGCCTGCAAGGCATGGGCGAGCAGAAGACCGACCGCTTCGGCGCAGCCTTCCTCGCGGTGCTGGCCGAGGGCTGAGACGCGGTTGGGGCTTCGGCCACCGGCGCGCACGCCCCCGCGCAGCTTGAGCCTTGCCGCAACAAGCTCCCATCAACTGGTTTCCTGGCAGGGCCCGCGCCTCGCTCGGTGAGCACCGGCCTCAGATAATTATTGATCCAATGTATATTATAGTATTTATTTTCCTTGGGCCGGGAGGGCCCTCAAGGGATCTCGGGAGGATGACCTATGCTTGAAAGACTTCTGATGGCCAGCGTTGCCGTCTTTTCGCTGGGGGCTGGCGTGGCCGGCGCCCAGACCATCGGCTTTTCGCAGATCGGATCGGAATCCGGCTGGCGCGCCGCCGAAACCACCGTGACCATGAACGAGGCCAAGGAGCGGGGCATCGACCTGCGCTTTTCCGACGCGCAGCAGAAGCAGGAAAACCAGATCGCCGCGCTGCGGTCCTTCATCGCGCAGGGCGTCGACGCGATCCTGGTTGCGCCCGTGGTGGCAACCGGCTGGGATTCTGTGCTGGAAGAGGCAGCCGAGGCCGAGATCCCGGTCGTGCTGCTGGACCGCATGGTCGACAGCTCGCCCGACCTTTACCTGACCGCCGTCGGGTCCGACCTTGTCCATGAAGGCCGCGTTGCCGGCGAATGGCTGGTCAGCGCCGTGAAGGGCGAGGAGTGCCGGGTGGTCGAGCTTCAGGGCACCACCGGGTCATCCCCGGCCATCGACCGCAAGAAGGGCTTCGAGGAAGGCATCGCGGGGGCCGACAATATCGAGATCGTGCGCAGCCAGACCGGCGACTTCACCCGCACCCGCGGCAAGGAAGTGATGGAAAGCTTCCTGCAGGCGGAAAACGGCGGCGCCGACATCTGCGCGCTCTATGCCCATAACGACGACATGGCCGTGGGCGCGATCCAGGCGATCAAGGAAGCCGGGCTGAAGCCGGGCGAGGATATCCTCGTGGTGTCGATCGACGCGGTGCCCGACATCTTTCAGGCGCTGGCGGCCGGTGAGGCGAATGCCACGGTCGAGCTGACGCCGAACATGGCTGGCCCCGCCTTCGATGCGCTGGAAGCCTATTTCGCCGATGGCACGATGCCCGAGAAGTTCATCCAGACCGAATCGAAGCTCTACACCCAGGCCGATGATCCGGCGGGGGAGTATGAGGCCCGCAAGGATCTCGGTTACTGATCCCGGGCAGGCATCGCATCCGGGGCGGGGATCTCTCCCGTCCCGGATGCCCCTCTGCACGGAGCGCAGGATCTGCGCGAGATCAGTGAGACATCCGATGCTTCTTGCGACACGCGACCTGACCAAGTCCTTCCCGGGCACCATCGCGCTCGACCGCGTCAATTTCGGCCTGAAGGCGGGCGAGGTTCATGCGCTGCTTGGGGAGAACGGGGCGGGGAAATCCACGCTGATCAAATGCCTCACAGGCGCCTATCGCCGCGATGCGGGCGAGATCCTGTTCGAAGGCAAGCCAATCTTTCCGCAAAGCACGCTCGAGGCGCAGGCCATCGGCATCGGCACCGTGTATCAGGAAGTGAACCTGCTGCCGAACCTGACGGTGGCGGAAAACCTGACACTGGGCCATCAGCCGACCCGGCTTGGCATGATCCGCCCCCGCGCGATGCAGGCGATGGCGCAGGAGATGCTGGCGGGCTACGGGCTTGATATCGACGTGCGCCGGCCGCTGGAAAGCTATTCCGTCGCCGTGCAGCAGATCGTCGCCATCGCCCGCGCCGTGCATCTGTCGGGCCGGGTGCTGATCCTCGATGAGCCGACCGCCAGCCTCGATGCGCGCGAAGTGCAGATGCTGTTCGACGTGGTCCGCGACCTGCGGGGCCGCGGGCTGGGGATCATCTTCATTTCGCATTTCCTCGATCAGGTGTTCGAGATTTCCGATAGCCTGACGATCCTGCGCAATGGCCGCCACATCGCCACCCATCCCGCTGCGGATGTGGACCGGATGAAACTGATCACCCTGATGCTGGGGCGCGAGCTGGAGGAGGAAACCTCTGTCCGCTACCGCCCCGAAGTATCCGGCACCCCCGCCGATGCCATCCGCTTCACCGGCGTCGGCCGCCGCGGCCGCATCGCGCCCTTCGACCTGACGGTGCGCAAGGGCGAGGTGATCGGCATGGCGGGGCTCCTCGGCTCTGGCCGCACCGAAAGCGCCGAGGTGCTGTTCGGTGCGGTTCCCAGTGACAGCGGCACGGTGGAGGATGCCAGCGGCCCCGTCGATCTGCGCAATCCGCGCAGCGCGATCGCCGCCGGCTTCGCCTTCGCGCCCGAGGATCGCAAGACCGACGGCATCATCGCCGAGCTCAGCGTGCGCGAGAACATCATCCTTGCGCTGCAGGCCCGGCAAGGCTGGGCCCGCCCGATCCCGCAGGCCGAGCAGCAGCGCATGGCGGATGACTACATCGCCCGGCTCGACATCCGCACGCCGGATGCGGAAAAGCCAGTGGGCCTGCTGTCTGGCGGCAACCAGCAGAAGGTGATCCTCGCCCGCTGGCTGGCGACCAACCCGCGCTTCCTGATCCTGGACGAGCCCACCCGCGGCATCGATGTTGGCGCCCATGCCGAGATCCTGCGGCTGATCGAGGATGTCGTGGCCCGGGGCATGTCGATCCTGGTGATCTCGTCCGAGCTGGAGGAGCTGGTGGCCGTGTCGCACCGGGTCATCGTGGTGCGTGACCGCCATCATGTGTCGGAGCTGACCGGCGCCGATGTCAGCCCCGATACCATCCTGCGCGCCATCGCCGCGCCCCATACCACGCTGGAGGCGGCGGAATGACCGGAGCCACCCTTCTGCGCCGGATCGCCCCGCAGCTGCTGACGCTGGCCGCGGTGATCGTGCTGGTCAGCATCTATTACCCGGCCTTCTACCAGATCGTCTATGTCAACGACCGCTTGGTCGGCATCCCCATCGACGTCATCAAGCGCGGCGCGCCGGTGGCCTTGCTTGCCATCGGCATGACGCTGGTCATCGCCACGCGGGGCATCGACCTGTCGGTGGGCGCGGTGATGGCGATCTGCGGCGCTTCGGCGGCTTGGTCCATCGATCAGGGCTACGGGATTGGCGCGGCACTTGGCATTGCCGGGGCGGCGGGGCTGGTCTGCGGGCTGTGGAACGGGGTGCTGGTCGCCTTCTTCGGCATCCAGCCGATTGTCGCCACGCTGATCCTGATGGTGGCCGGGCGCGGCGTCGCGCAGCTGATCACCGGCGGCACGATCCTGACCTTCGACAGCGAGGGCTTCGCCTTTCTCGGCTCGGGCACCATGCTCGGCGTGCCGGTCCCCACGCTGATCTGGGTTCTGACCGGGATCGGCTTTGGCCTGCTGGTGCGGCGCACCGCGCTCGGCCTGCTGGTGGAATCCATCGGCGTGAACCTGCGCGCCAGCACGCTCGCCGGCATCAACAGCCGGGTGCTGCTGCTGGCTGTCTACATGGGGTCGGGCTTCTGCGCCGCGCTGGCCGGTGTCATCGCCACCGCCGACATCCGCGGCGCCGATGCCAACAATGCCGGGCTATGGCTGGAGCTGGACGCGATCCTTGCCGTGGTGATCGGCGGCAACTCGCTTCTGGGCGGGCGCTTCTCGATCCTCGCCTCGCTGCTGGGGGCGATGATCATCCAGACCATCAATACCGGCATCCTGCTGGCGGGCTTCCCGTCAGAGTTCAATCTGGTGATCAAGGCGGTGCTGGTGATCGTGATCCTTGTCCTGCAATCGCCGCGCTTGATGCCGTATCTGGAGCTGCTGGCGTTACGGTTCAAACGGTCCTCCGCGACAAGGCTGGAGGCAGGGGAATGAACATCCGCGCGCTGCCGCTTTATGCCACCATCGCCATCTTCCTGCTGGCCTACCTGATCTGCTACCTGCAATTCCCGGCGATGCTGTCGACCCGCGTCATCGGCAACCTGCTGACCGACAATGCCTATCTGGGCATCGTCGCGGTGGGGATGACGGTGGTCATCATCTCGGGCGGGATCGACCTGTCGGTGGGGTCGGTCATCGCCTTTTCCGGGGTGTTCATCGCGGTGATGCTGCGCGAAACCGGGCTGCATCCGCTGGCCGCCTTCGCGCTGCTGCTGGCGATCACCACCCTGTTCGGCGCGGCGATGGGCGGGATGATCCACCTGCTGGCGATGCCGCCCTTCATCGTGACGCTGGCGGGCATGTTCCTGGCCCGCGGCGCGGGCTACATGCTGACCATCGATTCCGTGCCCATCGACCATGCGTTCTATGAGACGATGCAGCGCGCCTATTACCTGATGCCGGGCAAGGGGCGGCTGACGCTGCTGGGGGTGACGATGGTCGCCTCGGTCATCCTTGGCATGATCCTGCTGCACCGCACGAAGTTCGGCACCAATGTCTATGCGCTTGGCGGCGGCGAGGCGACGGCGCGGCTGATGGGCGTGGCGGTGGGGCGCACCACGGTGCTGATCTATGCCTTCTCGGGCTTCATGGCCGGGCTCGCGGGGATCGTGTTCTCGGTCTACACCTCGGCCGGGTATCCGCTGGCGACGGTGGGGGTAGAGCTGAACGCCATCGCCGCAGTGGTCATCGGCGGCACCCTGCTGACCGGGGGCAGCGGATACATGTTCGGCACGCTGATCGGGGTGCTGACCATGGGCCTGATCCAGACCTACATCGTCTTCGATGGCACGCTGTCGAGCTGGTGGACGAAAATCGTGATCGGGGCATTGCTTCTGATGTTCATCCTGCTTCAGAAGGGGCTGCTTCGGCTGCGGATCAGGCAGTGAAAGGTAAGGGTGTGCGATGTCGGGTCTGCTTCTGGACGGGTTGAACGAGGCGCGGGTGCGCAACAGCCACGGGCAGGTGGTCGAAGGCATCGGGCGCGCCATCGTCAGCGGGACCTACCCGCCCAACACCGTCCTGCCGCGCGATGAGGAACTGGCGAGCCAGTTCGGCGTGTCGCGCACGGTTCTGCGCGAGGCGATGAAGACCCTGGCCGCCAAGGGCATGATCGTCGCCCGCACCCGCGTGGGCACCAAGGTGCGGCCCCGGCAGGACTGGAACCTCTTCGATGCCGAGCTGCTGATCTGGCATCTGGATACCCAGGCGGGGATGGAGTTCCTCGACCAGCTTTACGAGATGCGCCTGACGATGGAGCCTGCGGCGGCGGCGATGGCCGCGCACCGGGCCGGGGCGGGCGATATCGAGACGCTGTTCTCGCATGTCGAAGCGATGCGCTCGGCGGCTGGCGACAAGGCCTTTGCGCTGGCCGACCTCGCGCTGCACCGGGCGATCATCAAGGCCTCGGGCAATGTCTTCATGCATTCGGTGGGCACGCTGATCGAGGCGGCGCTGCTGACGGCCTTCCGGCTCAGCTCCCCCTCGTCGGAGCCCGCGATCCAGCAGGACGTGTCGGCGGCGCATCTGCGGATTGTCGAGGCCATCGCCCGGCGCGATCCGGAGGCTGCCGAACAGGCAATGCGCGACGTCATCCTGTTCGGCCAGCGCCGGATTTCCGATGTGGTGAGCTGAGGCCTTAGTGGTTGTGGCCGGCGTGGCTGTGGCCTGTGGCCCCCGCCGCGCCGATTTCCACATGCGCGTGCAGATGATGGCCGCCGACCTCTACCTCGATTTCCAGCTCTGCGCCCGGCACCAGATCCATCGGGACCGAAGACCAGCGCAGCGCCAGCACCTTCGGCTCCAGATCCACATCCGCCCTTGCCGGGATCGGCAGGCCCGGCAGCACCGTCCAGGCCTCGCCCGCGGCGCCGTAGCTGAAGCCGACCAGCTCCAGCGCCGCGCCCTCCGCCTCGCCGCCGGTCAGCATCACTTCGGCGGCAGAGGTGTTCTCGACCTCCATGTAGACAAGCGCGTCGGCGCCCTTCGCGGTGGCGGGAGTCCAGGCGTGGAGGACGCGCAGACCCTCGGCCTCGGCCACGTGGTCGTCATGGGTTTCGGCAAGGGCCGGCGCGGCGGCGATCAGCAGGAGGGAGAGCAGGCAGGCACGCATGGGGAACCCCTTTTCAGGTGCGAAGGTCGGTCAGAAGCGGGCGGCGCACGGCCAGCCAGGCGGGCAGCAGCGCCATGAACAGCGTCAGGCTGATGAAGCCTGCAACCAGATGCGCCTCGGGCCAGCCAAGGTTGGCGGTCACCAGCACGTCGGTGCGGGCAGTAATCACGGCCGAGATTCCCCGCGCGGCCCCCCAGCCAAGCGCAAGGCCAAGGGTGGCACCCGATAGGATCAGCGCCGCGGAATAGGCCCAGACCACGGCAAAGACAAAGCGCAGCGGCGCGCCGATGGCCCGCAGCAGGGCAAGGCTGCGCGCGATCAGCCGCACCAGGATCATCAGCCCGATCAGCACCGACAGCGTGACCAGAACCTGCGTCAGCACCGCCATCAGCGACATGGCCGAGCGCACATCGCGCATCAGCGCGTGCAGCTGCGCCAGCACCGTGCCCGGGAAGAACGCCATCAGGTCGCCGCGGGTGAAGCGCGATTTCAGCGCGTAATTGCCCCACAGCTCCGTCGCATGCACCAGCACGGCGGGGGTGCCCGGCATCATCTCTGGCACGAAGGGCGGGCCGATGCGCGGATCGTCCGGCGCGTGGCCATTGGCCAGGCCATGCACCGCCCAGACCCCCTCCACCGGCACCAGCAGCGCGCGGTCCCAGGGGCTGCCGGTCGGGGCCATGCGGCCGGTGACGGCATAGGCGAAACCCTCATGGGCCTCATGCTCGGCCGCGGGCCCGTGGCCATGCGCGGGGGTGAAGCTGCCGCCGACATCGACCGGGGCATAGGCGCCCGCCACCGCTTCCTCGGCTGCGCTGAACACGCGCCCCTCGGCCAGCGGCCCGGCGAGATGGGTGACGAAATCGACCGTCGTGCCGACCACCGGCGCGCCCTGATAGCTGTCGCCAAAGGCGATGGGGGCGGCGAAGGCCACGCCCTCGGCCGCCGCGATCTCGGCATATTGCGCGCCGGTGACCAGCGCCATGTCAGAGGGTTGCAGATAGACGGCAGCCAGCATCACCGTCACCTCGCTGCCCGGCGCCGCCACGATCAGGTCGAACTTCTCTGCGGAGCGGGCCGATCCCTGCCGCAGCCCCCGCTCTTGCGCCAGAAGCCCGACGCCAAGGCCTACCGAGACCGCGATCAGCGCCACGAACAGCGCGTTGACGAAGGCGAACCGCCGCAGCATCGCGCCGACCAGCGGCAGCGGCCGCAGCCCGCGCAGAACCAGCGCCCCCGCCAGCAGCCCCGGCGCGATCAGCGCCAGTGCGAAGAGCACATCCTGCAGCGCGGGGGGGAGCGAGGCCCAGAGGTCAAGCATCGGTATCCTCGACAATCCTGCCATCGGCCAGCGTGATCTGCCGGCCCATCCGCGCCGCCAGCGCAGCATCATGCGTGACAACGATCAGCGTGCGCCCACCCTCCGCCGCCAGCCGCACCAGATCGGCGCCAAGCGCGTCGGCATTGGCGCGGTCGAGCGCGGCCGTCGGCTCATCCGCCAGGATCACCGGCGGGCCGCCGGCCAGAGCGCGGGCCACGGCGATGCGCTGGCGCTCGCCGCCCGAAAAGCTGTCCACCGCCCGCGACCCCGCCTGGCCGAGGCCAAGCGCCGCCAGCCAACTCGCGGCAGCCAAGCGGATCGGCGCGCGGTCCCGCGCAGGGGCAAAGGCACTCGCCAGCCCGGCATTGCCAAGCGCCGACAGCTCCTCGAACAGGTGGCAGTCCTGAAAGATCAGCCCCAGCGTCTCGCGACGAAAGCGGGCGCGGGCATCCTCGGTCAGCGCGGCGATGTCCTGTCCGCCCCAGACCACCCGCCCCGCACTCGGGCGCACCAGCCCCGACAGCACATGCAGCAGCGTCGATTTCCCCGCGCCCGAAGCCCCGCGCAGCGCGAGGCTTTGCCCCGGCGCAAGGGTTAGCAGCGGCACGTCCAGCAACACCCGCCCCTCGCGGCTGGTCACCCGCAGGTCTTCCACATGCAGGGCAGGCGTCATTCCTCAGGCCCGCGCGAAGCTGGCATCGACAAGGCGCACCTTGGAGTAGAACCCCAGCTCCGGGTCCACCGCATCCCCCAGCTCCAGTACGCCGGTCACCGTGATCGGCACGTTGAACGGGATGACATCGACCACGCGCCTGGCATAGACGGCGAGGATGTCATCGGGCCAGGGCATCCCCGGCTCGCAGAAGGGGCACACCGCCATCGGCGTCTTGGTCAGCACGAAGAACACCGAGTCGGCCTTCAGCGGCGGGGCCATGAAGCCGGAAACGGTGATGCGGGTGCCTTCGGCGGACAGCGCCAGATCGGAAAAGCTCAGATCCTTGTTGTAGAGATCGCGGAGCTTCACCGGATCGCCCGAGGCAAAGCTCAGGCGCGGCGACAGGATCAGGGCGGGCAGGGCGGCAAGCAAGGTGCGGCGAATCATGTCTGGTCTCCCGTTCTGGCACCTGAGTGCCAGTGCGGTGCAACGCCCGCATGAAAGAAGCGGACCCCGGTTTCCCGGGGCCCGCGTCATTTTGTCAGTCGATTACTCTGCGGTGACAGCGTGGTTCATCACGTGGAAGATCACGTTCTGCTCGATCACGCCGCCGAAGAGATGCGCCCAGGGGCCCTTGGCGAAGACCGCGACGTCCTCACCCGAGTGGGTTTCCGACGACATCGGGATCAGCGCCTGCTGGACGTAGTCCGGGTCGGTGGCTTCTTCCTCGGTCAGGTCAGGACGCGAGCCCGAGAAGCTCTTGTCGGCCTGCTCGACCAGAACCGAACCCACGCCGTTGAGGTAGCCGGCAACGGTGTAGGGCTTGCCATCGGCGCCGAGGTTCGGCGTGCCGTTATGCTCGGTCCCGGCTCCGTTCTCTTCCATGCACAGGCCGGTGATCTTGGAACCGCGGCCGCAATAGCCGTTGAAGGCGATCGCGTGTTCATGGTCGGCGGTGACGATGATCAGCGTCTCTTCCGGGTTGGTCAGCTCGACAGCCTTGGCGATGGCATCGGCAAAGGCTTTGCCGTCGACCAGCACGCGGTGCAGGTTGCCGTCATGGTTGGCATGGTCGACGCGGCCGGCTTCGACGTTCAGGTAGAAGCCCTGGTCATTGCCTTCGAGGCCCTTGATCGAGGCTTCGACCATTTCGGCCAGCGAGGGCTCGCCAGTGCGGTCGAATTCGTATTTCATGTGGCTGGCTTCGAACAGGCCCAGAACCGGGGCGTTGTTGCCCATGGTCAGCGCGGCGAAGTCCTCGTCGCCGAACACGACCTGCGCGCCGGCAGCGGTGGCCTCATCCACCAGGTTGCGGCCATCGGTGCGCTTGCCGGTCTTGCCTTCGGCATCGGTGACTTCCTTGGGCAGGAAGTGGGCACGGCCCCCGCCCAGGGCGATGTCGATCACGCCGGCCTTCATCTGGTCGATCAGCTGGCTCGCGATGTCCTTCTGGGCGCAGCCCTCGGGGATGCCGGTGTTGTCTTCCCAGTCACGGCTGGCGGTGCGGGCATAGACGGCGGCCGGGGTGGCATGGGTGAGGCGCGCGGTCGAGATCACGCCGACGGACTTGCCCATCTCGGTGACCATCTCGGCGAAGGTGGTGACGCCGGCATCGAGGCCCGCGGCGCAGTCTTCGTAGGCCACGCTGTCGAGGATGTTGATCATCCCGTTCTTGCCCTTGACGCCGGTGTTCATCGCCATGGCGGTGGGGGCGGAGTCCGGGGTCTGGCCGTTCGACGAATAGGTCTTGACCAGCGCGACGTTCGGGAAGGTCTCTTGCGGCTGGACGTAGTCGTCGCCGAGGCCGCCGGCTTCCTGACCCGAGAACAGGCGGATGGCGTAGTTGGTGCCGACGCCGTTGCCGTCGGCGGTGAACAGGATCACGTTCTTGGCCTTGTTGGTGTTCGGCTGAACGGCGAGGCGCTCTTCGATGGTCGCCTGACCGGCCTTGAACCAATCGGAGCTTGCCTGCGGCAGGTCTTGCGCGATGGCGCCGGTCGTCAGGCCGAGGATGGCCGCGGTCGAGAGAAGAATCTGTTTCATGGTGGTGCTCCCCTGAGAAACTCCGCGGACCCTAGGGGCGCCATATGACAGCTATGTGATCGCCAGTGAATTTCTGTGTGACATCAAAAGGTTATGATATAACGTCGCGACTGACTGCGATGTGCCGCGGCTAGAGGATCAGCACCGCGCGGAAATCATTCACATTTGTCAGCGTGGGGCCGGTGACGACCTGCCCGCCGATGGCCGCGAAGAAGCTGTGGGCATCGTTCCGGTCCAGGGCTGCGGCGGCGTCCCATCCGGCGCTGTAGGCGGCTTTCAGCGTATCGGGGCCGATCCGCGCGCCGGCCACCTCGGCCACGCCATCCACCCCATCGGTATCGCAGGCAAGCGCGTGGATGCCCGCGGCCCCGTCCAGCGCGAGGGCAAGCGCGAGGCAGAACTCGGAATTCGGCCCGCCGGTCCCATTCCCGCGCCGGGTGACCGTGACCTCTCCGCCCGACAGCAGCACCAGCGGCGGCGCCCCCGGCGCGCGGTCCGCCTGCAGCCGCAGCGCAAGGGTGGCCTGCGCACGGGCCACGTCCCGCGCCTCGCCCTCGATGGCATCGCCAAGGATCTGCACCTCGCAGCCCGCCGCCCGCGCCAGCTCTGCCGCGGCCTCCAGCGATTGCGCGGGGGCGGCGCAGATGGTGTTCCTCACCCGCGCCAGCCGCGGATCGTCCGGCCGGATCACCCCGCTCGCGCGCCCAAGCGCAGCGGTCACGCTGGCGGGCACCGGCACCTGCCACCGCTCCAGCACCGCCAGCGCATCTTGCGGCGTGGAGCCATCGCCCACCGTGGGGCCAGAGCCGATGAAGGCCGGATCATCGCCCGGCACGTCCGAGATCATCAGCGCCAGCATCCGCGCGGGATGGGCGGCCGCCGCCAGCTGCCCGCCCTTCACCCGGCTCAGATGCTTCCTTACAATGTTCATCTGCCCGATCGGCGCGCCCGAGGCCAGCAGCGCGGCGTTCACCGCCTGCTTCTCCGCCAGCGTCACCCCATCGACGGGCGCACAAAGCAGCGCCGAGGCCCCGCCCGAGATCAGCGCCAGCACGAAATCCCCCTCCCCCAGCCCGGCCAGCAGCTCCAGCATCCGCCCCGTCGCCTCGGTGCCCGCGGCATCGGGCACCGGATGCGCGGCCTCCACAATCCGGATCCCCCGGCACGGCCGGGCATAGCCATAGCGGGTGATCACCAGCCCCTCGCAGGGCCCCCACGCTGCCTCTACCGCTTCCGCCATCCGCGCGCTGGCCTTGCCCGCGCCGACAACCACAACGCGGCCTTCTGGCTTGGGCGGCAGGAAGGCCGCCAAAGACCGCATCGGGTCCGCCACCTCGACCGCCCGCTCGAAGAGCGAGGCCAGGAAAATCTGAGGCTCAAGATGCATGGGCCGCCTCCCAAAGAAAAAGCCGGCACCCGAAAGTGCCGGCCCCAGGCTATCCCATCGCCCGCGCCAGGGCGAGCGGATCAGTCCTCGCGCGTCAGGCGGATGATCTGCGAGCTGCCGTCGTTGCGATCCTCCGTCACCGCATAGACCGCGCCATCCGGGCCAACCTTCACGTCGCGGACGCGGGCCTCCAGCGGTACCCGCTCCTCATAGGCAACGCGGTCCTCTTCCAGATGCACGACCACCAGGCCTTGCGAGACCAGCCCGCCGACCAGGAAGGCCCCCTCCCATTCGGGGAACTCGTCGCCCTCGTAATACGCCATGCCCGAGGGCGCGATCACCGGGTCCCAGTAATAGACCGGCTGCTGCGTGCCCTCCATCGCGGTGATGCCATCACCGACCGCGTCGCCGCTGTATTCGATGCCATAGGTCACCTCGGGCCAGCCATAGTTCAGCCCGGCCTCCGGCATGTTCAGCTCATCCCCGCCGCGGGGGCCATGCTCCACCGTCCACAGCCGCCCCTCGCCATCCAGCGCGGCCGACTGCAGGTTGCGGTGCCCAAGGCTCCAGATCTCGGGCAGCGCGCCCTCGGTGCCGATGAAGGGGTTGCCCTCCACCGCCTCGCCCTCGGGGGTGATGCGGAAGATCTTGCCGAGGCCGCTGGCAAGCTCTTGCGCCTGCACGCGGGGTTCCGCGTCCGACCGCTCGCCCACGGTGACATAGAGGTGCCCCTCGGGGCTGAAGACCAGACGCGAGCCGAAATGCTTGGTGTTGTCATAGGTCGGCTGCTGCCGGAAGATCACCTCGACATCCTCCAGCGTGCCGCCGCCCGCGTCGTCCGTCACCAGCGTTGCGGTGGCGACCGAGGTGCCGTTGCCACCCTCGCGCGGTTCGGCGAAGGAAAAGAAGATGCGGTTGCTGTCTTCAAAGTCCGGGGCCAGAGCCACGTCCAGCAGCCCGCCCTGACCGCTGGAGACGACCTCGGGCACGCCCTCGATGGCGGGACCGGCCTCGCCCTCGGCGCTGACGATGCGCAGCGCGCCCTCCTTGGCGGTGACCAGCATCCGGCCATCGGGCAGGAACTCCAGCGCCCAGAGCTGCGGCAGGCCGTCGGCGACGACCTCTTGCGCGACGCCCGGCATCTCGGCTGGTTGCGGGGCGCGGGTCTGGCCGATGAAGGCGGGTTCCTGGCTTGGCGCGTTCGGCTCGGCGGTTTCCACGGGCAGGCCGGCGGGGGCGCCCTCGGTGGTTTGCGCAAGGGCCGGGACGGCAACAAGGCTGGCTGCGAGGCTGGTGGTGATCAGGGCGCTGGCCATGAGGCGCGGCAACTGGGTCATCTGAAACTCCCTCCGGAATATGCGCCCGAACGGCCGCAAGGGCCGCCAAGGCAGGGCGGCACCATAGCCCCCTTGCGGACACAACCCGCGGCGGGGCCAAGGGTTACGCGCAAGCGGTTCAAGATGAGGTTATCTGGGGGAGCGGCGCCCTCTTGATGGGCCCCGGAGATGAAGACGCCCACGGCGGATACGCCGCGGGCAGCACTCATTACGCATCCCATTCGCAATAATTCATATATATGCCTGCGCGAAACCAGGAAATAAAAAGAAGCGGTCTGGCGCGATCTCGGGGCAACTATGGCAAATTTGTGGCAGATGCTTTCGCGCCCTGGTTGAGGGGGCTGCGGCAGCTTGTGCCTTCCAGTTCGCCAGCCCGCCGTCAGGCACGCCGCAACCGACTCACCCGCCCGCGCTGCAGTCATCCGCCTGCCACAACCGCAGGGGCTCGCCCGGCGCGGTGCCCAGCAACAGGCACTCCCCAGCCGCGCAGAGCCGCCATCCGCCCCCCGTCGCGCCCGAGGCGGCAAGGAACACCTCGCGCTGCGGCGGCAGGGTGGGGCGGTAGTGCCAGCCATCCTCGCGCAGCACGGCATCCGGGGGCGGTTCCATCCCGGCGCCCGTGCCGGTGATCCGCGCCTCGACCGGGCGCAGGCCCTCGGCCGTCACCTCCCACCGTTCCCACCATTCGGTATGGGCAACGGAGTGTGACCAGCTGAGGGTGAAGCTGCTGGCGACAAGGGCGATGACCTTGCCGCCGGCAGCGATGCACAGGCTCATGCCGCGCGCGGGCTGGCGCGGCGGGCCCGCAACCAGTGCTGCAGCACGAAGAGCGCGGCGAGGGCGAAGCCGATCTCATCGGTCATTGGCAGTGCCACGATCAGCGACACACCGGCGGCGAAGGCCAGCAGCCGCTCCCACCACGCGGCCGGGCGCAGGAAGTAGCCGACCACCGCCACCCCCCACAGCCCGATGCCGAGGCAGGCCTTGGCGAAGATGAAGATCACCTCGACCGGGTAGCCATAGGCTTCGGCGATGGGGCCGCCGTCCTGCAGCATCAGCGCCGGGGTATAGACCGCCATGAACGGGATCACGAAGCCCGCCGCCGCCAGCCGGATCGCCTGGAGCGAGATCTTGAGCCCCGACGACTTGGCAATCGGCGCCGCCGCGAAGCAGGCCAGCGCCACCGGCGGCGTCAGGTCGGCCATGATGCCGAAGTAGAAGACGAACATGTGGCTGACCAGCAGCGGCACCCCAAGCTCCATCAGCGCCGGCCCGGCCAGCGACGAGGTGATGATGTAGTTCGGGATCGTCGGGATCCCCATCCCCAGCACAAGGCAGGTCAGCATGGTCAGCACCAGCGACAGGAACAGGTTGTTCTCGCCAATCGCAATGATCGCGCCAATGAAGGTCGAGGCGATGCCGGTCAGCGTCAGCGTGCCGATGACGATGCCGACGATGGCGCAGGCGATGCCGACCGGCAGCGCATTGCGCGCCCCCTGCGCCAGCGCATCGCGCACGATGCCAAGCGTGGGGCGGGTGCCCTTGAAGACGGCGCAGGCCAGCACCAGCGCGCCGATCACCAGCGCTAGGAAGTTCACCCCCAGCTCCAGGAACGCCGCCGAGGCAAGGCCAAGCGCGATCCAGAACACCACGCGGAAGGCGACCGGCCCGATCATCGCCGCCAGCGGCGTGCCGAGGATCAGCACGGTAACCAGCGCAAGGCCCATGGTCCCGGCAAAGATCGGCGTGTAGCCGGCGAACAGCAGGTAGACCAGCGCCGCCAGCGGCAGGATCAGCGGCCATTGCTCGCGCACCGCCTGCCAGGGGTTCGGCAGTTCGGCCTTGGCGAGGCCCTTCAGCCCGGCGCGGCCCGCCTCCAGATAGACCATCCAGAACACCACGCCGAAATAGAGCACCGCGGGCAGGATCGCGGCCTGCACCACGGCGGCATAGGGCACGTTCAGCGTTTCCGCCATGATGAAGGCCACGGCGCCCATCACCGGCGGCATGATCTGACCGCCCATCGAGGCCGTCGCTTCCACCCCGCCGGCAAAGGAGGACCGGAAGCCGAAGCGCTTCATCAGCGGGATGGTGAACTGGCCCGAGGCGACGACATTGGCGACGCCAGAGCCAGAGATGGTGCCCATCAGCGCCGAGGACAGGATCGCCACCTGCGCCGGCCCGCCTCGCACGCCGCCGACAAGACCAAGCGCGAAATCGTTGAAGAGGTTGAGCATCCCGGCGCGTTCAAGAAAGGCCGCGAACACCACGAAAATGAAGATATAGGCGCTGCTGACATAGACCGGCGTGCCATAGATCCCCTCGGTCCCGAACGAGAAATGCTCGATGATCTGGGCGAAGTCATAGCCGCGGTGGATGAAGGGCGAGGGCATGTGCTGGCCCAGGAAGCAATAGGCCAGGAAGATCCCGGCGATGATCGCCAGCGGCCAGCCCATCAGCCGCCGCGCGCCGATGAACACCAGCACGATCAGCGCGGTGCCGGCGATGAAATCAGCGGCGGTCAGAAACCCGGTGCGCTGGATGATCGCCTCGTAGAACACCCAGTTGTAGACGCCCGTGCCAAAGCCAAGCACCCCCAGCGTCCAGAACCAGATCTGCCCGAGGCGGTTCTTCGCAACCAGGTTGCCGACCAGCCCCAGCCCCAGCAGCAGCAGGAAACCCACATGCATCGCCCGCACCACCTGGCTGGGCAGGGTGCCATAGGCGGCGACCCACAGCTGGAACAGCGCGAAGACCACGGCGATCCAGAAGGCGATGGAGCCCATGATGCCGGTGCCGAAACCGGGGGGCAGGCCCTCGACGGCCTCTTCGGTCACGGGGTCCTGAGTGGCGTGGAGCGTGGCGGACATAGGGAAAACTCCGGGGGAATGGAACGGCGCGCCCGGCGCCGGGGCGCTGAACGGGGCGGCAAAGGCAGTGGGGGCAGGCAGGTCCGGGCGGCGCGGCGCCGCCCGGACAGCAGATCGGCTGATTACTGGATCAGGCCGATTTCGCGGTAGTAGCGCTCCGCGCCCGGATGCAGCGGGATCGACAGGCCGTCCAGCGCGGTTTCCGGCTTGATGTTGCCCGCGGCAGCGTGCGAGGCCTTCAGCCGGTCGAGGTTCTCGAACATCAGCTTGGTCATCTGGTAGGCGGTCTCTTCCGAGACATCCTCATGCGTCACAAGGATGTTGCCCACGGCGGCGGTCGGCACATCGGCATCCTGCCCGGTATAGGTGCCGGCGGGGATGACGGCCGGGATATAGGGCGCGCCGATCGATTCCACCACTTCGGCCGGGATCCCGACCAGCGTGATCTCATGCGTGGCCGACAGGTCCTTGATGAAGGCAACGCCAAGGCCCGAGGATTGCAGCGTCGCCTGCAGCTGGCGGTTCTTGATCAGCTCGGCAGACTCCGCATAGGGCAGGTACTCGACCTTGCCGAGGTCGTCATAGCTCATCCCCGCCGCGGCGAAGATCGCCCGCGCGTTCAGCTCGGTGCCCGAGGCCGGCGCGCCGACCGACAGGGTCTTGCCGCGCAGGTCCTCCAGCGTGGTCGCGCCCGCCGAGGCCTCGGCGACGATCTGGATGTAGTTCGGGTAGATCGCGGCGATGGCGCGCAGGTTGGTCAGCGCCTTGGGGAAGCCCGCTTCCGCGTTGCCTTCCCAGGCGAATTTCACGGAATCGCCAAGCGCGAAGGCCAGCTCGCCCTTGCCCTGCGCCAAGAGGTTCAGGTTCTCGACCGAGGCCTTGGTGGCCTGCACCTGGGTGCGCGCGCCCTCGATATTCTCGGCATAGATCTCCGACAGGCCGACGCCGAGCGGGTAATAGACGCCCGAGGTGCCGCCGGTCAGGACGTTGATGAACTCCTGCGCCAGCGAGGCTTGCGGCGCAAAGCCAAGCGTCGCCCCAAGGATGGCAGCAGGCACGAATTTTCCGGTGAAGTTGAACATGCAGTTTCCTCCCGTAGCATGGTCGATGATCGCAAAAGCCTGCACCGGTGCGGCGCGTGGGCAAAGCACTTCCGGCGGAAGGCCGCGCATTTCGAGGATGTGAAATTTTCGTTTATCACATGGGCGTTACGCGGAAGAAGGCGGCATCTGACGGAAGGCGCCTGGCGAGATATTGCCGTGATGCACGAAATTCGGGCGGACTTCCGCCAGCTATTCGTCGCCCCGCAGCCCGTGACGAGCAATCTTCTCGTTTAACGTCCGCCGCGGTACCCCCAGCAGATCGGCCGCCGCCGCCGAGGATCCGCCCGCCTGCCGCAGTGCCTCGGCGATGGTCTCGGCCTCGAACCGAGCCACCAGGTCGGGCAGGGTGGGGGAGGGTGCCGCGGTCTCGGCATTGGCCCCCGGGCCGCGCCGCAGCCCCAGCACATGCCGTTCCGCCGCCGCCTTCAGCTCTCCCACATTCCCCGGCCAGTCCTGCCCCTGCAACAGCCGCAGCTCGCTCTCCAGCAGGTCCGGCACCGCCCGGCCAAAACTCTCCG
>Ga0209024_1001239_pt1 | contig 24127 bp, 23 predicted proteins | sample AutmiccommunBRH5_FD_187380 | JGI IMG/M metagenome (GOLD analysis project Ga0209024, IMG submission 187380) | Deep subsurface microbial communities from Mt. Terri, Switzerland - Autotrophic microbial communities BRH/5 (SPAdes) (version 2) | ecosystem: Environmental > Aquatic > Deep subsurface >...
GTCACCTGCCGGATCGCGATCGCGAGGTTCGTCGCGAGCGTGGTCTTGCCGATGCCGCCCTTCGCACCGGCGATGGTGAACACGGTGCCGCGCGCACTGGCGCTGGTGCTGTCCGACCACCGTGCCAGTTGTCGCTGCTCCTCCTGGGCGAGCACCGCGTGAATGGCCTCGCGTAGTTCGGACTCGCGGAGCGGCTTCGCGAGCAGGTCGCGGGCGCCGGCCCGCATCGCCTGCCGCACGAGGTAGGCGTCCATCGATCCCGAGTACGCGAGCACCGGCGTGTCCGGTAGCTGCTGCTGGAGCGCCTCCAGCGTGGCGAGAGCGCGTGCCGGGGGATCCTCGAACGACAGCACGATGACGCTGGGTCGGAGCTCCGATGCGAGGTACGTCGCCTCGGTGCCGTAGTTCGCCTCGCCGAGGATCTCCAGGCCCGCGGCGCCGAGGGCGCGCGACACGTCGAGCCGGCTGTCCGGGTTCGGGTCAACGATCAGTGTCGAGAGGTTTCGCGCCATGACGAGTCTGCTTTCTGTTCGCGACGTTCGCTCGATCGCGCCTGTGCTAGTTGCGGACGAAGCCGGTACCGACGGGGCCGAGCGGTTCCAGCCGCAGCAGCGGGTCGACGGAGATCGTGGTCTCGTCACCGAACGGACGGAGCATCAGCCCGACGGTGCCCTCCTCAGCGGCAAAGAAGAGGGACTGCGCCTGCGTGGGCGTGACGGCGAGCGTCACGGACGTCGCGGCGGGCTGTGGCTCGGCTTCGTCGGCGCGGAGCGACTGTGCATCGCTCTGGCCGTCGATCGGCGGCGTCGTCGCCTGGGCGACGGCCAGAACGAGCACATCCTGGAGGACGGTGAGGGTGGTGGGGTGCCGCTTCTCCTCGCTCGTCACGACGCCGGCGAGGTCAGCGGGGGCGAAGAGGCGCTCGTAGTCCGTATGCACCATCACGTCCACGCGATCGCCGGGGACGATCAGGCCACCGGAGGCACGGACCTCGTTCACGGAGACGGAGATCGCGCGCATCCCGGGCGGCACGGAGAACGCGAGGCCGCTGCCCGTCGCTTCGCCCTCCATCACGAGCTTGTTCGTGTTCACCTGCTCGTTCGCGAGCACGGGGTACCGCGTGACTCGCCCGAGGACGGCGTCGACCTGCGTCGACGTGCCGACGAGGAATGCCGCGTCGGGCAGTTCGCGCACCTCGAGCATCTCCGCGGTGAGGCGCGTCCCGGCGGGGATGTCCGCGAGGGCGACGACGGCCGGGCGTGTGCGCTCCAGCGAGGCGGCGACCTGCGCCTGCTCGTCGTCAGCGCTGGACAGCCAGGCGAATGCCGCGCTGGCTGTCATCACCCCGAGCACCGTCGCGATGAGCAGCAGCCCGCTCCCAGACGCAATCTTCTTCATCGCCGAGATCCTTCCGCCCCTGCTACTGCAGGAGGAACACTTCCTGATCGCCGAGCATGAGTTCCGTGAGCCCGATGTTTGCGGCGGGCGATCCGACCTGGTGCACGAACCGGCCATGGATCGTGAGCTTCCCGCTCCCGAGGTTGTTCCAGCCACAGTCACGGCGGAACTCGCTGCTGCCGTTATTCGCGGTGCGCGTGCAGCCCTCGATGTACATGCGGACGAAGTCCTGGATGACGTAGGTGTTGTTGTCCGTGCTGAACGTGTCGTTCACGACGATCAGGACCACGTTCCTCGGGCTGTTGGTCTCGCCGCCGTAGCCGGGGCATTCGAGTGGCGTGAGGTCGGACGCCGGCCCAGACCCGCTGCCCCGCGACCAGATCTCGTAGAAGTCATCCACCCCATCGCCCGCGACCGGCATCGCACCCTGGCTGTCCGAGGTGTGCAGTCCCTCGTGGTCGTAGCCCGGGTAGGCCCCGAGGTAGTCGTCGAGGTCGGACCAGCCCTGCTGGAGATCCGCTGTCGAGCCGCCCGCGCTGGCGTAAGCCGCGTCGCAACTGCCCTCGAGCGCGAGCCGGCCCTTGATGCCGTTGAACGTCTGGTTGACGTTCTGCCCGGGCTTGGCCGAGACCGCGTCGCCGGCGGCGCACCAGGCCTGGATGCCGTGGATGAGGTTGTTGTTCAGGTCGTTGGCGCCGCTCCCGGAGTCGGTGCAGGCCACCACCTCGTCCTCGCCCTCGGGGAAGGTGACGCTCAACTCACCGACGAGGCCGCCGTTCGAGTCGTCGACGCGGACTTCGCAGTCCGCGCCGGGGATCGGGTGCGCCGTGTCGTCGAAACACGTCCCGAGCAGGCCCTGGGACGAGACGACGAGCGGGAAGATCCCGAAGTGCTCGATCGGCACGCCCGCGCACGCCGTCGCTGTCGCGCCGGACCGCAGATCGAGGCCCAGCGCATCGGCGAGGAAGACCGGCGGATCACGCTCGATCGTGACGGTGACGCCCGTGAGGAAAGGGTCGTTCGCGCTGTAGCAGGTGTTCGTCGCGGCGACCGTGACGATGTCGGTTGCGAGGTTGCCGCCGTTCCGGATGACCCACTCACGCGCGACGTCCTCGGCCTGGCTCCCGTTGTCCGAGGTCTCCAGAAGGAGGTCGAGCGCGCCGGCCATCGCTGCGCGATCCACCACGGCCTGTGCGTCGCGGCGGTCATTCAGCAACAGCCCGCCATCGAAGACGGCGAGCATGAGGGGCACCGCGAGGAGCATCATCGCCAGCAACATCGTGATCCCGGCCTGGCCGGCGTCGTCGCGCGCCCGGTCGTGCAACCGCTGAAGGCGCTGTCTTCGAGTCATCACGAACCCCCGCAGTGACCGGCGCTGCTGACGTAGGTCCCAGCGATGACGCGTCGCTCGAGTCGGGCATCGGAGCAGGACGTCATCTCCCACGAGGCAGGGAAGAGCCCGCCGGAGACGAGGTTGATGAGCCCGGGGAGCGGCGTCCGGCCGGAGTAGGTGTGGGTGACGCTCACGGTGACGCCGGTGCCTCGGCCCGGGGCGCCGCTCGCCGCGTCCTCGTAGGCGACGACGAAGTCGGTGTCAGCGTCACAGTCGAGGAGGCCTCGGCTCATCTGCTGCGCCCGCCACTGAATCGACTGGTCGGCACAGGCGGCGCTGGGGATGTGGTCGTCGCCGGTGGCGGCCCACCGGGCTGCCTCGGACGTGGCGTTGTTCACCGTGATGTACGTGTAGAAGGCCGCGCCGAACTCGGCGAGCGCCATGATCACGAGCAGGACGAACGGGAGCACCAGCATGAACTCGACGACCGATTGACCTCGTTCGTTGTGGTTCATGCTGATGCTCGCCTGTGGCCTGTCGTTCCTGTCGCTAGCTGATGGGGGTGCTCTCGAAGAGCCCCGTGACCGCGCCTAGGGCACCCGTGATGGCGCCACCGAGATTGGTCCACTGCACAAGGCCGAAGATGCCAACGACGATCACGCCCAGGACGAGGACGTACTCGATCGTGCCCTGACCTTCTTCGCGCTCCGGGAGCTGGGTCAGCTGAGCCATGAGGTTGTTCAGGAAGTTCTTGATCATCTGAGTGAGTCTCCTTCTGCTTGCCGGCTGGGCCGGCCTCGCTGTGCTCGTGCCGCCACAGTCATCACGCGGTGTCGTCGGTCGGTTCCGGTCCGAGGCACTCCACCGCGTAGCGCTCGGGGCTTCCATAAGTGAGATGGCTGCTGCGACAGGCACGCTCCTTCCGGCATCCCCGCGTCGGCGGGTGTTGCGTCTTGAAGATCCGTCTGTCAGTAAGGCGTACCGGCGCCGGGTTCCTGACGCCCCAACCGAGGGAAGTGCAGACTTTCTCGGAGGGTTCGTGAGGAACTGGGGCGCTAGTTCACGCGGATGCTGAAGCGCGCGTCGCCCAGGAGGATCACGTCGCCGTCCTCCAGGCTGGCCCACGTCATAGGCTCGTCGTTGACGAGGCACGCGGCGGGCCGCTGCGTCACGACGTGGATGAGGATCGTCCCGTCGCGCTGCCAGACGTGGGCGTGCTCGGGCGCAAGGCCGAGCGCGGGCGGAAGCACGAGCGTGCACTCCGGATCGCTGCCGATGCTGAGGGGTGTCGCCGGGATGGGCACGCGGCGGTTGCCGTTGTCCGTCTCAAGCACGATGTCCGCGTTCAGCAGTGGCTGTCGGAGCGTCGCCACGGACGGAGGCTGTTCCTCCGCGTCACCGTCAGTGCCACCCTCCGCGTCCGCCTCGGCGGTTGGCGGGCGGCCGAAGGCCAGGCGGCGGCTGACGTCGATCGAGACGTTGGCGAACTCGTCATCTGCTTCGTCGCGATCTGACCGCGCGAGGCCGGACAGCCGTCCGGCGTCGATCCGGAGACGGCGCCCGGCCAGCGACAGCACAGCCGCACCCATCCGCATCACGGCAAGGATGACTGCCAGCGCCAGCGCACCGAGCACACCGAGGATGAACCGAGCGAGTGTGCGGAAGCCTCGGGCAAGGAGCCGCAGCAACCGGTTCCCGGACCTCGCCCCGGTTGCTCCCGGCGCATCACGCATGGCGATCGCGCGCATCGCGGCCGTGTGTGCGCGGTCAAGCCGCTCGAGGCGGGCGAGCGCGCGGCGGTCGTGGCGGACGCGGCTGAGGAGCTCCTGGCCGACGACCTCGTATGCGGCATTCACCTCGCGGACTCCTGCGTCCGGCGTGAGATGAAGCGTCGCGAACGCGCTCTCCGCGCCGCTTGCGGTCGATCGCTTCGGCAGTGCCGTGACCGCCAGCATCGAGAGCATGCCGACAGTCACGACGATCCCGAGCATCAACGGACCGTACTGCAGCGCGGCGACGATCGCGCCCACCACCGTCAGCAGCAGCAACGCAAGGATCGATCCGGCTCGCAGCCGTCGAGGGTGCGCGAGGGGTGCGCGCGGCTCAGACTCGGCTTCGGACGGCACGTACGCCTGGTCGTAACGGGCGCGCCGCCGCTCGTCGAGGATCAGCTCCAGGGCCTCGTTGAGTTCCTCGAGGCGTCGCTTCGAGTCTCCGTCTGCGGGGCCCTCATCCTGGATACGCCCTACCTGGAGCCAGTAGACATCCCGTGCGAGGGCTGGTGTCACGTCGCGAGTGACGCCGAGGACGGCGTACACGTCCAGCAACGACTCCGGCGCTGCGGCATCGCGCGCCTCCGTCCGGGGGCCTCGGCTCAGCGGCAGCGTCATCCGACGGCCTCCGTCTCCTCGATGGCCATGCCGGCCGGCAGGATCTGGAGGGAGTAGGAGCCGATATCGATCTGCTCACCGTGGTGCGCGATGAGCCACTCTTCCTCTGCCTGGTACGCGCGCAGATGCGGGCGCGCTCCACGCTCTGGCAGGACGTGCACCTGGACTTCGTCGCGCTGGAGGGCGGTGAGCCGGAGGTGCTGGCCTCGCACGACGGGGTCACCGAGCACGATGTCGCAGGCGAGCGAACTGCCGACGGTGAGGGGACGGGCGGTCAGCGGGACAGCCTTCCGTCGTCCGCTCCCGTCGACGACCATCACCACCCCCAGGGGGGTGTCCTTCTGGAACCGCTGGACGGGTTCACCGTCGACGGCCACCAACTGCGGCGAACTGATCGGACTCGCGTGTTCCTCGGCTGGATTCGTCCGACCAACGGGGCGCAGCACGCGGTCCGCGACCGAGAGCGGGCGACGTCGGAGGCGACGCCCTACGAGCACCGCGCCCGCGAGTCCCACCGGCACGAGCCCGAACACCCAGACCGGAATGCCATCGCCCGACTCGGCTGCCACAGCGGGAGGCGCTGTCCACTGGCGAGTCGCGAGGACGGATCCGTCCGCAGACCGGAGTTCGACGGTCGTGGGTTCATCGAGGCCGGGAACCATGAGCGAACCGGTGTCGCTCCGCCCCACCTCGACCCCGCCGCGGAACGCCACCAGTGCGGGACGCTGACCGTTTGCGCCATCAACGGGGGAAGCCTGGGCCTGTCCCCGGATCTCGAGCACACCCTCACCCTCGACGACCGTCAGCGCGGGGGCGAGCGACGGGATGTCCAGCGTGATCGACTCCTGGGCAGCGATGCCGCCGCCGGCGTAGGCGATCAGCGTCACCTCCCGCGGCCCCGGTGAGAGCACCCACGGATCCAGCTCGAGTTCTGCCGAGGTCGAAGTGGCGAGGCGATCGTCGCCACTCCGTACCTCGAAGGTCAGGCCAGAGGACGGGGCGAACGATCCGAATGAGACGCGAAGGGGACGTCCGGGGGCAGTTCCCGGCTGGACTGATGGCTGGAGCAGGCCCTCATTCGAGACATCGAACGAGGCCGTCGCGGATGCCGGCTCGCCATCGATGACGGCCCGCAGCTTCAACTCGTGGCTGCCCTGTGCCAGCACGCTCACCGGAAGGGTGTAGGTCTCGCTCGCGCCCAGCCGTCCGCCAAGCCCCTCGAAGAGTGCGGTGAGCGCGCTCGCGTCACGCCCGTCTCGCATCGAGTAGAACTCGCCGCCCGTCGCATCGGCCAGCTCGACGAGGTACTCCGCGTCGGACTCGGGGCCGAGTCCAACGGCGTAGAACGTCGCACCACTGGCGCGTGCATCTTCGATCGTCGTGCCACGGGCCGTTGCCGACACGCCGCCGAAGTCCTGCCCATCCGACAGGAGAACGACGACCCGACGTTCCTCGTGCACGAGCGAGAGTTCCCGACCGGCGAGTGCGACCGCGTCGTAGAGCGCGGTCGACCCCTCCGCCAGGAGGTATTCGAGGACGGAGAGCGCGAGATCGTGGTCTCGTGTGAGCCCAACCTGCCAGAGCGGTGCGTCCGCGAACGACACCACGCTCACGCGGTCGTTCACGGAGAGTTGGCCGATCAGGGCGCGAGCGGCCTCGCGTGCCGCGTCCATCGGCGCCCCCAGCATGCTCCCGCTCGTGTCGATCACGAGCATGAGCGCGAGGTCGGCGGCGGCTTCGCGCTGACCGAGGTCGAGGGCGACGGGCACGTCATCGACGAACACGGTGAGGTTCCGGATGTCGGCGTTGCGGTCGCCGCCGGCGCGCAGCCCGACGACCAGCGACCCGGCCGGATCGTGCTCGACACTCAGGATCTCGAGCGTGGCGGCGGGCGAAACCTGGGCGCTGGCCGGAGCGGCAAGGAGGGACGTGCCGAAGCACAAGACAGCCGCCGCGACCAGCGCCCGGGGCAGGGAAGAACCCGTGAACGTCAGCCGTGTCGCCATGGGCGCGCTTCCTGTTCAGCCGTGCCGTCGGGAGGCATGGTGGTCCAGTACCCGCCGATTGGCGGTCCCTACTGGTGTAGGCGCGGGACAGCCCCGCCCCTGACGCTGGCACGGGAGGAAGTTGAGAACCGCAGAACCGGGGCGAATCAGGCTCTACCCGTTCTCAACCGTCAGACCGAGACTCCCTGCGAGTCTTTCTGCTGGCGGACAATGGGTACGACAGCGGACGCTGCCCCGTCAGGGGTGAGCGTGGGAGGGTTTCGGGCGGCCGCGTAGCACTCGAGACCCACGGACTCACGAATGAGTCCGTCTGGGGGCGTCATGGATCAGAACTGGAACGAGGCAGACCCGGTCGAGCCTGACGGAGGCCTGGGCCTGGACCACGGATCGGACGCCACGGATCCCGAGAGTGAGTCCGCATCCTGGATGGCGCGATTCGCCAACTCGGGTCCCGCGGTGGATCCCGATCGCGTGTGGCTGCAGATCTCGGCGCAGCTCGACCAGGCCGAGTCCCCGCCAAGGCCACTCGTCACCCAGGCGTTCACCGGCATTGGTCGCGCCTTCCAGCGGGCGGCGCGGTTCGCCACGATCACCGGCGGAGGATGGGGCGGCCCGTTGGTCGTGGGGCTGTTCGCGATCCTCGTCGTGGCTGCCCTGATCGCGGCTCGCACCTCGCAGGGTCATGGCCTGAGCTGATGTCGCCTCCCGTGCGGACGGGAAGCGACCGGTGAGCCAACCACAAATCTTCAAGAATTTCCTGAGGAGCCTGTAAGGATCCGTACCTCCGCGTTGTCTAGGTGAGTGCCGGGCGGCAGCGCGAGAGGACAACCGGCATGTCTCTGATTCAATCGACGCCTATGGACGCGGGGTTTCCCGCGCCTACACCCAAGGCAACGCCCATCCGACGCTCAGGGTCGAGCGGGCGCGCGCTCGCAGCCATCGAGCAGGGCGACGTTGAGCGCGCCCAGGCGCGCGACCGCGAGGCGTTCGAGCGCGTCTATCGCCAGCGCATCGGCCCCGTATCGCGATACATCGCGGCCATTGTGCGGGATACGACTCGCGCGGAGGACGTCACGGCCCAGACCTTCCTCTTCGCGTGGCGCGACTTGCCCAAACTCCGTCAGACGGAGCGCTTCGACGCCTGGCTCTTCCGCATCGCCCACAACCAGGCCGTGAGCGAGGTCACCCGACGTCGTCCTACGACCCCGCTCGAGAGTGCCCCGGAACCGGCGGACGACAGCCGGTTCGGCGCACCCGAGCGAGAGCTGGACCGGGCGGTGGACGCGGAGGAACTTCACCGGGCGATCGCGGACTTGCCGGAGACGCAGCGTGAGGTCCTGCTGCTCCGGTACTTCAGCGAAATGTCGTCCGCGGAGATCGCACGCCAGGTCGGGAAGAACGAGCAGTCGGTATGGGCACTCACGCATCGTGCGCTTAAGAACCTCAAGAGGTCGATGGGGGCATAGGCCGATGCGAGCGCGACCGAGTGTCCTCGGGCCGCCGACGAGGATTGCGGCGGATGGACGCTCGGGGTGGGACACCTGCAAGGGCCGCGGGCCAGATTGGCGGCGTGCCCACGGCCCTGCAGATCTCGGGCAGCCTCGACTGCCCGCACTCGTATGACTCCGGCTGGGTCAACCCCTAACGCTCGTGGTGGTGGGAGGAAAGGGGTGTTGAAGAATTGAATAGATTCCGAGTGGGAATTCATAGCAGTTCGCCGCGAAGTAGGGGATTACCCGTAACAAGACCGTTGAAATGATGACGTAAGGTTGAGCCTCGGTGGGCGTCAGATCTGACGTGACCGATGGCTCCGTCAGGCGGCGGCGCGGCCCATGCAACTTGTGCGTAGTCAGTGCGGCTACACATCCCGGGCATGGTGCAAGCATGGTCCTGACCCACGACCGCCCCTCATCCGGCTTCGACGTTTCCCTCGTGCGGCGCGCTTGCGCCGGAGACGCTGAGGCGTTCGGCGTCCTGATGGAGCGCCACGCTGACCCCGTCCGGCGCCTGGTGCGGCGGTTCGTCCGCGATGGCGATGACGCTCGCGATGTCGAGCAGGACACCTGGATCCGGGCAGCGAGCAACCTCGGATCCCTCGCTGATGCGGATCGTTTCCAGCCCTGGGTGAAGGCGATCGCTCGCAACGCGAGCCTCAACTACCTCTCATCTCGGAAGCGGCTGGGCGCGCACGTCACCACGTTCGAGGTGCTGGGCACTGAGGACTTCGAGGACGAGGCCTCTCCGACGCCAGAGGCTGCCGTCCTCTCGAAGGACAGCCAGCAGAAGGTGTGGCAGGCACTGGGGGTGCTCTCCGAGCGCGACCGAATCGCACTCTTCCTACGCGAGTACAAGGGACTGCCGTACTCAGAGATCGCGGCCGAACTCGGTGTGTCGCGGAATGCCGCTGAGGTCTGTGCGCATCGAGCCCGCGAGCGCTTCCGGCTCGCCTTCACGACCGTCGATGCGGACGTCCCAGAGTGTGGCGTGGATGGGCTCCGCCTCAGCACCCTGCTCGAGCCGGCGGAGGGTGTCCCCCTCGCGGCGCGCCTCGAACTTGAGGGACACCTGGACTCGTGTGGTGACTGCGAGCGCCGGCTTGCAGCGATGACCGAAGGACGGACGCTCTATCGCAACCTCGGTGGGTTTGGCCTGCCGATCCCCGGTGCCGGGCTCTTCGGCTGGGCGGGCGACCTGCTCGCGAAGCTCGGTCATCTGCTCGGCCTCACGAGCGGCGCTGCGACGACCACCGCCGCCGGGGGCTCGACGGCGGGAGCGGCGGCGACGGCGGGTGCTGCCGTGGCTACGGGCACCAGCGTTGCGGCAGCCGGCATCGGCGGCGCGATCTCCGCGACGGCGCTGGCGGCCACTGCGGCTGCGGTCATTGTCATCGGCGCGGTCACGCCTTCGGTCGACGCTCCACCATCCGCGCCTGACACGCACATGACGGCCAGCTCCGCCGTCGCAGCGCCGACGGTCATTCGGATCGCCACGGTACCGGCTGCCGCGTCCGTGGCCCCGGCTGCCGCCCAGAGCCTCCGGGACGCCGAGGAGCGAGACGAACCCGTCGGCAGTGATGCCGCGACCGCGGGCGTGATACCGCCGTTCCAGACGTCGGAGGCGGATGGACTCGACGCGGCTCCTCCCCCCGCTCGCGGTGGTACCCCGCCCTCCCTGCCAGCGTTCCCTGAGTCAACGCCAGCGGCGACTCAGGTGAGTCCACAGCCCACGGTCGAGGTGGATCCACCTGTCGTCACTCCAACTCCTCCGGAGTCAGCCTCCGTGGAGCCGCCTCCGCCGCCACCAGGCGCGCCGCAGGCACCTCCGGAGAAGCGAAGCACCATCGCCGGTGCGAAGAGTGCGCCCGACGGGGCGCCCAAGGCCACACCGGGCGTGGCCCCGGTGCAGCCGATCAGCTTCGTCCCGGCAACCGTTGAGGCTCCTGGGAAGGGGCCGAACGGCACCGGTGCTCCCGGCAGGGGCCTTGCCGGCGATGGTCCGCCTGCGGTCGGCCTGGCTGCCGGCATCCACCACGCGAGTAGCGCACTTGCGAGTGCGTCCCGCGAGAGCGGGCACCGCGAGGGGCCTCCCGCTCACGGGGCTCCTGACAGCGGCCCCCCTCGGAACGAGGCACCGGGGAATGGCCCGCGGGGGAACGGCCCGTAAGGGAACGGCCTGCGGGGGAACGAGGCACAGGGGCGAGGAACATGGTGAACGCGCTCCCCCACGCCTCGAGGTAGCCGCGCGGGGCGTTTCGCAACCCACATCGGCATTCTGCACAGGGAGCCGGTCGCGAAACCGGTTCTCCGCCGTATGTGTGTTCGGGCTACTCCTCGGCCCGCGCCTCCTCGGCGAGGTCGGCGGCGGGGACGACGCGCTCGAAGACGGTGGCCTGGCCGAGGTACCGCGCGACGTAGCGAGGGTCGTCGCGCAGCGACTCACGGAGCGGGCGGCAGCAGTTCGCGGGCAGATAGACATGCGTGAAGGACACCGTCGATGCGATCGCTTCGAGGCAGCCGGCGTCGTCGAGCGCGCAGCGTCGCGCGCGGTGGTGGAGCGAGACACGGTGGCCGAACTCGCCCTCCACCCACTCCGTGCCCTGCGGGGTGCCGAGGCTCATCCGCTCGGCCAGTAGCGGAAACCATTCACCCTCGCGGTCCGCGAACCAGTCCCGTCGAGGGATCACCAGGAACCGGGCGTCCTCGGGGGTGCGGGCGGAGATCCACTCCATCGCCGCGAGGTCGGCGTCCGACACGGGGCGGAGGTACTTCGCCTCGCCACGGTTGGGCTCGACGGCGGCGTAGAACATGACCGCGAGCACCCCGGCTGCGACCAGGCCGACGCGCCACCGGCCCAGCGCGGGACTGGCCGCGCGTCGCATCGCCTCGCGCGCCGCGGGGAGGCCAGCCTCGACGACCAGGTAGCCGGCAAGCAGGGCTGTCGGGACGACCGCGAACGTGGCAAAGCCGCGCATGTGGGTGACGATGAGGATGGCCCACCACGCCGGGAGCAGCCACCGACCGTGCGCGAGCGCGAGCAGTGCCCCGAGGGCGCCCAGGGCGCCGACGAACGAGAAGAACGGCTCACTGGTGAACACCGGGTCGATCAGGCGGAGCCAGATCCACGTCGGCGTTTCGCCGGTCGCGAGGAGCGTCCCGCCGTGGTCCGTGCTCGCGAGGTACGGGTCGAGGCCGTGGCGCGCGAGGACTAGCCCCCACCACGGGGCCGTGACTGCGGTAGCGCCCAGGGCGGCCGCCGCCCATGCAACGAGCGTCCAACGGTCCCGACGTTCGAGGGCGGAGAGCGCGATCCCGGCGGCGAGGAAGACGGTCGCCTCCATGTGCGACAGGAGCGTGACCGCAGCAAGCATCGTCGTCACGCCGAGCCATCGCCGGTCGCGGTGCTGCGAGGCGTACCGGAACGCGGCCACCGCTCCGAGTGCCGCCGCGAGGCCGAGCCCGCGTGTCGCGCCGCCGCCCATGATCAGCCACTCGAACGCCCTCGGGACGAGCGCGAAGCCGAGCGTGGCGACGAGCGGCACGAGGCGGCCCTCGAAGATCGTGCGGGCGAGGAAGTAGAACGCGAGGACGGCGAGCAGCGCGCCCGCGAGGGGCAGCAGCCAGTAGACATCGACCATCGATAACGGCGTGGTCGCCTCCACGAGGGCGGCGAGGTAGAGCGCGAACGGCGGGTAGGCGAACGGGATGTCGGCGCCGTTGTACGTCGTGAACTCAGGGAGCGCGTACCCGGCTCGCTGGATGTCGTGCGACATCGTGGCGAACATGCCGCCGTCGTTCAGCGGTCCGCCGGCCAGCAGCACGTGACGCCCGCGCACGGCGAGTGCCACGAGGAACGTGCCAGCGAGCGCCGCCTGCCATGCATCGACCCGCGCGATCACATCAGCGACGGACGCGGCACGATCCCGCGCAGCGGTGCGTGTGGCCTCGGCGAGCCCGGCGCCTACTCGTGGAGTGGGCCACGCACGAGCGCGCCAGCGGGCAGGATTGCGAGGAGCGGAGCCGGTGAATTCCTCGTTCATAGGCGTTCGACCCTACATACTCTTCGACTTAGGTGCACAAGAGTGCGCCAGTATGCTGAGGCTCTTGCGGCGATCCCTCAGTACCGGGGGAGCGCCGGAGGCGACGAGCACGCGCCGGAGGGGTTGGAACGGATGCGGAGGGCTCCACTGGCGGCTATGGCGCTGCTCATCCTCGTGGTTGCCGGTCTCGGCTTCGCGAGCAGCGTCGGGAGCGCGCAACTCACGACGAAGGAAGCCTTCAGCGGGCGGGTCTTCGACCTGCCGGTCGACCTCGTACCCCTCCCAGACGGCCGCTATCTCCTCGCACAGCAGAGCGGCGAGGTGCTTCTCGTGTCGGAGGACGGCTCCGGGAAGGTGATCCTCGACCTCGGGGATCGCCTCGCGACAGGGCACGAGGAACTCGGCATGCTCGCGGTCGCGCCCGAACCGGCCTTCGACCGCACACAGGCCTACTTCGTGCACTACACCGCCGACGATCCGCTTCGGAACGTGGTGTCTCGGTTCACCCTCGACTCAGACGAGGAGTCGGTGGTGCTGGAAGTGCCGCAGCCGTTCGAGAACCACAACGGTGGGGCGATGCGCTTCGGGCCGGACGGGATGCTCTACGTCTCGATCGGTGACGGAGGCGATGCGTGGGATCCGCTCGGGCATGGCCAGAATCCCGGGACTCTGCTCTCCACCATCGTGCGGATCGATGTCACCTCGGAGCCCGGGGCCTACGTGGTGCCGGCCGACAACCCGTTCGCCGATCCCGCGACCGCGCAGGTCGACGCGCGGCCCGAGGTGTGGGCGTATGGCGTGCGCAACATCTGGCGGTTCGAGTTCGACGAGGTCACGGGCGACCTCTGGGGCGGCGATGTCGGCCAGAACGACGCCGAGGAGGTGAACCTCCTCGCGGCCGGCGGCAACTACGGCTGGAGCGCGTTCGAGGGCCCGTCGTGCCGCATCGACTCATGCGAGGGCATCGACGCTACGCCGCCCATCGCGTGGTATTCGCATCGCGACGGGTGCGCGGTGGTCGGCGGCTTCGTCTACCACGGCGATGACCTGCCACTCGACGGCGAGTACCTCTACGCCGACCTGTGCTTCGGCACGATCTGGTCGCTGCCCGAGGACGGCGAGCCTCGCGAGGTCCTCACGGTGACCGCGCCGATCGTCGGGTTCGCGCGCGGACACCACGGCGAGGTGTTCGTCATCCGCCAGGGCGAGCCGATCGTCGAACTGGTCGCGGAGTGACCCTGCACACGCTCCGCGCCTAGCGGTCGCCAGCCTCGACGAGTCGGAGCAGTCAGCCGAGCAGTTGATCAGCGAGGTCGCCGAGGTCCGACGCGACGAGGTCTGGCTGCGGCCCGAGTGGGCTGAGCACGGCGCCGGGTCGAGCCACGAACGCGCCGAGGGCGCCCGCGGCCAGTGCTCCGCTGATATCCCAGCCGTGGGCCGCGACGAGCCTCACGCGCCCGATGTCCTCGTTCATGCGCTCTGCGACGAGGCGGTAGGGCTGTGGGGCCGGCTTCAGCGCGCGCACCTCGTCAGCCGAGAGGATCGCGTCGAACAGTTCGGCGAGTCCGGCGTTCGTGAGCTGGTCGCGGACGACATCGAGCGGTGAGTTGGTCAGCGTGACCTGCCGGAAGCCGGCGTCACGGAGGCGCTGGAGGGCGCCAGGGACGTCCGGATGAGACGGCAGCGTCCGCATGCCGCCGACGATCGCCTCGGCCTGCGCGTCACTGACGTCCACCCCGGCCCGTGTTGCGACCATCCTCAGCGCGGCCTGCTGCGCGCTCGTGAAGTCGACGTACGCGCCGGTGAGGCCGCCCACGAACGACAGTTGCAGCATCGCCTGGAACCAGACCGGCCGCAGCGAGGCGTCCCCGAACGCCTCGACGAACGGTGCGTCGAGGGCGCGCAGGTCGAGCAGGGTCTCGTTGACATCGAACGCGAGGACGATCTCGCTCGGTGTGGCCATGGTTCCCCTTCGTCCGCATCAGCGATGGCTACGCTACCTCAGCGCGATGACTCACGACGTTGGACGCTGCCCCCTACCCTCGCCTCAAGTGGAACGATGTCAGCCGGGGGTGGTGATCATGAACGCGAACGACGTCCTGAAGTACGGGAACCTCGAGGTGGAGCGTGCGGTCGCGGCCGTCGGCTCCGCCCCACGGGATGAGCCGGGCGTGGTGGGCGCCTGGTCGCTGAAGGACGTGGTCGGGCACCTCGCGGCATTCGAGTGGGTCCTCCTCGACGCCGTCCGACTCCTTGGCGGGAGCGCGGAGGGCACGCCCTACCTCGACGCCTTCCGGAGCGACGACTTCAACGATGCGCAAGCGGCCGCGCGGTCAGCGCACTCGTTCGACGATGTCGTCGCGGAGTACCGCGAGGCCCACGCCGAGGCGATGGCAGCGCTTGAGCCGATCGAGGCCGAGCGCATGCGCGAGGTGGGCGCGATGCCCTGGTACGGCGAGGCGTACTCGTTCGATGACCTGGTGGTCTACCAGTACTACGGTCACAAGCGGGAGCACTGCGCGCAGATCGCGCTCTTCCTCGACGTCCACGCGTCCCGCTAGACCTCGTCCCCCCGCCACGAAGGAGGACTCGGCCGACGAGTCCTCCTTCGTCAGAACACGTCGCACCACCCCCGGAAGGGCAATCCGCTCCCTGCCGCGCTGCTAACGGTCCGCCCAGGGCGACCCGTCGTCCAGCCACATCGCGCGCGATTGGTCACCGGCGTAGCAGGTGTAGGAGCCGGCCCAACCGTGCTCGCGATAGTTCAGGAAATAGTTGTGCCAGACGGATCGGTTCTGGGCCTCGGGGAACCACGCCTGGTAGACCATGTTGTGGATCCGGTCGTAGATCTGCTGCCAGATCTCTTCCTTCTCTGCCTGGTCCGTCGCCGCTCGCTGGTTGACCAGCATCGTGTCCAACTCGGGATCGGACACCGAGCCGTAATTCAGGCTGCCGGTCGAGTGGTAGAAGGGGTAGATCCACTGATCCATCGAGTAGCCCGGTGGGCCCCACAGGAACCCGATCATCTCGTCGAAGTTGCGGTCCGACATCAGCGTCACATGGGTCGGGTTGTCGACCTCGCGGAACGAGATGTCCACCTCCGGGAGTGACTGGTTGATGCCGGGGACGACGAGCTGCGCGAGCTCAGTCCGGAAGTAGTACGAGGGCATCTCGGCCACCAGCGGGTTGTCGGCGGTGTAGCCAGCGGCCTGCATCATCTTCGAGGCCTCTGCGGGGTTGAACTGGTACCACGGGCCCTGCACCGCTGCCGTCGGGTAGCCGTCGAACAGGAGTGGCCACGGCATCGGCGAGTTCGAGTACGGCCCCTCCGGGTTCTGGTTGTCGCCGCCGTTGCGGGCGAGGTCGTACTCGGCGCGGTCGAACGCGAGTGAGATCGCCTGCCGGATCCGGTCATCCTGGTACGTCGGGTTCGTCATCTGGAACTGGAACCCATTGACGTTCGCCCCTCGGGAGATCGGGAAGACGCCGATCACGGTGTCGTCACTGTTCTGCTGAAAGATGTTTTCGATGTCGTCCTGGTCGCGGCCGGCGATCCATCCGTAGTTGTCCGTCGAGAACCCCGCGCGCTGGGCGTTGGTGTCGCTCTGCACGAACAACTCGACGCCGTCGAGGTACGGCAACTGGTTGCCGGCAGCGTCCGACTCCCAGTAGTTGGCGTTGCGCGAGAAGGTCGAACGCTCCTTCTGGATCCACTGCTCCTGGACGAACGGCCCTGTGCCGATCGCCACCTCCTGACGCAGTTGCTCGTCCTCCACGAGTTCCCTCGGGTAGATGTAGGACCAGGCGGCGACGTTCGTCGGGAAGTCGGTGAGCGGCTGGTCGAGGTTGAAGACGACGGTGTAGTCGTCGGGCACCTCGATGTTCGAGACCATCGAGTAGACATCGGCCTGCGATCCCGCCGAGTACATCTCGACGGTCTGCAGGACATCCTCGGCCGTGAACTCGCGGCCGTTCACCGGGGCTTTGTCGTGGAACATCACGCCCTGCCGCAGGCTGAATGTGTGCTGTGTGCCGTCCTCTGACACCTCCCACGACTCAGCGAGGTCCGGCTCGATCTCGATGAGGAATGGGTCGGCGGTGGGCCCAAGCTTGGCTCGGGCGAGCTTGTTCGAGGTGTGCGCGAGCGTGGTGTAGATGGTGCAGGAGAGCGTGCGGCTCAGGTCCATGCGCGGCGGATCGAGGTACAACTGCCGGCTCACGCCGCCGTACTTGGCGTTTGCCGCCGAGTTGAGCTCCGCGGCGGAGGGCGGAATCGGCCCGTCGTAGATCCCCGGCGTCACACGTACCTGGTCTGCCGGAACCGGACCGTCTCCCGTGGCCCCCGTCCCCACCGCCGTCGCGGTGAGTTGCGCTCCCACCTGCCCGCCCGCGCTCGGCGTGCCCTCGTCGGCGTCGTCGTCACCTCCACAGCCGATCAGGGCGGCCCCTGCGAGGCCGGTGAGGCCGAGGCCCGCGCCTCGCAGCATGGTGCGGCGATTCACGCGTCGGTTCGTCCAGTAGTTCTGTTGCATCGGTCCCCCTCAGGTCTGGCACAAGATGTGTTCGCAGCGGGCGAGCGTTCGTCCGAGTGTCGTGAGCGGTGCGCCGTGCGACCGAAACAGTGATGCGCGAGGTCGTTGCGCATCAGTCGCAACCGCCGGAGAGGTGTTGCAGTTCGTCTCCGTCTCAGGCACGGGCGGGCCTGGCCCGGTCCCTGCCGCCGAGGACTTCGGGGTGGGCGGTGGCACCACCCCGGTCGAGCCACCGACGCTCGACTTGTCGGTCTCAGTGAGCATGGCGTTTGGGATCGGCGGTGCGCCCTAGTGGTGCACCTGTCTCCTAAGCCTCACGCCGCGAGGAAGAACAGCACCGTGATCGCGGCGGAGCCGATAGCGAGCAGGCCGAAGTGTCCGTCCCGCCCGAGGCGTGTCGACCACGGCGCGACTACCGCCGTCCCGAGGGCGACCATGACGACGGTGAGGGCGAGCGCGCGCGACGACGGGAGCACGAGGATCGCCACGGCGAACGCAATGGTGACGAAGATGGCGAGTGCGAGACGCCTCGACCACATCGGGCCGAGTTGCCCCGGCAGCCCCCTCACCCCGGTCCGCCCGACATCGGGCGCTTCGTTCGAGAGGTGCAGCGCGAATCCGAGCGCGGCGCCGAGTGGGAGCGCCCACCAGAGGAGGGGTTGCCACTCGCCGGTTGCGACGTAGACCCAGCTCGGCACGAGCGGGAGCGCGACCGAGTAGGGGAGCCACGACAGTGGCGTCTCCTTCAGCCAGAGGTCGTACGCGAGTCCCGCAGAGAGCCCGCAGATCGCGATGAGCACGGTCGCGAGGGGAAGCGCCATGGCGAGGGCGAGCCCGAGCGTTCCGCACCCGATCGCCAGCCACCGCACCTGCCTCGCGCTGATCGCGCCGCGCGCGAGGGGCTTCCAGGGCTTCTCGCGTCGGTCTGCCTCCACGTCCACGAGGTCGTTCACGAGGCCGATGGTGAACTGGAGGAGGAGCATCGCGCCGCCGAGGAGCAGGTACAGCCGCGGCGGGGCGTCGCGGTCGGCGAGCGGGACGAGGGCGACCGTCAGCAGCGCGACGAGGATCGACGGGAAGGGGTGGCCGGCTCGAAAGGCTGCGCGGAGCACGTGCGAATCCTACGCCACAGACGCCCACCCACATCGCGCGACTGCCGCTCAACTCGATCCGAGCGCGCGCTGACTACCGTTGGTGCATGTTCGATGCCGCCATCGTCGGCGCCGGTCCGGCGGGAGCCGCGACGGCGATCCACCTCGCCCAGCGCGGGCTGCGCGTCGTGCTCCTCGAACGGTCGCAGGGTGACCGGCGGAAGGCTTGTGGCGAGGGCATCTTCCCCCGAGGCCTCGAGGAACTCCGTCGGCTCGACGTGCACCCGCGGGTCGAGGCGCTCGGTGCTCCCCTCTCCGGCGTGCGCTTCCACGCCAGGCCCTACGAGGCCACTGCGACCTTCGGTGCCGGATCCCTCGGTCTCGGGATGCAGCGCACTGACCTCGATCCGTTGCTACGACGACGGGCCGTCGAGGTGGGCGTCGACCTCCGGCTCGGCACGGGAGTGCGGTCGCTGGTGCGGGGCCGCGGACGGTTCACGGGCGTGGAGACCGAGGACGGTGAGCGGATCGAGGCGACGGTAGTCATCGGCGCAGACGGGCTGCGCTCGCGCGTCCGGCGGCTCGCCGGCCTGGAGCGGCCGCAGCGCCGCCGGCGGTACGGGATCAGCGCACACCTGCAACTTCCGGGCCCCGTCGAGCGGTTCGTCGACATCCACTTCCACGACGACGCTGAGGTCTATGTGACGCCGGTCGGCCCGACGACCGTGAACGTGGCGATGCTCTTCCGCCGCGGGATGCGCGCCGCGTCGGGTGGCCCCAGCGAGGCGTTCCGAGGCCTGCTCCAGGCAGACGCCTCGCTGGCCGGCGGGACACTCCTCGACGAGCCCGTGGCTGCAGGCCCGTTCCCAGCCGCGAGCCGTCGGCCGTGGCGCGACAACCTCGTGCTGGTCGGTGACGCCGCCGGCTTCGTCGATGCGATCTCGGGCGAGGGCATCTCGACGAGCCTGCTGTCGGCGCGGGCGTGTGCCGATGCGGTGGTCGGGCACCTCGGCGGTGACCCCGAGCAGGCGTTCGAGCGCTACGCGAGGCGGCGTGGAGGACTCGCACGGAACGCCGACCTGCTGGCGCACCTCTCGCTCGTCCTCTCGTCGCGACCGTGGCTCGCGCGTCATTCGGTGCGCAACCTGATGCGCCAGCCCGAGACGTTCCGGAGGCTCCTCGGGGTGAGCGCCGGCAAGCTGCGCCTGACGGACCTGCGAGCGCGCGACTTGCTCGCGCTCGCGGCGGGCGTCTGAGTGGCCCAGGGGCGGCTAGATGATGCGCGGGACGAAGCGGGGTTTCCGGGCGAAGTGCCGTCGGTATCCCGACTCTGCGAATAGCAGTCGCTCTTCATCGCGAATCCTCACAGCGAGGAGGATCCCGTTCACGACGGCGGCGAGGACTGCGAGCGCTCTCAGCCGGAACGCCATCGGCAGCGCGAATAGCTCGACGATCACGATCGCGTAGTTGGGGTGGCGCACCCAGGCGTACGGCCCACGGGTTTCCACGCGGAGGCCAGACGGGACGCTCCCCCGCGCGTTCCAGCGGTCGCGGAGCAATAGGAGCACCCAGAGGCGGAACGGTTGTGCCGACGCCAGCAGGGCGAGCCATCCCGTCGAGGGCCGGCGAGCCCCGCGCAGGAGCGTCCCCACGATGACGATGGTGTGGACGGCGACGATGAGCGGGTACGTCGCCCGGCTCGCGCGCCCCTCGCTGCGATCCGCGTGCCGCTCGAGGTTCCGCCGGGAGTAGGCGAGCTCGACGAGGCGGGCGAGCGCCATCGACCCGCAGGCGATGAGACGGATCGCGTCACCTCGCTGCATTCGTCGCGTCACTGCGCCCTCAGCAGCATCAGCTCGATCGAGAGTCCGGGGCCGAAGGCCGCCGCGACGGCGTACTCCCCGGGGTGGCGGTCGCGAAAGTAGCGCCCCATCACGTCGAAGATCGCGGCCGACGAGGTGTTCCCAAACTCGCGCATCGTGTCCCACGACCAGCGGGTCTGGCATCGGTCGAGGGCGAGTCCCTCCTCCAGCGTCTTCAGGATGCGAGCGCCACCCGGGTGCAGCAGCCACGCGTTGACGTCCTGCGGCGTGAGCCCGTTTCGGCAGAGGAGTTCCTGGGCAGCGTCGCGGGTGGGCTCACCGAGGAGGGCGGGCAGCTCGCGGGTGAGGATCGGGTAGAGCCCCTGATCCGTGAGGGCGAACCCGAGCGCGTGCCTCGTGTCGGGGACAAGCATGCTGGCGGTGTCGACGACCTCGAGGCCGGGGCCGTCCCCGGTCTGGAGGAGCGCCGCGCCCGCACCGTCGCCGAAGATGAGGGTGGAGGTGAGGTTCCCGTCGTCGCCGCCCGGGTGGAATGCCAGTGAGCAGAGCTCGACCGCGACCGCGAGGCCGCTCTCACCCGGCCGCGTCCGCAGGTGGTCCACGGCGCGAGCGAGTGCCACAACACCGCCCGCACACCCGGACTCGGTGATCGGCAGCCGGACCGTCCGAGGCGGCAGCCGGAACGCCTCGACGAGGTCGATGCCCCAGCTCGGCACGCTGTAGCCGGTGCAGGAACTCGTCACGAGGCAGGCGATGCTCGATGCATCTGCCTCACCCAGCACGCCTCGAGCGGCGTCGATGGCGAGGCCAGGCGCGATGCGCTGGTAGACATCGTTCCGCGCGCCGGCAGCACCGAGGGCGAGCACCTCGTCAGGCGTGAGCGCGATCGCGCGCTGGTCGATCTGCGTCCCCCGGGCGAGCGCCGCGACCCGCCGAGGGTCGGGAGCATGCGCCCCGATCGCGCGGGTCGCCTCCGTCTGGGGTAGGCGGACTGGGGGGTGGGCGACATTGATGCCGCTGATCCGGACGCGCGTCTCGGTCATGGCCTCGAAGCATGCGGCTGCAGGGGTTGCAGTGGCGCAAATGCGGCGGCGGATTCACACAGCGGGAGGTGTCATCAGATTCGAGGCGACCCGACGGGGGTAACGAGTGCGTTTCACGAGTCTGGCCGTGGCTCGCCTCGAGCGAGCATGACCGCTTCATGCCTTCGGCGGCATCGTTCCCTGAGACCAAGCGCAGCACTCCGTCAGGGTCGCCGTCGGGAGCGATGCCGGAGGCAGGGAGGACGGCCCATGAATCTGACCAGGTTGCTCCTCATCGTCGCGTTCGGGCTGGCAGTCGCCCTCGCGATCCTGTTCTTCGTCGTCGGCGGCTTGGAGGGTGGTGTCGACGACGAGGCCGACGATCTGGGCGCCGTCCCAGCGGGCGCGCGACACGCGGAGGCGATCCTCGTGCCGAGTCTCGAGTTCGGACTGCTGGTCGAAGCCCGGCGCTGGCCGGCGTCGGTGGCCTGCGCGTGCCGGCCGGACTCCACCCGCTCGTGACCTACTTCTGGCCAGTCTTCACCCCCCGAGGTCGTGGCACACCCGCTGCGTCGTGGCGACCGCTACCGTTGCCACCTCCGGGTTCACGTCGAGCCCACACACCAGCCGGGATCAGTCAGGGAGCCACCGATGATCGAACGCATCCACCCCGAGGGCCTGCGACGCCCTCCGACCTACACCCCGGTCGTCCGAGCCTCCGGCGGGACGACGGTCTACATCTCGGGGCAGGTTTCTGCGGATGTGGACGGGAACATCGTCGGCGTCGGGGACTTTGCCGCGCAGGCGCGGCAGGTCTTTGGGAACCTTCGCCTGGCCCTTGCGGCGGTCGACGCGGACTTCAGCCACGTGGTGAAGATCACGAGCTACATCGTCGACTACCACCCGGGGCTCCGCGAGGCGTACGGCGCTGCCCGAGTCGAGGCGATGGGCGACGCGCTTCCGGCCAGCACCCTCATCGGGGTGCAGGCACTCGCGATGCCGGAGTACCTCATCGAGGTCGAAGCGATCGCCGTCGTCTAGGTCGTGTGCAGCGTGTGGACCCACACGCGATCACTCGCACGAACGAGGTTCAGCCCGAAACCGACTATTTCTTACCGTGGGCATAATCCGGGGGATAACCCCACTAGGGTGTACCCACCGATCGGAGTACATCATCCGGGCAGGCGTCGGCGACAACCGAGGGGCGGCAACTCCTTGCACGGATATATCCTCGTGGTCGATGACGACCACGCCATGCGGCGCGTCCTGACTGATGTCCTGGCGGATGAGGGGTACGACACTCGTTCCGCTGCTGACGGTATCGAAGCCCTCGAAATCTGCGAGCGCGAACTGCCCGCGCTCCTGGTCACCGACCTGAACATGCCGCGCCTCGATGGGGCGGGGCTGGTGATGGAGTTGGAGCGCCGCGGACTGGGGACGTTCCCGGTGATCGTGGTCAGCGGCCGCTATGACCTCATGGAGGAGGCCCGTGGGCTCGTCTCCTTCGCGGAGGCGAAGCCGGTTGACCTCGAACGGTTCGTACGCCGCGTCCGGTCGCTCCTCCCGCCCATCGCCTCCTCGCCGTGGACGTCACCCGCCCCGGCGCGTTCGGGACGCTTCGAGGAGGTCTGCTAGGGCAGGCCACCGTCGCCGAGGCCCTCCGCAAGTTGCGTGAGGAGTACCCAGTCCGCCTGGTCCTTGGTCTCCGCGAGCAGGACGTTCTCGAGGGCGTTCGCCTCGATCTCCGCGGGGTATCCCATCGATCAGCAGCGCACTGCCCAGGAGGGCGCTCGCCTTGGCCTGCGCGACCCGCGGTCGAGGGGGGCGAGGTGACGCCTCGGGGTTGGTGGACGAAGTGATCGCTTCGTAGGCTCGTCGCATGCCGGAGTACCGCGATGAGCCCTGTACGAGCGCCCTCACCCGGGTGAAGGGAATGCCCTTCCGCTGGTCGCTCAACCCCTACACGGGGTGCGTCCATCGCTGCACGTTCTGCTACGTACGGGGATTCGAGCAGCGCGCTCAGCGAGCTTCGGGCGAGGGCTACGGCGTCTCGATCCGGGTTAAGACCAACCTGGTAGAGGTGCTGGAGAGAGAACTCCGTCGACGTTCGTGGCAACGCGACGCAGTGGCGATCGGGACGGGTACGGATCCATACCAGCCGGCCGAGGGCAGCTACCGACTGACGCGTGGCTGCATCAGTGCCCTGGGCCGGGCTCGGACGCCGTTCAGTATCGTCACGCGCGGACCGCTGATCGTGCGGGACATCGATGTCCTGCAGGAGGCCGCGCGCCGCGCCGATGTGACGATCCACGTCTCGATCCCAACCCTCGACGAGGGCATCTGGAGGCAGACCGAGCCGGGGACGGCACCGCCGAGGCAGCGGCTTCGCGCCATCCGCATGCTCGTCGACGCCGGGATCCGAGCCGGGGTGGGCATGGCGCCGCTCCTGCCCGGCCTCACCGATCGCCCCGAGCAACTCGTCGAGGTCGCCCGCGCCGCCCGCGACGCTGGCGCGACGCATCTCTGGTCACGGACGCTCTATCTCGCGCCCGGCACACGGGAACACTTCCTCGGGGAACTCTCGAAGGTCTGGCCGGAGGAGGCCGAGCGATACGAGCGCCTCTACCGCTCCGCCTACGTCAGTCCCTCCCTCGACGCTGAGATCCGAGATCGGGTCGAGCACGCAGCCGCCGAGGTCGAGATTGCCGACCGTCGCCCGAGGCCCATCCGCCCAGAGCCTGCCGAGGAACAACTCTCGCTCTGGGCCGCGAGCTAAGCGCTCGCGAGGACTCGACGAACCGCCGTCGCAGATCCGTCCTGCTACCAGCCGTCGACGAAGGGGCGCTTCTTGCCCTCGCGGGGGAGTGGCGGCTTCGCGGCTTTCAGGGTGTTCGCCACCCAGGCACGCGACTCTGCCGGGTCGATCGTGTCGTCGATGCCGAAGCGCGTGGCCTGGTTCAGCGCGCGCCCTCGGCGGTACTGCTCGGCCACCATCT
>Ga0209024_1001243_pt1 | contig 24039 bp, 26 predicted proteins | sample AutmiccommunBRH5_FD_187380 | JGI IMG/M metagenome (GOLD analysis project Ga0209024, IMG submission 187380) | Deep subsurface microbial communities from Mt. Terri, Switzerland - Autotrophic microbial communities BRH/5 (SPAdes) (version 2) | ecosystem: Environmental > Aquatic > Deep subsurface >...
ACGGGGCAGCGTGCCCCCGAACGAACCCGTCCCGGCAACTTCCAAACCCAGACTGAATGCGCCCAAGGCGCCACACGTCCGCGCGCCTGAAACGGGCTGCCCCGGACACCCTCATGAATGATCCGGGTTAGCGCGTCGGCGTACTCGATCGTGGGTTCCGCTGAATTTTGACGATATCCCTGAAGTGGCGGTAGAATCAGAACTATGCCTTCCCCCACCCGCTTGGCCGCCCCCACTGGTAGTGATGACCTGCCCGCAGACGCAAGAATAGGATGCAGGTCGTCGCCGGCCATGCGGTAGTCGAAGTGATTACATTTCAGAAACGCACTTGCCTCATTGTCAAGATCCTGGTCTGCTAAAATTATGTGCTCGCCAGAACTGGGGACTAATTTGAATTCGCGCAAAGGACGAATGTCGCATAAGGATTGCGGCTTATTTATAAAAGGAAATGATGGCGTCTTCGTCGCGATAACCACCAATACTCCCCCACTTTCCACAAAACTTACCAATCTCTGCTCAAGAGATTGAAAGATATATTCATTAGTTTTCTGTGCGTTAATATTATTTGCCCCCACATTGATGACATCGGGAATCTGATCCAACTCCCATATAATCATATCGTAGGCGTGAAGGTGCTCACTGCTGAACACGCGTCCCTTTCTACCTAAATCATTTAGTTTTAAACGGCAGTCATAGAAAATTCTCATTATGTCATTGACCTAGTTCATTTCGTGTCCGCGCCTTCGCCCGAAGGCCGTTTATGGCAGAGTGGATTATGGCCTTTGCGCGAGCAACGCTGTCAACCGCAATGGGCGGTGCGGGTAGTAGTGCGTTGTGCCGCACGGGCCGCAGGGCCGGGCGGTATGGCAGCCGCTCCGGCGTGACGATGTCCCAGGCGAGGCCGGCGCGTTCAAGGGCGCGGATCAGCAGCCAGCCCAGGTCGGCCTCGCCGGGATGCAGGCCGAGGCGGGCGGAGCCGGGGAAGGCGTGGGGGTTGTTGTGCCAGCTCTCGCCTATGCTGATCAGGCCGACGGCACGGACGTTGTCGCCCTGGACCGCCGCACATTGTTCCACTCAGCCCGGCGGCCACTCGATCCGCTCCATCGAAGCGGTGCTTTTGATCCGCTTCTCCGGCCTCAGGAATGTCCCATTGAAGCCGCTGCCGGTCCACGCGTAGGTCGCCGTGACCGGATCTCCCGCCGGCCGGGCGAGGTCCAGTACCAGGACGTTCTTCTCGATCTTCCCCTGGGTGTCCATCGACTTCGGCTTGTAGCCCCACAGTTCGGACGAGCCCCACGAATAGACCGCCTTCACCGTGCCGTCCGTGGCGATGTCCGTCACGACCACGTAGTGGCACAACTCGTCCGCCCACCAGCCCGACAGCGCAAGGGCGAAACCTCTGAAGGTCTCGGGAACCTCGGCCCCCGGCTGCGCCACAGACACGTTTGGCTTTGGTGCATCGCAGGTTCTTGCCTGGGCGACCGGCGAGAGCATCGCGCTCAGGATCAGGGCGGTGGGTAGAGTGCGGAGTTTCATGTCCTGTCCCCCTTCAACGGCTACTGCGCCTTCTCGACGCACGAGATGCGCCAGCTACCTGGACCTCTCGTCGACCACGCGATGGCCACAGCAATTCCTCAACACTTCCCGACTAGCCGCAGTCGCCGATGTTACTTTTGATTGTGGCTATGCCGAGCGTACGCCGCGATCCCGCGCGTCGCAAACATTCCTCCCCGACCTCCCCGCCTTCCTCCCGATGACCCGCCTCGTCGATCTCAGCGACGTGTGGCTTCTCGGCCCGGGCGAACCGGCGCCGCAGAGTGGCCGCGGCGCGAGGGCGGGGCGAGCCCCGCCCCTACGGATGGACGATCAGGTCGTCAGGCGCCCTTCGGGTATGGCACGGCCCGTGGGCCGCTGGAGGCGCCCTTACGCGCTCCGCAGCCGCGGCAGGAACCACGCGAGCAGGCCGATGGCGGGCAGGAAGGAGCAGAGGCGGTAGACCGTCTCGATGCCGTACTGGTCGGCCGCCTGGCCCAGGATGGCCGCGGCGATGCCGCCCAGGCCGAAGGACAGGCCGTAGAAGAAGCCGCCGACCAGGCCGATGCGGCCGGGCAGCAGCTCGATGGCGTAGATCAGGATGGCGGCGAAGGCGCTGGACATGATCAGGTTGATGATCACCGTCAGCACGCCGGTCCAGAACAGGTCCGCATAGGGCAGTGCCAGCGTGAACGGCAGCGCCCCCAGGATCGAGAACCAGATGATCCGGTTGCGGCCGATCCGGTCGCCCAGCATGCCGCCGCCCAGCGCACCGGCGGCCGACGAGACCAGGAACAGGAACAGCATCACCTGCGAGAACTGGACGGACACGTCGAACTTGCCCATCAGGTAGAAGGTGTAGAACGAGGTGAAGCTGGACGAATAGGCGCTCTTCGAGAAGAGCAGGACGATCAGCACGACGATGGCGCCGACGGCGCCGGCCGTGATCGGCGCGGGCGCCTCGGCGGCGTGGCCCATCTGTCCGTTGGGGGCCTGCCCCTTCGCCAGCCGGCGCGGCGCGAAGGGCGCATAGCGGCCCGCCGTCCACACCATCAGCACCATCGCGACCAGGGCGGCAACGGAGAACCAGCCCAGGCTCTCCTGGCCGCGCGGCACGATGATGAAGGCGGCGAGCAGCGGCCCGAGCGCGCCGCCGGCTTGGCCGCCGACCTGGAAGATGCCCTGCGCGAAGCCGTGGCGGCCGCCCGACGCGTTGCGCGCCATGCGCGTCGCCTCCGGATGGAAGATCGACGAGCCGATGCCGACGCACGCCGCCGACACCAGCAGCAGGGCGTAGGTGCCGGCATGCGCCAGCCCCAGCAGGCCGGCCAGGGTGAAGCCCATGCCGACGACCATGGAATAGGGCATCGGGTGCTTGTCGGTGTACATGCCGACCACCGGCTGGAGCAGCGAGGCCGATATCTGGAAGGTCAGCGTGATCAGCCCGATCTGCACGAAGTCGAGGCTGTAGGCGTCCTTGATGATCGGATAGATCGCCGGGATCAGCGACTGGATCATGTCGTTCAGCAGGTGCGTGACGCTGAGTGCGACCAGCACGGGCAGGGCGGCCTGCCGGGTGGACAAGGCCGGGGCGCTGATGGTCATGGGGTCCGATCCGGCGATGAGGCGTTGCGGGGGTGACGCCTGCGCGTCGGAAGGTCGGACGCGATCGTACGGTCCCGGCGCGGCAAAAGGGAAGCGGCCGAGCGCCCGCGGTGCCGCGGGGCTGCCATGCGCCGAAGTCTTGCGGCGGCCTAGGGCGGGGCAAGCCCCGCCCCTACGCGGGCGCCTGGCCTCGCGCCTTGCGGCGGGCGTCGCCGATGGCACGCAGTCGCTCGCGGTCTTCCGGGCGAACGCGGTTGTAGCGGTCGCGCCAGTCGGGGTCGTCGGACTTCCAGTCGAACGGCGCACGGACGGTAGTGCGCGGGCCGGCCGCAGTGTCGAGCAGGTGCAGGGCGCGGCGCAGGATCTCCGTCTGCATGTCCGCGTCCCACGGATGGCCGCAGGGGTTGCCCAGCGGGAAATCCGTGAAGAGGAAGCGCGGCACGCCGCAATGCTCGACGATGTCGCGCGCCGAGCCCAGGACCACCGTCGGGATGCCGTTCGCCTCGAGATGCCGTGCGACCAGACTCACGGTCTGGTGGCAGACGGGTCAGAGCGCGGTGAGGATCGCGGCGTCGGCGCCGTCTTCGCGCAGGCGGCGCAGGATCTCCGGCGCGTCCTGGCCGATCGTCTTCTGCTGGCTGTAGTCGGTGGGGGCCGCGTGGAAGTGCGCCGCCAGCGCGCCCAGGGTGCCGTCGGCGACCAGCCGCCGCGCGGCGTCGATCGGCAGGAAGGTCTCGCGGTCGTCGGTGTGGGTCGACTCCTTGTCCCAGGCGACGTCGGTGTCGAAGGTCGCCGGCGGATGGTCGACCGATCCGCTCCACACCTGCTTGCGGTTGCGCGCGTCGCGGTGCGAGCGATCGCCCGGCCCGGCGGTGCAGATCAGCGCCACGGTCATCGCGGCGGCCGGCTTTTCGGGGCGCGCGAACGGCACGTCGTCGTGGTGCGCCCAGACATAGTCGTTGGCATAGCCGAGGGCGCGATAGTAGAGCCGCGTCCGCTCCATGTAGGGGACGGGCGGCCCCGAAGCCTGGTCGTGAGCCTGGGCTGGCATGGCGATCCTCCGCTTCTTCTTGTGCGAACCCATCCATTGAAGAGCGAACCGGGGGCGGCTGCAACATGCGGCTGCTGCCCGTGCGTGGGCTCTGGGTCCCGGCGTTCCGCTTCGCTCCAGCCGGGAAGGTGCGGCGTTGGGGGGCGGTGGCGTTTCGGGGGCGGCGGGTTCATCCTGGCGCCGGCGAACGGGTGGGAGTCGGGGCGGCATGGCGCTGGATGCGGAGACGTTTTCCCTGCTGCTGGAGGCGACGCGGCGGCTGGTGGACGGGGTGCTGATCCCGGCCGAGGCCGAGGCCGACCGGACCGGCGACATTCCGCCGGCCGCGCAGCGGGCGATGCGCGAGATGGGGCTGTTCGGGCTGACCATCCCGGAGGCGCACGGCGGGCTGGGCCTCAGCCGCAGCGAGGAGGTGCGCTTCCTGTTCGAGTTCTGCCGCGCCTCGCCGACCTTCCGCTCGCTGATCGGCACGACGGTGGGCGTCGGCGGCAAGGCGATCCTGCTGGACGGCACCGAGGACCAGAAGGCGCACTGGCTGCCGCGGATCGCGCGCGGCGACACCATCGTCTCCTTCTGCCTGACCGAGCCGGACAGCGGCTCCGACGCCAAGGCGCTGAAGAGCCGGGCGCGGCGCGACGGCGACCATTGGGTGATCGACGGGTCGAAGCGCTTCGTCTCCAACGCGCCGCATGCCGGGCTGTTCGTGGTGATGGCACGGACGCCCAGCACTGCGGGCGAGCGGGTGACGGCGTTCCTGGTGCCGGCGGACACGCCGGGCATTACGGTGGCCCCGCCGTGGAAGAAGATGGGACAGCGCGGCGCACAGGTGGCGGACGTGTCGTTCGACGGCTGCCGGGTGCCGGCGGACGCCGTGCTGGGCGGCGAGGCCGGCATCGGCCGCGGCTTCAACACGGCGATGAAGGCGCTGGACGACGGGCGGCTGCACATCGCGGCGGTGGCGGTGGGGCTGGGCCGGCGGCTGGTCGAGGAGATGCTGGCCTACGCCCGCACCCGCCGCCAGTTCGGCGAGCCGATCGCGTCCTTCCAGCTGATCCAGGCGATGCTGGCCGACAGCGAGGCCGAACTGGCGGCGGCGCGCGCCCTGGTCGAGGCGACGGCGGCGCGGCGCGACGCCGGCGAGCCCGTCACCCGCGACGCCGCCAGCGCCAAGTATTTCGCGACCGAGGCCGTGTGGCGCATCGCCGACCGCGCGGTGCAGCTGCACGGCGGCTACGGCTACATGAACGACACGCCCGTCGAGCGCCTGTTCCGCGACGCGCGGCTGCTGCGCCTGTTCGAGGGGACGAGCCAGATCATGCAGCTGGTGATCGCGCGCGAGATGCTGCGCGACGCGTGAGGCCGGCCGGCGTGAACCCGCCGGGCTGCCGCTCGCTACGAAGATATCGGTGCCGATCCGGCCCGCACGGCGTTCCTCCACGCGGGAGCGCGGCCAGGGAGGGCGCGCGGGCACGGAGCGGAACGGCGGATGGCGGAGGCGCGCGAAACGGGACTGCTCCGGCCGGGGGCGACCTGCTGGCGGGTGGAACGGGCGCGGCGGGCGGCGATGCTGCCGGACGGGGCCGCCTATTTCGCGGCGATGCGGGCGGCGATGGAGCGGGCGCGGCGGTCGATCCTGCTGGTCGGCTGGGACTTCGACGCCGAGATGCGGCTGGGGCCCGCCGGCGGCGCCGAGGCGGAACAATTCCATGAGCTGATGCGCCGGCTGCTGGCGCGGCGGCCGGAACTGCGGGTGCGCATCCTGATCTGGGACATGGCCTTCGCCTTCCGCATCCAGCGCCGCTCAGGGCCGCGGCAGGCGGCGGCGGCCCTGCCGCGCGGCAACCTGGACTTCCGCCTGGACGGCGGCCACCCGTTCGGCGCCTCGCACCACCAGAAGATCCTGGTCGTCGACGACGCGGTCGCCTTCTGCGGCGGGTCGGACTTCTCGCGCAACCGATGGGACACGCCACGGCACCTGCCGCGCGACCCGCGCCGGCGCAGCCGGGAGAACGCGATCTACGGCCCGCGCCACGACGTGATGATGGCGGTCGACGGGCCGGCGGCGGTCGCCCTGGCCGACGTGGTGCGCGAACGCTGGCGGCGCGCGACGGGCGAGACGCTGGCGCCGGAGACCGCCGGGGCGGAGGATCCGTGGCCGGAGGATCTGGTCCCCGACATGCACGACGTCGCGGTGGGGATCGCGCGGACGGAGCCGGCGCGCGACGGGCGGCCGGCGGTGCGCGAGGCGGAGGCGCTGCACCTGGCGGCGATCGCGGCGGCGCGGCGCTGGATCTACATGGAGAACCAGTATTTCACCTCGCCGGTGATCGGCACCGCCCTGGCCCGGCGGCTGGCCGAGCCGGACGGGCCGGAGGTCGTGGTCGTCACCGCGGCGCAGAGCGGCGGCCGCTCCGACCGGCTGACCATGGACCATGCGCGCAACAGCCTGATCCACCGCCTGCAGGCGGCCGACCGGCACGGCCGCTTCCGCGCCTTCGCGGCGATGGCCGACGGCGACGTGCCGATCATCGTTCATTCCAAGGTGACGGTGGTCGACGACCGGCTGCTGCGGGTGGGCTCGACCAACCTGAACAACCGCTCGATGGGCTTCGACACGGAATGCGACATCGCCGTGGAGGTGCGCGACGAGGAAGGGCGGACCGCCGTGCGGCACATGCTGGACCGGCTGCTGACCGAGCATCTGGGCCGCGGGGCGGGCGAGTTGGAGGCCGCGCTGTGGCGCACCGGCAGCCTGACCGCCTGCGTCGACCAGCTGAACCCGGCGACCGGGCGGCGGCTGCGTCCCTTCGACGTGCCGCGGCCGACGTTCATGGACCGGGCGATGGGACGGCTGCACCTGCTCGACCCGTCCGGGACGGGGGACAATCTGCAGCCGTGGCGGCGGCTGCGGCTGGGCCGGGGGACCTAGCGGCTGCGCCAGCGGTGGAGCTCGGCGGCGGCGAGCAGCGTGCTGCCGAGCAGCAGCGGCACCAGGAAGTAGACGACCCGGAACAGGATCAGGGCGCCGGCCACGTCGCCCTGGGACAGGAGCGCGCCGACGACGTATTCCAGCACGCCGAGCCCGCCCGGCACGTGGCTGACCAGCCCGGCGAGGTTGCCGAGGACGTAGGCGCCGACCACGTCCGCATAGGCCGCGCCCCGGCCGAGCAGCTGGTACAGGGTGGCCGCGACGAAGGCGAAGTTGACCGCGCCGAGCGCCACCTGCGCCGCGGCGATGCCGACGGTGGGCAGGCGGAAATCGTAGCCGCGGATGTGCAGCGGCCGGCGCAGCCGCCAGGCGAGCAGCACATAGGCGGCGGCGGCGGCGAGGCAGAGGCCGCCGACCGCGGCGGCGGCACCGGGCGGCATGCCGATCATGCGGCCCAGGTCCGGCCGCAGCAGGAGTGCGCCGCCACCGAGCGACACCAGGCCGAGGGCGACCGTAACGCCGCAGAAGAGGATCACCTGCCCGACCTCCACGGCGCCGACGCCCCAGCCCGAATAGAAGCGCCAGCGCAGGGTGCCGCTGCTGAGGGCGGCGACGCCGACATTGTGGCCGATGGACAGGGCGACGAAGGAGGTGAGCGCCACCCGGCGATAGGCGAGCGGCCGGCCGACATGGCGCAGGGCGAGCGCGTCGAAGCCGGTCAGGCACAGATAGCTGGCGGCGGCACACAGGAAGGCGAGCCCGATGTCGAGCCCGGCGATGGCGGCGAGCGAGCCCACCACGCCGTCCCAGCCGGCCGCGCTGAACGTCCGCCAGCCCAGCCACAGGCCGAGCGGCAGCATCAGCAGCGGGATCAGGACGGAGAAGCGCCGCAGACGGGCAGCCATCCGCGGCCCCCTCCTCCGCGCCGTCTCAGTAACGGTCGTAGCTGTCCCGTCGATCGCCCAGGATGCCCCACGGCCTGCCGGCGGCAGCGCCGCCCATCGCAGCGGCCAAACCGAGCAGGGAAGCGATCGTCAGCCACGTCGCGGTGGTCGCCAGCGCCGACGCGGCGGTCTGCGCCATCTCGAGGGCCTTCTGCTGGATCTGGTCCAGCGTCTGCCTGACGTCTTCGACGGCTGCCTCGATGCGCGCCTCGGTCGCCTGAAGGATCTGTCCGGCCTGCTCCGGCGTGACGCCGAGGCGGCGCTCGAGGGTGCTCAGCACCTCCTGGCGATCCTCTTGCGAGAAAACGGCATCCGGACCCGCCACCAAGCTGTCGACCGCCTCGTTGACGTCAGTGCCGATGTCGCCCGGCGTCCGCAGCGCGTCCGTCAGCGCGTCACGCAGGACGCGGATCGCCCGCTCCTGCTCCCGCTGGCTGACGACATTCCGGAAGGCCTCACGCGCCTCCTGGCGCAATTGCGCCGGCGTGATGTTGTTCTGCTCAAGCGTCTGCCGGATCTCCGGCGGCAGCGCATCGGCGGAGATCTGAGAGGCGATTTCGGAGAAATCGGGAAAGGAGAGGTCGTCCGGCACCACCGTCTGCGCCACGTTCGCGGCGCCACGGGCCGTATTGCCGATCATCGTGGAGGCCGACCCGAAAAGGGCACCGCCGCCGGCGATCGCTGCCCATGCCAGGAGAAGCGTCGCCAGCGCCCAGACCGCGACGCCGTGGAGGAGGGACGCGACTGTGCGCGGAATACCTGCGAGCCGCGAGCCGACAAAGCCGCCGACCGCCAGCGCGATCAGCTGCGTGATGATGAAGTAGATTCCGGATCCGATCGCCATCCCGGACAGAGGGTCGCTCTCGTAGAGCGGATCGACGGCGGCCGCGCCGATCGCCAAGCCAAGCGTGGTGAAGAACACCATCAGCGCCATCGCGACGACCGTTCCGGCGAAGATCGCTCCCCACGAGACGCGCCGGATCATCGTATCGCCGGACAACATCGTGCCGCCGTTGGTAACGCGGGCTGCATTCATGTGCTGCCGTCCTCTAAGTAGCGGTTTGCGGTGCGACGCCCGATCGAGCGGCGGCGGGGCAGGTCCGGCACGTGGCGGGCCGGACACGTGGCGGGCCGGACACGTGGCGGACCGGACACGTGGCGATGCCGGCATCACCTCCCGAGACGGCGCCATTCGGCGTTCAACCCTGCCGCCTGCAGAGAGTTCACGCGAGCCGGACAAAAACAGCCGGCGGAGGGTCGGCGCCGGGGCGTGGGACGCCGCAGCCCGCTTCATCCGCACACGCGCAGCACGAGGAACAAAGGCGTGCGGCTGGAGTTGCCGAGGACGAACACGATGAGGTTCGCATGAGGGATCCGCAGAATCGGGTTCGCACAACCGGGTTCGCACAACCGGGTTCGCGCACGAAGGGGAGTCATGGTCGGTTCGAAAGACGGCGGACGCCACCGCTGGTCGCGGTTGATCCTCCGACGGATCCTTCCGCTCGTGATCCTGGGCCTGCTGGCGGTGGCGACGGCGGTGTCGTTCCTGCCGCTGATCGAGACCAATGCCTGGTGGGTAAGGTACGCAGACTTCCCGCGACTCCAGCTGGCGACCGCCATCGTCCTGCTGCTGACGGCGCTCCTGGGGCTCGGCCGGCACGCCGGAAAGCGTGCCCGCACGACGGCGCTGCTGGCGGTCGTGCTGCCGGCGGCGGCGGTCGGCTACCACGCCCATAAGCTCTATCCGTACACGGGACTGTCGGCGCAGGCGGCGGCGGGCGTGGAGGAGTGTCCCGCCGAGCGCACGCTGAGCGTGATGGTCGCCAACGTCCAGAAGCGGAACGAAGACGCTTCGGAATTCCTGAGGTTGGTCGAAGACGTCGACCCGGACGTTCTGCTGGTGATGGAGACGGACGGCTGGTGGGACCGGCGCCTGTCGCCGCTGAGATCCACATTCCCGGAGGCGGTGCAGCACATTCCCGAAAGCCACGGGGCCTTCGGGATGCATTTTTTCTCGAAGCTGCGGCTGACTTCCCCGGCGTTCCGTTTCCTCTTCGATGCGGACACGCCCACCCTCTTCACCGGGATCGACTTGCCGAACGGGGTGATGGTGCAGTTCCTGGGCCTGCATCCGCGTCCGCCGCTGGCGTGGTCGCAGCCGACCGCGCTGCGCGATGCGCACCTGCTGAGCGCGGGACTGGAAGCACGGTCGACCAAGATGCCGACGATCGTCGCCGGCGATTTCAACGCGGTGCCGTGGGAGCCGGCGACCCGCCGCTCGGCCCGGATCGGCGGCCTCCTGGACCCAAGGATCGGCCGTGGCTTCTACCCCACGTTCCGGACGGACGACCTGCTGATCTCCTGGCCCCTGGACCAGATTCTGTACCAGCAGGCGTTCGGGCTGCTCGATTTCGAGACGCTGCCGGCCTTCGGATCGGACCATTTCCCGGTCTTTGCCCGGCTCTGCCACGGGGCGCCCGGCCGCATGCCGCATGCGGCACCGGCACTGCGGCCCGGCGACCTGGAAGAGGCGCAGGTATCGATCGAAGCCGCCCGCGCCTCGATCCGGGACAGGAGCCCGGAGCGGCGGTGAGGCTCTTCAGGGTCCGGACGCCCGACCGGCGCCATGAAGCCGTACGCGCCCGGTCTCAATCGGCCGGCGCCGCCGCATAGTCGGCGTCGCCGACCTTCTCGAACCATTGCGTGCCGCCGCTGCCGGGCTCGACCTCGGACATGGCGAGGTGGACGAAGAGGCGGTCGGGCGCCGCCCCGTGCCAGTGGCGCACGTCGGGAGGTATGCGCACCGTGTCGCCCGGATAGAGCGCCCGCACCGGCCCGCCCTCAGCCTGGAAGCGGCCGATGCCGGAAAGGACCCACAGCACCTGGCCCAGCGGATGCGCATGCCACGCGGTGCGCGCGCCAGGGGCGAAGGACACGCTGGTCGCGCGCATGCGCGACGGCGCCTCGCCGACGACCACCTCGTCCTGCCAGACCTGGCCGGTGAAACGGTCGGGCGGCGCGGTCCGGGTGGGACGGTCGGCGGCGCGAATGATCTCCATGGGCTCCTCCACTGGACCGGCCCCTCCATGGGCCGTTCTTCACACCGGGTCATCGCTCGGCTTCTCGAGCACAGCCTAGCGCGCGGTGCGGAGCGGCGGTAGGGGCGGAGGTGGCCAGGGATGGAGGTGCCAGGGGATGGAGGTGGCAGGGGCGGCTGTCCGGGATGGCCGTGGGTCAGCCGCCGAGATGGCGGCCCGGTGCATCGGCGGCACCCTCGTCGCAAGGCCGCTCCGGAACCGTCGGCGAGCTCTCCGCCGCGGCGCCGGCGCCCGCGTCGGGGGACGCCGCCGACTGGAGCGGGTAGAGCGTGATGAAGCCGTCGCTCTCGACGGCAGCGTGCGTCGTCCTGGTGAACAAGGCGCGGCCCTCCCCGATTTTTTGTTGTTGTCTTTTGTTCGTGTCTTTCTCGCTAGCCCGTTCGGCCGATTCTAGACCGGTTTTTCCCCAATGTGCCCCCAATCTGACGGATGTCATCCTTTTGAAGGATAGCCTAGCCGAAGTCCATCCTGTAATGAAACAGACAAGGTTGGCACCGCCTCGACAGTAATTCGACGTCAATACTACCATCGTACTCCGCACCAACCTGCGGATCGGCGGCGATGTTTCGCCTCGCGGCCTGCAGCGCCCGCGGGGAAAAGCCATCGGGGGTTTCCGACAACGAAAGAACAGCAAATGAGCCGGAGACTGGGATTCCTCGTCAGCGTGGGATTGTGCCTGGGATCGGCCCAGGCCGGTGCGAGCATCGACATGAGCAAGGCGCGCATCCTCTCCTGCGCCGGGCCGCCCAACCATGAGGTCCGCGTCGGTTCGCTGGAGTATCTGTACTACAAGGGCCGCGTCGCGACGGGCGCACTGCCGACCGGCACGGCGGAACTGATCCGCGGCGAGGAGTGCGAGACGGTCATCGTGCTGCAGAACGGCCGCGGCGTCAGTGCCGACTGGCGCCGCTCCACAGATATCCTGCGCGGCCAGCTGTGCACGCCACGGGTCAACCGCTGCCTGCAGGACTGACCGCGGAACGCGCGACGGCTCGGCAGTCCCAGTAAGCCCGGTGGTCAGTCCGGCGCCCTGCTCCGCCGTCAGCCCATATAGCTGCGCAGGCCGCCGTCGCGCAGAAAGATGCGCACGAGGTGGCGACGGCGATCCTCGTCTGGCCAGTCGACATACTCGGTACGGCAGTGGGCGACGGCCATGTTGTTGAGGAACTGGATCTGGCCGGCCTCCAGCGTGAAGTCGACGCGGTGGCCCGGCAGGCTCAGCGTGTCGAACAGTGTCTCGATCGCCTCGCGGCCGAGGGCGTCGAAGTCCTCGCCGACCAGTTCGTAGCCCTTGTAGAGCAGCCACTTCACGAAGCGCGCCTTCACCCGCCCGTCATGCCGCCAGAAGACTGGATAGCGGTGGACGATCGGGTCGTCCTCCGGGTGCTCGCCCTGGCGGTTCCACACGAACGGCCGGTACAGCCGCGCCAGCAGATCGGGGCGCGTGCGCGCCAGTTCCTCGTGCGCCGTCAGGAAGCTGGAGACCGAACTGAGGCCGCCCGACTTCGCCGTGCGCAGGACCAGCAGGCCGATAGTGGGCGGCGGAAAGTTGAAGCCGTAGTCGGTGTGCCAGGACAGGTCCTGGTTGGTCAGGTCGCCGCGCACCCGCGTGTCCATCTTCACGCCGATGTCGCGCACGTCGTAAAGCAGCCGGCCGTCGAAGGACTGCGCCACCGGCCGCGCCAGCATCGACGAGAGCACCCAGTAGACCGCCTTCATCTCCTCATTGGCGTAGCGATCGACGGGCAGCCGGTCGAGCACGGCGAAGCCGACGCCGTCGTCCAGCGTGCCGCGCACTGTGCCCGCCATGAATTCGCGGCAGGCGTCGAGCGCATAGTCCTCCTGCCCCAGCAGTTCGATGCGCATCGGGTTGCGGCGCAGGGTGGCGACGAAGCGGTCGATCTCGGCCAGGCACGCGGGCGGGATCGGCTTCAGCCAGTCTCCGCGCCCGACATCGGCCGCGGTCCAGACGGCGGGACCGGTAAGCGGCACCGACGGCGGCAGGTCGGTGCCGGTCGGGATGATCTGCATGGGGCGCCTCGGGCGTTGCGGCGGCAGGGAATGCAGCCCGCGATGCAAGCGCCGGGCCGCCTACCATGGCATGTCCCTTGCTTCGATGGCGCAGGAGAACGGGCGGCGTCGCCGCCGCGCTGCCGCCGCGATCGCGGGAGACCGCCGGCGGACAATCGAAGAGCAGGGGCTTCATTCCATGCGTATGACCAAATGGCTCGGCGCGCTGGCGCTGACCGCGACGATGCTGTCCGGTGCGGCCCTCTCCGGCGGCGCACTGTCCACCGCACATGCACAGGAGATCAAACTGCGCATCGGGCATGTGCAGTCGATCACGACGCCGACCGGGCAGGCATCCACCCTGCTCGGCACGACGGTGAAGGACCAGACCAAGGGGGCCGTCACCGTCGACATCTTCCCCGGCGCGCAGCTGGGCGGCGAGCTGGAGATGCTGTCGCAGGTGCGCCTGGGCAGCCTCGACATGGCGATGCTCGGCTCCGGCATCGTCGCGGCGATCGAACCCTCCTTCAGCCTGACCGAGCTGCCCTACATCTGGAAGGACGGTCCGACCGGCTGGAAGGTGCTGAACGGGCCGGTCGGCGAGAAGATGCTGGCCAGCCTGGAGGCGAAGGGCATGAAGGGCCTGGCCTTCGGGATCTGGGGCGACCGCGGCATCCTGCTGAACGGTCCGAAGATCGAGAAGCCGGAAGACCTGAAGGGCCTGAAGATCCGCGTGATCGAGAACCCGCTCTACGTCCGCACGGTCCGCGCCTACGGCGCCAACGCCGTGCCGATGGCGTGGCCCGAGGTCTATACCGGCCTGCAGCAGAAGACGATCGACGGCGTCGAGACCAACTATCACGGCATGGACGATTCCAAGCTCTACGAGGTCGGCAAGGAACTCGCCGTGGTCAACCACATCTACACGGCGACCGTCTACGTCATGAACCTGAAGAAGTTCAACGCGATGACCCCGGACGCGCAGAAGGCCATCGTCGCGGGCGCCAAGGCTGCGGGCGCGTTGCTGAACCAGAAGAGCGCCGACGCCAACGCCAACGCCATCGCCAAGATGGAGAAGAGCGGCGTGCACATCAGCCGGCCCGACCTCGCCGCCTTCCGCGCCGCCACCAAGCCGGTGCGCGACTATTTCACCACCATCGTCGGCCCCGAGCTGATGCAGGAGGTCGAAGAGGCGCAGAAATAGGCGGCCGGCACGTAGCGGGGCGGAGGCCGCCGCCATGCCGTTCGTCACCGTCGACGGCGTGCGTCTCTGGTACGAGGATGTCGGCGAAGGCTCGCCGCTCGTCCTCTGCCACGAGTTCGCCGGCGACATGCGCGCCTGGGAGCCTCAGGTGCGTGCCCTCGCCCGCCGCCACCGCATCGTGCGCTGGAACTATCGCGGCTATCCGCCGTCCGACGTGCCGCCGGACGAGGCCGACTACGGCCACGACCGGCTGGTGGCGGACCTGCTCGGCCTGCTCGACGCGCTCGGGCTGGAGCGGCCGCACGTCGGCGGCATCGCGACGGGCGGCAACCTGGTCCTGAATTTCGGCATCGCACACGCCCACCGGGCGAAGAGCCTGATCGTCTGCGGCGCCGGCGCCGGCACGTCCGACCGGGCGAACTGGCTGGCCGGAGCCGCGAAGATGGCGGACGACATCGACGCCATGGGCGCCGAGGGCATCGTCGCCAACGTCGAGCACGCCGCGCAGCGCACGGTCTTCCGCGACAAGGATCCGAGGGGGTGGGCGCAGTTCGTCGCGACGATGCGCACGCTCGATCCGGTGGGCGCGGCGCACATGGTGCGCAACGCCCTGTCGCGCCGCCTGCCCATCACCGACCTGGGCGAGGCGATCGCCGGCCTGCCCATGCCGGTGCTGGTGGTGGTCGGCGACCAGGACGTGCCCGCCTTCGAGGCGAGCCGCTTCATCCGCGACACCGCGCCCCACGCCGGCCTCGCCGTGCTGCCGATGTGCGGACACACGCTGAACCTGGAGGAGCCGGCGGCGACCAACGCGCTGTTCGCCGACTTCCTGGCCGCCGTCGACGCCGGCCGCTGGGGCGGCTGGTCGGCGGGACCGTAACAGCCCGAAAGGCACGCCATGTATTGGGGCATGTACGAGATACCCCTGGGGTTTCTCGTCTTCTCCGGGATCATGCTTCCCGTCACCGCAGTGCTGCTGTGGAGCATCCGCGACGACTTCCGCACCCGCGGCGGCCGGTTCGACGCGATCAGGCTGATCGAGAACGCGATCGGGCTCTACCTGCTGACGGCGATGGTCTGCGCCGCGGGTATGCAGGTCCTGGTGCGCTATATCGGCGGCGAGTTCGACTTTCCCTGGACCGAGGAACTGGGCCGGCTGCTGCTGGTGTGGACCGCCTTCTGGGGTGCGGCCGTGATCCAGCGCTCCGGCGACCACATCGCGGTCTCGATCCTGTTCGACCGCCTGCCCGCCGCAGCACGGCGGATTGGCATGGTGCTGATCCAGCTGGTGACCGTGGCGGCGATGGCGCCGGTCGTCTGGTACGGCTGGCAGACGGCCCAGTCGCTGAACATCATGGCGACGCCGTCGCTGAACCTGCCGCTCTCCGCCTTCGCCTATCCGGTGCCGGTCGGCGGGGCGCTGTTCATCGTGCACACCCTGTTCCTGGCCTGGCGCTACGCCACCGGGCAACGGGTCGACTCCGAGGCCGAAGGCGAACAGGAGGCGGCAGTCTGAGCATGGATCCGCTTCTCGTCGTCTGCATCACCTTCTTCTCCCTGCTGTTCCTGCGCGTGCCGGTGGCGATCGTCCTGATCGTCGCTTCGCTCACCGGCCTGCTGCTGTCGCCCAACGCCATCCAGATCGAGACGCTGCCGACCGCGATGTGGCAGGGCGTGAACCACTTCGTGCTGCTGGCCGTGCCCTTCTTCATCCTGCTGGGCGACCTGGCGCTGGTCAGCGGCGTGACGATCCGGCTGGTCAACGTGGCGCGCGCCTTCGTCGGGCACATCCACGGCGGGTTCGCCCACGTCACCGTGCTGACCAACATCGTCATGGCCGGCATGTCGGGGTCCGACCTGGCCGACGCCGCGGCGACTGGCAAGCTGCTGATCCCGGCGATGGACAAGGCGGGCTATCCACGCGCCTACGCCGCGGCGGTGGTGGCGGGTGCCGCGATGATCGCGCCGCTGATTCCGCCGTCGATCGCCTTCATCCTGTTCGCGGCGGCGACCGAGGAATCGGTCGGCCGACTGTTCCTGGGCGGTGCCGTTCCCGGCCTGCTGCTCGGCCTGCTGATGATGGTGCAGGCCTATGTCGTGGCGCGTCGGCGCGACTATCCGCGCGAGGAGAAGGTGCCGTACCGCGAGCGGGCGCGCCTGACGATCGTCAGCCTGCCGGTGCTGTTCGTCCCCTTCGTCGTGCTGGGGTCGATGCGCGCCGGCTATGCCACGCCGACCGAGGCGGCGATGCTGGGCGTCATCGCGGTCGTCGTCATCGGCGGCCTGATCTATCGCGAGCTGACCCTGCCCGCCATGGCGCGGCAGTCGCTCGCCGCCCTGCGCACCATCGGCTCGGTCTTCATCCTGATCGCCGCGGCGTCCCTCTTCGGGCAGGTGCTGACGCTCTACGGCGCCGCCGACGGCGTGGCCGAGTGGGTGAAGGGCGTCACGGACGACCCGGTGCTGTTCCTGCTGGGCATCAACCTGCTCTACCTGCTGATGGGCTGCATGCTCGATTCCGTGCCCATCATCCTGGTGTTCGTGCCGCTGATCATGCCGGCGGTCGAGCAGCTGGGCATCGACCCGGTGCATTTCGGCGTGATCACGGTGTTCAACCTGATGATCGGCCTAGTGACGCCGCCCTACGGCCTGACCATGTTCCTGCTCTGCCGCATCGCCGGCATCTCGGTCCAGTCCTTCTGGCGCTACATGTGGCCGATCTTCCTGACCATGGTCGTCACCCTGCTGCTGCTGACCCTGATCCCCGGCCTGTCGACGTGGCTGCCGAACCTGCTCATGCCGCTCGGCTGAAAACCGAGCGCGCCGCCGCGGCGCAGCCCGGACAGCGGGTCACGCGATCGTAACCCGCGGCCCCTCATTCTCCATCCCGCGTCGAACCTGAGCCGGCGAACAGCTTCTCCCGCACAGGCCGCCTGCGTCGGATTTCGAAGGCGAACACGAGCGACGGAGCGACCGGGCCGGACTGCCCGCCCCCGACCGTCGGTCAATCGCTTTCAGGCGCGCGCGCTTCGACGATTTCCTTGAGGCGTTCCACCAGGAGCGACCCGATCAGGCGTTCGCCACGAATTGAGAAACTGGTGCGCCCGGCAGGATTCGAACCTGCGACCCCAGGATTAGGAATCCTGTGCTCTATCCTACTGAGCTACGGGCGCCGGGGATGGTGTGGGACCGGTCCGTCGGTGACGGGTAGCATATTCGGGACCGGTTTGCAGCAGGGTTGGCCGGGGCCACGGGAAGGCGGCCCCGGCTCGTCTTCAGCGCATGACGAAGGGGTTGGCGGGGGCGTCCTGGGACGTGGAGATCCACACGCTCTTGGTCTCCAGGAACTCGCGGATCGACTCCATGCCGTTCTCGCGGCCGAGGCCGGAATATTTCATACCGCCGAAAGGCATCATGTAGCTGATCGCGCGGTAGGTGTTCACCCACACCGTGCCGGCCCGCAGCGCCTTCGACAGGCGCACCGCCCGGCCGATGTCGCGGGTCCACACGCCGGCGGCGAGGCCGTAGATCGTGTCGTTGGCGATCCGCACAGCCTCAGCCTCGTCCTCGAAGCCGATGACCGACAGCACCGGCCCGAACACCTCCTCGCGCGCGATCTGCATCTCGTTCGTCACGTCGACGAAGACGGTCGGCTCGACGAACTGGCCGCCGCGGATGCCCTCGCCGCTGGCCGGCTGGCCACCGAGCACGCAGCGGGCGCCCTCGGACCGGGCGATGTCGATGTAGCGCAGCACCTTCTGATACTGCGCCGGCGTCGTCACCGGGCCGATGTTGGTGGCGGCATCCATCGGGTCGCCGATCCTGGCGGAGCGCGCCACCTCCAGCAGCTTCTCGACGAACTGTTCGCGGATCGAATTCTGCACCAGCAGGCGCGAGCCGGCGATGCAGGTCTGGCCGGTGGCGGCGAAGATGCCCGACACCGCGCCGGAGACGGCCGCCGTCATGTCGCAGTCGTCGAAGACGATGTTCGGCGACTTGCCGCCCAATTCCAGCGACACGCGCTTCATGCTGCGCGCGGCGGTGGCGTAGATCTGGGCGCCGGTCGTGTCGGAGCCGGTAAAGGCGACCTTGGCGACGTCGGGGTGGACGACGAGGGCGTTGCCCGCCTCCTGGCCATAGCCGGCGACGACGTTGAACACGCCGTCGGGGAAGCCCGCCTCCTTCGTCAGCGCGGCGAATTCGAGCGTGCTGGCCGAGGCGAACTCCGACGGCTTGACGACCACGGTGCAGCCGGCGGCGAGGGCCGCCGCGCACTTGAAGGCGACGAAGAGCAGCGGCGAGTTCCAGGCCGTCAGGCAGGCGACGACGCCGATCGGCTCGTGCCGGGTGAAGGCGAACATGTCCGGCTTGTCGATGGGAACCACCGCGCCCTCGAGCTTGTCGGCGAGGCCGCCGTAATACCACCACCATTCCGGGTGGTATTTCAGCTGGCCGAGCATCTCGGAATAGAGCTTGCCGTTGTCGCGCACCTCGACCTCGGCGAGGCGCTCGGCATGCTGCACGACGAGATCGCCCAGCCGGCGCATCAGCTTGCCGCGGGCGGAGGCGGTGAGCGCCGGCCAGGCGCCCTCGCGGAAGGCGCGCGCGGCGGCCTTGACCGCCAGGTCGACGTCCTTGTCGGTCGCGCGCGGGATGCGCGCCCAGACCTCGCCCTTGTAGGGGTCGACGCTGTCGAACCATTCCTTGCCGACCGGGTCGACATAGGCGCCGTCGATGAACAGCTGATAGGTCTTCATGTGAGGCTCCAGCAGAATTGCCGCGTTTTCCGGTGACCGCCCGCGCCCCTCAGAGCGTGAGCTTCATGCCCTCGTGGCTGGCGGCGAAGCCCAGGCTTTCGTAGAAGCGGCGGGCGTCGGGGCGGGCCTTGTCGGTGGTGAGCTGAACGAGGCCGCAGTCGCGGGCGCGGCATTCGGCGATCGCCCATTCGAACATGCGACGGCCGAGGCCGCCGCCACGCTGCGATGCGGCGATGCGCACGCTCTCGACCTGGCCGCGCCACAGGCCGAGGCGTGACAGGCCGGGGATGAAGGAGAGCTGCAGGCAGCCGACGACCGTGCCGGTCGCCCTGTCCTCGACCACGGCGAGAAACTGGTTGGGGTCGGCGTCGATGGCCGCGAAGGCGGCGACGTAGCGCGGGTCCGGCGGCATGGCGGGATTCTCGCGCCCAGCCCCCAGCACGTCGTCGGCGAGCAGGCCGACGATGGCGGGCAGGTCCGCCTCGGTCGCACGGCGGAAAAGGAGATCTTCGGTCATCGTGCGAGCGAGAAGGGCGGCGGATCGCGCCGCCCCTCCCGTCCCTCTGTCGTCAGGCCGTCAGCCGACGTCCGGCTCGTTCGAGAAGATGACGGTGCCGGACGCGGCGAACATGCCCCCGACGCCGTGGCAGACCGAGATCTTGGCACCCGGGACCTGCGCCTCGGAGGTGCCGCGCATCTGCCGCACGCTCTCCTGCAGGGCGTACATGCCGTACATGCCGGAATGCATGTAGGAGAGGCCGCCGCCGTTGGTGTTCAGCGGCAGCTTGCCGCCCGGCGCGGTGTTGCGCTCCCAGATGAAGTCGCCCGCCTCGCCGCGGCCGACGAAGCCCAGATCCTCCAGGCCGTAGAGCGGCAGGTGGGCGAAGGCGTCGTAGATCATCAGATGGTCGACGTCGGCATGCTTGATGCCGGCATTGTCGAAGGCCGTCTTGCCGGCCACGCGGAAGGCGCGGCTGGTGGTGAAGTCCTCCATCTGGCTGACCATCGTCGTCTCGACGCTCTCGCCGGTACCGAGGATGTAGACCGGCTTGGTCGGGAAGTCCTTGGCCCGGTCGGCGCTGGTCAGGATCAGGGCGCCGCCGCCGTCTGTGACGAGGCAGCACATCAGGATGCGGAACGGCCAGGCGATCATCCGGCTGTTCAGCACGTCGTCGACGGTGATCGGGTCGCGGAACGAGGCGCGCGACTGCTTGGCGGCCCACTCGCGCTGTACGACGGCGACGTTGGCGATCTTCTCCACGTCGATGTTGTACTTCTTCATGTAGCGGAGCGCCGGGATGGTGAACATCGTCGTCGGTCCGTAGGTGCCGTAGGGCGCCTGGAACTGGCCCTCCAGCTGGCTCGGGCCGATGCCGACGATGGGCTTGCCGATCATCGACTTGCCGCTCTCGCCGTGCGTCACGAGCACGGTCTTGCACAGCCCGGACTCGATCGCCGCGATGGCGTGCCGGACGTGCAGCATGAAGGAACAGCCGCCGACCGTCGTGCCGTCCACCCAGGTCGGCACGATGCCGAGATAGTGGGCGAGCTCCGTCGGGATCTCGCGCGCCGTCGCGATGCCGTCGATGTCGGACGGCTTCAGGCCGCAGTCGGCCATGGCGTTCAGGGCGGCGTCGGCGTGCAGCTGGAGCTGCGACATGCCGGGGACCTTGCCGAGCTGGCTGGTCTCGGAGGCGCCGACGACGGCGATGTTCTTACGCTTCATCATGGCCGGATCACCCTTTCGCCGGACGGAACTTGGGCAGGTGAATGGTGTCGCTCACCTTCTCGAAGGTGACCTCCAGCGCCATGTCGAGCGGCAGCGCCTCGGGCGTCTGCTCGGAATCCACGATGTTGGTCATCATGCGCGGGCCCTCGGCCAGCTCGACCACGGCGATGGCGTAGGGGGCGTCCTTCTCGAAGCCCGGCGCCGGCCGATGGTTGATGACGTAGGAGTAGAGCGTCGCCTTGCCGCTCGCCGTGAACGTCTCGATGTTCTTCGAGCCGGTGTAGGGGCTGAACGGACGCGGCGGGAAATACGCCTTGCCCGTGTCCTTGCAGCGCTGGAGGATCAGTTCGCCGCGCGCACAGCCATCCCAGAAATGCTGGGTCTCGGGCGTCGGTTTCGGAATCGGCTTCTTCGCTTCGGCCAAGGGTCACCTTCCCTTCGTTGGGCCCCTTCCCGGGGGCGCTGGATCTGAAGTGGCGCGATTGTCGCGGCGCGGGGCGGGATGCGCAAGGGAGGCGCGGCGGGCGGATGGAGCCGCCGCGTCAGAGATGCCGCCCGATATCCATGCGGACGTGGAGGATGCGGACGACGACCAGCCGGCGGTCGTCGATCCGGTAGACGATCACGTGCGACCCGCTGTCGGCGGCGCGGCAGCCCGCGGAGACATGGCCGATATCGCGTCCGGTCGACCTGCCGGTGCACAGAGCCTCGCACACGGCATGGATCTGCCGGACATAGCGCTCCGCCTGCTCGGTCCCCCAGGTCTCCGCCGAGTAGTCCCAGATGCCTTCAAGATCGCCGCGCGCCAGCGGCGTGAAGGCGATGCGCCTCATCGCGCGCGGCCGGCCGTCCGCTTGCGCTCGATGAAGGCGTCGAAGTCGAACGGCTCCGACGGTCCGCTTGCGTCGCCCTCCGCGATCGCGTCGCGCAGCGCCTTCAGCTTCAGCTCCTGCTCTTCGAGAAGGCGCAGGCCGGCGCGGACGACCTCGCTCGCGGAGCCGTACCGCCCCTCCGACACCCGCGAAGCGACGAAGGTGGAGAAGTGATCGCCGAGAGCGATGGATGTCGTCTTCGCCATGAACCCCTCCTGGACCGGCGGCCGGCTGAGATTACCAAATATTGGCAACGAGGCGGCGCCGCAAGCCGCTTGAATTTCGAACCGCGCCGTCCTTTTTAAGGTCGGCTCCGACCCCTCCGAGGCTCTCCTTGAACGCCACCGGCTCCTCCGCGACACCGCCGCGTCCCAGTCTGCGCGACCGTATCGGCGCCTGGGTGGACTCGCCGCTGGTGCAGCGGGTCGTGATCGGCCTGATCGTGCTGAACGCGATCACGCTGGGCCTGGAGACGTCGCCGACGGCGATGTCCGCGGTGGGGCCGTTCCTGCTCGCGCTCGACGTCGCCATCGTCGCGGTGTTCACGGTCGAGGTCGGGCTGCGCCTGTTCGCGCGCGGGCGGCACTTCTTCCGCGACGGCTGGAACCTGTTCGACCTGGCCATCGTCGTGCTGACGCTGGCGCCGGCGAGCGAGAATCTGAGCGTCCTGCGCACCTTCCGGATCCTCAGGGTGCTGCGCATCATCTCGGTCGTGCCGCGGCTGCGGGCGGTGGTCGAGGCGCTGATCCGCTCGCTCCCCGGCCTGGGCGCCATCGCCGGCCTGCTGGTCGTGCTGTTCTACGTCGCCGGGGTGATGACGACGAAGCTCTACGGCGCATCCTTCCCGGAATGGTTCGGCAGCGTCGGCGCCTCGATGTACACGCTGTTCCAGGTGATGACCCTGGAGAGCTGGTCGATGGGCATCGTCCGGCCGGTCATGGAGGCGCATCCCTATGCCTGGATCTTCTTCGTCCCCTTCATCCTGGTCGCCAGCTTCACCGTCCTGAACCTGTTCCTCGCGATCATCGTGAACTCGCTCCAGCACCTGCAGCAGGAGGAGACCGAGCACGCCCTGGAGACGGCGCGCGAGATCGCCCACGACGAGGCGGCGGCCCTGTCGCGCGACATCGCCGCGCTGCGCCGCGAGATCGCCGACCTGCGCGCCGGCCTGGGACACGGCGCCCCGCCCGAAACGCGCCACGAGACCGGCCCCGGGGAACGACGGGGCGGCTGAAGGCGTTCGGAACGACGAGCCTCACAGGAGCCGCCCATGCCCGAAAACACCGCCCCCGGCCGCGCCCCCGGTTTCGCCAAGCGCCCCGACTACAAGCTCCTCTTCGAGCCGACCGAGAAGCGGGTGCGGGTGCAGCTCGGCGGCCAGACCGTGGCGGACAGCACGGCGACGCTGCTCGTCCTGGAGCAGGGCCACACGCCCGTCTACTACTTCCCGCGCGACGACGTCCGCATGGACCTGCTGACGCCGACCGAGCGCAGCACGCACTGCCCCTACAAGGGCGACGCCCGCTACTGGACCGTCGCGGCCGGCGGCCGCACCGCCGAGGACGCCGTCTGGAGCTACGAGGCGCCGTTCGACGAGACCAGGGCCATAGCGGGCTTCATGGCCTTCTACTGGGACCGCATGGACCGCTGGCTGGAGGAGGACGAGGAGGTCTTCGTCCACCCGCGCGATCCGCACGTCCGCATCGACATCCGCGGCAGCAGCCGCCCGGTCCGCGTCGAGCTAGACGGCACCCTCCTGGCCGAGACCAAGCGGGCGCGCGTCCTGTTCGAGACCGGCCAGCCGGCCCGCTGGTACATCCCGCCCGAGGACGTGCACACCGAGCTGCTGGTCAACTCCGACGACACCCACACCGCCTGCCCCTACAAGGGCACCGCCCGCCACCTCTCGGCCCGCATCCAGGGCAAGATCACCAAGGACGTCGCCTGGACCTACGCCATGCCGACCCCCGAGGCGCGCCGGGTGGCGGACTATGTCTGCTTCTACCCGGAGAAGGTGACGCTGACGGTGGGCAGGGGGAAGGACTGAGCCGGACCTTCCTCTCTAACCCCACCTTCTCCTCTCTAACCCCACCTTCCCGGACGCGGCGCGTCAGGGCCGCGCGCCGGGACCCAGGGTGGGCGCCGAAGCGTTGCGGGCGGAGAGGTTTTCCGGGCGGCCCCTGGGTCCCTGTGTGTCAGCTGTTGTGAGAGGATGGGTGCGGGCGGGAGATCGTTGGGTCCCCGGTCGACGAAGACCGTGAGCCGGCTCGATCCCCGCCCGCTTCGACCACCAGCACCTGAACAGTT
>Ga0209024_1001246_pt1 | contig 23933 bp, 21 predicted proteins | sample AutmiccommunBRH5_FD_187380 | JGI IMG/M metagenome (GOLD analysis project Ga0209024, IMG submission 187380) | Deep subsurface microbial communities from Mt. Terri, Switzerland - Autotrophic microbial communities BRH/5 (SPAdes) (version 2) | ecosystem: Environmental > Aquatic > Deep subsurface >...
CGAAACAACGACCGGCCAAGAACCTGGAACCTGCGACCAAAGAGCGGATGGCGCGGATCAAGAACCTGAACCTCCTCTGGAAAAGATTCGTCAGCATCACCAAAGGGGGTATCCCCAAACACCTTCGGCAGAGCCTCGAACTGCGCCCGCGACAGCCGCATCACCCCGTCCTGAACCTTCGGCCAGGCAAAGCTGCCCTGTTCCAGAACCTTGTAGATCATCACCATCCCGGTTCCGTCCCAGACAAGGATCTTCAGTCGGTCGCCGCGCTTCGAGCGGAACACAATGGTCACCCCGGAATGCGGATCCAGCCTCAACTCAGTCTGCACGATCAGCGCCAGCGCCTGATGGCCGCAACGGAAGTCCACCGGCCGCGTCGCGATCAGGATCGGCAGACGTTGGCCCGCGACGATCACGATGCACCCCGCAGCGCCCGCACCAGGGCGACCGCGCGTTCCACCGCAACATCGCTGGCAATGCGCAGCACAACGTCAGACCCAACCTCGATCGTGACAACTCCGGCGGCAACCGCAGACGGCGCTGCGTGCACCGGATCGGGATCCGGGGCGAGCGCCAAGGGAACAAACGCTGGCTCCGTCGCGAGCGCCTGTGGACCGGGCAGCACGTCCATAAGATGCGCAGGCAATGCCAGCCTCCCCTGACGGGCATGACGGCGCCAGTCCGAAAGATGATGGGGCAAGAGATCATACCGCCCGGCCACATCAGAAACCCGCACCCCAGGCTGCAGGCTCTCGGCCACAATCCGCGCTTTCACGTCATCCGGCCAATGCCGTTTGCCACGCCGCCGAGCCTCCACAACCTCGCACCGCCCGACAAACCCATCCCCACCATCCGCCATACCAGCCTCCATCTGCTTGCGCAGACCTTCTGGCAGACCCGTCACCCATCAGAAACGCGTGAAATCAATGGGGCGTGGGCGGCGCTTACGGTTGTCGAAACTCTGGCATGGGCGAATGCGCCGGTCCGTGAGGGGCTGATCCTCTCCCACCTGACCGGAAAAGCGCTGTAGAATCCCAGGTTCGCCTGACTGGGGATTGACCTGCGGACGCTGCCGCGGTCTTTGTTCGCGCAATCGCATGTAGCAATCGCATGTATGTGCGATCTTGTGGCGGGATCGCGGCGGGCACCGCTTCCGCATTGACCGGACCGCGTGCCGGGTGGTTGCATCGGATCGGGACGTTTAAGCCAACGGACGGGGCCATGAGGTACCCGCCGAAACATGGGAGACGGCCGGACCCTGGAAGTGCCGGCTGACGCAGGGAGGAAGAACTACGATGACCGTATTGAACGGACTGTATCGGCGTGCCGCAGGTGCGGCGCTGTTAATCGCGGGTGCGCTGGCTCCGCAGGTGGCCTTGGCCGAAGTAACCCTCAAGGTGGCGGATACCTTTCCGCCCGGCCACTACATCGTCGAGACCGGTACCACCTACTGGATGGAGCGTGTAACCGAACTGACCGATGGCGAGGTCAAGTTCCAGTATTTCGGTTCTGGGCAGATGGGCTCGCTTCGCGACATGTTCTCGATGGTACAATCGGGCGTGGTGGACATAGGTTATGTGCCGCCGGCCTATAACGGGGGCACGATGCCGCTGGCCGGTGTGCACACGCTGCCGGGTCTGTTCTCGCAAAGCACGGTCGGCACACCGGCATTCTACGATACGGCAACGGCGGGGCCGATCCTTGAGAACGATTTCCTGAAAAACGGGATGCGTCCCCTCTGGGGCGTGATGACCTCGACCTACAATCTCTTCACCCGTGGCAAGAAGATCGGCGGCCTGGAGGATATCAAGGGGCTCAAGCTGAAGATCATCGCTGGCAACATGTCGGAATCGGTCAAGGCCATGGGCGGCGTTCCGGTGGACATTCCCAGCCCCGAAACCTATCAGGCGATCCGTACCGGCACGGTTGACGGCGCGATCTTCCCGACCACGAGCATCTATTCCTACAAGCTCGAAGAGGTGATCGACACAGCTGTGATGGGGCTGGATATCTTCGTGTACTGGGCACCTTATGTGATCCGCGAGGAGGTGTGGCAAGGGCTTGCGCCCGAGCATCAGAAGGCCATGCAGCAGGCGGCGCAGGAAGCGATGCAGCGCGTCGCCGAGGAAACCGACCGTTCGGCAGCCGAGCTTGAGGGCAAGATGCGCGACGGCGGCATCAATGTCATCGTTCTCGACGAAGCACAGCGCGAACAGGTCAGTGTGGCCACGGCCCCGGTTTTCGATGCCTGGGTCACCAGCATGGAGGCGCGCGGACTGCCCGGCGGCGAGGTGCTGGAGGCTTTTCGCGCGAATATCGAAAAGCACCAGAAGCAGTAAAGGTGCCCGACCATGCACAAGCATGATCTTGATCCCGAAGGAGAGGCCGTGCCGCCGCCCAAGGCTGGATTGCACGGCCCTCTTGGCCGCGCGATGGACCGGGTAGACACTTGGGCGAACTGGCTGTCGCGCGCGGCGATGATCATCATGCTGGTGCTGATCCTCATCCAGATCTTCACCCGCTATGTCCTGAACGACCCGGTCGAGGGCGTCATAGGGGCCACCGAACTTTATCTGATGCCCATCATCGTGTTCGGAAGCCTGAGCTATCTTGAGATGCACGATGGCCATGTGCGGGTGGGGATCCTGTTCGAGGCGCTGCCAGACAGGCTGCGCGCCGGTCTCGACGTGTTCCTGCGTCTGGGGGCGGCCGCGTTCTTCGCACTCGTGTGCTACGGTGCCTCGCGCGAGGCGCTCAAGGCGTGGGATTTCGGGTATCGCACCTCGGGCGAGATCGACGCGCCGCTCGTCACCGCCCTCGTGATCGCGCCGACCGGCTGCCTGCTGATTGTGCTGCGGCTTCTCGTGAACGCGGCGGGCGACGTGCAGCGGCTCCGCGACACCACGGATCGGACGGTTTGAACATGGAATATCTCGCACCCGTGTCCTTCCTGCTGGCGGGGCTTCTCGTCGTCGGGATGCCGATTGGCTTCGCCATGGGCATCGGCGGCACTGTGGGGCTTTATCTGATCGGCGGGTTCAACCTTGCGCTCGGGATCCTGTCGGTCGCCCCCTATCGCAACACTGCCTCGTGGTTGCTGACCGCCATACCCCTGTTCATCCTGATGGCCGAGATCCTGTCGGCCAGCCGGATCTCGTCGGACATGTTCCGCGCCGCCAACAAATGGGTCGGGCATCTGCCGGGCGGGCTGGCTGTGGCCACGGTGTTCACCAGCGCAGGTTTCGGTGCCGTGTCGGGCTCGTCCACTGCCGCCACCGCGACAATGGCCCGCACCGTCGCGCCGGAGGCCAAGAAATACGGCTATGACAGTGGTATGATCGTCGGCACGGTGGCGGCGGCCGGCACGCTGTCGATCATGATCCCGCCTTCGGTGGTGCTCATGGTCTACGGCATTATCACCGAAACCTCCATCGGCGGGCTCTTCATCGCCGGCATCGTGCCCGGACTCATCACCGCGCTGTCCTTTGCCGGAATCACCATGGCCTGGGCCGCGCTGAACCCCAATCTTGCGCCGCCGGTGCAAAGCCACAGCTGGCGAGAGCGCATCCTGTCGCTGCGAGAGCTCTGGCCGGTGATCGTGCTGTTCGTGTTCGTGGTGGTCGGAATCTATTCCGGTGCCGTCACCGTCACCGAAGCCGCGGCGGCGGGCTGTTTCGGCGCGATCCTGATCGCCGCCGTGATGCTGCGGCGCATGGGATGGCGCGATTTCATGGCCGCGCTGGAACGCACGACGCGCCCCACGGCGATGATTTTCACCATCATCATCGGGGCCCATATCTTCGGCTATTTCGTGACCCTCACGATGGCACCGCAGGCGCTGGTTTCCTATGTGCGGGGGCTGGAGGTCAGTCCGGGAATGGTGATCCTGATCCTGATCGTGATCTTTGTGCTGCTGGGCTGTGTCATGGATCAGCTGGCGATCCTGATCCTGACCATGCCGATCGTCTTTCCAATGGTCATGGAACTCGGCTACTCGCCGATCTGGTTTGGCATCCTCATCACCAAGACCGTCGAGATCGGGCTGATCACACCGCCCATCGGCATGAACGTCTTTGTCGCAAGCTCGATCACGGGGGTGCCGCTCAAGCGGGTCTTTGCGGGCGTGCTGCCCTTTGTTCTGGCAGAGTTCGCGGTTCTGGCGCTGATCGCCTTCTTCCCTGAAATCGTAACAGCGTTCTCGGGCGAATATTAGACAATGCAAAGGAGCAGAAAGTGGAATTGGGACTGAAGGACAAGGTGGCAATCATCACCGGGTCGGGGCGCGGGATCGGCGCGGTGACGGCGCGCGCGCTGGCCGAGGAAGGGGCAAAGGTGGTGATCACCGATATCGACCCCGAAACCACCGAAGCCACCCGCGCCGCGCTTGCCGCCGACGGTTACGCGGTGATCGGTGCCGTCTGCGACGTCACCGACGCGGCACAGGTCAACGCGCTTGTCGCGCGCACGATCGAGGCATTCGGGGCCGTCCATATCCTTGTGAACAACGCCGGTTTTCCGCGCGACAACTACATCACCAGGATGCCAGAGCAGGATTGGGATGCCGTTGTGGGCGTGATCCTGAAAGGGGCCTACAACTGCGCGCGCGCCGTGGTGCCGCATTTCATGGAGCAGAATTGGGGCCGGGTCATCAATATCTCGTCGCGCGCCTATCTCGGCAATCCGGGGCAGACCAACTATGCGGCGGCCAAGGCCGGCATCATCGGCTTTACCCGGGCGCTTGGGATGGAGCAGGGGCGTTTCAACGTCACCGTCAACGCCATCGCGCCAGGCTTCATCGCCACCGACATGATCGAGGCGCTTCCGAACTATGACCGGATCAAGTCGCGCGCGCTGGCGATGAACACCGTCCCGCGTCTGGGCAACGAGCGCGACATCGCCAACGGCGTTGTGTTCCTTGCCTCGGATGCGGCGGAATACATCTCTGGCGAGACGCTGCACATCACCGGAGGGCGGTATGGCTGAACACATCGCCCCGTCCCCCGATGACCAGCAGCAGGAGACGCGGATGCTGCGTGACAGCATACGGGGTTTCATGGCGCGCGAACTGACCGAGGCTCGCATCGCCGAGTGTGAGGCGGCGGGCGTGCTGCCTTGGGAGATCGTGGGCGAGCTTCGCCAGTTCGGCTATCTCGGCGGGCTTCTGCCCGAAGACGCGGGCGGCTATGGTCTCAGCTACCGCACCTGGGCGATGATGATGGAGGAGGCAGGGTATCGCTGGCTGTCGCTCAGGGTCCTGCTCAACACCGTCAACATCGTCGCCGCGCTGCTGCAACACCTGGGCGACGCCCTGCAGAAGGAGAAGTGGCTAAAACCCGTCATGGCCGGCGAGATGCCGGTCTGGGTCGGGATCACCGAAGCAGACCACGGTTCCGACGTCGCCTCGGTCCAGACCCGGGCCGAGGACAAGGGCGACCACTGGCTGATCAATGGCGGCAAGCTGTGGACGACGAACGGCGTTCACGGCCGCGTCGGAATCCTGGTGGCGCGCACTTTCACCACCGGCTGTGATGGCGATCTGAGCCTTTTCATCGTTGATCCGACCGAAACCCGGTTCGAGGCCTCGCGGCTGGGCACGATGTTCATCAAGGCCACGGCAACCTCGCAACTGTCCTTTCACGATGCACGGGTGCCCAAGGAAAACCTGCTCGGCCCCGCGGGCGGGGGGCTGAAGGCGATCCTGACCGGGTTGAACTACGGGCGGCTCAACGTGGCGGCGGGGGCGACAGGTGCGGCGCAGCGGGCGCTGGACCTGTCCACCGACTACGTCAAGACGCGCCGACAGTTCGGCAAGGTGATCGGGCGCTATCAACTGGTCCAGAAGCTGATCGTGGACATGACCATCCGCACCGAAGCGGCGCGCGCGCTGACCGACCGGGCCGCGCAGGCGCTGGATGCGGGGCTGCCTGCGCGCAAGGAATGCTCTATCGCCAAGCTCTATGCCAGCGAGGCGGCGCATGAGGTGGCCTCGATGGCGCTGCAGGCCCATGGCGGGCTGGGATATTCCACCGATTACCCGGTCGAGCGGCTGTTCCGCGACACACGCGGCGGGCTGATCCCCGAGGGCACGTCGGAAATCCAGACATTGATCATAGGGCGCGAGATCCTCGGTATCTCGGCCTTCACCTGAGGCCGCGATCATGGCCATGACTTTTCTGCACGCCTTGAGGCTGAACGCCCGGCGGTTCCCGACGAAACCGGCGGTGGTGTTCGAGGGGCGGAGCCAGACCTATACGGATGTCCTCGACCGCGTGGAACGGATGATGACGGTGCTGGCGCGCCGCGGCATCGGGCCGGGCGACAAGGTGGCGGTGATCTCGGAGAACCATCCCGATTTCCTTGCGGCCTATGTGGCGGTTACCGGGCTCGGCGCGGTCCCCGCACCGGTCAACTACCGCATCGCGCCTGAGGTGATGGCCGAGGTGGTGGCCCGTGCCGACAGCAAGGCATTGCTGCTGGGAGAGGCGGCGATCGACCATGCGGACCTGTTTCGCACCGTGGTGGGCGACATCATCGCCCTGGGCGATGGGACCGAGGCCGACCACGGATTGCCGCGTCTGTCGGACCTGCTGTCAGACACCCCGCCCGATCCACCCCGGGGCCGGGATGGCACGACGATCATGCTTCACACCTCGGGGACCACCGGCAAGCCCAAGGGCGCGCTGCGCAGTCTCTTCGGCATGGAAGAGCGCGCGATCGAGCAGCGCTTCCGCCCCGACGACCGGGCGCTTTCGGCGCTTCCGATCTGCCTGTCGGCCGGCTGCACCTACACGCTGTTGCCGCTTTATCTGGGTGCAAGTGTCTATCTGATGCGCCGCTTTGACGGGGCTGCCGCGCTGCGCCTGATCGAGGACGAACGGCTGACCGCCACAATGCTGCTGCCGGCCATGCTCCAGCGTATGGTCGAGGCCGAAGGGTTCGCCGCTGCCGACCTGTCGTCGCTGCGCACCTTGCAGTCGGGCGGCGGCGAGATGTATCCAGACCTGAAGCGCGCCGCGCTCGACAAGTTCGGCGATGCGCTGATGATCTATGCCGCGTCCAGCGAAGCAGGGCCCTATGCCAACCTGACCGCCGCGGATCTGCGCCGCAACCTGGCGGGCAACTGCGTGGGCCGTCCCTTCTTCGGGGTCGAACTCAAGCTGCTGGATGACGATGGAAACGAGGTGCCGCAGGGCGAGGTGGGCGATATCTGCACCCGCAGCGAAAGCCGCTATGACGGCTATTACAAGGATGAGGCGCTCACCGCCGAGACCCGGCGCGGCGACTATCTGACCGTGGGCGATCTGGGCCGGATCGACGCCGAGGGGTTGCTCTGGTTCACCGGCCGCAAGCGCGACATCATCAAGAGCGGCGGCATCAACGTCTATGCCCCCGAGATCGAGGAGGTTCTGGCCAGCCACCCGGCGATCGCCGAGGCGCATTGCATCGGCCTGCCCGATCCGCACTGGACCGAGGCGATCTGCGCAGTGATCGTGCCCGCGCCGGGTGCCCGGATGACAGCGGCCGAGGTGATCGCCCATGCCGAGGCCCGGCTCGACCGCTACAAGCGCCCGCGGCGCGTGGTGTTCATGGCGGCGGTGCCGCGCAACCTGACCGGCCGCGTTCTCAAGGCCGACCTCAAGGAGGCGGTGCTGGCGCTACCGGAGGAGGAGGAAAGCCAATGACACGACCCGATCTTTCGGCCCTGAAGGGCCAGCAGCTCTATTGGGAGGATCTCGGCGAGGGCGATGTGTTCGACAGTCCCACCCGCACCATCACCGAGGCCGATGTGACGGGCTTTGCCTGCCTTTCGGGCGATTTCAACCGGCTGCATGTGGATACCGAGTATGCCGCCGGCTCGGCCTTCGGCCAGCGCATTGCGCACGGGCTTCTGGTGGTGTCGGTGATGTCGGGGCTGACCACGCGGATGCTGATGAACAGTTTCCTCGAACCTTCGCTACTGGGGCTTCTGGATATGCAGTGCCGGTTCCCCAAACCCACATTCATCGGCGATACGATCAGGGTGCGCGTCACCGTAGCCGAGAAGCGCGAAACATCGAAGCCCGAACGCGGCATCCTGTCATTCCGGCGTGAGGCGATCAACCAACGGGGCGAGGTCGTGGTGGAAGGGGTCTGGAAACTGCTCGTCCGTCGTGCTCCGCCGGGAGCCTGAGCCGATGGGGGTGGACGGTTTTCCCGATCTTTCGCGGCTTCTTGCACCGCGGAGCGTGGCGATTCTGGGTGCCAGTGAACGGTCCCGCAGCGTGGGCTGCGACACCCTGCGTAACCTTGCGGAACATTCCGACTTCGACGGAGATATCTTCCCGGTCAATCCTGGCCGCGACAGGGTTCTGGGCCTGCGCGCCTATCCCGCGATGTCGGTCTTGCCCGGCCCCGTCGATGTGGCGGTGTTGTGCCTTCCCGCCGAGGCGGTGATCGCGGCCCTGCGCGACTGCGCGGCGGCGGGAACGGGGTTTGCGGTGGTCTTCACCTCGGGCTTTGGCGAAACCGGGGCCGAGGGCCGCGCCACCGAGGCCGAGATGGCGGCTATCGCGCGCCAGAGCGGGATGCGCATCTATGGGCCGAACTCGCCCGGACTCAGCAACATCAACCGCCGACTCGGGCTGACCTTCTCGCCGGTGTTCAAGGATGATCGGCTCGGCGGGGGCATCGGGCTTGTCACACAGGGCGGCGGGCTTGGGCGCGCCTTCATCCAGGCCAGCGAGCGCGGCATCGGCGTTGGCCTCTGGTGTTCCACCGGGAACGAGGCCGATCTGACGATGGCCGATTTCGTGTATCACATGGCAGGCGATCCCGATATCCGGGTCATCGCGTTGCTGGCCGAGGGGGTCCGCGACGGGCCGCGCTTCCTGCGCGCCGCGCGCGCCGCTGCCCGCGCGGGCAAGCCCGTGGTGGCGATGAAGGTCGGCAAGTCCGACTATGGCGTTGCCGCCACCCGTTCGCACACCGCCGCGCTTGCCGGATCGGCGGCGGTCACCTCGGCGCTATTTCGACAGCACGGCATCGTCGAGGTGGACGATCTGGACGAGTTGATCGACACGGCGGCGCTGTTCGAGCGCGCCGGCATCGCCCCGCGGCGGGGGATCTGCGTCTATTCCTTCTCGGGTGGCACTGCGGCGCTCGCCGCCGATATGGTGGGCAGCGCCGGGCTGACCCTGTCCGAACTGGCCCCCGACACCCGCGCGGGGTTGCGTGCGCTGGCCCCGTCTTATGCGGCGGTTGAGAACCCGGTGGATCTGACCACCCAGGTTTTCACGCAGGACACGCTCAACCGCGACTGCCTGTCGCTCGTGGTGCGCGATCCGGCCACCGATGTGGTGCTCTTGCCGATCCCGGCCGATTACGGCCCGATCACCGACCGCTCCGCCGACGATATGGTGGCGCTGGCACCGGACAGCCCGGCGCTTTTGCTGCCGGTCTGGATGAGTGGCCACCGCGCCCAGGGCTATGCCACATTGAACGCGGCTGGCCTCTCGCCCTTTCGCAGTCTCGGCAAGGCGGTAACGGCGCTCAGCCGACTGCTTTGGCGCGGCGGCTGGCAGCTTTCAGAGGAGGCGACCCCGACTCTGCCCGAGCTTCCCCCCGGCGATCTGGACGAGGCGTCGGCCAAGGCGGCGCTGGCCGCCCTGGGCCTGACAGTGCCCGAAGGCCGGGTCGTGGCCAGTGTCCACGCCGCGCAAGACGCCGCGCGCGAGATCGGCTTTCCGGTCGTGCTCAAGGCGCTGGTGCCCGGACTTCTGCACAAGACCGAGGCGGGGGCCGTGGCGGTCGGGCTGGCGGATGCCGATGCGCTGGCGGCTGCCTGGGGGGCCATGGAGGCGGCGCTTGCCCGGCAGGGTCACGGGCTTGGGCGCGTCCTTGTCGAACGCATGGAACAGGGACCGGGGGTCGAGGTGATGGCGGGCCTGCACTGCGATCTGGTCTTTGGCCCCGTGGTGAGCTTTGGCCTGGGCGGCGTGATGGTCGAGGCGCTGGGGGATGTGACCCACCGCGCCGCGCCCTTCGGACGCACCGAAGCGCGCGCGATGATCGACGAGATCCGCGGCCGCGCGCTGCTGGGCCCGCTGCGCGGCCGCCCCGGCACCGATCTGGGCGCGCTTGCCGATCTTCTTGTGGTCCTGTCCATCCTGGGTGCGCGCGGCGACATCGCGGAGATGGATCTCAATCCGGTGCGCGCCGGTCCGGCGGGTGCCACGGTGCTTGACGCGGTGATCCTGCGCGCGGCAGACACCCAGGGAAAGGCAAGGCAATGACGGTAAAGACGAAGATAGGCTTCACCACCCGCGACCGCATCTACGTGCGCGGGCGCGATCTTGCCGAAGACATCCTCGGCAAGATGGATTTCATCGACATGATCTATTTCACAGCCACCGGGAAGGAACCCGATGACCGCACCCGCGCGATGACCAACGCGATCATCGTCACCGCCACCGATCACGGCCTTACCCCCAGCGCCATCGCTGCGCGGATGACCATTCTCGGCGCGCCGGAATCGCTTCAGGGCGCTGTGGCTGCGGGCTTGCTGGGCGCGGGGAATCATTTTCTGGGCACCATGCAGAACGCTGCCGCCTTTACCCGCGACGAGATCGGCGAGTTGTCCGACGGCGACGACGACAGGGCCTATGCCGCCCGCGCGCAAGAGGTCGTGGCTGCCTATCGTGCCACGCGCCGGATCGTGCCGGGCCTCGGTCATCCGATCCATGTGGCGGGTGACCCCCGCACGCCTGTCCTGCGCCGCATCGCGGGCGAGAACGGGTTCGACGGGCGGCACTGGCGCTTCATGGCCGCCGTCGAGACCGCCGCGCGCGAGGAATATGGCCGCCTGTTGCCGATCAACGCGGCCGGCGCGGTCGGGGCCACCGTGTCGGACATGGGGCTTGCCCCCATCTGGGCGCGGGCCTTCGCGCTGATTGGCCGATCCGCCGGGCTACTGGCGCATCTGATGGAAGAACTCGACAATCCGCAGGGTCAGAAGATCTGGGACATGATCCTGGAACAGGACGACTCGGCGGAATGCGCCGGCATCGCCGACCCGGCCCGCGCAGACAGAAAGGAAGAATGAAAATGACCGGCACTGCACCGCTTTCGGGGCTTCGCGTCCTCGATCTGACCGAGCTTCTGCCCGGTCCCTATGCCACGCAACAATTGGCCGAGATGGGGGCCGAGGTCATCAAGGTCGAGCGTCCCGCGGGCGACGCCGCGCGCGCCATGTTCCCCGGCCTCTTCGCGGCGGTGAACCGCGGCAAGAAAAGCATCGTCCTGAATCTCAAGGACGACACAGACCGCGCGGCCTTCCTGCGGCTGGCCAAACTGGCGGATGTGGTGATCGAGGGGTATCGCCCCGGCGTCACCAATCGGTTGGGCATCGACTATGAGACGCTTTCGGCGCTCAATCCCGGCCTCGTCTACTGTTCGGTCAGCGGCTATGGTCAGACCGGGCCGGCGTGCGACTGGCCGGGGCATGATCTGAACTACGCGGCGATGGCGGGCGCGGTAGCGATCTCGGGCGCGCCCGACGGACCGCCTGAATACACGACGGGTGTGCCGATCGGGGATCTGTCGGCAGCCATGTATGCCATCATCACCATCCTTGCCGCGTTGCGCGGACGCGACGCCACGGGGCGGGGCCAGTATCTCGACGTGGCGATCACCGACGCGCTGGCAAGCTGGGTCGCCCCGCGCTACGGTGTGTGGGACGCCGGACGCCGGGCCGGGCGCGAGATCACAAAGGCAGATATCCTGCGCCGGGCCGCCTATGGCATCTTCGGGACGGCCGACGACAAATACATCACCATCGGCGCGATCGAGACGCATTTCTTTCGCCGGCTGATCCGCGCCACGGGAATGACGGGCTTCGACGATCCGGCGCTTGACGACTTCGCCGTGCGCACCGAACGCACGGACGACATCCGCGCCGCCCTGACCCCGCTGATCGCCGCGCGTCCCTATGCGCATTGGGCGCAGGTTTTCGAGGCCGAGGATGTTCCCTTTGCCCCGGTCAACGGGCTGGAAGATCTGGCGCGAGACCCGCATCTCAAGGCACGCGGCGTGGTGCGCATGGCGGGCGCGGCGCAGGTTATGGCCTTTCCGGTGCCGATGGCCGGGATGGGTGATCCGGCGGGCCACGTCCCCGCAGTGGGCGAGCATCAGGCTGAAATACTGGACCAAGCCGAAAAGACGGAGTGAGGACCGATGCAATTCGAGCTGGACGACTGGCAGGAAACGGCGCGGCGCAGCTTCCGCAAATACCTTGACGCCGAGGTGGCACCGCTGGTCGAGGCGCACGAGGATGCCTACCGCCCACCGCCGCCCGAAGTTTTGCAGAAGATGGGCGAGTTTGGCCTTCTGGGCGGCCTGCTGCCCGAGGCGCAGGGCGGGGCGGGGCTGGACTATCTCACCTATTGCACACTGCTGTGTGAGTTGTCGCAGGTCTGGCCGTCGCTACGCAGCATCGTCAGCACCTCGAACCTGGTCCTGATGATCATCGCGCAGCGCGGAACGCAAGAGCAGCAGCAAAGATGGCTGGGCGATCTGGTTTTGGGTCGCAAGACGGCCTTCTTTGCACTGACCGAACCCAATGTCGGCTCGGACGCCAGCAATGTCGAGACACGGGCCCGGCGCGACGGTGATGGCTGGCGGCTGAACGGCCGCAAGCTCTATATCTCGAATGGGCCGGGGGCCGATCTGGGCGTTGTCTTCGCGCGTTCGGGAGAGGGCGACGAAGCAGGGGTTTCGGCCTTCGTGGTCGAGGCCGGTGCGCCGGGATTCTCGGCGCGCGAGGTGCGCAGCATGGGTATGAACGCCTGCCCGCTGGGCGAGCTTTTGTTCGAGGACGTGACGCTGCCACCCGATCACCTGATCGGCACGGAGGGTGAGGCCTTTGCCATCGCCAAGCACTACCTGAACGTGGGCCGCTGCTTTGTGTCCTTCACCTGCCTCGGCCTGTCGATTGCCGCCTACGAGGCGGCGCTGCGCTATGCCGGGGAACGGGAACAGTTCGGGCGCAAGATCGGCGGTTTCCAGCTGGTTCAGCAGATGATCGCCGACATGATGACCGGCGTGGAAACCTCGCGGCTACTGGCGTGCCGGGCGGCCGACGCGCTGGACCGCGGCGCGCCGGATCGCGGCCGCGCCTGCTCGATGGCCAAGCGCCACAACTCCGACACGGCGCTCAGGGTTTGTGAGACCGCCTTGCAGGTGCATGGCGGGGCGGGCTACACTCGAGACTTCCCGGTGGAGCGCTACTATCGTGACGTGCGCCACCTGACGATTGCCGAAGGCACGAACCAGCTTCAGGCGCTGCTTTTGGCGCAGGGGGCCCTGGGCATCTCGGCGCTGCGGGGCTGACCGGTCCGCGGCTTGCGCATGACCTGCCGCCGCCGCCGGTCTGAATGGCAGGCGGAATGCGGGCACCGGGCGGCTCAGATTCCCAAATACGAACGGCGCACGTGATCGTCGTGACGCAAGACATCGGAGGCCCCGGCCAAGGCGATTGTCCCGTTTTCCAGAACATAGGCGCGGCTGGTGAAATGCAGAGCCATGTAGACATCCTGTTCCACGAGAAGAATGGTCAGGCCGGTGCGGCGAAGGCCGTCGAGAGCCTCGTACATCTGCTCGACCACCAGAGGCGCGAGGCCGAGCGACGGCTCGTCGAGCATGATCATGCTGGGCCGAGCCATAAGCGCGCGCCCGATCGCCAGCATCTGCTGCTGACCGCCCGAGAGCCCTCCGGCAGGTTCGCGAGCCTTCTGCCTCAGCATCGGAAAGAGTTCGTAGACCTCGGAAAGGGCGTCGTTTCGGTCTTTCCCGCCGGATGCAGCGCTCGCACCGACGATCAGGTTCTGCTCGACCGTGAGAGACCCGAAGACGTGCCGCGCCTCGGGCACATGGACGAGGCCGAGGCGCGGGATCTCACTGGCGGCAAGGCCGCCAATCTCCTTGCCGTCGTAGCGGATTGCTCCGGCACGGGCGGCCACAAGGCCGGATATCGTGCGCAGAAGGGTGGATTTGCCGGCACCGTTCGGCCCGATCACGGCGACCACCTCGCCCTCGGCGATCTCGATGCTGATGCCGTGGAGCACGTCGAGCAGCCCGTAGCCGGAGACAAGAGCCTCGATTGACAGCTTCATCTTGAACCCCGAGTTGACGTGCGAGGGCGGCCCAGAACCGTGTTTGAGATGATGTTGCGCTGAATCTGGTTGGTGCCCTCGATGATCTGAAGAACCTTGGCGTCGCGGAAGTAGCGGTTGATCGGAACCTCGGTCGAGATACCCGCCGCCCCGAAAAGCTGGACGGCATCCTGGGCCACCTGCATCGCGGTGTCGGTGGCGAACCGCTTGGCCATCGCTGCCGCCGCGGCCAGTTCGGTTCCTGTCTTGCCGGCGTCCACGAGGGCGGCGGCGCGATAGACCAGCAGCCGTGATGCCTCCACTCCGGTTGCCATGTCGGCGATCATCCAGCGCACGCCCTGGAAGTCGGACACCGCCTGCCCGAAGGCCTGCCGTTCGAGGATGAAATCGCGCGCCAGTTCCATCGCTCCCTGGGCCAGACCGACGCCGCGCGCCCCGATGATCGGACGCGACTGGTTGAACGCTTCCATCACGATCTTGAAGCCCTTGCCCTCGGGGCCGATACGGTTGGCGGCGGGCACGAGCATGTCCTCGAAGTGCAGAGCGTTCGACGGCACGCCACGGGCACCGAGCTTGTCTTCCTTGCGGCCAAGTTCGAATCCCTTCGTGCCCTTCTCGACGATGAAGAAGTTGATCTCTCCGGTGCTGTCGCTGGCACCGGTCTTGGCCGCAACCAGAACGAAGTCGGCGACCGCCGAGTTGGTGCTCCAGATTTTCTGGCCATTGATACGATAAGCGTCGCCCTCGCGCACCGCGCGGGTGCGGATCCCGGCAACATCGGATCCGCTTTGCGGCTCGGTGACCGCCAGCGCGCTGCGCAGGCTGCCATCGGCCAGGCCGGGCAGGAAGCGCGCCTTCTGCGCCTCGTCACCGCCAAACAGGATCGCACCGAACGGAACCCACTGCACGATCAGCAGATAGGCGGTATTGTAGCAGACGCGCGCCAGTTCCTCGACCGCCACGCAGGCGGCAAGCTGGCTTCCCATGCCGCCGTGCTCGGCCGGAAACGGCAGGGTGAACATCCCCAGTTCGCGCAGCAGATCGAACATGTCCTGCGGGTACTCCCCGCTGCGGTCGATGTCGTGGGCGCGCGGCGCAACGCGCTCGTTGGCGACGCGCCGCACCATCTGCTGCACCTCCCTGACATCCTCGGGCAGATCAAACATCATCATTCAGGTTTCTCCCTTTTCGGCGTTGTCGGATGCTGCGGGGGCATTGGCTTGCTGCGCGCGCTTGCCGAGATAGGCTTCGATCACGTGGGGATCCCGGCTGACCTCGCTTGGCAGCCCCTCTGCTATCACCACGCCTGCGTCGAGCACTACAATCCGGTCGCAAAGTTCCATCACGGCATGCATCACGTGCTCGATGATCACCACGGTGATCCCTTCCGCGCGCAGGCCTCGGATGAGCGCGATGACGCTTGTGACCTCGGTCGGCGTAAGCCCCGCCATGACTTCGTCAAGCAGCAACAGGGACGGTCCCGTTGCAAGCGCGCGCGCGATTTCCAGTCGACGCCGCTCTGACAGTGTAAGCTCTGCACAGGGCGTATCCCGGCGCGCCTCAAGCCCGACACGGGCAAGCACCCGACCGGCGATGCTGCTGGCCTCGTTGAAGGAGCGGTCGGGAAGCGCGGCAGTGAACACCGCCTCAGCCACCGTGAAGGAGGCAAAAGTCTGCGTGATCTGGAAGGTGCGCGCGATGCCCAGTCGGGTGCATTCGTGGGGAGGCAGCCCGTCGACGCGCTGTCCGAGCAGGGTTATCCGACCGCGGCTTGGCGGAAAGGCACCGCCGAGCAAGTTGAAGAAGGTCGTCTTGCCGGCACCGTTGGGGCCGATCAGGCCAAGGATTTCGCCTTGACGAACCTCAAGATCGACCGATTGCAGCGCTGTCACACCGCCAAAGTCGCGGCCCACGCCATCGACCGTGAGGATTTTCCCGCCATCCTCGAGACCGACGGCATGGCGCCGAGGCAAGGGCCCGGCATCGACCGGCTGCGGCACTGCAAGGGTGAAGCCGGAAAACCATCGCCCACCCAGTGCCCTGCGCAACTGCCCGATCAGCCCCCCCGGCAGCAGCAGAATCACCGCGACAAGGGCGGCCCCGTAGACCAGCTGGTGCGCGCCTGCCCCAAGCGACATCAACTGCACGCGCATGATCTCGCCCAGGGGAAAGAGCACAAGGGTGCCCACGACCGGACCCAGAAGTGTTCCGGTGCCACCGACAACCGAGAATAGCAGGATCAGGATGATCACATGCACCCCCAGCACCGAATGCGGGTCTATGAAGCCCACGAACTGCGCGTAGAAGCCGCCCGCCACCGAGGTCGCCGCGGCGCTGATGGCGAAGGCGAGTTGCTTGGACCGGAAGAGATTGATGCCCGACGCCGCCGCGGCTGCCTCGTTGTCCCGGGTGGCGCGCCAGATGAAGCCGTGGCGCGAATTCAGAAGCGCCTGCAGGACGAGCAGGAGCACTGTGTTGAACACCGCGATGATGAGCAGATAGGGCCAGAGATCCTGAAAGCGAAGCGCTGCAAGACCGGTTTCGGCAAGCGGCATGAACATGCCATTGGTGCCACCGAGAGCTCTGACCCCCGATACCGCGTAGAAAAGCGCATAGGCCAAAGCGAGTGTCAGGAGCGCGAAAACGAGGTGACTGAGTCCTTTCCGGAATGGAATGTAACCCGCCGCCAGCGCGAGAACGACCGACAGCCCCATGCCGAAGATCATCCCGAGCCAAGGATTGACCCCATAGGTGTTGGAAAGGTAGATGGTGCAGTAGGCACCGACACCGAAGAAGGCCCCGTGGCCGAAGGAGACCTGCCCGACATAGCCGCCGATCAGGTTCCAGGCTGTGGAAAGATAGCACCACACAAGCATCATCACCGCGACGCTGACCCAGTAGGCGTTCAGAACGGTGAGGGCGATCACCACCGCCACCCAGATGACAAGGATGGCGACTGCACCCTCGCTGCGCAGCACGCCTGCTATGGCTCCCGCCGGGAATCCACCGAGGCGGGCTGCGGTATCCGACTTGCCATTCATACCGTCTTCCCCCGTCCCAGCAGGCCGTGTGGCCTAAGAAGCAGCACGGCACCGAACAAGATGTAAAGCCCCGTCGGTGCCGATGCGCTATTGAAGATGGCACCGGCCAAGGCCTCGGCCATGCCGAGAACCAGAGCCGCCACCATCGCACCGCGTAGATCACCCAGGCCGCCCAGCACCACTATCATCAGAGATAGAACACTGAACTGGAGCCCCACCACCGGGGTGACATGATAAAACCCCATCAGGCAGCCCGCGGCGATCGCCAGCGATCCCGTCGCGCCGACGAAGACCCACATCTGCACGCGCTGCACCGTCACGCCGCACAGTTGGGCCATCACCGGGTCTTCCGCCGTGGCACGGATGCGGTAGCCCCAGACGGTTGCCGAGAGAAACCACGCCAGCAGCCCCGATGCCACCAGGGCGATGACGAAGCCTATCAGCAGCGGCACGCTTACCACGATGGTGCCAAGATGGATTGTCGAGGCTCCGAGGTCGGTCCTCACGTTTAACAGGTCGGCCCCAAACCACAGGAACGCCGCGCTCTGGATCACGAATGAAAGCCCGATGGTCAGTTGCGCCTGAACGAGAGGGGCGGAGCCGACGATCGGCCGGATGAGCAGCCCGAAGACCGCCCATCCGATCGCCATCATGGCAGGCACTATCAGGAGGCCCGCAAGGAACGGCGAGAGACCCGTGGAGGCGCTGACCAGCACCACACCGTACATGCCGACCATGAGCAGTTCGCCATGGGCGAAATTCAGCACTCCCATGACGCCGAACACCAGCGCCAGGGCCAGGGCGATAAGCGCATAGATGCCACCCATCAGGAACCCCGACACTGCCGCCTGAAGAAGAAGCTCAACACTCATCCTGCCCACTCCCGTAAAGTTTTCACATCAATTCAGAGGATTGGGGTCTTCCACAGCGACCTCTGGTGGCCAGACCGTGACCTTCTTCGTGCCGCCTTCCTTCCATTGCGCGATCAGGTTCTGAGACCCGACGTTCCGCCCGTGTTCGTCGAACTTGATCCGCGAGAAAGGCGAGATCAGCTGATCGCCGGGGATGTCTATATCAAGAAGGGTGGCGCGAAGGTTCTCGGCTGTCAGTTCCTGGCCGGCTTCAAGCGTTTTCTCCAGCGCAGTCTTCAGCGTGTAGGCACCGCGGTAGCACATCGACGCATAGCTGGACGGCACGATGCCGTGCTTTTCCTCGTAGGTCTTCACAAAGCGCTGAGCGCGGTCCATGTCGGGATTGAAGTAGTCCACCGTGCTGAGATTGACTGCCTCTATGAAGCCCCTGTCCACCAGTTGCGGGATGCGCACATCACCCGGACCGCCGCCGATTCCGACAATGTAGGGCTTGAAGTCAAGCTGCTGCATTGCCTGAAATCCGGTCACCACATCTTCGGTGTAGCCGGCCCATATCACCACGTTGGCACCCGACGTCTGCACCCGCTTGACCGGCGGCAGAAGGTTGCGATCGCTGCGCGAATACGGCGCGCTGGCGACGATCTCCACGCCCCGGGCCTCCAGCAGGACCTCGATCCGCTCGATGGTTCCGGCACCTCGCGGACTGTCTTCATATAGCAGCGCCGGGACGACGTCGCCTTGCGTCATCAGGTGTTCGACGAAATCCACGACCGTGGCCGCCTCGGAATCGGCGGTTATCTGGTCGGAAAAATACCATTTGTAACCGCGCTCGAGAAGCTCGGCCGACACCGCCGACGAGTTCAGGTAAGGAACGCGCCCTTGTTCGGCGAACTGCGCCGCTGCCGAGGTGCCCGCGCTGACCTCGCAGCCAAGGATGATCGGAGCCCGCTCGAGGCGGGTCAGCCTCTCCATCACCTGGCGCACCACCCCGGGATCGCCCTGAGTGTCGTAAAGTTGGATCTTCAGCGGCCGACCGGCGACGCCGCCATCGGCGTTGATGTGCTCAAGGGCAACTGCGATCCCCTTTTGCGCATCCTGACCGGTCACGGCGACCGGTCCCGACATGGCGGCAATCGCCGGTATCACGATTTCTTCGGCTTGGGCCAGCGCAGGTGAAGATGTCAGCGGCGCAATGGCGATGGCCAGACCGATACCAGCCTGTAGAAACTTGTTCATTGTGGCTCCTCCCTTAAATTCCGCGAATCCGGAAGCGGCAGCCGCCGATGGCAGGCCTCCGGTGACCCAAGGTAAGCGGGGCGGTCAGCGTATGCCAAGAATTCCAGGCCGGACGGGCCTATTGCGCACAGATGTGTTTTTACGTCCGCAGCGGTTGAGCGCCCTTGGAGACTCCGTTCTAATGTCTGCGGAACCGCTCTTGCGAGTCGCTATCGAAGTTGTGCGGGTCTTGACAAGGACGCTTCCGCAGGGTTACGGCGCTTCGCCCCCGCTCTGCGGTCCGAATGACCGCCGGACTGCGGCGCTCATAGCCTGCTCGAAGGGTGCGATACCGCAAAGGGAAAAAAAAATGCAGCAGCCATCATCACAGCAGCCAACCGAGGGGGACGGCCCGCTTGCCGGCTACAGGGTGCTTGATCTTTCGGTCAACGTGCTGGGGCCGGTGGCCACGCAGATCCTCGGCGACATGGGGGCCGATGTCATCAAGATCGAGACACCCGACGGCGACTATACACGCCAGGTGGGACCCTCACGCAACCCGAAGATGGGGGCGCTATTCCTCAACACCAACCGCAACAAGCGCTCGGTCGTGCTCGACCTGAAGAAACCCGACGCGCGGGCCGCGCTCCTCGATCTGGTGCGTTCGGCGGATGTGTTGGTGCATTCGATGCGCCCCGGTGCCGCCGAACGGCTTGGCGTCGATTACGAGGCGATCCGCGCGGTCAATCCCCGCATCATCCACGCCTCGGCTTCCGGCTTCCGGCTGGATAGCGAGCGCCGCGACTGGCCTGCTTTCGACGATGTGATCCAGGGTGCCAGCGGCGTAGCCGGGATGATGGCCCGGGCCACGGGCGAACCGCGCTATTACCCCATGGTAATCGCCGACAAACTATGCGGTTACATCCTCGCATCGGCCATCGCAATGGCCTTTGTCTGGCGCGAGCGCACCGGCCACGGGCAGCAGGTAAACGTGCCGATGATGGATGCGATGGTCAATTTCAACCTGATAGAGCATCTCTGGGGCGCAACGCTCGACCGGCCCGATCTGGGTGTGGGCTACAGCCGGGTATTCTCGCCCCATCGTCGGCCTTATCCAACGCAGGACGGGCACATCTGCGTGATGGCGGCGATGGACAACCAGTGGCTGCGTCTCTTCGACGCCATAGGCCGGCCCGAGCTGCGCGACGATCCACGATTTGCCACGGCCGAGTTGCGCACCGAACACATAGACGAGTTATATGGAGCCCTCGCCGAGGCAATCATCGGGAATACAACCGCCGAGTGGCGCCGCCGGTTCGACGCGGTCGACGTGCCGAATGGGCCGGTCAACAGCCTGGAGGATCTGCTGGTGGATCCCTACCTTGTTCAAACCGGGTATTTCGAGCATCACGAGCACCCGACAGAGGGTGCCCTCGTGACGCCCCGGATACCGGTCCAGTTCTCGGACAGCCCCGGTCGGGTGCGCCGTCTGCCACCGCGGCTGGGCGAGCACACGCAGGAGGTGCTGTCCGAAATACGCCTTCCGCGCGATGACGCCTGATGGAACCAGGCCAGCCAAGCAGCCGGTGCCATTTTGGCAAGGATCGGTTTGCGGCCAACCGGCCCCGCCGATTTTACTGCGCGGTATAGCCGCCATCGACGACCATTTCGGATCCGGTCATAAAGGACGCCTCGTCGGATGCCAGAAACAACACCGCCCGGGCCACCTCGTCCGGCAGCGTCATCGACATCGGCGACAATGACCTGTGCCCCTTCTTCGGCAAAGAGCCGCGCCTCGGCGGCACCCATGCCCTTGGCCGCGCCGCTGATCAGTGCGGTCTTGCCCTGAAGTCGCTTCATAACGCTCATCCTCCAATATTGCTCTCATACCAACGGCCCGGAAGATCGACCGCCACCCGCGCCTGTCCGCCGGTGCGAGCAGCTTTCAGGGGCCGTTGGTCTGCCATTGATCCTGAACGATCCGATAATTAGTAAGCATCCGCCGAAGCTTGCAGTTACCCACAAGTTTGGTGTGGCGAATTGATTCACCCACCAGAATTGGTCTTGCCGGATAGGAACCGACCATGATTCGTCATGTGGCACCGAATGATTGAGGTGCAGACATGGGACAGAGTTGGGTGGAAACGGAAACTGCCGGATGCGATCTGGGAGATGTGCGGCTGCACCGGCGGCTCGATGCAATGCTCGAGGCACTCGGGGAACGGCCGGGGAAATCGCTGCCGACAGCATTTCAGGACTGGTCGAACACCAAGGCCGCCTACCGCTTTTTTTCCAATGGGAATGTCAGCGAAGACAAGATCCTTGAGGGCCATTTCGCCGCCTCTGCCCTGCGCATCAAAGCAACCGATGGCCCCATTCTGATCCTGCAGGACACCACGGAATTCTCCTTCAAGCGGTCGGCTCCAGAGAAGGTGGGGTTCACGAAGATATCGACCGGACGCAAGCTGAAGGAAGGTCGGTTCCAAAAGCATGCGGTCTGCGGGCTCCTGATGCATGCCAGCATGGCCATCACGCCGGAGGGTTTGCCGCTCGGACTGACGGCGGCGAAATTCTGGTCGCGCAGCAAATTCAAGGGAACCGCCGCCCTCAAACGCAAGATCAATCCGACCCGGGTACCTATTGAACAGAAGGAAAGCATGCGCTGGCTCGACAATCTGCGCCTGTCCACCGAATTGACGGGGGCGCCAGAGCGTTGCGTGCATATCGGGGATCGGGAAAGCGACATTTACGAACTCTACTGCCTGTCCGAAGAGCTCGGGACGGGGTTCCTCGTGCGCAGCTGCGTCGATCGTCTGGCGGAGAATGGCGGCACGACCATTGCCAAGGTGATGGCAGAGGTGCAGGCTAGCGGCACCCACGAGGTCCGGTTCCGCGATGCGCAGGGCAAGGACCATTGCGCCGTGCTGTCGGTCCGACATGCCACGATGACGGTCCGCCCGCCGATCGGAAAGCAGAGGAAATACCGGCACCAGCACCTCCAGATCATCCATGCCGAGGAACTTGATCCGCCGGAAGGCCGGGCACCCATCTTCTGGAAGCTGATAACAAATCTGCCAGTGGCGACCCACGCGGACGCTGTCCACAAGCTCGAATGGTATGCGCTACGCTGGAAAATCGAGACATTCTTCCGGACCCTGAAGACCGGATGCCGGATCGAGGAGTTACGCTTGGCCACGGCGGATCGACTGGCAAACTGTATCGCGTTGTGCTGCGTTGTAGCTTGGCGCGTGTCGTGGCTGACGATGCTCAGCCGTGAGGCGCCGAAAGCGTCGCCTGCTGCCGTCTTTACTGACGCCGAGCGTCGCCTGCTCGAGCGCTCCACGCCCGAAAGAAAACAAGAGATTCCGCGCGACCTCGATTTCTATGTCAGGATCATCGCGCGGCTCGGCGGCTATCTCGATCGAACCTCCGATGCGCCACCAGGCACCACCGTTATATGGCGCGGCCTCTCCCGCCTCGCCGACCTTGTCGAAGGCGCGAGCATCGCAGAAACACCGTCAGCGGAGACATATGGGTAACTGCAAGCCTCGCCGGATGCTTACGATAATTACCGCATATGATGGAGATCAAATCCCGCTCGCAGGTATCTCAGAACGATCGCGGCATACCCAGAATGTGCTCGCCGACATAGGACAGGATCAGGTTGGTCGAGATCGGGGCCACTTGATACAATCGCGCCTCACGAAACTTGCGCTCGACATCGTATTCCCGCGCAAAACCAAATCCGCCATGTGTCTGGATGCAAGCGTTGGCCGCTTCCCAACTGGCCTCGGAGGCCAGCAGCTTGGCCATATTCGCCTGCGCGCCGCAATCCTGCCCGGCATCGAAGCGTCTGCACGCCTCGAAACGCATCAGGTTTGCCGCCTCGACATTCACGAAGGCCTTGGCGATAGGAAACTGCACGCCCTGGTTCTGCCCGATGGGGCGGTCGAAAACGATACGCTCGCCGGCATAGGCGCGGGCCTTGTCCACGAACCAGTAGCCGTCGCCGATACACTCCGCCGCGATCAGCGTCCGTTCGGCGTTCAGCCCGTCAAGGATATGGTAAAAGCCGTGCCCCTCGGTGCCGATCAGGTTCTCGGCGGGGATTTCGAGATTGTCGAAGAACACTTCGTTGGTCTCGTGGCCGGGCATATTGGCGATGGGCCTGACCTCCATGCCCTTGCCGATGGCCTCTTTCAGATCGACCATGAAGATCGACAGGCCCTGAGATTTCCTTTTGACTTCACTCAGGGGTGTGGTGCGGGCCAGCAGGATCATCAGGTCCGAATGCTGGATCCGGCTGATCCAGATCTTCTGACCGTTGATCTCGTAGCGATCGCCCTTTTTGACGGCCGTGGTCTTGAGCTTGGTGGTATCGGTGCCGGTGGTCGGTTCGGTCACAGCCATGGATTGCAGGCGCAACTCGCCGCTGGCGATGCCGGGCAGATATTTCTGCTTCTGCGCGTCCGAGCCGTGCCGCAAAAGCGTGCCCATGTTGTACATCTGTCCATGGAAGTGACCGGCATTGGCACCGCAGCGGTTTGCCTCTTCCATGATGATCGAGGCCTCGGTCAGGCCAAGGCCCGAGCCGCCGTATTCCTCGGGGATCATCGCGGCAAGCCAGCCCTCGCGGGTCAGCGCATCAACGAATTCTT
>Ga0209024_1001247_pt1 | contig 23914 bp, 23 predicted proteins | sample AutmiccommunBRH5_FD_187380 | JGI IMG/M metagenome (GOLD analysis project Ga0209024, IMG submission 187380) | Deep subsurface microbial communities from Mt. Terri, Switzerland - Autotrophic microbial communities BRH/5 (SPAdes) (version 2) | ecosystem: Environmental > Aquatic > Deep subsurface >...
GAATATCCATGTGTATCTTCCTTTAGCCCTTCATGGCCTGCGATAGGGTGTTCAAACGGGTTTTAATCGAGCTGTCGATCATCTGGCTGCCGATTTGCACGACCAGCCCGCCCAATATGGACGAATCGACGGCGGTGGAAACGCTGACATCGCTTCCCACGCGTTTCTTGAGCTGCGCCTTGAGCGCATCAATCTGCTTGTCATCCAGCGGATGCGCGGAGGTGACCTCGGCGGTGATTTCGCCGCGATGATCGGAGGCCAGGGTCGAGAAGGCCCGAATGACTGCCGGGATCTGGGCGAGTCGGCGGTTTGCCGCGAGGACACCGAGCATGTTGGTCGACAAGGGATCAAGACCCAGAGCCTTGGCGGTGGCTGCAATCGCCTTGCCGGCATCTTCGCGGGACAGAACGGGGCTGGTGGTCAGCGCCTGGAGATCGTCCGATTCGGCCATCGCGGCGTTCAGCTCGGCGAGACTGGTCTGGACCGCGTCAATACTGTTATTTTCTTTTGCAAGCGCGAATAAGGCGGTGGCGTAACGCCCCGCTAAACTCGCCCTGATGCCGCTGGAATGATCCACGCGTTTGCTACTCCCTGACCGTCAATTTGGTCTGAAAACCGTTCATGAAATGGTCCGCTTTATGGCCGGAAATCCTGCGATTCCGCCCACGGATGCGCGGCGTCTAGCAACCATTTTGCTGCGATGCAAGATGGGTTGGGGAATCATTTTCGAGAAAGCGCAGAACATTGGATTTCGGCGCTTTTCGAATATCTTCGGGGATAAATTGCTTTGACCGCAAGATACGGGAAGCAGGGCGCCGGTTTCTCCGGCTATCGGGTCATTTCAGTGGTTGGAGAAGAAGAATGACATATCAAATCAACGGGATCAGTTCCGAACAACTGGCAAATATCGCAAAGGCGCCCGGCACCGTCCGTGTGCGAGCCTCGGGCAAGCCCGGATTTCCCTGCCGCATCACCCTGGAAGATGCAGAACCGGGCGAAGAATTGCTATTGTTCCATCATGTTTCGCACGACGTGGATTCGCCTTACCGAAGCAGCTATGCGATATATGTGCGAACCGGTGCGAAGATTGCGGCACGATATACGGATGCAGTTCCACCGATATTTGCCGGCCGCCCGCTGGCCATGCGGGCATTTGGTACTGACGCGATGCTGAAAACGGCCGGCCTGTCCGCACCGGGCGAGGCGGACCAGAACATCCGGCAATTGTTTGAGCTGGAGGAAGTTGCCTATATAGATGTGCACAACGCAGCCCACGGATGTTTTGCCGCGCGGGTGGAAAGGTTTGAGTCATGAACCCGGATATGGTGGACAGCGAGCAGGCCTGGGCAGCGATGCGCTCGCGCGATCGGTCTTTTGACGGAAAATTTGTCACCGGTGTGCTCAGCACCGGTATCTATTGCCGCCCGTCCTGTGCTGCCCGTCATCCCAGACGCGAAAATGTCCGCTTCTTTGCCACCGCGGAACAGGCGGAAGCCGCCGGTCTGCGCGCCTGCCTGCGCTGTCGTCCCAAGGACGTCGCGCGCGACGAGGCGGCGGTCAAGATTGTGATCGACGCGATCCGCACAGCCGAAAGTGCTCCCCGGCTGGAGGAACTGGCGGAACTGACCAGCTATTCGCCCACGCATCTGCAACGCATGTTCAAGCGCGAGACCGGTTTGTCGCCAGCGGCCTATGCGCGAGCGCTCCGGTCCGAACGGGTCAAGGACGCGCTGGCCAGCGGAGCGTCCGTAACCGAAGCCATTTATGATGCAGGCTACGGATCGGCTTCGCGCTTTTACGAGGAACGGAGAATGGGCATGAAGCCAAGCGTGTGGAAAAATGGCGGGCTGGGGGCGACGGTATACTGGGCCCATGTCTACACTACACTCGGCCCGATGCTCGTTGCGGCGACGGACAAGGGCGTCTGCTGCCTGTCCTTTGGCGAGGGTGAGAATGAATTGCGTCAGCGTTTCCCCAAGTCGGAATTGCATCAGGGCGGAGACGGTTTCCGGAAGCTGGTGGATCAGGTTGTCGCGCAGGTCGAAATGCCGGGCCGCCCCCATAATATTCCGCTTGATGTTCAGGGTACCGCTTTTCAGGAAGCGGTCTGGCAGGAGTTGCGCAAGATTCCCGAAGGCGAAACCCGAAGCTATGCCGATATCGCCGCTGCTATCGGTAGGCCGCGGGCGGTGCGCGCGGTGGGCAGTGCCAATGGCGCCAACAATGTTGCCGTGCTCATCCCCTGCCACCGGGTCGTGCGCAGCGACGGCACCATGGGTGGCTATGCATACGGACTCGAGATCAAGCGCCGGTTGCTGGAAAAGGAAGGGAAATGAACGACAAGATAAAGACATTTGGTGATCTTCACATCCCGGGCGATCCGCTCGTGCTCGTCAATATATGGGATGCAGGCAGCGCAAGGGCGGTTGCGGCGGCTGGCGCAAAGGCCTTGGCAACGGGAAGTTACGGCGTTGCCGCTGCGCAGGGAATCGCGGATGGGGAGCAATTCTCGCTGGATAACGCCATTGCCAATCTCGAACATATCGGGGCGATAACCGACCTGCCGGTGAGTATCGATATGGAAGCCGGCTATGGCGACGAGCCAGCGGACGTTCGCCGATCAGTGCAGCGCGCGGCCGATGCGGGCGCCAGCGGCATCAACATCGAAGACCGCATGCCGGGAGATGACCATCTGCTGCCGCCGGGGATTTTCGCCGAACGCCTGGCCGCTTCCGCTTCGACCGGCTTGTGGGTCAATGCGCGCTGCGACATGTTTCGCGGCCAGTCGGCGGTGATCGATGGCGACGACTTGGTCGAGCAGGTTCTGGAGCGGGCGAAAATCTATGCGGATGCCGGGGCAGGGAGCCTGTTCATTCCCTTCCTCAGCGATGTCAGGTGCATTGGCGCGATTTGCGAGGCTTCCCCATTGCCGGTCAATATTCTGCGCTCCCCTGACGGGCCCGATCATGCGCAGCTTGCCAAACTCGGTGTCTCCAGAATCAGCCACGGACACCAGCCCTGGGCCGCCGCAATGGACTGGCTCAAAGAACAGGCCCAAACCATTTTTGGCGGCGGTGAACCAGATTATTGAGTCAGCTTCTTGCACTCATACACTAGGCTCTCGTTCGCCTGGGGCGGGAGTTCCGCTCTGATGGCCTTGACCATATCCTCGATATCGGTCAGCACCTGGACGTCGGTCGTGCAAGCCTTGTTGCCATATTGGCTGCGGATTGCGCGTGCTCTGGTCATCGCGTCCAGTCCCATCAGATAGCGCTCCTCCGTGAACTCGCCGCTATCCGGTCGGAAACTGCTGATCGTGACCGTTTGCTCCTGATTGGGGACAAATACCCGCGACCATTGCGCTCCGTCGCGGCCATATTGGGTGCGACCGTTGACGCAGCCGCCGTTGGCCCAGTCGAGCAGCAGTTCATCCTGCTGGGATACGGTGATCCGACTGCGGTCGGGATTTATCCTGCATTGATAGTTCCCCGACGTCGTCGCGCTTTTCTGAAGCGTAACGGCCTTGTCTGGCTTGCCATTCATAGCAGCCGCGACGCGGTCGTCGATTTCGGTGAAATCCGGTCGTGACAGGAACAGGATGACAGCGCCGAGCAGCAGTGCCGCCGCGCCGCTCGCTGCACCGATACCGGGGTTGCGCTTGCCCTGAAAGAATAAAGCCGTCGCGCCCCCGGCCACCAGTACCGACAGCGCCAGCAACAGCGCGGCCAGGGCTATCCGGTTTTCACGCTCGGCGATAATATCCTGTGATACTGTTGTCCGTAATTTGGTTTCGGCCCGTTCGCGTTTCTCCGCTTCAGCCGCTTTCGCCTCGGCCACTTGTGCACGCGCAGCAGCTTCGCGAAGTTGTTCCTGCTGGCTAATCTCGGCGACCGAGCGGCAAGGCGTCGCTGTCACGCCGACGGAAACGCCTGACTTGCGCAGGAAGCTCAATATTTCCTTGGCCGAGACAGCAAAGCCGAATTCTGCATCATTACCTTCGCTGATCGATCCAAAACTGTTCGCACCCAAAACCCGGCCACAATTGTCAATCAGCGGTCCACCGCTATTGCCGGTCGCAATCGGCGCGGTGTGGAGCAGCGTGTCAAACTGCTTGGTGGTCCGTCCACCGGAAATCGTGCCGGTGGTCTTGACTGGTGACATCGGGTTGATCAGGTCGTCCAGATCGAGTCCCTGCGCCCGGTCCACCGAGCCGGGATAGCCGATTGCCACCACATCGGCGCCATCGTCGACCGGTCCGCCAAAGATCGTCATGGGCGGCAACCGCCCGCCGTCCAGCACCTGGATGAGCGCAAGGTCGTTGCTGGGCGAATAAGCGATGATCCGCCCGCCATAGCTGGTCCCGCCCTGCGAGGGAATGATGCCGATGACGACCGACGATTCCTGTCGGGCGATCTCGATCACATGGGCGTTGGTCAGGATCTTGTCCGGTGCCACGACAAAGCCGCTGCCATGACCAACAAAGGCAACCTTGTTGCCATCCTTGGCGGCCAGCACCACCCGCACGACCGAACGGCTTGCCGCGCTGATATCGGCCGGATCGGCCTGGGCGGGTCCGGTGAGCAAGGCGGCTGTGACCAGAAGGAATATCGCTAGGATGCGGTTCATGGAGCGGCTTTCAATAATTGTGCTCCGCACTCGATGCGGAGCCCTGACAAGAAGGAGCGCTACTCAACCCCGGGCTCCGCATCAAGTGCGGAGCACATTTGGCTATACAAAACTGTAGGGATCGACATCCACCCCGACCCGCACCGCCCTTGGCCATTCCAGCTTTTCCAGCCAGTCGCGCATGATATTCTGCAGGTCGACGGACCGCAGGGCATGAACCAGCAGCCGGTGCCGGTGTCGTCCGCGCAGCATTGCCAGCGGTGCCGGGGCAGGGCCATAGACCGAAAATCCGTCGAGTCTGGGTGCCGTCTGGCCGATCAGTCGCGCTGTCTCCATCGCTTCGCTATTATCTTCGGATGATACGATGATCGCCGCCCAGCGCGCAAAGGGCGGGGCCATTGCCTGCCGCCGCGCCTCGATTTCGGCAGCGTAAAATCCTTCCCGGTCATTCTTGATCAGCGCCTGGATCACCGGCGCACTGGGCATCCGGGTCTGGACATAGACCCGGCCCGGTTTTTCTGCTCGCCCGGCGCGGCCCGCCACTTGGGCGATCTGCTGGAAACTGCGCTCGGCGGCACGCAGGTCACCGCCTTCCAGGCCGATATCGGCGTCCACCACGCCGACCAGGGTCAGGTTGGGGAAATGATAGCCCTTGGTCACCAGCTGGGTCCCGACGACGATATCGATCGCCCCGGCTTCCATCTGATGGACAAAATCGGCGGCCTTCTGTGGCGACCAGATCGTGTCCGAAGTGACAATCGCCGTCCGCGCCTGCGGAAACAGCATCCTGACCTCGTCGCAGATGCGCTCGACCCCGGGTCCGCAGGCCACCAGGCTGTCTTCGTCGCCGCATTCCGGGCATTTTTCCGGGATCGGCATGACATGGCCGCAATGGTGGCAGGCGAGACGGCGGGTCAGCCGATGCTCGACCATCCAGGCGGTGCAATTGGGGCAGTCGATCCGGTGGCCGCAGGTCCGACACAGGGTGAGCGGCGCAAAGCCGCGCCGGTTGAGGAACAGCAGCGATTGCTCGCCGCGCTCGAGATTCTCCTCCAGCGCCTGGACCAAAGTGGGTGCCAGCCAGTTGCCGCGCGGCGGCACGTCCTGCGTCAGATCCAGCGCCTCGATATCCGGCATCATCGCCCCGCCAAATCGCGCGGGCAGTTCGAGCAGTTCATAATTGCCCTGTTCGACCTGGTGCCGGCTCTCGATCGCCGGTGTCGCCGAGGCCAATATAACCGGGATCTGCTCGTACAGCCCCCGCATGACCGCGACATCGCGGGCATGATAGCGCACGCCATCTTCCTGTTTGAAGCTGGATTCATGCGCCTCGTCGACGATGATCAGGCCGAGATCGGCATAAGGCAGGAACAGGGCGGAGCGCGCCCCGACAATCACCTTGGCATTGCCGTCGGCCAGCGCACGCCAGTTGTTCTTGCGCTCGGACTGTTTCATGCCGCTGTGCCAGGCCAGTGGCTCGGCTCCAAAGCGGGCGTGAAAGCGATCGAGAAACGGCTCGGTCAGGGCGATTTCCGGCAGCAGCACCAGCACCTGCTTGTCCTGGCGCAAGGCTTCGGCAATCGCCTCGAAATAGACCTCGGTCTTGCCCGATCCGGTCACCCCGTCGAGCAGAAACGGTTTGAACCGCGACGCGCGCACCGCCTCGATCAGCACGTCGCTGACATGGTGCTGGTCCTCGCTCAGATCGACGGCACCAAAATCCGGCAACGGAACGGCGCTGGCCGCAACGGGCGAGACCTCTTGCCGATCAAATAGCCCCAGCTTTTCCAGCCCCCGGATGACGGCCACCGACACACCCGCCTTGAATGCCAGTTCGCTGATCGTGCCCTGGCTGTCGCCCAGCTTGTCGATTGCCTGCCTGCGTTGTGGGGTCATCCGCTCCGGAAGCACACCATTCCAGCGATATTCACTGACCGGCCGGTTGTCGGCAAAGGCGGCGCCGCTCGAAAGCACCATCCGCAGCACCGATGCCGGCGAGGCAAGATAATAGGCCGCCGTCCATTCTATCAGTCGGCGTAAAGGCGCGCGCAGCGGCGGCACATCCCGCAGTTCAAGTAGCGGGCGCAGTTTTTTTGGATCGATTTCCTCGACCGGAAAGCTTTCCGCTTCCCAGACAACGCCGGGCAGTTTTCGCGGTCCCAGCGGCGCCATCACGACCGAACCCGGCTCGACCCGCATGCCCTCGGGCACAAGGTAATCGAGCGGGCCCAGTGCGGCGTTAAGGAGGAGTACACGAACGCGATTCATATTCATGCTATAGGCAGCTTATCATCATTCGTCATTGCTGCTTTGGCGAAATCAGGAGAGGCGTTATGATCTATCATCGCAGAGCGGTTCTGGGGATCGGCGCGGCCGCCGGATTGCTGGCCTTGCCCGGCTGTTCCAGCCTGCCGGGCCTGAGCCTCACTGAAGCGGTCAAGCGGTTGCTGACCGTGTCGTCACAAAATGCATTTGCCCAATTGCTCCAGCCCAACGGTTTTCTTGACAGCCAGGTGGCTCGCATCGGGGTACCGGATTCGCTGGGTGGATCACGGACGACAGATATTGCAACAGCCGTGTTGCGTTCGAAACCGGTCCAGGCCCGTCTGCTGACCCAGGTCAACCGTGCGGCAGAAAAAGGAGCGGAGCTGGCGGCGCCGGTCGTGGCGGATACCATTCGCAGCATGAGCATCAGCGACGCGCTCGCCATCATCAATGGCGGTCCGCGCGCAGCCACCGCTCTGCTGCAGGGGCAGTTGGGCGATACACTGGTCGACCGGATGCTGCCCGGTATCGGCCAGGGCCTGCGTCTGTTCGACAACGAGATCATCAATCTCGTGCTGTCGCAAGCCACCAATGTCAATTTTGCCGGCATCAGCCGCGATGTGACATCCGAGGTCAATGATGCGATCTATCGTTCCATCGGCGCACAGGAAGAGGCCATTCGCGCAAACCCGCGCGCCACCAACGATCCCCTGCTGATCGCCGTGCTCGGTGCTCGAAAGGCCTATTGAAAAGTCGGTACGGAAGCGATTGCTGATCTCGTTTGGCGCTGTATCCAGCCCGTGAAACCGCCGATGCAGCAATAAGTTGACGAAGCGCTGGCCTTGCCGGCCCATATGGCGATAGAATGCAGCCACCTCATCAGAAAACTGGATTCGCACCTTATGAAATTCTTCGTTGATACTGCCGATACTTCAGAAATTGCCGACCTCGCTGCCACCGGCATGGTCGATGGTGTCACCACCAATCCGTCGCTGATCAAGAAATCGGGTCGCGATATCATGGAGGTGACGAAGGAAATCTGTGGCCTGACCGATGGTCCGGTCTCTGCCGAAGTCGTCGCGCTGGATCATGAAACGATGATGAAAGAGGCGGAGATACTGCGCAAGATAGCCGACAATATCGCGATCAAGGTCCCGCTCACCATTGACGGGCTGAAAACCTGCAAGGCGCTGACCGGCGAGGGCACGATGGTCAATGTGACCTTGTGCTTTTCGGCCAACCAGGCGCTGCTCGCGGCCAAGGCCGGTGCAACCTTCATTTCTCCCTTTGTCGGCCGCCATGACGACAATGGTCTCGACGGCATGACACTGATTGAAGATATCCGCTTGATCTACGACAATTACGCTTTCGAAACCGAAATACTCGTCGCCTCGATCCGCCATCCGATTCATGTGCTGGAATCAGCGCGGATCGGTGCCGATGTGGCGACCATGCCGCCCGGTGTCATTCGCAGCCTGTTCAAGCATGTCCTGACCGACAAGGGTATCGAGGGATTTCTGAAAGACTGGGCCGACACCGGCCAGAATATCGGCTAGTTTAGTGCTCCGCACTTGATGCGGAGCTCTGCAGGCAATTCGCTCGCATCAGGCTAGTGCTCCGCATCAAGTGCGGAGCACAGTGTGATCAAAATCCCTTCGGCGCAGGATCAATTGCCGCGAAGCTGCCGGCACGGATTTCCTGCACTTCGAGCGCGCGTTCGGAAACACCGTTGGCCTGAAAGCGGAAGACGCCGTCCAGCCCGATAAATCCGCCCTTGTCGGTCAACTGGTTGATCGGAAACGGTGATCCGACTTTCCAGTCGCGGGCAACCTTGACGGTCAGCAGAACCGAATCATAGCCGAGGCTCGACAGCCGGAACGGCGCCTTGCCGTAACGGGCGCGATACCGGTCGGCATATTGTCTGTACATGCTGTCGGAAACACTCGCGAACCAGGCGCCACGCATCGACGGAGCGCCAGCGAGATTGCTGCTCGTATTCCACAGGTCGGTACCCAGAATTTTCGCCGTGCCGCTGGCATTCTTGCGAATATAGGGTGCTGCCTTGATCGCCATGTCGCCATTGTCGGCCAGCAGCACCGCTTCGAAATCGCCGTTCTGGGCAAGTTTCTTGGTCGCTGCCTCGATGGACTGGGAATCGCGGTTGAACGTCTGGATCGATACGACCGTGCCGCCGACATCCTTGACCTTTCGCAGCAGGGCCGAGGACGCGCGCTGCCCGTAGACACCGTTGGGCACCAGACCGGCAAAGCGCGTCATGCCCTTCGACCGGGCATAGTCCACTACGCGTTCGATCGACTGCGAGGGGACATGACCCAATATGAAGACATTATTGCCGGCGACGCTGCTATCATTGGAAAAGCTGAGCATGGGGACGCCCGCTGGCCGGGCAATATTGGCGGTCGCCACGACATTGTCGCTGAGCAGGGGGCCGATGATCAGCTTGTTGCCATCGCGGATCGCGTTTTGCGCGGCAGCGGTTGCACCCTTTGCCGTGTCATAGCTGGTCATGCGGATATTGTCGGCCTTGGTGTCGAGCAGCGCCATGGTGGTAGCATTGGCCAGCGACTGGCCGATTCCGGCATTTGTCCCGGACAGCGGCACAAGCAACGCGATGCGATGATGTTTCTGATCGTCGGGCAGGCCCGAAGTCACCGGCGGCGGTGCGGGTGTCTCGGTCCGCGGCGGCTCAGCACCACGCGGAATCACGGTCGAGCAGCCGGCGAGGAAGACAATTGCGGATGCACCTGCCCATTTCAAAAGGCCACGCCGCCCGCTTTGATCTTGTCCTGGATGCGTCTTGTCTGCCATGACCGTCATATGTCCACTCCTGCCCAATCCGGTCTCTATATCGTTGCCACCCCGATCGGCAACCTTGGAGATTTGTCGCGCCGCGCCGAGGAAACCCTCGCGGCGGCCGATATCATCCTCGTGGAAGACACAAGAGTCACGGGCAAGCTACTGAATCACATCGGTAAAAAGTCAAAGATGATTGTCTACAACGATCATAAATCCGCTGCCGATCGCGCATTCATTTTGGATGCCGTTCGATGCAAAATTGTCGCACTGGTCAGTGATGCGGGGACACCGCTGATCTCCGACCCGGGCTACAAGCTGGTCCGCGATGCGCAGGCCGCCGGCCTCCATGTAACAACGATTCCCGGTCCCAGCGCCGCGATCGCCGCATTGACCCTCTCCGGTCTGCCCAGTGACCGTTTTTTGTTCGAGGGCTTCCTGCCGAGCAAGACCAAGGCGCGGAAAGATTCGCTCGGCGCATTGCTATCGCTCAACGCCAGCCTGATCTTTTACGAAAACGGTTCCCGGCTGGGCGCGATGCTCGGGGATGCTCTGGCGGTGCTTGGCGATCGCAAGGCTGCCGTGGTGCGCGAAATCACCAAGCGATTCGAGGAAAGCGTGGCCGGGTCCCTTGGCGAACTGGCCGATCGCTATGCTGGGGAAAAACCGAAAGGCGAGATTGTCGTGATCATCGGCCCGCCGGCTGCACCGGAAGCGGCCAGCAAGCAAGAGGTGGAATCGGCGCTGCGCGAAGCCTTGGTCCGGCTGCCGGCATCGAAGGCAGCGGGCGAGGTAGCGCGCAGATTCAACACTGACCGCAAGGCGCTGTATGAACTGGCCAATCGCTGGAAGTCGGAAAAATGAACGCACCGGAGCCCCGTCCCGCTGGTCCTGTGCCTGGCGAACGCCACGGTCCTGTCCGGCTTTGTATTTCGCTAAACCTTGTACGAACGGTCTCCGTCAAATGAAACGGGAGGCGGCCGAAGCGCGAGGCCGTCAGGCCGAGAAGACCGCCGCCCGATTTCTGCGCCTGAAAGGCTGGCGAATCTTGGCCGAACGGGTACGAACCCCGCGCGGCGAGGTCGATCTGGTTGCGAAACGCGGCACGCTCGTCGCCTTTGTCGAAGTGAAGGCGAGGACAAAGCTCGAAGACCTGGAGCAGGCGATCGATCTCAGACGGCTCCGGCGAGTGGCCGATGCCGCGGAGATCCTCTATCCCCAATTTTGCCCGAATGGCGAGGATATGCAGATCGACGTGATCCTGGTTGCGCCCCGGCGTCTGCCCGTCCATCTTCCGAATGTATGGCACGGGTTTTGAATCGGATTGGCCTTTTGCCATTGGTCCTGAGCCTGTCGAACCCCCGCCTTTCGACGACAAGCGTCTTTCGACAGGCTCAGGACCAATGGCAAGAAAACCATCTCCGTTCGTCTCGAGCGAGGTCGAAAGCCAGCTTTCCACCATCAATGTGTCTCGACTAGGCTCGACACGAACGGTAAGTGGGATCGCAAATATCCAAGGAATGACAATGACCCTGAAAATCGCCGTACAAATGGACCCGATGGAAAGCGTGAACATCGCCGGCGACAGCAGCTTTGCGCTGATGCTCTCTGCGCAGAAACGCGGCCACGAGATATTCCACTATGATGTGAAGGGCCTGACCCTGCACGCCAATGGCCGGCTGACCACGCCGGCGCATCCGGTAACGGTGCAGCCGGTCAAGGGTGATCATTTCCGCTTTGGTGACCCGGTCAGGCTCGATCTCGGCAGCGATGTCGACGTCGTGCTGATGCGCCAGGACCCGCCGTTTCACGTGGGTTATATCACCGCGACCCATTTGCTCGAGCGGATTGAGGGGGAGACGCTGGTGGTGAACAACCCGGTCTCCGTCCGCAACGCGCCGGAAAAAGTCTATGTGCTCGATTACGCCCAATATATGCCGCCGACGCTGATAACCCGTGACCTCGACGAGGTCCGCGCCTTTCAGCAGCAACATGGCGGCGTCGTGGTCAAGCCGCTGCACGGCAATGGCGGCAAGGCGATCTTCCTGGTGCCGGAAGATGGCAGCAATCTGGGCGCCCTGTTCGAAGTCTTCAACCAGACATGGCCGGAACCGCATATGGTTCAGCCTTTTCTCCCCGAAGTGCACGAGGGTGACAAGCGCATCGTGCTGATCGACGGCGAAGTCGCAGGCGCGATCAACCGCAAGCCGGGCAAGGGCGAATTTCGCTCCAACTTGGCACAGGGTGGCTATGCCGAGGCGGCGCAGTTGACCGAGCGCGAAAAGGAAATCTGCGCGGCGATGGGCCCGGACCTGAAACGGCTCGGCCTGATCTTTGTCGGCATCGACGTGATCGGCGGCAAATGGCTGACCGAGATCAACGTGACTTCGCCAACCGGGATCGTCGCGATAGACAAGTTCAACGGCACCGATACGCCGGGCATGATCTGGGATGCGATTGAGGGGCGCCTTGGCAGCAAATAGTCCTGCACCGGAGTTTGCGCATTGAACAGTTGGATCACCGACCTCGTCGACCAAGGCGGCTATTGGGCGATAGCTTTTCTGATGGCGCTGGAGAACGTCTTCCCGCCAGTCCCGTCCGAACTGATCATGGGCCTGGGCGGCGTCGGCGTAGGAGAAGGAAGCTTCCATCCGGTGGGCCTGGTGCTGGTTGGCACGATCGGCTCGCTGATCGGCAATTATTTCTGGTTCATGGTCGGTCGCCACTGGGACGAGGATGATCTGCGCGCCTTCGTCCGCCGCCATGGCCGCTGGTTGACGCTCGATGTCGCCACGGTCAACCGGATCGACCGGATCTTTGACGAGCATGGTGAATGGGTGGTCTTCGTCGCTCGCTTCATCCCCAATATCCGGACGCTGATCTCGGTGCCCGCCGGCCTGTTCGGCATGTCGCACAAGCGATTCATCCTTGCCACCAGCGCCGGCGCCACCGTCTGGAACAGCGCTCTGGTCTATGCCGGCTACCAGCTTCAGCAGAATATCGACGATATCGGAAAATATCTCGGTCCGGTGTCGCTCGGCGTGATAGGATTGATTGTCGTGGTCTATATCTGGCGGATTATTTTCTGGCGACCGCGGGAGAATTGAAGGATTCCCTCAATTCCGGAGCGGCCGGCCGGTACAGATAGCAGACCCTATGCGGGCTTTCTGACCATTAACACATCAACCGGCGACCAGCCCATCATCTCACTGGCACGACTACCGATCGTGGCCATGACAAAACCGCTCCGTCCGTGCGTTCCGAGAACCAGCAGATCAAAATCGTCATTATCGAGCATGTTGAATATCGACTGGTGAAGATTGCCTTCGACCAGTCGGGGGTTCACGCGCGCTGCGTCTTTTTCCGACAGGTTCAGCCGGGTCATGAATTCATCCAGTTCCTTCTCCGCACCGGTGCGCATTTCCTTCGCTACCCCGTCGGATTTCAACCAGGCTTCATAAGCCACATGATAGTTGTGGACGAGTTCAATTTTTGCGTCGGGGAAAAATTCCAGGGCCTTACCAAGGGCATGAGCCGAAAATTCCGAAAAGTCGGTGGCTGCCAATATCCGTTCATATTGGGCCCGTGGTCGTTCCTTGACAATGAGGACGGGGGCTGCGGCATGATGGACAAGATGGTCGACCGCAGTGCCCAGGAAAAAATCGGAAATATTGTTATGTCGGGCAGCACCCACGATGATCAGGTCGCTGTCCAGCTGTGCTGCGGTATCGGCAATGACTTGCGGCGGCTTCCCGTAATTAATGGCCAGATTGCAGCCTTCGGCATCTGCTCCGTAATTGCGTCTCAGAGTGGCCTCGACTTTCTCGATGTCCACTTCCTTTTTCGGGCTGCTGACAAACAATATGGTGCGATCCGCAGCCCAGAGATCGGCGAGCAATTTGGCGCGGGCGAACGGTCGGTCTGCTCGGGCTGTTAAATCGGTGGCAACTAATATCTGCATCGACACGGGAACTATATCTCCTTTGCATTCATATGTTTGGCCGCAACCTGCTGAAAAATTCTGGAGGCGTCCGTAAAATAGCTTCTGACCCGCGGATTGAAATCAGGGGCAGTACGTATATGGTTGTTTCGGTGACGGACGCTAACGGCAGAGCGGAAAAAATACCAGATAAACCCGTCCGGCATCATGCTGAACTGATGATCATGGTCTGTTTCCCAATCGGTGTCTGAGACGGTTCGCCCTTCAACCGGCTCTCGGATGCGCATTCCGATACACATCGAGCAAATGCGCCGCGTCGACCGCCGTATAGACTTGGGTCGAACTCAGGCTCGCGTGGCCCAGCAATTCCTGCAAGCTCCGCAAGTCTGCTCCTCCCGCCAGCAGATGCGTGGCAAAGCTGTGGCGCAGCGCATGGGGCGTAGTCGTGTCGGAAATGCCGAGCTTGGTCCGCGCCTGCTGCACCACCCGCCGGATCATGTTCGGCGACAGCGGCCCGCCGCGCTTGCCGCGGAACAGCGGAGAACCGCTGATATCATCGTGCTGGCAGCGGGGAAAATCATTGGCGATCGGATAGGGGCACAGGTCGATATAATGTTCGATTGCCGCGCGCACCCCGGGAAGTAATGGCACGATCCTTGTCTTGTTGCGCTTGCCTGTCACCCGCAGCGTATCGGACAGCGGCAGGACCTCGCCGGTCAGGTCGAGCGCCTCGCGGATGCGCAGGCCCGAGCCATAGAGCAGTAGCAGCACCGCCCAGTCGCGCGCGCCGATCCAGTCTTCCGAGGCATTGTCCTGCGCATCCCCCGCAATCGCCAGGATATCGTCGGGCGAGGCTGGCCGAGGCACGCCGCGCCGGACCTTCGGGCCCTTGATCTTGGGGATCTGCGCCTCGTCGCCGCCGACAAATTTCAGAAACGCCCGCAAGGCCGACAATTCCCGCGCCGCGCTGTTGTTGGTCAGGCCGTCTCCGCGCCGGAACGCCAGATAGGAGCGGACATCCGCCTGCTTGAGCGCCGCAATCTCCGCTGCGCCTACGCCGCCGCCGATATGGTTCGCCAGAAAGGCGCAGAACCGCTCCGCCGTCGTGACATAGGCCCGCACCGTATGCACCGACCGCCGCCGGTCATCGCGCAGCTGGGCGGAGAAGGCGTTGATGATAGTTTGAGCGGCATCCATGAAGCGAATCTAGCAGACCGGCTATTAAAGTCCAAGCATAGCGCTCCGCACTTGATGCGGAGCCCCCGGAAGCCAAACACCATATTGCCGAAAGCACCGCATCAAGCACATCGCACCGTCTCTACAACCGATATTCCCCCGCAAGGATCTTCCCGTGTTCCGCGGCGGTCAGGGGCACATAGCCCTCCGCCCCCGGCACCCCGAACCAGAGCGGATCACCGATGCGCCGGATATCGAAGCCTTCCTCGACCAGTTCGACCTTGCGATATTTGAAGGTTCCCGTTGTCTGGGCTTCCGGCTCGAGCCGGATGAACAGCGGCACCGCATAAGGCGGCAGTTCTTGGACCAGAAAAGCGCGCAAACCCTGGATATCGAAATCCCCGGCAACCGTGAGCGACGCCATGCCGGCCCGGCCATCGGTACCGGGTACCGAAACGCCATAGACATTGGCCGTTCTCACCCCTGGATATTGTGACAGCGTCTCGGCGACCTCGTTGGTTGCGACATTCTCGCCCTTCCAGCGGAAAGTGTCGCCGATCCGGTCCTTGAAATAGATGTAGCCGGCGCGGTCGCGGCTCATCAGGTCGCCGGAGCGAAACCAGGCGTCGCCTGGCTCGAACACATTGCGCAATATCTTCTTCTCGGTCGCTTCCTTGTCCTGATAGCCGGAAAAATCCGAAGGACCGCCAGCGTCTATCCGTCCGATTAGCTCGCCCGCTTCATCCCAGTCGGCCAATATGCAAAAACCGTCCTCACCGCGGACTGGTTGTTCCTCCGCGACATCGAACTTGACGATCCGCACGTCGCCGAACTGCTTTTCGAGATATTTCGGAATCCGGCCGACGGCACCGATTTTTCCGTCAAAGTTCATCAGGAAGATACTGCCCTCGGTCGAACCGTAAATTTCCAGCAGCCTGGGCACTTCAAAGCGATCGACAAACTGCTGCCAGATATCCGAGCGCAGACCGTTGCCGATACCCACCCGCAGCTTGTGCGCCCGTTCCCTGGCATGTTCCGGCTGGTTGAGCAGATAGCGGCACAGCTCGCCGATATAGACAATCACGGTTGCGCCATGGTCCGCTACATCGTCCCAATATTGCGAAGCCGAGAATTTGCGGCGCAGGATCACCGAAGCCCCGCTCAGCAAGGCCCCCCCGAGGCCGAGAAAGCCGCCGGTCACATGATAGAGGGGGAGGGTGATATAGACGCGGTCATCCGGCGTGATCGGACAGCTGGGGATCGCGATCCGGAAGCTGCGCCGGGCGCGGGCATGGGAGATGCGCGCGGCCTTGGGCAGGCCGGTGGTGCCGGAGGTATAGACATAGAGAAACAGATCCTGGCCGGTCAGATGGGCGCGGTGGCTTCGGTCCGGCTGCTCCGCGGGAAGTTCGGCCAGCGCGCTGTTCAGGTCGTTACCCGCTGCGCCATCCCAGTCCCAGAGCGCCGGCGCCCCTTCCAGCTGACCGGCGATTTTCTTCACCTTCGGTGCCAGTTCGGACGAACTGATCACCGCTTTGGTCGCCACGATATTGAGGCAATGGGCAAGACCCGCCCCGTCCAGATTGCAGTTGATCATCGCGGTCACCACACCGACCTTCGACAAACCGAACCAGACGGCGACAAAATCGGGCGCATTTTCCATGAACAGCGCGACCGTATCCCCCGCCTCATAGCCTTCGGACAGTGCCCAGTGCGCGATCCGGTTGGCGCGGGCCTCGAACTCGGCATAGGTGAAGGTCTCGCCTTCGAAATAGAAGACAATATTGTCAGGATGGGCGGCAATCGTGGCTTCGATATCATCGGTGATCAGCGCATGGGCGGCCGGGTCAATGTCCTGGACCTGCTTCATCAGGCCCTTGAGCGACCGGGTGAACGCGACTTCCCGCTTGATGACGCTGAACAGGCCCATGCAGTCTCTCCCCTTATTGAAGAAGGTTGTGACAGCTATGCCGATAATATTCAACGCTGTTGAGCGATGGACAACAGCCTGCCTTTTTCAGGTGTCCGCGATGATTTTCGGCAGGATCGCATCGAGCAGCGGCATGCCATCCGGCAGGACGATCAACCGCTCGCCCCGCTGCGCAACAAAGCCAAGTGTGACCAGCTTGGCGATTTCCATCTGGTCCACCATCTGCTGCCGCGCCAGACCGGTCTTTGCTTCCAGTTCTTCCAGATCCAGGCCCTCCGCCAGCCGCAGCCCCATCATCAGCGCTTCCGTCGCCCGCATCACCGGCGACAGCACCTGTTCGACCTTCAGGCCATTGCCGTTGCGCGCGACCGCAGACAGAAAATTCTCCGGCTTCTTGTGCCGCTCGGTCGCGCTCTCCAGCCGCCGCCCGTGCGCGCCGGGGCCAATGCCGATATAATCCTCGTACCGCCAGTAGGTCAGATTGTGACGGCTTTCCTGGCCTGGCCTCGCATGGTTGCTGATCTCGTAGGCGGGCAGCCCGGCTGCCGTCATGACGCCGCGGGTCAGCTCGAACAGGTCGGCACAATGGTCATCATCGGCCGGCACCAGCGCCCCGGTCCGCACCAGCGTCTCGAACCGCGTCCCCGGCTCGATCGTCAGTTGATAGAGCGACAGATGCCCTGTGCCAAAGCCCAGCGCCCAGTCCAGTTCCGCCCGCCAGTCCGCCAGCGACTGACCCGGCCGCGCATAGATCAGGTCAAAACTGACCCGCCCGAACGCCGCCTGCGCGGTCTCCAGCGCGGCCAGACCCTCGGCCACATCATGAGCCCGCCCGAGAAAGCCGAGCGTCTCGTCATCCAGCGCTTGCAGGCCCAGCGACACCCGGTTCACCCCGGCCTCGGCGAGATCATGAAAATTGGCTGCCTCGACCGAGGACGGATTGGCCTCCAGCGTGATCTCGATATCATCCGCAAAGCCCCAGTGCTGCTGCGCCTCTGCGACCAGTTTTTCCACCAGCGCCGGCGGCATCAGCGAGGGCGTGCCGCCGCCGAAAAAGATGCTCGACAGCTGCCGTCCAGGCGTCAGGGCCGCCTCGTGCGCCATGTCGGCGAGCAAGGCAGCTTGCCACGCCGCAACATCCACTTGCGGGCGGACATGGCTGTTGAAATCGCAATAGGGGCATTTGGAAACGCAGAACGGCCAGTGGATATAGAGGGCCAGTGGCCCCATATCGTATCCGTTCATCTTATCCGTGATAGAGGCCAGTTCATGCATATTATCCGCGCCCTTAGCGCCATCCTTTTGATCACGCCAGCCATTGCGGCCTGTTCCCCGGCACCATCGCAAAGCCCGTCGCCGACAACGGTCGTCGAACCGCGCACCAGCATGGAACCGAAATCGCGTGGGGAAAGCCGTTTGCAAAACACGATGATGCGGACCCATAATGAAACGCGGGCCAAAGTTGGCGCACAAAAGCTGGTCTGGAACGCAGAACTGGCCAAGGACGCCGCCGTCTATGCCGCGACCCTCGCCCGAACCGGAAAATTCGCTCATGACCCCCAGACGGGACGCAATCCCCGCCAGGGCGAGAATCTCTGGATGGGCACCCGCGACGCCTATGGCTATGGCGAAATGGTCGGTGCCTGGGCCGACGAGGACCGCTATTTCAAGCGCGGGCTGTTCCCAGACAACAGCACCACCGGCACGTGGGGCGATGTCGCCCATTATACCCAGATGATCTGGCCGACCAGCCAGCGAATCGGCTGCGCCCTGGCCAGCAGCGACCGCACCGACTATCTGGTCTGCCGCTACAGCCCGGCGGGCAATATCGTCGGACGGGATCCGTTGAAGGGCTAGGCTTTGTGCTCCGCACTTGATGCGGAGCTGTGGAGGCCAAGCAATGACCGCAGAACCGTTCGTCCTGAGCCTGTCGAAGGACACCTCACGCCGATAGGCGCACTTCGACAAGCTCAGTGCGAACGGTAATCCTTAAAGACACGCCCCAACCAATTTCCGGAACGCATCCGCCCGGTGGCTCATCGCCTGTTTCTGCTTGGGATCAAGCTCGGCAAAGGTCTGCTCCATGTCGACCGGCTGAAACACCGGATCATAGCCAAAGCCCAAAGTTCCGCGCGGCGGCCAGACCAGATTGCCGTGGACCCGTCCCTCGAATATTTCCGAATGCCCGTCCGGCCAGGCCAAAGCCAGCGTCGCGACAAAATGGGCGTTGCGGTCGACATCCGGCCCTTGTTCGGCCAGCAGCCCCTCGACCTTGCCCATCGCCATATACCAGTCGCGGCCCGGCTCACCCTCGAACCATTGGCGCTCGGCCCAGTCGGCGGTGTAGACCCCCGGCTTGCCGCCTAGCGCCGCCACGCATAGCCCGCTATCGTCGGCCAGCGCCACGCAGTCCGCGCCCTCCGCACTGGCCCGCGCCTTGAGCAGTGCGTTTTCCGCGAATGTGGTTCCATTCTCTTCCGGTTCCGGCAGTCCCAGATCGCCGGCCGATACCGGCTCGATCCCGTGTAGCTCGAGCAACGCGCGGATTTCCCGCACCTTGCCCTGATTATGGCTGGCGATGACGAGGCGTCCGGGGGCGAGTTTGCGGTGGGTGGTCATTCTATTCCCTCATTCGTCACCCCAGCGAAGGCTGGGGCCCAAACCAATGATTGTGAGTCTCGCACTACTGGCTTGGGTGCCAGCCTTCGCTGGCATGACGCTGTTCTTCTTTTCGCTTAAATCCTAACCAACCGCCCGATCCTGGGCCTCGAAAATCTGGCCGCAGCCGATCTTCGCCAGTCGCATCAGCCGCATCAACTGTTCCTCGTCAAATGTCTGGCCCTCGGCGGTCGCCTGCGCCTCGGCGATATTGCTGTCACCGGTCAGCACGAAATTGGCGTCGGCCCCGGCATTGCTGTCCTCATCATAGTCGAGGTCGAGCACCGGCGTGCCTTCAAAGATGCCGCAGCTGATCGCCGCAATCTTCTGCTGGATCGGGTCTTCCTTGAGTACCTTCTGGTCGAGCAAGCCGTTGACCGCCAGCCGCAGCGCCACCCAGGCCCCGCTGATCGACGCGGTTCGCGTCCCGCCATCGGCCTGGATCACGTCGCAATCGAGCGTGATCTGCCGCTCGCCGAGCTTCTTCAGATCGACGACCGAGCGCAAGGAGCGTCCGATCAGCCGCTGGATCTCCTGCGTCCGCCCAGACTGCTTGCCGCGCGCCGCTTCCCGGCTGCCACGGGTATGGGTGGCACGGGGCAGCATCGAATATTCGCCGGTGACCCAGCCCGTACCCTTGCCGCGCATCCATGGTGGCAGGCTGGTCTCGATGCTGGCGGTGCACAAGACCCGGGTATCGCCAAAGCTGATCAGGCACGACCCTTCGGCATGTTTGGTAAATCCGGTTTCGATGGAAATGGCGCGCATTTCGTCCGGCGCACGGCCCGATGGTCGCATGTATGATTCTCCTGTGGCTTTAAAGGCGCTGTTTAGAAGAGTAGCGCATTGATGCAAGCCTCCTGTCAGGCCGGACATTCCACCGTCATTGCGAGAAGCGAAGCGACGAAGCAATCCAGAGCGTCTGCGCGGGGCCCTGGATTGCTTCGCTCCGCTCGCAATGACGCTCTTGCTTGTCTCTCCCTGTGGAAGTGGTTGAGCATCATCGCCGCTCGTTCCAGAGTAGTAACGGTCAGGGCGGCAGCTGTGCTCCGCTCCAATTGTCTGCTGGAAACCTTTTGAAATTCATCCTATCTATCAGCCATGACCAACACCCCGATCACCGAAATGACCACCCGCGCGCGGGACATCTTCCGGGTGGTCGTCGAATCCTATCTCGAGACCGGCGCCCCGGTCGGCTCTCGGACCATTTCCAAGGCCCCTGGCCTTGAACTCTCCCCCGCCTCGATTCGCAATGTCATGCAGGATCTGGAAGAGCTCGGCCTGCTCGCCGCCCCCCATACCAGCGCCGGCCGGATGCCGACCGAACTCGGCCTCAGGCTGTTTGTCGACGGCATGATGCAGGCGGCGGAGCCGTCGCAGCAGGAACGCGAGGCGATCGAGAGCCAGATATCCGAACAGGGCCCGGTCGAGGACGCCCTGCGTGCCACCACCTCGATCCTGTCCGGCCTGTCGTCCTGCGCCGGCCTGGTGCTGGTGCCGAAGCGCGAGCCGCTGCTGAAACAGTTCAATTTCGTCAAGCTGTCCGAAGTCCAGGCGCTGGCGATCCTCGTCGGCCAGGACGGCGGCGTCGAGAACCGGGTGCTCGACCTGCCGCCCGGCGTATCGGAATCGGCGCTCGTCGAGGCCGGCAATTTTCTCACCGCCCGCTACGGCGGCAAGACCCTGTCGCAGGCGCTGGCGCAGCTCGACCGGGAGATCAGCGCCGGCGAACTGGCGATCGACAAGGCGTCGGAAGAGCTAGTCAAGGCCGGCATGGTCACCTGGAGCCGCGACCCCTCGGACCGACCGGTGCTGATCGTCCGCGGCCAGGCCAATCTGTTGCAGGACAACAGCGCGCTCGCCGACCTCGACCGCGTCCGCCGGCTGCTCGACGAGCTCGAAGGCAAGCAGGAAATCGCCCGTCTGCTCGACAATGCCCGCGATGCCGAGGCAGCCAAAATATTTATCGGCGCGGAGAATAAATTATTCTCGCTTTCCGGCTCATCTGTGATAGCGGCGCCCTACAAGGACGGCGACGGACAGGTGGTCGGCGTGGTCGGCGTAATCGGACCGACGAGGTTGAATTATGCCCGCGTGGTACCCATGGTAGACTTTACCGCGCAAACCCTGTCGCGATTGTTGACCAAATGACAGAAACCAGAGTGATTTAGAACATGAGTGATCAGAAGCAGAATCCCCAGGACAAGAATGGCGATGCCGCAGCAGCGGCCGAACTGGAAGGCGTGCCGGAATCGATGAAAGACGGCGCCCGCGACGAAAATGGCAGCGAAGCGCCCCAGCCGGAAAATTCCGAGAACCGTATCGAGGCTCTGGAAGATGCGCTCTCCGAAGCGCAGCAGGCAGTGCTCTATGCGCAGGCCGAAACCCAGAATGTCCGCCGCCGCCTCGAAAAGGACGCGCAGGACGCCCGCGCCTATGCCGCCACCGGCTTTGCCCGCGACATGCTGTCGGTAATGGACAATATGCAGCGGGCCCTCGAAGCAATACCCGCCGAGGTCAAGGATGAGGAAAAGTGGAAGGGCCTGATCAACGGCATCGAGGCCACCGGCCGCGAGCTGCAGTCGGTGTTCGAGAAAAACGGCATCAAGCGCGTCGCCTCGGTCGGCCTGCCGCTCGACCCCAACCAGCACCAGGCCATGGTCGAAATCCCAACCGACGAGCATGAACCCGGCACCATCGTCCAGGAAATGCAGGCCGGCTATGTGATCAAGGACCGGCTGCTGCGGCCGGCCTTTGTCGGGGTTGCGAAGAAGGTGGAGTAGTTTCTGGGGTTGAATAGACTAACTCCGCACCGCGTTTCACTGGCTGGCTAGCCATTCCTTCCTCTACCGGAGGGAGAGGGCAACGAGACTTAACGCCGTAGTGTCAGCGGAGGCGTTTAGTCGCAGTGGGTGAGGGGTTAGTGCTCCCGGTACTGCCCTGACATGACAGCGCGGGCTGCCAACCATTCCAATGTTGCAATTTGGGGCGCACCTCGATCTAGCTTGCGACCGCCGTCCGGGGGACGGTGGTCGAGACCTTACTGTTAGAAGCTGGGGAAGAGGCCTGCGCGGGTTTCAATGTAATCAGCAAATTGGCCGCTTTGCTCATGTCCTGCCAAATCCCGTCAAATTCTTCTGCTGATATCAGAATCTTTTTCCGAAGCATCTTTGCAGCGGTCTGGCCAGCATTCTCGAATGTGATTGTTATTGTTCCATCTAAAATCGACAAGATCATTTCCGAGTGCGCGATTTCAGATCGGAAATCGGCAAACGACTGAAATGCCGCCAGCCGATCTTTCAGTAATTGGGGACGCTTGAAGGTAATCTTGCCCTGATCTGAGAGCTTTTTCAGTTGCTCCATCTTCTGGGAAAGCATCATTTCAGGTCTTTCGACGGTCGAAATTTGCACGCTCATCCAGCGTTCGACAGAAGCACATTTTCCGATGATCTTGCTGCGCAGAATATGGGCGTGGTCGATGCCAAATGGTATCGCAGCAGCGGTCAGTTGCTGCGCGGCTACCGGAGGAGTGGACATATCGTTCATTGCAAACGTCTAGCGTAAATCGCTGAATATATTCTAAACGGTGGCAGATCCGCGACAGGGTCCGGCCATGGGGCAGAGAGGGCGAACGCACCGCAGCGCCGTCATGCCAGCGCAGGCTGGTATCCAACCCGCCTATGTGAGTCTCAACGCCCTTGGCTTTGACCCCAGCCTTCGCTGGGGCGACGCCGGTTGTCGGTCGCATTCAGCCTCAAAAAATAGAATTCCCCATCCCGCCATCGACCACCAGGCTCTGCCCGGTCGCATAGCCGGCCATTTCGCTGCAGAACATCGCGACGAACATGCCCATGTCCTCGGCATCGCCAAAGCGGCCGACCGGGATCCGCACCTGCTTGACGAACTTCGCGACTTCCTCGTCATAGCTGGTGCCATTGGCCTCCGCCTGGCTGTCGAACATGTCGCGAATGCCCGGGGTATGGTGCATGCCGGGCAGGATATTGTTGATCGTCACGCCGTGCCGGGCGACCTGCTTGGCCACCGCCACGGTATAATTGACCAGCGCCGCGCGCGGCGGGCCCGACAGCACCCGCATCGCCGCCGGATATTTCGCGGCTCCGGTCGCGATATTGACGATCCGGCCCCATTTGCGCTCGACCATGCCGTCGATCACCGCCTTGATGAATTCCACCGGGCTGAGCAGGGTCAGCGACAGTGCCTGTTCCCAGTCGGCCCGGTCGACGGTGCGGAAATCGCCGGAAAAGGGGGGAGGGGAGCAGGTCGCGACCAAAATGTCCGGGTCGGGGCAGATGGAGAGGATTTTCTCGCGGCCTTCATCGCTGCTGTGATCGGCGACAATCGGCGTGATATTGGCGCAGGTTTCCCGGACCAGCTCTTCGCACACGGTCATCAGCCGTTCCTCGCCGCGGGCGGTGATGAACAATTCCGTCTTCTCCCGGGCCAGCGCCAGTGCCGCCCCGCGTCCCAGTCCCGCGCTGCCGCCG
>Ga0209024_1001248_pt1 | contig 23861 bp, 21 predicted proteins | sample AutmiccommunBRH5_FD_187380 | JGI IMG/M metagenome (GOLD analysis project Ga0209024, IMG submission 187380) | Deep subsurface microbial communities from Mt. Terri, Switzerland - Autotrophic microbial communities BRH/5 (SPAdes) (version 2) | ecosystem: Environmental > Aquatic > Deep subsurface >...
CCACGTCTTCCGGCACATGCGCCTCGGCACGGCGGTCGGGGTCATGTGCCCAGGACTTGGGAAGATAAAGCCGCCGATCGATCAGCGTATGACCCCAGCGGCTGGTATAGCTCACGAAGACGCCAATCTGGCAATTCTCGATCCGTCCAGCGGTACCGGAATACTGCCGAGCGACGCCGACAGAATGTGTACCCTTTTTCAGAAACCCGGTCTCATCCACGACCAGCACGCCGTCTGGGTCGCCAAGCGCCTCAATCGTATAGCTCCGAACCCGCTCGCAGAGCGTATCTGCCGACCAGGATGACCTGCCCAGCAAAGACTGGATCCGATAGGGTCGCGCCAACCCAGCCTCTTCCGCAAGCATCCAGCCCGTCTTGCGCTCCGCACCGGACAAAAGGCCGTCAATGAACACCCCAGCGGAGCCAATTTGCTCGGAACGTTTGAACACAGGGGCGATGAATTCCTTCAAGCCAGCAAGCGCATGCGACCAATCCGAAACGCAGCCTGCCCAATCCGAAACGGTCATGACACATCCTCCCATCTTTGGGAAAGATGAATCAGAAATCTACAACAATCGCAACTGTAGTGCTAACCCGGATAATTCATGAGAAGGCGGCGGAGGTAGCGTAACCATCTGAAATATTGTATGTTTTGGTTTCTGATGCCAAACACGCAGTTTTCAGGAGTCCGACCTCCGCCATGGCCCAACCTACGCGTTCCACACCCCCGCTGTCACCCCTCAATGGCAAGCCGATCCTGCTCGGATTTGACGGCGCGGACATGAGCTCCGATGCCGGGCTGACGCTGCTGCGCGAGATCGAACGCAAGGCGGGTCTGGCGCAGCGGTTCGCCGATTGCCTGTGCGATCCGCGCGATCCGGCGAAGGTTCAGCACGGTCTGGCCGACATCATCCGTTTCCGGATGATGATGATTGCCGCCGGGTATGAAGACGGCAACGATGCGGCCAGCCTGCGCCGTGACCCAAGCTTCAAGATCGCTCTGGAGCGGGGCCCCGAGACCGGGGCGGCGCTGTGCTCACAGCCGACGATCTCGCGAATGGAGAACCTCGCCGACACACGGGCGCTGATCCGGATGGCGCAGGAGATGGTGCGGTTTTATTGCGCGTCCTTTGCCCGCGCGCCGCGTCAGATCGTGCTGGATATCGACGACACCTTTGATACCGCTCATGGTCACCAGCAGCTGCGGCTGTTCAACGCATATTACGATGAATACGGTTTCCAGCCGATCGTGGTCTTTGATGGCGAGGGACGTCTTGTTGGGGCAGTGCTGCGCCCGGCGCGCCGCCCGACCGGCAAGGAGGCCGCCGCCCATATCCGGCGGCTGATCCGGGCGATCCGCCGCCACTGGCCCTCAACCGACATCCTGCTGCGGGCTGACAGCCACTACGGCACACCGGAGGTTCTGGACCTGTGCGACAGCCATGGTCTGCGTTACGTGTTCGGCCTGTCGAAAAATGCGCGGCTGCGCGAGCATGTGCAACCCCTGGAGGCCTCCACGGCGGGACGCTATGCGCGCAAAGGCGCGAAACTGCGCCGGTTCAAGTCCTTCTCCTACGGGGCCCGCTCGTGGTCGAAGGAGCGCCGCGTGATCGCCCGGGTCGAGGTTGGCCCCATGGGTCGCGACACCCGCTACATCGTGACCAATCTGATGGGCGGTCGCGGCAAACACCTTTACGAGAAGCTCTACTGCGCGCGCGGCCAGGCCGAAAACCACATCAAGGGCTGGAAGACCCATCTCGCCTCGGACCGCACGTCGTGCTCAAAGGCAAGCGCCAATCAGATGCGACTGATGCTGCACGGCTGCGCCTATTGGCTGTGGTGGACACTGCGCGCGGCCTGCCCAAAACGCTCGCCATGACGGCGCGCCCAGTTCGACACGTTGCGGCTGCACCTGATCAAACTGGCTACCACCATCGTCGAGAAGAAAACCCGGATCATCATGACACTGCCGGCCTCTTGCCCGCGTCAAAGCCTCATCAGGCTGCTGTTCGCAGCACTTGCCCCGGCATGACGCAGACATCGCGCCCCGCTCACCCTGAAGCATCAACTTGAAAAGCCCCAGATGACACCGCCGTCCGCCATTAACCCGGACGCAGATCACGCTCGCGCTCGTCATGGGACGCGCGCCCAAAACATGATCTCACGGCCAATCATACGGGTGTCGTGAATTATCCGGGCTAACTTTGAAGTTTAGCTGGGGTAGTCAGGATCAAGCTCCGCTCACGGTCTTGAGCGGTCGATGCGTGGCACGGTGACCATGTTCAACGGGGGGCGGACAGACAGCGGGTTAAATCCCCGCAAACGCCAACGTGACTACGCATTGCGGGCCACATCACGGGGGCAACCCCGCCTTACAACAAGCCGAATGAGCATATATGGCAAAAGTTGCTTTTTCGTTGATCAATAGAAGCAATAATGCCATTATTGATCCTATTGCACCATTTTGTTGAGAGCGCAGGCCTTGATAGGGATCTCGCCGAGAGCAGTTGCAGCATAAGATGAAGGCTTGCTGAGGAGGAGCAAAGGCGTGGAACCAGATTATATTAAAGCTGCCAGAGAGTGCGCAGACGAGTTGCGTGAATTGGCGTCAGACGTTGATCGCGAAGCGACATACCCGCACGAATCGATGAAGATCGTGCGGAACAGCGGATTGCTAGCTGCAGTCGCGCCCGAATCGATGGGCGGATACGACCTTGGGTTGAAAGGCGATATGTGGGGCCTTTACCGAGTGATTGATATTCTTGCGAGCGGGTGCAGCTCGACCGCTCAGATTGTCACCGTGCATTTTGCGGCTATGGGCGTGGTCAAGGCGATTGGCAGCGATGCTCAAATGATCAAGTTCGCAGATGCGTCGACCAAGGGCGAGACATTCTGCTTTCTTGGTAGTGAGCCGTCTCAGCGTTTCACCGATACCGGCGGACGGATCAAATACGATTCCACCGCTGACCGCGTCAAGAATGGCTGGAGCGTCAATGCCCGCAAATTCTTTGCCACCGGCTCTGTTGGATGCAAGTACATGATGCTGTTCACTATGGCCGACGGTGCTGAGGATATGACCGGTCTGTTGACGCCGGTCGTGGACGTACATGCCGATGGCGTTGAGGTAGTCGACAACTGGGACGGCATCGGTCAACGTGCCACCACCAGCGGGTCATGCTCGTTCAACGATGTGTTCGTGCCCGACGATATGGTGATCGGTGATCCGGGGGCTTTCCTGAAGCCCGGAACAATTGGTCAAATGTTCCAACTGGCCTTTGCGTCGCACTTTGTCGGCCTCGGCCAGGGGGGGCTTGATTTCACGGTCGACTATCTGAAGAACAAAGCGCGCCCGCCGCATGGTTTCGAGCGCGCGATTGATGAGCCGCATGTGGCGCATTTGGTTGGCGACATGAGTGTCAAGATCGAGGCCGGGCGCGCGCTGGTCCGTCGCGCAGCAGACGCCCTGTCAGCTGTAGAGCGTGGCGAAGCAAGCTCGGGTGAGGCCTCTTGCGCTGTATATCAAGCGAAATGTCATGCGTCTCACGTCTCGATAGAGATGGGATCGCAGATCTTCCGGTTGTGCGGCGGGCAATCCGCGTCTGCCAAGTTCAATGCAGACCGGTTCTGGAGAAATGCTCGTACCATAACGCTGCACGACAATCTGGATCGCCAACTTACCGCAACGGGCCGCATGGTACTGGGCATTGCGGATCTCGCGTCCACGACACGCTGACCTATCTGACCGTCTCTGGTTGCAGACCAATCAAAACACACTCCGAATAGTCTTCTATTGAAGCTTGTTCTGAGTAAACCTCAAGGGAGAAAAAAATGAAAAGTACTGAAATGAAATACCCAGATAATATCGCAGTGCGTCCGGTTGCGCCATCGATCGGAGCTGAGGTCACTGGGATCGATTTGTCAAAGCCCTTGAACGACGCCACATTCGAGGCGATCCATGGTGCGCTGATGGACAATGAAGTCATTATTTTCCGAGGTCAGGAAGGAATGACGCCGGATCTTCACCTTGATCTGGCAAAGCGCTTCGGGACACCAAGCTATTCTAAAAAGCTGAAGCACTACGATGGCTGCGAGGTCATGTCCTTGTTGGAAAACGACGGCAGCAAAAAGGCCGTCGGGGGCATGTGGCATGCCGACAATACCGACTATGAATGCCCGCCCATGGGCTCCTTGCTGTTCGCAGAGGTCGTGCCTTCGGTTGGCGGCGACACCATGTTCGCCAGCATGACGGCTGCCTACGACGCGCTTTCGCCGGGATTGCAGGTTTACCTTCAAGGGCTAACCGCAGAGCACAACAATGAAGTTGTGACGAGAACCTACGCAGCCGATGGAAGCCTTCGGAGCGAGGGCATGGCTGTGGATGCGGCTGTAAGACATCCGGTCGTTCGCAGTCACCCTGTCACGAAAAAGCCCTGTCTGTTTGTCAACGCGGCCTACACACGGCGGATCTCGGACATTGACGAGAACGAAAGCGACCACATCCTCGCAATGCTCTACAAGCATGTGATGAAGCCGGAATTCCAGGTTCGGTTCCGATGGGAGCCGGGGACACTGATCATCTGGGACAACACTTCTACCCAACATTATGCTCTCGACGATTATTCCGAGCTGCGCCGCATGCGCCGTGTGCAAATCGGCGGCAAAGCTCCCGTGAGGTACACCCAGTAGGAAACTGACACTATGAACCTCGATACGCAGCGGACCGCAGGAGCGCCTTCGGGCGCCCCTGACAAAAGCTTGTTATCCCTACGTTACCAGACCACAGTGGACGATCTGTTCAAGCGGGCTGTGGATTTCTGGCCGGAGCATCCATTCGTCATAGACGCTTCGGGGTCAGTTTCTTACCGAGACATGGACTCTAACATCGAGGCTGTCGCATCAGGGTTGGTCGCTCTGGGCGTGGGGCAGGGTGACAAGGTCGCCCTTTGGATGTCCAACATATGGGAATGGATCGCGGTACAGTTTGCCGTCACCCGGATCGGCGCCGTACTGGTGCCTATCAACACCCGCCTGAGGGCAGATGACCTTGCACATGTGTTGTCTGACTCTGGCGCCCGCGTGATTTTTTTGCAGGGCGACCCTTCTGAGTTCTCCTACGTCGCCGTGCTGTCCGAATTATTTGCAACGCAGGGCCGCTTGCCCGAGCTGGAGCACGCAGTGATTGCGCGGTCGGACTTGGCCCCCGAGGGCCGTTTCGTCGACTGGGGCAATTTTTTGAAGGGTGGCGAAAGCGTTTTGCGCCCGGCCCACGATGTCGCGCCTGAAGACCTTGCTTATATCCTTTATACCTCAGGATCGACTGCCCTTCCCAAGGGGGTAATGCTGAGCCATGTATGCCTGAACAACGCGATCAATCTGGCCGGTGACTATGTCGAAGGTGACTGTGTTTTCCTTGGGTATCCGCTATTTGCCGTTACCGGCTGTCAGAACTCGGTTCTGGTCGCGATCGTGGTTGGCGGCGGCATCGTGATCCAGGAACGCTTTGAGCCAGACGATGCCGTGCGGCTGATCGAAAAAAACAAGTGCACGGTCATTGCATGCATTACACCCGTTTTGCAGTCCATTGCGTCGGCAAAGGAGTTTTCGCCCGAGAAGGTTGCAACCCTGCGCACCGGTTCGATCTTTCCGCGTCGGCCCGAACATACCGATCTTCTTAAACAGTTCGGCTTGGAAAAAGTTACGACCGGCTACGGAATGACAGAAACAAGCGGCCCAGTTACGAATTCATCGTCGCTTGATGAAATCGGTGTCGAAGGGCGTGAATGGTCCGGCGACCAGATCAAATTGGTGGCTGACGATGGTGGAGCCCCGGAAACCGGCCAGCCCGGCGCCATTTACGTCAAGACGCCTCACATAATGCTTGGATATCTGAACAATCCCGAAGCAACAGCCGCGCAATTCGACGAAGATGGCTGGTTTATCACCGGTGATGTCGGCTGCCGGGACGAAAAGGGCAACCTCAAATGGTTGGGGCGGACGTTCGAAATTATCAAATCGTCAGGGTTTAACTTTGCCGCGCAAGAGGTCGAGGCCTTTCTGTCTGAACAACCAGAAGTGGCCGAAGTGGCGGTCATCGGCGTTCCTGACGCAAAGAACGGAGAGGTCGGCATCGCCTATGTCACGCTTCAGAGTGGCGCGTCTTTCGACAATGGCGATCTAAAACGGATCTGTGCCGGACGCATCGCCTCCTACAAAATTCCCAAAGAAGTGATCGTCGTCGATCAATTCACTAAAACGGCCAGTGGCAAAATCCGTAAGGTCGATCTTAATCGAATGTACAAAGAGAGGACTGAGCAGTCGAATGCCAAATGACCTGAAAGTTAGCAAACCAGATGTAGAAGGGTCTTGGCCTGAGCTTTATGAGCGCCGTGCCAAAGCCAAGGAAATGGGAGGCAAGGAGCGTCTCAAAAAGCTGGTGGCCCAATCCAGGCTTTCGGTCCGCGAGCGTCTTGATATTCTGCTCGATCCGAACAGCTTTCATGAGATCGGCATCCACGCGAAAAGCGGACTTAAGGAACTCGCAGACAGAACCCCGGCGGATGGCTTGGTTTTGGGAAGCGGTAAAATCGACGGCAGGACTGTTTTTGTCGCTGCAGACGACCCTTCCGTTCTGGTCGGGACGCGTGGCTTGGTCGCAGAGAAAAAGCTCGCCCGGCTTCGCGAAATGGCCATTCGTGACAAGCGTCCGTTCATCATGTTGAGCGAAGCCGGCGCGGCGCGTCTTCAGGAAAGCAGCGGCGCTATATCCGCCGCCCTGGGCGACGGTTTCAAGCAGCATACCCGGATGAGCGGCCACATCCCACAAGTCTCTGTTATCATGGGCCACTCTTTTGGCGGGCCCTCGTTCACTGCGGCCATGGGGGATTTCACCATCAAGGTCTCCGGCACCGGTTTCATGGGCATGTCCGGACCGCCGCTCGTCAAGGTCGGGTTGAACAAGGATGTCACGGCCGATCAGATCGGCGGCGATGTCATGGCGATGCAAACCACCGGCCAAGCAGATCTGATTGCCTCGGACGAACGCGAAGCTCTGCTTCAGGTTCGCCGATATCTGTCCTACTTCCCGTCGAGCAGCAGCCAGTTGCCGCCGCAAGCCGAGCCGCGCGCAGCCCTCTGTGCCAGCGACGAAGGCCGTCGCGCGTTGTCCGCATTTGTGCCGGTGAATCAGCGGCGCGCATACAACATTCAAGGTCTGCTTGAGTTGCTGGTTGACGAAGAGAGCCTCTTTATCATCCGTCCGAAATATGGGTCCTGCATGCTGACCGCCTTCGCGCGGATGGATGGTCAACCGGTCGGCATTATCGCCAACAACCCGATGCAAATGGGCGGTGCCATCGATGAGAAGGGCGCGCAAAAAGCGCGGAAAATGATAGAACTGTGCGATGCCTTCCACATCCCGCTGGTGTTTTTCTGCGACACGCCCGGTTTCATGGTTGGCCCCGACATCGAGAAACACCGCATGGTGTCGCACTGTGCCCGATTGATTAATGCGCTGGTCTTGGCCTCCGTGCCCAAGGTCACCGTGGTTTTGCGCAAGGCAGTTGGCATGGCCTATATCGCAATGTGCGGGCGGGCCTGCGAACCTGACGCATTGGTTTCTTGGCCTGGGGCGCTTTTTGACGTCATGGGTCCCGAGGCCGGTGTCATGTTGATCCACGGCAAGGAAATCGAAGCTTCAGAAGACCCGAAAGTTCTTAAGGCTAAATTTCTTGAGGAACTTGCCAAGGCCGCAAGTGCCTTCAAGGCGGCGGAACTTGGCATCATCGACGATGTCATCGATCCGGTGGAAACGCGCGAGACCATACTGTGGGGGCTGACGCGGGCAGACCGTGCCGGAACGGCTGAGTTCAAGCATCGGGTCGAGCCCTAATTCTGACAAGGAACCAGCCACATGACGACAGAACGGCAAGACTCACCTAATGACGCAGGGCCTGTCGTGGTCCGGGACATCGCGACGGGAATTCGCACACTCCGGTTGAACAGGCCGGGTCAGGCCAATGCGCTATCTCCCGAAATGATTGCCGGTCTCCTGCGCGAAGTTTCGTTGGCTTATACGGACGAGACCAAGCTTCTCGTCCTGTCCGGCGAGGGCAAAAATTTCTGCGCCGGGCTCTATCGGGACCCGACGACCGAGCCGGACGCGGGCGATCACGTAACTACCGCCGTCAGCATCGAGTCCTTGTTGCAATTGCTGTGGAATGCACCATTTGTCACAATTGCAATGGTCGACGGAGCCGCTGTTGGGGCCGGCGCTGAAATCGCGGTGGTCTGCGATTACCGGATCGTTCGGAAGACCGCGAAATTTGCGTTTCCTGGTTACCGTCTGTTGGGGGTCAGTCTGGGAACGAGGCGCTTTGCGGAAATCGTCGGCCCCGAAAAGGCTTTCGACATCGTGATAAACAATCGCCGTCTTGACCGCGACACGGCAAAGTCCATCGGTCTTGGAACCCATGCATTCGATGAGGGCGAGGCGGACGCCCTGATTGCGGAGTTGACCGCGTCCTTGCAGCACGTTCAGAAGCCCTCGATTGCGCATCTTCGGGATGCACTGAGGTCTGGCAACGGAGAGAGGGATCTAAGTCGGGTCGCCGCGTCCATTGGCACCGCAACCAGAGAATCTCGAAACTCGCGAAAAGGGAATTGATTCAATAACTCGACAGGCTGGAGCGCAGTCAATCATTTTGTATCAAATGCAGTAATTAATTGATGCAGAACCGATTTACTGCTACGGTTAGATTCGACGACTTTGACCCCCGATATGGTCGAAAATATCTGTAAATGTGGGAGGAGAGTGAACCGTGATTAAGCAAGAACGAATTTCGCGTTGCACCAGTTGTAATACGGGAATTATTGGGGCAGCTTTATCAAATTGCATCATAATGGAACTGGACGGCGTTAATGCACAGCACAGGGCTATCCAGTCATGACCGGCGCTGTGACCAATCCAGTGTTGGAGGCAAAGTGTCTTACCAAGGACTTCAGGGGCTTTGTGGCGGTTGATTGCGCGAGCGTGTCAATCCAGGATCAGTCGATACATGCTATCATCGGGCCAAATGGCGCGGGCAAGACGACATTTTTCAATCTCATCACCAAGTTTTTGAAGCCAACGTCGGGAACGCTTCACTATCAAGGGCGAGATATCACCGGGGAAATGCCCTGGAAGATTGCCCAGATGGGAATAGTTAGGTCTTTCCAGATTTCGGCGGTCTTCTCGCATTTAACTGTTCTGGAAAATATTCGCGTCTCCTATCAGCGCACGCTCGGGTACGAATACCAATTCTGGGTATCCAAAGGCCGCCTGCAGGAGTTCGATGACTGCTGTATGGAGTTTCTCAGGCAGGTCGGTCTGGAAGACGACGCTTTGAAGCCCGCAAAAAGTTTGCCCTATGGCCGGAAGCGGGCAATGGAAATCGCAACAACATTGTCGCTGAATCCCAAGATCATGCTTTTGGATGAGCCTACTGCGGGCATGGGGCATGAGAGCATCGGTCTCGTGACGGATCTGATCCGGGAAGCGGGGCGTGGTCGTACGGTCGTTCTGGTCGAGCATAATCTTGACGTGATCAAGGAGCTGTCAGACCAAATTACCGTGATGCAACGTGGCCAGGTGCTGGTCGAAGGGTCCTACGATACGGTCTCAAATGACCCACGGGTCATCGAGGCGTATATCGGTGGCGATTTAAAAGAAGAAGAGTTCATTGTCTGACATCGTATTGGAAATAAAAGACCTAAACGCCTATTATGGGCAGCTGCATATCCTGCATGATATCTCCCTCTATGCAAAGGCGGGAGAGGTCATATCGCTGCTGGGGCGTAATGGCGCCGGTAAGACAACACTTCTCAAATCTATCTTTGGCATCGGACCAAGGCGTGAAGGAACCATCCGAATTAAGGGCAAGGATTCTTCGAAAATGCCGCCGCACAAGATTGCCAAACTGGGCATTGCCTATTGTCCTGAGGAGCGGGGGATATTCTCAAGTCTTTCTGTCATTGAAAATATGCTCTTGCCTCCTGTGGTGAAATCGGGGGGCATGAACATCGAGGAAATCAGCGCGACTTTTCCGAACCTTCGGGAAAGATGGAATACGGGGGGGGCAAAATTGTCCGGTGGGGAGCAGCAAATGCTGGCCATTGGCCGTATTCTGCGAACCGGTGCCAATATCCTCCTTTTGGACGAACCATCCGAGGGACTTGCCCCGGCAATCATCAAAGACATTGCCCACTTGGTTCTTCAGTTAAAAAAACGGGGAATGACGATCCTGCTGGTTGAGCAAAATCTGAGTTTCGCGAAAGTAGTGAGTGACCGCTTTTACGTAATCGAAAGTGGAAAAATTCAAGACGAATTTAGTCAACAGCGAGTTCGAGAGGACCCGGAAGTCGTTCAACGCTATTTGTCTCTATAAAGGAGATGATCATGGGAGAGAGAGAAATGAAATCGAAATTAATAACACTGCTCGCGGCGTCGGTTGCCTCATTTGGGATGACAGGAGCGGTTTCGGCTGAGATCAAGATCGGTTTAGCCAACGACATGTCCGGCGGGCAATCGCACCTGGGCGGACCCGGCTCGGAGGTTGCGGTTAAAATGGCGATTGAAGACTTCGGTGGCGAGGTCTTGGGGGAGCCGATTTCGGTTGTTGTAGGGGACAACCAGCAAAAAGCAGAGTTAGAAGCTTCCATCGCCCGTCGTTGGTACGAAGACGAAGGTGTGGATGCGATTGTCGGCATCAATATGGCGGCCGGTGCTGTTGAGGTCGTCAAGCTGGCGGAGAGATTCGACAAGGTGGCCTTGGTGTCAGATTCGGGGTCCGGACTTCTTGTCCGGGAAGCCTGCACGCCCAACCATGTGCACTGGAGCTGGAATACCTTTTCATATGCTGCGGTTGCAACCAAGGCGATGCTCAATGAAGGCTACAGGAAGTTCTATTTTTTGACCGTGGATTATTCTTTTGGCCATGAAATGAACGAGGCGGCGACCCCGCACATCGAAGCAGCTGGCGGTGAAATTCTGGGCACGATTTTCCACCCCCTAAACTCCAACGACTTTTCGGCCTATCTTCTCCAGATCATGTCTGCGCGCCCAGAAGTGGTCATCGCAACCAATTCGGGTAACGATGCGGTCTCCATGATCAAGCAAGCGGGTGAATTCGGAATTCTGGATGCCGGCGAACCGATTTTCGTGCCGATGGTGTTTTCCATAACCGATGCGGAAGCGCTTGGGCTCGATGTCACTAAGAACTTGCGTGCACCCATACCGTTCTACTGGGATCGCGATGAAGAGAGCCGGAAATGGTCCAACAGGTTCAAAGAAAAATTCGGAAAAATGCCGACATACTTTCAAGCCGCTGTTTATTCATCAACCTTCAATTATCTCAAAGCTGTGGAAAAGGCCGGCACCAAGGACGCCAAGACGGTAATCAAAACTCTCAAGTCAATGGATGTCAGTGACTTTTTTCTTAAGAACGCCTATGTTCGAGAAGACGGTCAAATGGTCCATGATATGTATCTGGTCCGCGTGAAAACTCCCGAGGAATCCAAAGGCGAATTCGATTTATTCGAAATCGTCGACACTATTCCAGGTGACGAAGCCTATCAGCCCATGGATCCGAGCACCTGCAAGCTCTTGCAGGACTGAGCGCCGGTCACGACCAATGTCCGCCGCGCAGGAAAGCGCGGGGGACTTCGAACCGCAATTTTCGTTGGCTCACGCCAGCAAAAACCTGGGAGGAAGATGACGTGGAGGTTTTCGGGGTACCGTTAAATCTGCTGCTGGGCCAGATGATGCTCGGACTGATCAACGGGTCATTCTATGCGATGCTCAGCCTTGGTCTTTGTATTATCTTCGGCATGCTTGATGTCGTGAACTTCGCGCATGGCACAATGTACATGATGGGGGCCTTTTTCACTTGGATGCTGGGCCACTATCTGGGCATCGGTTATTGGCCGTCTCTCATCATCGCACCGCTCGCTGTCGCGCTTATTGCGATCATAATCGAAATAACGGTGGTGCGGAAGCTCTACGCACTTCACCATGTTTACGGTCTATTACTTACATTTGGGCTCGCGTTGGTGATCGTCGGCATTTTTCGTGCGTTCTATTCAGTTTCGGGGCGAGCTTATTCGATCCCAGAGATCCTTAGAGGCGCGACGGATCTCAAATTCATGTATATACCGACATATCGTCTCTGGGTTCTGTTTGCCAGCGTGGTAGTTTGCTTTGGAACATGGTTTGTGGTGGAACGCACCCGGCTTGGCGCGACCTTGCGTGCGGCGATTGAACGCCCTGATCTGGTTTCTACTTTCGGCATCAATGTTCCGCGCATGATCACACTGACGTTCTCTTTTGGCGCGGGTCTGGCTGCGCTGGGGGGCGTATTGGCGGCGCCAATTTTCCCCGTCAGCCCACTGATGGGAGATTCCATCATGCTGATTGTCTTCGCTGTTGTCGTCATCGGCGGATTGGGTTCGCTCCTTGGATCCATTTTCGGAGGGTTTGCACTTGGTTTGTTGGAAGGTCTGACAAAGGCCTACTACCCCGAGGCGGCCCACATCAGCATTTTTATAGTCATGATGATCGTTCTGCTGCTTTCGCGCTCGGACGTCATCGCAAAATGATGGAAGAATAAGATCATGACATCAACCAATTCGCGTCGGACTACGCTCTATGTTTATGTTGGCCTGATCGTGCTCGGGATCATCGCACCCTTCTTTGTCTACCCGATGGTTCTAATGAAGATTTACGTCTTCGCGATGTTCGGAATGGCTTTTAACTTGCTGTTTGGGTACGCTGGCCTGCTGTCCTTTGGGCATGTCGTGTTCTTCGGGACAGCAGCTTACGCGACAGGCCATTCCGTCAAGGTCTGGGGACTGTCACCTGAACTGGGGATTCTTTACGGGGTCTTGCTTGGCACCATTTTGGCCGCTGTGGTCGGCGTCTTCGCGATCAGGCGCGCAGGCATCTACTTTGCCATGATTACCTTCTCTTTGGTGGAGGTCGGGCATTTCATTGCGATGAAGCTACCCTTGACCGGGGGCGAGAACGGTTTGACACAGGTCCCTCGTGGCGTCTTGTTCGGGGTCTTTGATCTTACCGCTGCGCTAGTGATGTATTTCTTCGTCTTTGCGGTTTTCGTGCTGGCGTTTCTCATGATCGTGCGCATTGTTGGGTCGCCATTCGGCCTGGCTTTGCGGTCGATGAAGGAGAATGAATCACGTGCGATTTCATTGGGCTATTCGCCGCCCCGGCTCAAATTTCAGGCCTTTGTCCTGTCGGGTTTTCTCGCTGCGCTTGCGGGCTCCATGAAAGTTATGGTCTATGAATTCGCCTCGCTTTCGGATGTTCACTGGATGACGAACGGTCAGGTGATCCTGATGACCCTTCTGGGCGGTGTTGGCACCTTTCTTGGGCCGCTTTTCGGAACAGTGGTTGTTGTCTTTATCGAGGACTACATGTCTTTCCTCGGTCAGTCAGTCACAATCGTTACAGGCGCTATCTTCATTGTCTGTATCATCGGGTTCCGTCGCGGGTTGGTTGGAGAAATGCCGTCCATCTACGCGAAGTTGCGGAACCGTTTTGTCCCTAGGGACAAAACGATGTCGACAGCAACGGCTAGGCCTTTTGCAACTGCCTGGCATTCCCAGCGGGGATGCTCTAGTCGGAAACACGGACGGAGTATGAAATGATTGAGAACGAAGAAATTCGCGAGTTTCGCGATGTATGTCGCCGGTTTGCGGAAAACGAAATTGCGTCATATGTCGACGAGGCTGAAAAGACTGGCACCTATCCGCGTGAACTGATGTTGAAGGCGGCCAAGAACGGGTTCCTGGGCATCACCGTCTCTGAAGAGTTCGGCGGGGGCGGCGGATCGCTTGTGCATGCCTGTGTCATGATTGAGGAATTCTCGCGCGTTTGCGCCGGACTGGCGACGCCCTTTCTGGGCCTAGGCCAGCGATTGGTATCCGCTTTCGGGACACCGGAGCAGGTGGAGCGTTACCTGAAACCGATTATCTCGGGCGAATACTTAATGGCCTTTGCAATGACCGAACCAGGGGCCGGATCGGACGTCTTGTCGATGCGGGGCTCCGCGACGCGCACAGACAACGGTTGGCATATCAAGGCGAACAAGATTTATGCGACAGGCGCGCCTATGTCCGATTTCATTATGGTCGTCGCGTATACGGATCGGTCAAAACGCCGTGATGGCCTTAGCATCTTTCTGGTCGATACCAAAACGCCGGGCATCGAAATTCACAAGATGGATAAGCTGGGCCATAGTTCCATGGAAACCGGCGCGGTGTTCTTCGATTGTCACGTTCCAGAGAACGCGCTCCTCGGTGATGAGGGGCATGGTATGAAGTACGTCATGTCAGCGCTGGAAGAGGGCCGGATTACCCATGCTGCGCGCAGCCTTGGCGTAGCCAGAGCTGCCTATGAGGCGTCTCTCGAGTATGCCGGTCAACGCGAAACTTTCGGGACAATGATCAACAAATATCAGATCATTCAAGCAAAGCTTTCGCAAATGCTGATCGACCTGACCAGCACCCGTCTACACGTGTATTCCGCTGCAGAATTGTACGAAAGCGGTGCTCCGGTGTTGCTCGAAGCGTCGATGGCGAAATATGTAGCCAGCGAAACAGCGGTGAGCGTCACTGATCAGGGTATGCGTATCTTTGCCGGGGCCGGGTACATCAACGATGCGCCGATCCAGCGCTTTTTCCGCGATGCCAGGCTTTATCCGATTTCGGAAGGCACCAACGAAATCCAGCATCGCACAATCGCGCGGGCTGCCGGGTTGGTTGATCTTTAAAACCACTTTCGCCTTGCTTCTAAAGGCACATGTTTCATCGAAGTGCATTCTAGGTCCAGAATGCACTGTGGCGGATCGGAGGACTTCGCATGCGTGTTGAAGACGTCGGCAAATGGGATGAAGATCACGACGTGATTGTCGTGGGCTTTGGTTCCGCCGGAGGCGTTGCCGCCATCGAGGCGCACGATGCCGGAGCCGACGTGGTGGTTTTGGAGAAAATGGGTTTTCCGGGCGGATTGTCTGCGATCTCTGCGGGCGGTATTCGGGTTTCAGATGATTCGGAGGGTGCCTTTGAGTATCTGAGATGCACCTGCGGTGGGCGAACGCCCGATGACCTGCTGCGAGATCTTGCCGAAGCAATGGTGGAACTTCCCGAATACATCCGAGGTTTGGCCGAAGTGAATGGTGCCACGGTTCGGGTCACACCGGCTGTCGGAAACTATCCGTTCCCCGGGTATATGTCCCTGGGATATTGCGAAGTGTCAGAGGTCCCGGAACTCGAAGACGGCCGACGGTACTATGCCACCAGCGCCACGACCAACGGAACGCGGCTGCTCAAGGTGCTCGAAGACAATATCGCACGGCGTGAAATCTCTGTCCGGTATCAAACCGCAGCAAAAGAACTGGTGACCGATCGCAGCGGACAAATTTGTGGTCTGATTGTAGAGCGGAACGGCAAGACGATCTCAATCCGCTCGCGCCGCGCGGTGATCCTGACCTGTGGCGGATTCGAGAGCAACGCCGATATGCAGCGCCAATATTTGCAGATGGGCGAAGTGCGCCCAACTTCCTTTCGCGGCAATACCGGTGATGGGATCGCCATGGCCCAAGCCGTTGGCGCTGATCTGTGGCACATGTGGCATGTGCACGGGCCCTATGGGTTGCATGACCCCAGCAATGAGTACCCGTTTGCCTTCTTTCACAAGGCGATCCCGATGTGGACGCCCGGTCATACTGAATCTGTTTCCAATCTGGGGATCGAAGAAACCGTAGAGACCGGCAAGCCCCGAAAGACACTGGCTAAGATGGCCTGGATTCTTGTCGACCGCGATGGCCGTCGATTCATGAACGAATATCCGCCATATCCCGGCGATACCGGACTTAGACCCTTCGACTTATTTGATCCGCTCAAGCAGGACTTTGCACGCAGACCAGCCTATATGATTTTTGATGAGAACGGGCGGAAAATGTATCCGATGGGCTATGCCGCCTGGAACGATGATCAGGCTTCCTATACCTGGAGCAAGGATAATCTGGACGAGATCGATCGCGGTATTTTTCGCCGGGCTGACAGTCTGGAGGAACTCGCCGAAGGGATTGGCGCGTCGGTTGAACAAATTCGCGAGACTGTCGAAGACTGGAACGCCTGCGTAGGCAACGGCAAAGATAGCCGGTATGGTCGGCGCGCAGAGACGATGGTGCGCATCGACAATCCGCCGTTCTATTATGGCGAGGTCGGGCCGGTTGTGATCAACACCCAAGGCGGGCCGAGGCACTCTCGGTTGCAGCAGGTTCTGTCTCCTTTTGATAAACCGATCTTCCGGCTCTATGCCGCAGGAGAGTTGGGGAGCGTCTTTGGACATCTCTATATGAGCGGGGGAAACCTTGCCGAATGCATTGCCGGGGGGCGCACGGCTGGCCGCGAAGCGGCTGCGCTGGAGCCGCTTGTTCAGGACCAGGAAAACACAAGCCAGTTGGTATGACTGAAAATCTTGAAGGAGAGCCAAACAATGGCACTAGAAGAAGTACATTCTCCCGTCAGTGGGACGATCTGGAAATTCGAAAAAGCGGTCGGAGATCAGGTGACATCGACTGAGGATATCCTGATCGTCGAGTCCATGAAGATGGAGATTGGTGTTCAATCCCCGAAGAGTGGCAAGCTGGTGGAGTTTAAGCTCGCCGAAGGCGACGCAGTAGATGAAGGTGACGTGCTGGCGATCATCGAGGTTTGAGGCCGCCCAATCACCAAGATATCAATAGGCCGTAGGCAGGTTGTCGGCGGCTGGACAAGGAATAAGTGTCCATGAATCGTGTTCTGATCGCAAACCGCGGTGAAATCGCCTGCCGCATCATTCGTGCGGCAATGGCTGTCGGCGTCGAAACCGTCGCCATTTATTCTGAAGCCGATGTCGATTTGCCCCATGTCACCTTGGCGGATAAGGCGGTTCTTGTCGGACCCGCCAACGCCCGCCAAAGCTACCTTGATATGGACAAGCTGCTTTCAGTCGCAGTCGAAACCGGCTGTACCATGGTTCATCCAGGCTATGGTTTCATGTCAGAAAACGCAGAATTTGCGCGGCGGGTGCAAGCCGAGGGATTGGCCTTTGTCGGTCCCGCGCCCGAACATATCGAGCTGATGGGCGACAAGCAGAACGCGCGCGCCGCCGCCATAGAGGCCGGGGTGCCGGTTCTGCCAGGTACGAAACGGCTAACTGGTGACGAAACCACCTGGACGACCGAGGCGCGCCGTATCGGCTATCCGCTTCTGGTAAAGGCGGTCGCAGGCGGTGGCGGGCACGGTATGAAACTTATAGAGAGCGAAGAGAAGCTTCTGCCGGTCATTCAACAGACCAGCGAGTTTGCCGCGCGGATATTCGGCGACGGCGGCGTATATCTTGAACGGTGCTTGCAAAAGGCCCGCCATGTCGAGGTCCAGGTTTTTGGCTTCGGATCGTCTGGTGCGGTGCATCTGTTCGAACGGGATTGTTCGCTGCAGCGCCGTCATCAGAAGGTGATCGAAGAAGCGCCCGCCCCAGGCCTGACAGAGACAGTCCGGGCCGAAATGACCGAGGCGGCGCTTCGGCTTGTTCGGTCCATCGACTATGTCGGTGCCGGAACAGTCGAATACCTCTACGATCCCGCTACGGAGAAATTCTATTTTCTGGAAATGAACACCCGAATTCAGGTCGAACATCCTGTCTCGGAGATGATCACCGGGATTGATCTGGTCGCATGGCAGCTGCATTGTGCGATGGCGGACGAACCGGTTGTTCTGGCGCAGCAGAACGATATTGCGATTACCGGTGCTGCGGTCGAAGCTCGGGTGTATGCAGAGAACCCGGCGAAGAAATTCTTGCCTGTTCCCGGGGAAATCAAGCGGTTGATACTGCCGGACCTTCCCGGCATTCGGTGGGAAACCGGCTATCGCAGCGGCAATTCCGTAACGGTCCATTATGATCCCTTGATTCTGAAGGTTATCGCGCATGGGTCGGACCGCAAGGACGCTCTTCAACGGTTGAGCCATGCCTTGCGCACCATGGAGATCGAAGCCAAGGGATCCAACCTCAGTTTCCTGCTGGACCTGCTTGAGACACCCGAGGTACAGGCGGGAAAAATTGATACGGGAATGATTGAACGGAACATTTGTGCGTGACATTTCGTCTAGACTGCGGAGCGTTCAGCCCAAAGGATCTAAGTAAGAGGGTGACTAAATGATGAATACTGTCGTCGATGAGCTTTCGCCTGAAAAGCTGCGTGAGGCACTCGGTTGTTTCACAACCGGTGTGGCCGTCGTTACCGGAATTCACCCGGAAAAGGGGGCTGTGGGTCTGACGATCTCGTCGTTCAATTCCCTGTCTCTCGATCCTCCGCTAATTATCTGGTCACTCGCTCTGCAAAGTGGCTCCCTTTCGGCGTTCACCACTGGGTCCCCGTTCGTCGTCAATATTCTGAGTGAGGCGCAGCATGCGACCTGTTTGCAGTTTGCGCGTTCCGGAACCGATAAGTTTCGGGATATCAGTATCACGCCCGGGCTTGGAGGGGTTCCGATGATTGACGGGTGTGTCGCGCAATTCCAATGCACTGTGGAGCAGTCGATCCCAGGGGGCGATCACCAATTGTATATTGGTCGCGTTGTGTTTGTCGGATCGGACAACACTCGGGCGCCGCTGGTTTTTCATGCGTCAAAGATTGCAGGGCTGCCGATTTCCTAACCGCGGATGCGCGGTTAGGTCCGGTTGGTTCCAGACTCGTGTTACGACCTCTGCCGCCAGTGTAGGGTGCTGGACTTGGGTTCAAACAGTCTCGATTGGCAGGATGACAGGGGGGACTGTGCGTATTTTGGACGTGGATTACCGGACATACAAAGGTTTTAACAATCGCATCGAAGGATCACACAGGCTGACGCGAAAGCGGGAGAAGATATTGCCAGATTTAAACACCGAGGCATTTGTGGACGCAATCAGCGCCCCTGACGCGCGGTGCGACCGATAAAATTGACCTGCGCAGCATTCGTGCGGCCTGTCTAAAGATATATAGAAAGGATACGACATGACATCAACCACTGAGGATATCGACGACTATATCGCCACAGCAGGAAAAGCAGCATGGGAAGTCCCTGACCTTGATGCGAGCACACCGTTGCGTGAGATCAAAACGGTCGGCATCATCGGGGCGGGTACGATGGGCGGCGGGATCGCGATGAATTTCGCCACCGCCGGCTACGTTGTGAAGATCGTCGAGACGACGCAAGAAGCCCTAGACCGTGGCCTCAAGGTCGTGCGCGGAAACTACCAGCGCTCCGCGGACAAGGGCCGCTTTCCGCAAGGAGAGGTCGAGGCGCGGATGGAGCGTTTCGACGGTCGGCTCGAGCTCGCGGATCTGGCGGAATGTGATTTGGTGATCGAGGCGGTGTTCGAGGATCTGGAACTCAAGCGCAAGGTCTTCACCGAGCTCGACAGCGTGGTGAAAAAAGGCGCGATATTAGCGACGAACACCTCCGCGCTCGACATCGACGAGATCGCGGCGATGACCCGCCGACCCGAAGACGTGATTGGCCTGCACTTCTTTTCGCCCGCGAACGTGATGAAGCTGCTGGAGATCGTACGCGCAGCGCATACCGCCGATGATGTGGTCGCGACCTCAGTGGATCTGGCGAAGAAGATCAACAAGATCGCGGCACTCGTGGGCGTATGTCCTGGGTTTGTAGGCAACCGCATCCTGTGTACGCGGCAAATTCAGGCAAACAAGCTGTTGGCTCAAGGCTTGATGCCTTGGGATGTGGATGCAGTGCTCAACGCGTTCGGGTTCAAGATGGGCCCGTTCCAGATGAGCGATTTGGCGGGCCTCGATATCGGCTGGTCCAAGGGTGCCAAGACCGAAAACCCGATCCGCGACACGCTATGCGAGATGGATCGACGCGGACAAAAGACCCAAGCGGGTTTTTACGATTACGACGAGAACCGCAATCCGGTTCCCTCCAAGATCACGGCAGGGATTATTAAAAATGTCACGGGCGCGGAACCGTCGACCATGAGCCAGGAAGAGATCATCGAGATTTGTATTTATCCGATGATCAACGAAGCGGTGAAGATTCTCCAAGAGAACAAGGCGCAGCGCCCGTCTGATATCGATGTGGTCTGGCTCAACGGCTATGGCTGGCCCGCGGTCAAGGGCGGGCCAATGTTCTATGGCGATATGGTCGGCGCGCAAGCCGTACTGGACCGTATGGAGAAGTTGGGTGCCGAGGATCCTGCCTTTGCCCCCGCCGACCTTTTGCGCCACCTCGCCGCGACGGGCGGCAAATTTACCAAGATTGATACCGGAGGGCTGAAAGTATGAGCTATAAATTCATAACCACCGAAAAAAAAGGTCACATCCTTGTCGTCACGATGAACCGGCCCGACGTCTATAACGCCATGCATGTCGATATGCACAACGAAATGGCAGCCTGCTGGGACGAATTTGCAGCCGATCGCGATCTGTGGGTCGCCGTGCTGACGGGTGCTGGTGACAAGGCATTCTGCGCGGGGAATGATCTCAAGGCGACGGCGGCGGGCGGTGCCCGTGCAACGATGATGTCGACGGGGTTCGCGGGTCTGTCCTCGCGTTTCGATCTGGAGAAGCCGATCATCGCGGCGGTCAATGGCTTTGCCATGGGTGGCGGTTTCGAAACGGCGCTATCGTGCGATGTCATCCTGGCCTCCGAAAACGCAAAGTTCGCGCTGCCAGAAGTCAAGGTCGGCTTCTTTGCCGCAGCATCCGGTGTGCAGCGGTTGTCGCGCTACATCGGTCGTCTGGCGGCGCAGGAAATGATGTTTACAGGCCGTACGATCCTAGCGGATGAGGCGCTAGCCATGGGCTGTGTGAATGCGGTCTACCCGCACGCTGAGCTGATGGACCGGGCGATGGCGAAGGCGGAGCAATTGTGCAGCGTCTCGCCCTCGGCGGTCAAGGCGACGAAGCGGGTGCTGAACGATATGTATGCCCGTGACGGAATGCAAGAGAGCATCGCTTATTCTCGCGAGATCATCGCCGATCTGTCCAAGACAGAGGATTTCAAAGAAGGCGCGAATGCCTTTGTCGAAAAACGTAAACCCGAGTGGGTTAACAAGTAGCGTGACCCGGGTAGCTAGGATAATGCGGGACATTTTTATGCGCAAGAACGCAGCGCTGTCGAAAACTGCCGTGCCCCCAGCCGGAATTTTCCATTTTCGGAGATAAAAGCTGCGCGGACGGCAGCCCATTGTGCAGAAGTAGGCCCCATCGGAAGGTTTGTGCGTAGGATTACTCTAAGGCGGAACTTTCAGCGAACATTTATATTGGGCTTCTGTTCCTGATCACCTTGTAAGCTGTTGATCTGCCTATGCCGAGATGTTTTGCGGCCTGGGCGACGGATTTTCCGTAACCGCCTCTTTGATACCGCAGCTTACGCGGCTTGACTGCGTGTCACGGATGCCAGTGGCACCCAATTCCACGGCAGCAACTCATTTAGCCGGTTGATCTTGTGATCATGGATGCGGTCGAGGATGTCAGCGAGATATGCCAGCGGGTCGAGGCCGTTAAGTTTAGCGGTCTCGATGATGGTCATGGCGCGGGACAGGGTTTCCGCACCGGTGTCGGCCCCTGCGAATAACCAATTCTTCCGTCCTATTCCAATCGGGCGCAGGGCGCGCTCAGCGGGGTTGTTGTGTAAGCATCCGGCGTAGGCCACAGGTGGGTCATCGCTCGCGATCACGGTCCATTTCGATGAGCTCTTGCAGGTTTTCGATCCCAAACGGAGTGAAGGCGATGACACTATCGTCGCCGGGGCCGTAGACCCAGATTATACCATCTTCGGTTTCCATACCGATGGCGAGATCAAAGATCTGATCAACGGTTTCGCCCAGTTCGACAGCGACGCGGTCGATTGTCTTGACGGAATACACCTTGTTCAGCTGCATGGTTACGCTGCTTGTGGAAGGGATAGAGCTTTCCAGTTCCAAGGCAGAAGTTCATGCACGCGTGAGACGGGCAAGTCGGGCAGCCGGGCGAGAACATCGGCGAGCCAGGCCTGCGGATCGATGTCGTTCATTTTGGCGGTGATGATAAGGGTATACATGGCGGCAGCCCGTTCACCGCCGCGCTCTGAGCCTGCGAAGAGCCACGACTTTCTGCCCAGTGCCACGCCACGTAAAGCACGTTCGGCCGCATTATTCGTCAGACAGATACGCCCGTCATCGAGGAATGCCGTGAAGGCCTGCCAACGGCCATGCTTCTCAAACATATAGTTGATCGCCTTAGCCACCTTGTTGTGTCTGGACAGTTTCGCGCGCTCATCCTGCAGCCAGTCGTGGAGGCCGTTCACCAGGGGACGGGACAGATTCTGGCGGGCGACGAGCCGGGCATCAGCATCCAGCCCATTGATCTCGCGCTCGATGTCGAAGATGGCATCGATCCGTTTTACCGCTTCCAGTGCGACCGGTGAGATCTGATGGGCGGGTTTGCCCTTGCGGACGTTGCCCGCGATGTCGGCCAGTTCGAAGAACTTCCGGCGCGCATGCGACCAGCACAGCGCACTGGTCACGGGCCCCGCGTCTCGGTCCTCTCGATAGAGGTCGTTGTATCCACCATAGGCGTCCGCTTGCAGCACCCCTTGCCATCCTGCCAGATGCTGATTGGGATTGGTTGCCGCGCGATCTCGGGAGAAGCGGAAGAACGTGGCCGGCGGTGCTCCGCCATTCCAGGGGCGGTCATCACGGACATAGGTCCAGAGCCGGGCCTTTTTTGCACCGCCCCGCGCCAGAAGCGGCACGGTGGTATCATCGCCATGTAGGCGGTGACCGGCACGCACGTGGGCCTCGATCAGCGCATGGATCGGCTGCAACGCGACAGTCGCGTGCCCGACCAGGTCCGCCAGGGTGGACAGGCTCAGCTCTACACCTTCACGGGCGAACCGCTCGGCCTGCCGGTTCAACGGCTGGTGCTGACCATATTTCTCGAAGATCAGCATTGCGATCAGGCTGGGCCCGGCCCATCCGCGCGGAATCGCATGGAACGGCGCCGGCGGCTGGCTGATCTTCTCGCAGGCCCGGCAAGTGAACTTCTCGCGCACAGTCTGGATCACTTTCCACTGACGTGGGATTACCTCCAGCGTCTCGGTGATGTCCTCGCCCATCTTCACGATCCGGTCCGAGCCACAGCAAGTGCAGGCGACCGGTGCTTCGACGACAACCCGCTCGCGCGGCAGGTGATCGGGGAACGGCTTGCGCACCGGATGGCGGCGCGTGAAGGCGCGCACCGTGCTGGCTTTCTCGCTTGCTTGATCTGCGGCTAAGGCATCCTCAGTGGCCGCCGCTTCCATCTCTTCAAGCTGCAGTTCCAGTTGATCGATCAGCCGGGCGCGTCGTTCTGACGAGATACCGTATTTGTCGCGGCGCAGTTTGGCGATCTCAAGCTTGAGCTCTTGGATCATCGCTTCTGAGCAGGAGACAACCGCGCGGGCCTGCGCCAGCTCGCTTTCCGCAACATCTGCACGGGCCTCTGCGGCGGCCAGGGCAGCGCGTAATTTGGCGAGTTCAGAGGCGGCATTAGGCATGACTGATATTTACCAGCCGGGGCTGCGGAACACCAATAAAAACAGGCTTTCTGGCGTGAATTAACCAGCCTTTGCAGGGCGTTGTGTCCAGCGAGGATTGCGCCAGTCGATGCCCTCCAGCGATCACCCATGTTGATACCCCCCATTGTCAGGCTGACAGATTCTCAAATCCAGTTCGCCGATCACGTGATTTCGCAGGTTCTGCACTCCGTCCAACACTGCTGACGTGTCGGGAAACAGATAGGC
>Ga0209024_1001250_pt1 | contig 23855 bp, 21 predicted proteins | sample AutmiccommunBRH5_FD_187380 | JGI IMG/M metagenome (GOLD analysis project Ga0209024, IMG submission 187380) | Deep subsurface microbial communities from Mt. Terri, Switzerland - Autotrophic microbial communities BRH/5 (SPAdes) (version 2) | ecosystem: Environmental > Aquatic > Deep subsurface >...
AGAAAAAGGCAGCGCCTTTCTCCTGAAGATTGGCGATGGCGGGAGTCCGGTGGGCTACACCACGATTGCGGGTCTGAGAACCACGCAGATGACGGTCAATGGCGAGCCGGTGTCGATCACCAGCAAGGATAGTGGCGGCTGGCGGCAGCTGTTGTCCGGGGCGGGGATCCGCTCGGTTTCGGTCTCGGGGGCTGGGGTGTTTACCGGGTCGGATGCGGAGATGCGGATCAAGAATCATGCGCTGGGCGGAGTCATCGACAGCTATGAGCTGAGTTTCGAGGGCGGCGAGCGGATGCAGGGCGATTTCCTGGTCGCGCGGCTGGACTATAGCGGTGATTATAACGGTGAGCGGAGCTATACGCTCAGTCTCGAAAGCTCCGGGCCGGTAATCAATGTCTGATCCGGCCAATCGCCTGCGCGGCGAGGCGGAACTGATCATCGACGGCGAACGGATCGTGCTGCGCGCGACCTTTGCGGCGCTGGTTGCGGCGGAAGAGGAGCTGGGGTCGCTGTTCGATCTGGTTGAGCGGGCGGCGGGCGGGCGGCTGTTGCTGGCGGAAATCGTGACCCTGTTCTGGCATGTGGTGCGGGATCGGCCGGAAGGCTTGAGCCGGGAGCGCTTGGGCGAAGGTGTGATGAGTCTGGGTTTGGCCGGGGTTACGCCGGCGCTGAAGGTTTTGTTGAGGCAGATTTTGTCGGGTGCTGGGTGAGGGTGAGGAGTGCACTGTTCTCCCGCGCAGGCGGGAGTCCATCTCCCGCTGGTCCGGCTGAGGAGATATCTGGAGATGGGCCCCTGCCTTCGCAGGGGCACGCTGACTTCGCAACGGCAGCCCAGAAATTGGCCGGGCTCGTTCCGGCGACGACAGGCTGGACACCCGATCAATTCTGGCGGGCCACGCCGGCCGAGCTGGCGGCGATATTTGCCGTCTTTGCCGAGATTGATGCGGGTCAGCAAGCTGCGGTGCCGCTGGACAGTGCGCAACTCGAGAAACTGAAGGAAATTTATCCCGATGGATGAGGAAATCGAACGGCTGGTGGTCAGCGTGCGCGCGGATACTGCCGGTTTTGCCAAGGATGTGGCGGATATGAAAGGTCAGCTTGACGGTCCGTTTGCATCGGGACTGGAACGGGCGGGATCGGCGCTGCAGAACACGCTCAGCCGGGCGATTCGGCGTGGCTCGCTGGATTTCGAGGATCTGCGCCGGGTGGCGCTGTCGGTGCTGAATGACATTGCCCGGGCGTCGATCAATACGGGGCTCAACAGTGCCTTTGGCGGAAGTGGCGGTGGACTGCTGCAGATTGGAGCGTCGCTGCTCAGCGCTTTTGCGGGCGCACCGGGGCGGGCCACGGGTGGTCCGGTCAGCGGCGGGCGGGCCTATCGGGTGGGCGAACAGGGGCCGGAAGTCTTTGTCCCGGCATCCGCGGGGCGGATTGAGCCCAGCCCGAACTCCGTGATGTCGCCGCATATCCGGCTCACCATCAATATCTCCGACCATGGCCAGGCCAGCGCGCCCGAGCAGATACGCCGCTCCAGCCGGCAGGTGGCGCGGGCGGTGCGCCAGGCGCTGACGGCAAAGGCGGGCTGATCATGGGTTTCTGGCTTGCCGACAAAAGGACGGGACAGCGCAGCAGCTTTATCCAGCGCTTTGATCCGCGCTTCTGGACGATCAATTTCCCGCGCCCGATGATGGCATCGGTGGTGACAACGGCTGCCGATGCGCTGCGGGTGGATGCGGTCTTTTACAATAGTGACGAACTCGCCGGGCTGATCTGGGACAGCGAAGATGCGCTCGATCATGTCTTGCTCGCTTATGAAAAGCTGACGGATTATTCGCGGCTGAGCTGGCAGTTTAGCTGGCGCTCGTCGGGCATCATGCCGCTGGACGCGATCAACGGACCGACGCTGACGATCGAGGGGCGCGATGCAGCGGGCCAGCCCAGGTCCTGGTATGTCCGGCTGTGGAACTATGCCAGCGGGACGCCGGAAGATGCGCTGGTTTCGATAGAATTTTCGAAGCTTGATGGCGGTTTCCTGCTGCCGGGCGAGGCCGATCCACTATTTCCGGAAGATATCGACCGGCTGTTCATCTCGATCATTCCGCCGGAATATGACGAGCTGGGGACCCGTTTTGCCACGCCGAAGATCGGCTGGGTCGAAATGAGCGCGATCCGGACCGACGGTCAGGGCGCGGTGCTGGAGATTGGTGACGTCATGGTGCCGGAAAATGGTCTGGCGATGGCGACCGCCTATGATGACAGTTTCAACCAGACGCCGGAACGGTTGCTGCGCTCTATCCGGGCGCTCGGCTATCGCGGGTCGATCAATCACTATCTCGGGATGAGCCACTATTTCCGGCTGGAGACGGCGGGTGACGGGCTTTATGTCAGCCTGTCCCCACCGCAGCCGGGCGAGCAATTTGCGGCGATCAACCAGCCCACCGCCGTGTGGCACCGCGACCTGATCCTGCGCGCCGAAGCCATGGGCTTCACGGTGATCCTGTCCCTGTCCTACGAACTGTTCGACGCCCATTGCTGGAGTGACTGGAAGCAGCGGGCGGAAAATGGCGATCCGGCGCTGACCGGATGGGCGCCGCCATCGACTCTGCTGTCGCCCGCCAATGCCAATGCCATGGGCTATTTGCAGGCGGTGGCGCGCGCCTTCACCGCGATTGCACGCGACGCGGGAGCGGCGATCCGCTTTCAGGTCGGCGAGCCCTGGTGGTGGATCATGCCGGACAAGCGGATTTGTCTCTATGATGCCGCTGCAACTGCGGTGTTTGGCGCCAATGCGGTGAGTATCCCTTCTATCGACGGCCCCAAAAGCCCGGAACAGGAAGCCATGCTCGACCAGGCGGGGGCGATACTGGCGCAGTCGACCGCTGCCTTGCTGGAGGCGGTCAGGACCGAAGCGGGTGCGGTGCCGGTGGAAAGCCTGCTGCTGGCCTATTTGCCGACGATTCTCGACGAGGGCGCGCCGGAAGCCAAACGGGCCAATCTGCCCGTGGGCTGGGCCGCTCCCGCCTTCGATATATTGCAGCTGGAGGATTATGACTGGGTGATTGCCGGGAACCGGTCGGCGACCGCGAGCGGGATGGCCCTCGCGACCCAGCGGCTGGGCTATCCGGTCGAGCAGCAACATTATTTTGCTGGCTTCGTGCTGGCCGCCGCCGACCGCTTTGTCTGGGGTCAAATGGTGCAGGCGATTGCCGATGCTCGGGCGCGCGGCACGCCGGAAATCCTTGTTTGGGCGCTGCCGCAGGTCGCTCGCGACGGATTTACCTATTTTCAGGAAGAGGAGGAGGATGTGAACGCATTTGACGACGTGCGCTTCCCGCTCGCGATCGGCCAAGGGGCCAGCGTGTCGCCGGGGTTTTCCACCAATATCGTGACGACCATCTCGGGTCACGAGAAGCGCAACAGCGACTGGGCCGATGCGCGGATGGAATTTGACGTGGGGCCGGGGATCAGGAGCGAGGATGAATTGCGCGAGCTGATTGCCTTTTTCCGGGCGCGCCGCGGTGCGGCCAAGGGCTTTCGTTTCCGCGATTCCTATGACCATAGCTCGCGCGACATGGTGGGTGTGCCGACGCCGACCGACCAGCTGCTCGGTTCGGGCGACGGCCAGCAGACCGCGTTTCCGCTGGTGAAAAGCTATGGCGATGCGGAGGGGGAGCCGCAGATACGACGGATCACGCGGCCTGATCCGGCTATGCTGCACGTCGCGGTTGACGGGCAGGTGACCGCCGGCTGGTCGCTTGGTCCGGCGGGGATAGTCATTTTTGACAGCCCACCGGTTGCCGACAGCGCTATCACGGCCGGTTTCCTGTTCGATGTACCGGTTCGCTTCGCCAGCGACCGGCTGACGGTCAATCACGCGACATTTCTTGCCGGCGATATCCCCGAGGTGCTGCTGGTCGAGGTTCGGGAACCGTCATGAGTCTGGACTGGCTCGACCGGGCCGTCACCACCAGCGCCTATCTCTGGCGGCTGGAGCGCGCCGACGGCGTGGCGATTGGCTTTACCTCGCATGACCGCGATCTGGTGATCGACGCGTTTCGCTATCGGGCGGCACCGGGCATGGTTCCCTCGTCGATTGCGCTGTCCGACAGTCTGGACATCGACAATGTCGAAATTGCCGGGGTGATGGCGAGCGCGGCGATAGCGGAAGCGGATGTGGATGCCGGGCGCTGGAACAGCGCGCTGCTCTATATTTCGCTGATTGACTGGGAGCAGCCGGATGCGGAACCGCTGCCGCTGATTTGCGGGGAATTTGGCGAAATTACTCGGTCGGGCGACGGTTTCACGGTCGAGATGCTGGGCGCCACAGCCTTTCTCGACGAAGCGGTGGCGCCGCTGACCTCACCGACCTGCCGGGCCGAATTTGGTGATCGGCAGTGCAAGCTCAGTCTGCACCGCTTTCAGCGGGAAGAACGGGTCGATTCGGTCAGCGGGGATGAAATCGAAATTGCCATGCTGGGCGGTGCGGCGGCGGATTTTGCATTTGGATCGCTGCGGTTTCTGGATGGGGCCAATTGCGGGCTGGGTCATGCGATTGTTGACGGGCTGGGAAATCTCGTCAGGTTGGCGGATCAGCCCGCCTATCCGGTCGCGGAGAGTAGCAGAGTCCTGCTCACCCAAGGCTGCAACAAGAATTTTTCGACCTGCCGCGACCGCTTCGCCAACAGCGTGAATTTTCGCGGGGAACCCTATCTGCCGGGCAATGATCTGCTGACGCGATATCCCGGTGCATGACATGAGGCAACGAAAAGCGAAAGCGATGGCGGACAAGGCAATGTCCCTGTGCGGCGCGCGTTTTTGCCTGCATGGTCGGAAGGAAGACACCGGGCTGGACTGTATCGGCCTAGCCGAGCAATGTCTGATCGCGGCCGGTTTTGTCTGCGACATTCCCAATGGCTATTCGATCCTGGGCGGTTCGGAGCGGACGATCGCCGAATTTATGGCAGAGACCGGGTTTGAGCGCTTTCCGCCGGACAGCGCATTATGCGACGGCGACATCGTGCTGGCCCGGCCCAGTCCGGTCCAGTGGCATTTCCTGATCCGCGCCGAAAACGGCTTCGTTCACGCGCATGCGGGACTTGGCAGGGTGGTCCATTGTCCCAGCGCAGCGCAGTGGCCGATTGCCGCAATTTTCAGACTGGTGGAGGATTGAATGGCGACATTGGTGCTGACCGCAGTGGGTACTGCCATCGGCGGGCCGATCGGCGGTGCGATCGGGGCGGTGTTCGGCCAGCAGGTCGACCAGAATATCCTGTTCGGACCAAAAGGACGCGAAGGTCCGCGGCTGCAGGAACTGGCGGTCCAGACGTCGAGCTATGGCTCCCAGATTCCGCGGATCTTTGGCAAGATGCGGGTTGCGGGGACGGTGATCTGGGCGACGGATATCAAGGAAACGCGAAGCCGGGAAGGCGGTGGCAAGGGGCGACCGAGCGCCACGGTCTACAGCTATTCGGCCTGCTTTTCCGTTGCCCTGTCCAGTCGCCCGATCCAGAACATTGGCCGGATATGGGCGGACGGGAAAATCTTTCGCGGTGCTGCCGGGGATTTCAAGACCGGGACCGGATTTGCCTTTCATCCGGGCAGCGAGGACCAGCGGGTTGATGGCCTGATCGCAAGTGCGGAAGCAGAGAGTGGCACACCGGCCTATCGCGGGATGGCGCTGGCCGTGTTCGAGGACATGGACCTGACCGAATATGGCAACCGGATCCCCTCGCTGACCTTCGAACTGATCGCCGACGATGGCGTGGTGAGCTTTGCCGATATTGTCGCGGATATCTCGGGGCAGCGAATCGTGACGGAGCCAGGGGAGGCGGTGACCGGTTTCGCCGCCGGTGGAGAGGACCGGCAAGCGGCGCTGCGTTCGCTGACCGATTCCATTCCCTTGTCTTTCACGTGCGACCCGGGCACCATGGACCGGATCGGTGCGGCAGCGCGTCATGGTACAGATGCCGGCTCCGCGCAGGCTATGGACAGCGATTTCGTCCGCTTGGCAGGAAAACAGGATATCGCACCGCCGGCAATGCGGACAGCAGCGGTCTCCGGGGCAGCCAAGCAATATTCGATCCGCTATCATGATCCGGCGCGCGACTATCAGTCGGGCATCCAGTCGGCTCATCGTCCGGGTGGCGGCCGGACCACGGTCATTCGTGATTTTCCCGCAACCATGATCGCCGATCAAGCCAGAAAAATTGCCGTTACCCGGCTCTGGGCCGACTATGCGGAGCGTTCGACCATGAATCTTTCCCTGCCGCTGGACAGTCGCCTGTTGCGGCCGGGGATGCTCGCAGAATTTGGCAGTGTAGAAGGCACCTGGCGCGTTCGGGAATGCGAAATAGGCCGCGGCTTCGTGCAGCTTTCGGTGATGCGGGCAAGCAATTCGAAACATTGGGCCGCTATCGAAACCGAACAGGGCCGAATAGTCGGGGACGTCGATCGGCGCGCTGGCTTGACCCGGCTCGTGCTGGTCGATTTGCCCTTCGCTGTCGATGCGCCAACCACGGTATCCGCGTCGGCGAGGCTCTATGCGGCCGCTGCGGGTGACGCCGGATGGCGCAGCGCGCAGCTTTTCGCATCAGGTCCCGACGGCGAGCCGGGAGCCTATATCGGGCAGGTACCCGCGCCCACAATCCTTGGCATGACATCGGGTGCGCTTGCGGCCGCCAGCCCGGCGCTGATCGACCAGGTCAATCATGTTGACGTGGATTTGCACAATCCGGAAACGACTTTGGCTCATGCCGATGATTCGCAATTGCTGGCCGGCAGCAATCTTGCGCTTGTCGGCAAAGAGATTGTCCAGTTTGCCAAGGCCGTGCCCATGGGACAGGGCCGTTTTCGCCTGACCCGGCTGATCCGGGGGCTGGGCGGTACCGAAAGCGAAATCGCCGGTCATGCCGCCATCGAGGATTTCATATTGCTCGACGGCGGGGCAATGCTGGAAATCGGATCCGCATTTACCGCGTCGTTCACGCCGATTGTCGTCTTTGCGCTGGGGCGAGATGACATGATTCCCGTATCTGCGACACACCCGTCACCGGGACTTGCCTTGAGGCCATGGTCGCCGGTTCACCCGCAGTGGGATTTTCTGGAGAGCGGTGCGCTTGAAATTGGTTGGACTCGCCGGTCCCGGGCGGGGATGACCTGGGCCGATCATGTTGAGGTGCCGGTGGCCGAGGAAGCCGAAAAATACCAGGTCGAACTGTCGGCACCCGCGGCTTCCGGCACGGTCGTTTCACGCGAATCCGTGGCTCCGTTCATCACCCTATCCGCGGCGGAAATCGAATCATTCACTACAAGCGAAATCGGCCACATCGAGGCCAGAATCTTTCAGGTCGGCGCTTCTGGGCGGTCGGTCGCCCTGGCTTTTCAAATCCCGCTTTAATCCTTCATCTTTGGCCTTCGACACAATTTCCGCAAGGAGCAATATCATGGCAATATTGGAAACCGCGCGCTTTAAAATCCCTCTGCTCGCGGCGGGACAGGCGCACAAGGAATTGTTTCACAACGAAGCGCTCGCGCGAATCGACCATTTGATTCATCCTGCAGTACAGGCGATCGAAACCGATCCGACATCGATCACACCGGTTGCGGGCCAGTCCTGGCTGGTCGGACCGGCCGCCACAGCTGATTGGCTGGGTCATGACGATGAAATCGCTGGCTGGACGGGTAATGGCTGGCTGTTCCTATCACCGGTGCCGCTGATGCGAATCTATATCGAATCGGTAAATAATTTTGCGGTTTATCGGGGTTCATGGCAATTGGCCGCGACGGTCGCGGGGCCGACCGCCGGTGCTGTCATCGATAGCGAGGCCCGGGCGGCCATCGATTCGATCCTGACCGCGCTCGAGACGCATGGAATTTTGACGTCCGGCACGTGATTCCCGCTTCGATACCTGCGGTACCAAACAGAATTTTGCGAATCTGCCAAGTTTGCAGGCTATTTTTTGGGCTAAATGCCGCAAATGGCGACATTTTCGCAACAGTTCTGCGATTTGGCGACTTGCACTGCGGCAAGCTAAAGGTTAGAAAGCGGCGTGAATTTAGAACCTAATTGAGAAGGGGAATATAAATGCGGAAGCTTGCCTTAGGATTGGCGCTTGCCTCCACAGCGCTAGCCACACCTGCACTGGCACGTGATAACCAGTGGTATGTCGGCGTCGAGGGCGGTGTATTGATCGCCGAAGATCTGTCGATTGATGTTGGCGGCACCAATGGTGCCTTTGAAGTCGATCATGACGTGGGTTATGATTTTGACGGCATCGTCGGTTATGATTTCGGAGGTTTCCGTCTGGAAGCCGAAGTCGGTTATAAAGCCGCAGCGGCCAACCAGCTCCAAGCCGGTGCGCCAGGTGTGCCTCAGTTTGCGGGTGGCGGCACCACTGCTACCGGACCGTTCGACATCAATGGCGAAGTCAATGCGCTCAGCTTCATGCTGAACGGCATGTTCGACTTTGGTGACGATGATGGTATTCAGGGATTTGTCGGCGGCGGTGTCGGCGTTGCCCGGACCGAAGTGACGAATATCCTTGCCGGTCCTTATCTTGATGATTCGGACACCGGTTTTGCATGGCAGGCAATTGCCGGCGTTCGCGCACCTTTGAGCGATAGCTGGGATGTTGGCCTGAAGTACCGTTTCTTCAATGCAGACAAGATCAATCTCGTCGACCAGCTTGGCCGCACAGCCAATACGCGTCTGCGGACCCACTCGATTCTGGGTAGCCTGATCTACAATTTTGGCGGCGAACCAGCGGCACCACCACCGCCACCGCCTCCACCGCCACCGCCACCACCGCCACCACCGCCACCACCGCCACCACCGTCGGTCTGTGCACCTGGCCCTTATATCGTGTTCTTTGACTGGGATCAGTCGGACATCACGCCAGAAGCGGCTTCGGTTCTCGACAATGCGGTTACGGCATATGGCGATTGTGGTTCGGCACAGGTCATGCTGGCTGGTCACGCTGACAAATCTGGTTCCGCCAGCTACAATGTCGGTCTGTCCCAGCGTCGCAACGAAGCTGTTCGCGCCTATCTCGAATCGCGCGGCATCAGCGGCGGAGCGATCTCCAGCGAAGCCTTCGGTGAATCGCGTCCTCGCGTTGAAACCGCAGACGGTGTTCGCGAACCGCAGAACCGTCGTGTTGAAGTCATGTACGGACCTGGTTCCGGTAACTGATAGCAACATTGATACTGAACATGAAAGGGCTGGTCTTCGGACCGGCCCTTTTTTTTCGATACCGGTCTCGCCAGCGACGCCCGGCGAGTATCCGCGACCCGCTGACGGCGTCCGAATCGTCGAGTCATCTGAAACAGCGCGCTACCGCTGGCGCCGACAGGTGGCATGCGCCGGGCTGCAAGAGCGCCGAGCGATGCAAGCAGGCAGAGCAATATTACCACCGCGGTCATGAGCGCGAGAAGATATGGTCCGGCGATTGGCCCGTGTCGCAAAATCAGGAATTTTAAAAAAACCCGGCCAATATTATTGCCGCGCAATACGCCTATTGGCCAGCAATTCCGCTCCGGCCTAGCACAGCAGGCTTTCGAACAGCGCCAGTCCGTCAGTCCCACCGTGCTTCTTGTCGATCGCGCGCTCCGGATGCGGCATCATGCCCAGGACGTTGCCTGCCTCATTGATGATACCGGCAATATTGCGCGCGGATCCGTTCATATCGCTCAGGTAGCGAAATATGACGCGATTCTCATTTTCCAGCCTGTCCAGGATGCCACCGTCCGCAAAATAATTGCCGTCATGGTGGGCGACTGGAATGGAGATCGCTGCATCTTTTGGATAGCGTGACGTGAACAGGGTGGCATTATTGCCAACCTCGAGTTCGGCGTCCTTGCAAACAAAATGGATATTGCTGTTGCGCATCAGGGCTCCGGGCAGCAAACCGGTTTCGGTAAGAATCTGAAAGCCGTTGCAGACCCCCAATATCCTGACGCCGCGACCCGCGGCTTCAATCACCGGCTTGATAATGCTGGACCGGGAGGCCATGGCGCCGGAGCGCAGATAGTCGCCGTAGGAGAACCCGCCGGGAATGGCGATGACGTCCAGACCCGAAGGCAATTCGCTGTCCCCGTGCCAGACCATTTGCGGCTTTTTTCCGGATACGGTTTCCAGAGCGACAGCCATGTCACGGTCGCAATTCGAACCGGGAAAAACGATCACTGCAGATTGCATCAGGACGCCTTTTCCTGCGCTGTTTCAGGTAGTTCTATTTCAAAATTCTCGATCACGGTATTGGCGAGCAGCTTGTGGCACATTCTGTCGATCTCGTCCCTGGTTACCGATGAGTCTACATCGAGTTCGATCAGCTTGCCGGCGCGAACGTCATTGACCCCGGCAAAGTCGAGGCTTTCCAGTGCATGATGGATCGCCTTTCCTTGCGGGTCCAGTACACCATCTTTCAGCGTTACAAATATTCTGACTTTCATTCTGCGTCCTCGCGTTATCCGCCGACAATATCGCCTTGCTATAGCGACAAGAATGGCAGGGGCAAGAGCAAGAAGGAAATTTGGAAAAGCCGCAGCGCCGGATTACCGGGGCAGAGTTTCAGAAATAGCGGGCAAGCTTGAAGTTCACGCGGTGGCGGGTCATCTCATACAGGCTGTAATTGCTATCTACTCGCGAATAATTATAGTCAATGGATGGCGAAAACCCGAGGAATTTCATTTTCCGGCTGCCCACATAGGCGCGCGCAAATCCCCGCCAGTCCTGACGGTTTTCCGTTGAATAGAGCAACAGCGGCGCGTCGAATTCGGAACGGCTGATACTGGCCGAAACGCCGGCATTCAGACCCAGCGAAAATTCGCCGCCAATACCCAGATTGACGCCATAGTTGAGACTGGAATAGGGATCGGCACTGAGAAGATCGCGGCGGGCAAAGATGCTGGCGGAGGCGATCAACGATTTGCCGACGAGTTGCTCGTAGGTCGCGTTCGCGCCCAGCTGCCACCCGCTATAGGCAGTGCTGATCTCGGATTCGGTACGCCGGATATCCAGTTCGATACCCAGCCTCTGTCCCTCGCTAAGCGCTTGCTGATAGCCGAATCGCCCCCCATATTCGCGGGTTGCGAGACGGCCGCCGTACCAGCGCTGCAGTCCGACAGCCTGCAAGGAGATGCTGCTGTATCGGGCAATGCGCAGTTCGGGACCGGCGGCAATCTGGACGACAATATCGTCGGCAGATTTGCCCTTATAGTTTATGATCTTGCTGTCGGCATCGAACAGCAGAGCCAGACGATCACTGGCCTTCACGCGTATGCCGCCGGAGAAACCTGCGGTTTGACCGATACCGGAACGCTCGCGGGCGTTTTCATCGAGTTGCAGGGGCAATTTGATTGGGCCGAAATTAATGTCGATCGTTTCCGCATCGGTTGCGCCGTTGATATTGGTGTCCGGCGCGAAGCCGAGATCGAAGCTGAACCGCCATATCCGCTGATCGCGTAAGATGCTGCGCGTGTTGCGAATCGTTCGGGCAATCTCCTCCGGCAGATTCTCGTCATTCTGGGCCAGTCGGAAATGATAGTCTGCGCTGGCTTCCCTGCCGCTCAGCAGATAGGCTCTGGCGAGTTCCAACCGCACCCGCGTCTGTCCGGGGTTTTCGTCCAGAATCGAACGAAACTGCCGGATAGCGCTTTTCACATCACCGGTTTCGATCGCAATATATCCTGCGAGAAAACGGTGCTGCATCTGAAGTTCGGGTACCTGGCCCAATGCCTCCACCAGCGGCAGGGCCTCCTGGTATTGCTTGGCATGAATCAACGATTCCGCGCGGGACAATAATTGCCCGGGGGTTACCCGCATATGGCATTGGCCGGATGCATCGCAGACCGGTTGTGTAATCGCTGCCACGTCTGCTGCCGCATCGGAGGAAAGCGGTAGCGGCGTCTGGGCTGAAGCCACAGCGCTGCTTGCTGCGACAATCAAAGACGCAACCGTGGCTCTAGCCAAAACAGGATTGCGGGACACGGCTGGTCTCTAAGGCCTCTTGCCGACAAATGTCCCCAGGATATCGATCCGTTCGTCCGGCGTGCCGCCGACAATGCGGTAGCCCCCGCCCAGTTCGATGCCATTCGGCCCGTAAAACGCGCCATCGATGCTTGATCCGGCAATGACCATGTCCAGCCGGTTTCCGCCAGGATTGACAAACCAGGCTTCGTTGAACTGGCCAAAAAAACCGCCAGCGGTGACGAGGTTGATCTGGCCGGCACCATTGGCCCGGAAACGGGCATTTTCCAATATGCTGTGTTGGCGGCTGGTTCCGTCAAAAAGCGGGGCGCCGACTGTACCGTCCAGCGAGAGGGCAAAGGTATTTGCGCCGAAATTGACTGTCGTCGACGCGCGACCGGCGATCCACTGGAAATAGGTATCAAAATTACCGATTTTGTCGGGCTGGTCATTGAACACCATTGACGCAAGCATGCTGCCTTCGAACGAACCGGTACCGGTTTTGGGGACCTGATCGTTGGGGGTGACCTCACCATAGGCGAATGCGCCCCGTTCCAGCTTGTTACTCTGTCTGATAAATTCGGTTGTCGTTCCGTCGGCGTTGTCGATGGTGACATTGTTGAGTGATGCGTTGTTCCGCAGGTATCCGGCGAAGGTCACATATCTGGTTTCGGTTCCGGGCGTTTGGTAAAAGAATGTTGTGGCTTCGTAGCTGCCGGCCTGACCGGTATCGACAAGACCGAAGGCCAATGCGCCCGGAATCGGGCTGGTGATATTATTGGATGTTCCCGATTCCAGATAATTCATGCCCTGAATGCCGAACTGGGTCGATCCCAGATTGGGCGTTCCGGTCTGTGGTTCGACAAGACCGCCAAAATTGGTGCGATGGAGGGGATCCTGGAATCGACTGGCGGTGGTCGTTCCGGCCAGGTTATTGACAAAACTTACGTCAAAAATAGCATCGCGCGGATTATAGGCGATGGTGAGGTTGCTGTTGCGGACGGTCGTGGCATCACCCTGATAGAGCTGGTTGGTCTGTCGCGCCCCCGGGCTGCCCGCGCCTTCGACCGTATAAGAATAGCTGTGAGTGGAGCCGACTGCGGTATAGGTCTTGGCATCGGCCGGATCGACAAATGTGTGGGTGGATCCGCCGCCGGTTCCTCCACCTGTGCCACCGCCTCCGGTAGGCGGTGCGCTGCTGCCAACAGATTGCGGACCGGCACCGCCGCACGCGGCAAGCATCGTTGTACTGGCGAGCAAGATCAAAAGGCGCATAGGAAATATTCCTCACATGAGTTCCACATGAGGGCATCGCTATCACTGGCGTGGTTAATTTCGCGTAAACCATCGCAAGACTTCGAGCGCCCCCGCACGATGCATGCGCCAGCGCCGGTAACGAACCGCCCAAGGCTTTTGGTTACTTTCCGCGCTTCTTTCGTTCACTATTGAGGTCGAGCACTTCGCTGACGCCTTCCGGGAACAGGCCGAGCCGCCGCGCGACTTCCTGATATGCCTCGGCTTCTCCGCCTAGGTCCCGGCGGAACCGGTCCTTGTCGAGTTTCTCGTTGGTCTCGATATCCCAGAGACGGCAGCCGTCCGGGCTGATCTCGTCGGCAAGGATGATTCGTGAAAAATCGCCCTCGAAAACCCTGCCGAATTCCAGCTTGAAATCGATCAGTTTGATGCCGATGCCGGCGAACATCCCGGCGAGGAAATCGTTGATCCGGATCGCCATGGCGGAAATATCCTGCATTTCCTCCTGGCTGGCCCAGCCGAAGCAGGCGATATGTTCTTCCGCGACCAGCGGATCGCCCAGCGCGTCGTCCTTGTAACAATATTCCAGCAGGGTGTGCGGCAGCGGCGTGCCTTCCTCGATACCGAGGCGCTTGGACAGCGATCCGGCGGCGACATTGCGCACGATCACTTCGATCGGGACGATTTCGACCTGCTTTACCAGCTGTTCGCGCATATTGAGCCGGCGGATGAAGTGGCTGGGAATACCAATGTGATTGAGCAGGGTGAATATATGCTCGCTGATGCGGTTGTTGATCACGCCCTTGCCGTTGATCGTGCCCTTTTTCTCGGCGTTGAAAGCGGTGGCATCATCCTTGAAATACTGGATAATCGTGCCGGGTTCCGGACCCTCGTAGAGAATCTTGGCCTTGCCTTCATAGATTTGGCGACGACGGGACATGATATGGTTCCACTTCGCAAAGAGCGACAAAAAATCATGCCCCGATAGTTCGAATCATGGCGGATTGAACGGATCGGGGCAACCGAGCCCTGCTATATGCGAAAGCGCCTTGCGGCGCAAACAATCCCGTTTCATGGTGATGATGGGAACCAGGGAGGAAAGTGGATTGTCATGGCCAAATATGAAACCATCGATCAAGTCATGGAAACGCTGTATGAATGCATCTCGGGACCGCCGGGCGGGCAGGACTGGGATCGGGATCGGGAGATTTATCATCCGCGTGCACTGATTACCCGGACACGGATCGTGGACGGTGCGCCGATTGCCTTCACCTTCAGCTATGACGAATTTGTCGAGGCGACAATCCCGATCCTCGAGGGGCGAAGCTTTTACGAGATCGAGATCGGCCGGAAGACCGATGTTTTCGGGCAAATCGCCCATGTGTTCAGCAGCTATGAGGCCCGGGAGACCCCCGATCATCCGGAGATTCAGTTCCGCGGGGTGAATATGGTGCATCTGTGGAATGACGGCAGCGACTGTTCGGGACGCTGGTGGATCATGAGCATCATCTGGGACAATGAACGCGAAGGACTTGCGCTACCGGCGGAATGGCTGGCGCCATGACGATTTCGGTCAGTCAGCCGGTAGCGGCGGCGGCGCTGACCGTTTTGCTGGCCGCGATCACGGTTGCCCTGTTGCAGCTGGTCGGACCGGACTGGGGGCGATTCGCTCCGGCAAGCTGCACAGAGACCCGCTGTTTCTGCGAAATGCCAAGGGCAGGCGGGCTGCTGTTGCAGCCGGCCAACAGCCTTTCGTCCTTCGGCTTTGTCCTTGCCGGGCTGCTGATGATCCTCCAGGCGCGGTCGCGCGACTGGATGTCCGCCTTTCCGCCGCTGTCCGCCCATATTCTGGGAATCGCCGCGATCATTGTCGGGATCGGATCGGTGTTGCTGCACGCCACGCTGACGCTCTGGGGACAGTTTTTCGATGTGCTCGGCATGTATCTGATCAGCGGATTTTTTCTGGTCAGCGCGGTGGCGAAATGGCGGAATATTCCGGACCGGCGGGCAATGGTCTATTATGCGGTCCTATGTGCGGCGCTTGTCGCGATCCTCTATGCGCTGCCCGAGGTGCGCCGCTGGCTGTTTGCCGTGGTGCTGCTGGCCGCGATCATCTTCGAGCTTTGGCTAGCCCGGCCGCTGCGCCCCAGGGTCCGGACCGGCTATTATGTGGCCGGCCTGATCGTCAATGTCACCGCCTTCACCATCTGGAATCTCGACCAGCGCGGCCAGCTTTGCGCACCCGACAGCCTGTTGCAGGGCCACGCGGCTTGGCATCTGCTCGGCGCGGTCGCGCTGTGGTTCGCGTTTCTCTATTATCGCAGCGAGGAGAAGCTGGCGGTTCGAAGCTAGTTCGCCGGCGCAGGCCGGGGTCCATCTGCTGATGCAGGGTTCGACAGGTTGAGTGGTTAAACGCGTGGACGCAAGTTTGTGTGGCTCATTTCTCTTGCGCCTTGCCGAAGGTTCACGAGATGGACCCCGGCCTTCGCCGGGGAACAGCATCTCAATATCATATAGCCACTTTCCCCCTACCAACGGGGAATCCACCCTGCTATCGCCTTCGGCATGAGTGATGTAACCGATGCGCCGGAAGCGGCTCCCGAAGATGAATTTGATGCGATAGTCGAAGCGCCCTTTGATGCGGCGCTGTCCGAACGCTATCTGATTTACGCGATGTCGACGATCACCGCCCGGTCGCTGCCGGACCTGCGCGATGGTCTGAAGCCCGTGCATCGCCGCCTGCTCTGGGCGATGCGGCTGCTCAAGCTGGAGCCGTCGCAAGGGTACAAGAAATGCGCCCGCGTGGTCGGTGACGTGATCGGCAAATATCACCCGCATGGCGACCAGTCGGTCTATGACGCGATGGTCCGGCTCGCCCAGACCTTCTCGCTGCGCTACCCTTTGGTCGACGGGCAGGGGAATTTCGGCAATATCGATGGCGATAATGCGGCGGCCTATCGTTACACAGAAGCCCGGCTGACGCGGACCGCGATCGAGCTGATGCATGGCCTTGACGAAGGCACGGTCGATTTCAAGCCGACCTATAATGGCGAGGATGAAGAGCCGGAGGTCATGCCCGGCCTGTTTCCCAATCTGCTCGCCAATGGCGCGAGCGGCATTGCGGTGGGCATGGCGACCAGCATTCCGTCGCACAATGTCCATGAAATCATCGATGCCGTGACGCTATTGATTGATTCCCCCAAGGCCGAACATGCCGAGATCATGGAGATTATCAAGGGACCGGACCTAGCCACCGGCGGAACGCTGGTCGATCCGAAATCCGTCATTGACGCTGCCTATGAAAGCGGCCGCGGCGCGATGCGGGTGCGCTGCAAGTGGGAGAAGGAAGACGCGGAAGGACGCGGGGCATGGCAGATTGTCGTCACCGAGATTCCCTATCAGGTGCAAAAGGGCAAGCTGATCGAGCAGATTGCCCAGATCATTGCCGACAAGAAGCTACCGATTCTTGCCGATATCCGCGATGAATCGGACGAGCAGGTGCGGATCGTGCTGGAGCCGAAAAGCCGGGCGGTCGATCCCGAGGATCTGATGAACGCGCTGTTCCGGATGTCCGATCTGGAAAACCGCTTCTCGCTCAACATGAACGTGCTCGACAAGGATCGCGTGCCCAAGGTGATGGGCATCGGCGAGGTGCTGCAACATTGGATCGTCCACCAGATCGAGGTGCTGGTCCGCCGTTCGCAGCATAGGCTCGACAAGATTGCCGCGCGGCTGGAACTGCTCGAAGGCTATATCATTGCCTATCTCAATCTCGACCGGGTGATCGAGATAATCCGCAACCATGACGAACCCAAGCCGATGCTGATGGACGAGTTCAAGCTGACCGACCGGCAGGCCGAAGCGATCCTCAACATGCGCCTGCGTTCCTTGCGCAAGCTGGAAGAAATGGAGCTGCGCAGCGAGCGGGACAAGCTGCTCGCCGAACGGGAAGCGCTGGAGAAACTGATAGACAGTCCGGCGCGGCAGAAGACCCGGCTGAAGAAGGATCTGGCGGATCTGCGCAAGCTCTATGCCGAAGATACCGATCTCGGCAAGCGGCGCACGATGCTGATCGAGGCGGCACCGGCGCGGGAGATCTCGCTCGAAGCCTTTATCGAAAGGGAGCCAGTCACCGTCATCATGTCCAAGCGCGGCTGGATCAAGGCGATGAAGGGCCATGCCGACCTGTCGCAGCCCGACAGCTTCAAGTTCAAGGAAGGAGACGGCCCACGCTATGCCTTCCATGCGCAGACCACGGACAAGCTGCTGATGGCCTGCGACAATGGCCGCTTCTACACCATCGGTGCTGACAAGCTGCCCGGGGCAAGAGGCTTTGGCGAGCCGGTCGGGTCGATGGTTGATCTGGAAGCCGGAGCAGAGCCGGTCGCGCTGATGGTCGCCGACATGAAGGGCAAGCTGCTGATCGCCTCGACCTGGGGACGGGGTTTTGTCTGCAATATCGCCGATGTCGTGGCGGAGACCAAGAAGGGCCGGCAGGTCGCCAATCTCAAGGGCGATGCCAAGCTGCTGGTCGTCCGTCCCGTTCCCGAGGGCGCCGACCATGTCGCGGCGATTGGCGAGAACCGCAAGCTGGTGGTCTTCTCGCTGTCCGAAATGCCGGAAATGTCCAAGGGGCAGGGGGTGATGCTGCAACGCTACAAGGATGGCGGGCTTAGTGATGCGACCGTATTCCGGCTGGAAGAAGGGCTGAGCTGGGCGATGGGCGGTGATACCGGACGGACGCGCACCGAGAATGATCTGACCATGTGGCGGGTCGCGCGCGGTGCGGCGGGACGGTTGCCGCCTACCGGATTTCCCAAGAGCGGAAAATTCGACTGAAACGGCCTCTAGCGATTTCATGGGTGCCCGGGTTCGCGTCGAGGAAATTCTCGGCAAATCGCAAAAAATAGTTTCAGCTTCGCGGACTGCAAGCGAGTGTTTGACACGGCCGGGAGAAACGGGCTACTGCGCGTTTGAGGGTCGCGACGCACTACGCATACCAGAAAGAACTGTCTGAATCATGAGCGGCAATACAGAGTCCTTGCTCGAACGGATTGATCAGCTCGAGCAGATTTTGGCCCAGCTCGATGCCATCAATGCAGATATCGCGGCAATCCATGTCGATATAGCAATTTTGGAGCTTTGCGATCTTGCGGAGATCGAAAGACCAGACCGGGCGACAAAGGCCGCCTAGATTCCCGGCAAGAAAGTCGTCAGATGCCGGGGAGCCGGCGCTTGGACACGTGGACCAGCTGACGAGCGATTTCCTCCAGGACATCAATAGCCAGATCAGAATCGGTTGCCGTCAAGGCCAATTGCCCCAACCCCTTGTTCACTGCGTAGGCACCCTCGTCGGTCAGTCCCATTCCGGCCAGATAGGCGACATATCTGGTCATCGTGTTCGGCGCGACATTCAGCGAGGAAACGGCATCATGCATGGTGACTGCCTTTCCCGCGTCCATCGAAACCATCAATTCCAGCAGGATATGCCAGGAAACATCATCGATCTCCAAATGATTGTCCCGGAGCCGTTTTATCCGGACCGCTCGACTGGTCAGCAACAACGCAGCTGTCGTCACCGGGCCCATGTCGGGTTCCGTTGGAATCGCGCTGCTCGACACTGCGATATCAGTTCGCTCATAGCCGGTGTCAACCGAACCGCCATCATCGATGCGACCGAGCAGGCTTCCCGTCGGATTGGCGATGACGGATTTGGCGTTGCTAAAATTGCCGGTGAAGCCGGCATTCAGAAATCCAGCATCGTGTACCACCTCCTCCGCTGGAGGATTGCCATATAAAATCTTGATTGCCCTGACTGGCCGCGCCCCCTAGTCTGGCCGACGCAGGCAATCGGGGGAGGCCATGATGTCCGACAGCAGTCCAGACCAGCCGGAGGGCGCGGGGGAAACCAGCGCGAATGCCAAAGCCTATTGGTCTCAGAATATCCGCTTGCTGTGGATGCTGATGACGATCTGGTTTGTCGTGTCCTTTGGCGCGGGGATAATTTTCCGCGATTTTCTCGATCAATTTGCGCTCGGCGGCTATCCGCTGGGTTTCTGGTTCGCGCAGCAGGGAGCGATCTATTTCTTCATCCTGCTGATCATCTTCTACAGCGTCCGGATGCGGCAGATCGAGCGGCAATATGATCTCGATGACTGAGCGCGGCTGATGGCGACCCAGACCCTTATCTATCTCTTCGTCGGCCTGTCCTTCGCGCTCTATATCGGCATCGCGATCGCCTCGCGTGCGGGCACGACCAAGGAATTTTACGTGGCTGGCGGCGGGGTGAATCCGGTGGTCAACGGCATGGCCACGGCAGCGGACTGGATGTCGGCGGCCAGCTTCATTTCAATGGCCGGGATCATCGCCTTTTCCGGCTATGACGGCTCGGTCTATCTGATGGGCTGGACCGGCGGCTATGTGATGCTGGCGTTGCTGCTGGCGCCCTATCTGAGGAAATTCGGCCAATATACGGTCCCCGATTTCATCGGCACGCGCTATTATTCGAAAGCCGCCCGGGTGGTCGCGGTGATCTGCCTGATCTTCATCAGCTTCACCTATATCGCCGGGCAGATGCGCGGGGTCGGTATCGTCTTTTCCCGCTTTCTCGATGTGCCGATCAATCTCGGCGTGATCATCGGCATGGCGATCGTCTTCGTCTATGCCGTGCTCGGAGGCATGAAGGGCATCACCTATACGCAGGTGGCGCAATATTGCGTGCTGATCTTCGCCTATATGGTGCCGGCCTTCTTCATCAGCTTTCTGGTCACCGGCAATCCGGTGCCGCAGCTGGGGCTGGGATCGACGGTCAATGACGGCTCGGGGCTTTATGTGCTGCAGAAGCTCGACCTGGTGCTCCAGGACATGGGCTTTGCCGCCTATACCAGCGGCGAGAAGTCGATGATCGATGTCTTCTGCATCACCCTGGCGCTGATGGTCGGGACGGCGGGCCTGCCGCATGTGATCGTCCGCTTCTTCACCGTGCCCAAGGCATCGGACGCGCGCAAGTCGGCGGGCTGGGCGCTGGTGTTCATTGCCCTGCTCTATACCACTGCGCCCGCGGTCGGGGCCTTTGCGCGGCTAAACTTTATCGATAGCGTGCAGGACACGGATTATGCTGAGGCGCCGGCCTGGTTCAGGAACTGGGAGAGCAATGATCTGATCGCCTGGCGCGACAAGAATGGTGATGGCAAGATGCAGCTGGGCAAGGGCGATCCTTTTCAGGGCGCGCCTTTGTTCGCGGAAAGCACTGGTCCCAGCGGGGAGCGGGTCGTCACCAATGAAACGGCGGACGACAATGCCAATGAAGTCTATGTCGACCGCGATATCATGGTGCTGGCCAATCCCGAGATTGCCAATCTGCCCGGCTGGGTGATTGCGCTGGTCGCGGCGGGTGGTCTTGCTGCGGCGCTGTCGACGGCGGCGGGGCTGCTGCTGGTGATCAGCTCGTCGATCAGCCATGATCTGCTGAAGAGTACCTTCCGGCCGCAGATTACCGAGAAGGGCGAATTGCTTGCCGCCCGGCTGGCGGCAACCGCGGCGATCGTTGTGGCCGGCTATCTCGGCATCTATCCGCCCGGCTGGGTCGCGCAGGTGGTCGCCTTTGCCTTTGGCCTGGCCGCCGCTTCGCTGTTCCCGGCGATCTTCATGGGGATTTTCTCCAAGCGCATGAACCGCGAGGGCGCGATTGCCGGGATGGTGACGGGGCTGAGCTTCACCTTCCTCTATATCGGCTGGTTCAAGCTCTGGTCGCCGGAAAGCAATGTCGCGGCCAACTGGCTGTTCGGGATTTCGCCGGAAGGGATCGGCGTGATCGGGATGCTGCTGAATTTCGCGGTGGCGATAGTGGTCGCCAAATATACCAGCGCGCCACCGAAGGAGATTGCCTGGCTGGTCGACAAGATCCGGGTGCCGCGCGGCTAGCCCGCTTTTCGCCGGGCCGGTTTGGCGGCTGCTCGCTCAGCGCTTCTTGGCGATTTTCAGCTTGTCCTGTTTCGACCGGGTGCGGATCGATTCCTCGCTGCGGGTCAGCGCCTTGGCGATGGCTTTCAGCGTCATGCCCTTTTTGGCAAAGGCGTGCAGCTTCTGCACCTCTTCGCTGGTCCAGGGTTGCTTGTGGCGTTCGAAATGGTCTTTCATGGACCGGGCTTAGCAGATTGTCGGCGCGGTGCACCCAAATAGAGCGCTTTGCACAGCGACATTTGTCCGCTAGCCAGCAACGGATATTTGCAAATGGAGCCATTCATGCAGTTTGATGAAGTTGTCCTCGGTCGTCGCAGCATCCGCGGATACAAGCAGGAACCCGTGCCGAAAGAACTGATCGAGGAGATTCTCGAACTGGCGATGCGCGCGCCATCCTCGATGAACACGCAGCCGTGGAGTTTCTATGTCATTACCGGCGAGCCGCTGGAGAAAATCCGCGCCGGCAATACCGAACGAATGCTGGCCGGGGTGCCGCAATCGCGCGAGTTTCGCACCGGGCCAGCCTTTGCAGGCCCGCACCGCGAACGGCAGATCGGCGTGGCCAAGCAGCTGTTCTCGGCGATGGGGATCGAGCGCGACGACAAGGAGGCGCGGCAGGACTGGGTGATGCGCGGATTCCGGCAATTTGATGCACCGGTTTGCGTGATCATTACCTATGACCGCGCGGTGGACGGCAGCGACGACACGCCGTTCGATTGCGGCGCGGTAGCGACGGCTCTGGTCAACGCGGCCTGGTCGCGGGGACTTGGCACGGTGATCAACAGCCAGGGCATCATGCAATCGCCCGTGGTCCGCGAACATGCCGGGATTGCAGACGATCAGGTGATCATGAAGAGCATCGCGCTTGGCTGGCCGGACGAGAGTTTCCCGGCAAACGCTGTCGTGTCGACGCGGAAGCCGGTGGACGAGGCAGCGGTTTTTGTAGGGTTTGAGGGATAGGAGAAACCGCGTGCCCCTGCGAAGACAGGGGCCTATCTCCCGGATGCGCCAAGCGGAACCGACGGGAGATGGATGCCTGCCTTCGCAGGCAAACGTACTCCGCATCGAGTGCGGAGCACTGCTACTTGTTCAACCGCCCCTCGACCAGCGAATCGACCACGCTTGGATCGGCCAGCGTTGAGGTGTCGCCTAGCGCGCGATGTTCATTTTCGGCGATCTTGCGCAATATTCGCCGCATGATCTTGCCCGAGCGGGTCTTCGGCAGCGCTGGCGTCAGGTGGAGATGGTCCGGAGTGGCAATAGGTCCTATTTCCTTGCGGACGTGGAGCCGCAGCTCGGCGACCAGTTCCTCCGACGATGGCTCGCCCGCGTTCAGCGTGACATAGCAATAGATACCCTGTCCCTTGATATCGTGGGGATAACCGACCACCGCCGCCTCGGCGACCTTGGGGTGAGAGACGAGGGCACTTTCGACCTCCGCCGTGCCCATGCGGTGGCCCGAGACGTTGATCACATCGTCGACCCGGCCGGTGATCCAGTAATAATCGTCGGCGTCGCGCTTGCAGCCGTCGCCGGTGAAATATTTGCCCTTGTAGGTTGAAAAATAGGTCTGGATGAAGCGCTCATGGTCGCCGTAGACGCTGCGTGCCTGGCCCGGCCAGCTCGCGGTGAGGCACAGATTGCCATCGGTCGCGCCCTCGAGTATCTTGCCGTCGCCGTCGACCAGCTGCGGCTGGACGCCGAAGAAGGGCTTGCCGGCGCTGCCCGGTTTCATGCCATGCGCGCCGGGCAGGGTGGTGATCATCACGCCGCCGGTCTCGGTCTGCCACCAGGTATCGATGATCGACGATTTGCCATCGCCAACGACGTTATAATACCAGAGCCAGGCTTCCGGATTGATCGGTTCACCGACCGTACCGAGCAGGCGGATCGACGAGCGGTCATGCGCCTTCACCGGGCCGTCGCCTTCGCGCATCAGGGCGCGGATCGCGGTCGGGGCGGTATAGAAGATATTGACCTTGTGCTTTTCCACCACTTCCCAGAAGCGGCCATGATCGGGATAGTTGGGGACGCCTTCGAACATGATCTCGGTGGCGCCGTTGATCAGCGGCCCGTAGACGATATAGCTGTGGCCGGTGACCCAGCCGATATCGGCCGAGCACCAGAAGACCTCGCCCGGCTGATAGTCGAACACATAGTGGAAGGTGGTTGCCACCCAGACGGCATAGCCGCCGGTGGTGTGCAGCACGCCCTTGGGCTTGCCGGTCGACCCGGACGTATAGAGAATGAACAGCGGGTCCTCGGCGTTCATCGGTTCGCAGGGGCAGTCATCGGCCACATCGGCCCCGAGTTCGTGATACCAGTGGTCGCGCCCTTCGGTCATCCCGATATCGCTGTCCGTATGGTTGATCACCAGCACGGCATCGACCGCAACCTTTTCCAGCGCGGCATCGACATTGGCCTTCAGCGGAACCGGCTTGCCGCCGCGCCATCCGCCATCGGCGCAGACCACGAATCGGCTGTCGCAATCCTCGATCCGGCCGGCGAGCGCGTCGGGCGAAAAGCCGCCGAACACCACGCTGTGGATCGCGCCGATTCGGGAGCAGGCGAGCATGGCAAAGGCGCCTTCCGGGATCATCGGCATGTAGATGGTGACGCGGTCGCCTTTCCTGACTCCCATTTTCTTCAGGCAGTTGGCCATCTTGATGACCTC
>Ga0209024_1001252_pt1 | contig 23840 bp, 21 predicted proteins | sample AutmiccommunBRH5_FD_187380 | JGI IMG/M metagenome (GOLD analysis project Ga0209024, IMG submission 187380) | Deep subsurface microbial communities from Mt. Terri, Switzerland - Autotrophic microbial communities BRH/5 (SPAdes) (version 2) | ecosystem: Environmental > Aquatic > Deep subsurface >...
GCTCGCCGAGGACGATCCGACCGAGGGCGGCCTGAGCTTCCTCGGCGAGGCGACACCAACCCCGAGCCCGACACCCGCGACACCCGCTCCCACCGATGCGCCGAACCCACCGACCGCGACCGAGGGCGCGCCCAGTGGCCCGCCCGTCGTGACGCTCGATCCGCCCCAGATCGGGCAGGGCGAGACCGCGCTGCTCACCGTGACCCAGCCCGGCGCTGCCTCCGTGGGCGCGCGTCTCCTCGGGCAGCGCTTCCCGCTGATCGACGAGGGGGACGGCGTCTTCTGGTGCGTCGTCGGGGCGGGGCTCTTCGAGACACTCGGCGCAGCGAGCGCAGCGATCGTGACGCGGAATGGGCAGGACAGGGTGCTCTCCGAGGTGAGCCTGCCGTTCGAGGTGGTGCCGGTGGAGCGCCCCGTCGACTACCTCGTCGCGAGCGCCGAGGTCACCGCCGTCCTGACGCCAGAGGCCGCCGAGATCGAGGCTGCGCTCCGTGCCTACGAGCAGTTCAACCTCTTCGAGGCACGCCCTCGGTGGGACGGAAAGCTCCAACTCCCCGTGGAGGAGTACATCCAGACCACGACGTTCGGCGAAGGCCGATCGATCAACGGCGGGCCGGTGACCGGCCAGCACTCCGGGACGGACATGGCCGCCGACTCGGGCACGCCGATCCTCGCCGCTGCCGCTGGCCGCATCGCGTGGGCGGGCGAGATGCCCATCCGCGGGAACTCCGTCCTCGTGGACCACGGCGCCGGCGTCGTGACCGGCTACCACCACCTCCTCGAGTTCGACGTCGAGGTGGGACAGCGGGTCGAGGCCGGCGAGGAGATCGCGAAGATGGGATCAACCGGCTTCTCGACGGGCCCGCACCTGCACTGGGAGATGACGATCTACGGCGTGAACGTCGATCCGATGACCTGGGTCAACCGCGCCTTCGAACCGGGCGCCTAACCCTCTCGCCCCGCCTCAGCGCTCCGCCTCAGCGCCTCGCGACGAGACAGCCCCAGTTGCCCTCGGTGCGGTAGTCGACCTCGGTGAGGCCGGCGGTCGCGAGGTAGCCGCGCACCTCGTCCGTGTCGCGCAGGATGAAGCCGCTCGCAATGAGCAGGCCATCCTCGCGCACGGCGGCGGCGAGGTGGCCCGCGAGGCGTCCGACGACGGTCGAGGAGATGTTCGCGAGGACGATGTCGTAGCCCTCGGGCTGGCGGTCGGTCCACGGCCAGTCGTCCCCGACGGAGCCTGCGGCGAAGTCGATCTCGTCGGCCACGCCGTTGGTGGCGGCGTTCTCCTCGGCGACACGGATCGTGTCAGCGTCGATGTCGACCGCGTGCACCTCGGACGCTCCGAGGAGGCGCGCGGCGATTGCGAGAATGCCCGAACCCGCACCCACGTCGAGGACGCGGACGCCCTCGGTCAGGCGCGACTCAAGGGCGGCGAGGCAAAGACGCGTCGTCTCGTGCTCGCCGGTGCCGAAGGCAGCGCCCGGGTCGAGGAGCACGACGACCTCGCCTTCGGCGGGCTGGTACTCCTCCCACGACGGCACGATGACGAGGCGCTCGCCGATGCGCTGGCGGCGGTAGAACTTCTTCCACTCCTCCGCCCAGTCCACGGGTTCGGCTTCGCCGATCATGAGCGAGGTCAGCGCGCCCTGCAGCGGCAGCGCCTCGACGGCCGCGCGCACCGCGGCCTGGTCGGCCTCGTCGAAGGGTTCGAGGAACGTGCCGCGCACGATCCAGGGGACATCGGTCAGTTCGTCGTAGGCGAAGTCGGCGTCGTCGCTGATGTGGATCGCCGGCTCGATCGCGGTGCCAGACGCGCCGTGGATGCTGAAGGCGTCAGCGACGAGGTCGGCGTCACGCGCGTCCACCCGCGCGACCGCCTCGTACCAGCGGTCGTCGGGTGTCGGCATCGTGACCTCAGTGACCTCTTCCGCGCGTAGCCCTCGACGGGTGCGGGAGGGGGAGCGCTACGAGAAGGCGTTGCGGATGCGGTCGAAGACGGAGGCCTCGTGCTCGGGCACATCGGGCGTGCCGAGGGTGTCCGCGAGCTGCGCGAGCAACTCCTTCTGCGCCTTCGTGAGCTTGGTCGGGGTGACCACGTGCGTCCGCACGAGGAGGTCGCCGCGGCCGTTGCCTCGGAGGTGGGGGACGCCCTTGTTCCGGATCACGTGCACCTCGCCGGTCTGGGTGCCCGGCTTGAGCTTCAGTTCCACCTCGTCGCCGTCGATCGTGGGGATCTTCCGCTCCGCGCCGAGGGCGGCCTGCGCGATGTTCAGCGGCAGGTCGTAGACGAGTTCGGAGTCCACACGCTTGAAGACCTCGTGCGGACGGACGCTGAGCTCTACGTACAGGTTGCCAGGCGGGCCCCCGCGAGGGCCATGGTCGCCCTCGCCGGAGAGGCGGATCTGGGAGCCCGTGTCGATGCCGGCGGGAATCTTCACGACCCGCGACACCTTCACGCGCGTCTGTCCCTGACCACGACAGTTCTTGCAGGGGTTGTCGACGATGGAGCCCTCGCCACGGCAGCGCGGGCAGGTGGTCACGTTGACGAACTGGCCGAAGAGCGACTGCTGCACGCGGCGCAACTCGCCGCGGCCCTCGCACTCCGGGCAGCCGGGCTTCTGCGTCGCGCCCTCCTGGCCAGTCGCACGGCAGTCCGAGCAGCGCTCGACGCGCTCGTAGGAGATCTCGTGCTCGATGCCCCGGACGGCGTCCTCAAGGTCGAGCTCGATGGTGGCGTGGAGGTCGGCGCCCGGCTGCGGACCGGCGCGACGGCCGGCGGTACCGCGGAAGAACGCGTCGAAGATGTCGCCGAAGCCGCCGAAGCCATCGTGGCCCTGGAAGCCCTGCGCGCCACCCTGGCCGACGCCCGCCGCGCCGTAGCGGTCGTAGCGCGCGCGCTTCTCCGGATCCGACAGGATCTCATAGGCGGCGTTGAGTTGCTTGAACTTGGCCTCGGCGTCCGGCGCCTTGTTGCGGTCGGGGTGGTAGTCCATCGCGAGGCGACGGAAGGCTCGCTTCACGTCGTCGGCGGTGGCGTCTCGAGCAATGCCGAGGACTGAGTAGAGGTCGGCGGAGTCCGTAGTCATAGAGATTCCATCGTACAACGCGACCCCGTCAGAGGGCCTGCGGGGTTTCTCGGATGCCGTCGGTGCCGCCCGCCGCGACGAGGTTTTGCCGGATTGCGGCGAACACGCCCTCGCCGAGGCCGAGCGAGCGGAGGTAGCCGCGCACGCCCCCGTACCGTTCGTCGAGACCGTCGAGGAAGACGCCGATCGCCTCGGCGGGGACGCCGAAGCGGCGTCGCTCTTCGTCCGGGTTAACGGCCGCCTCGATTCGTCCGTTCGCGGTGGACCACGCGAGCCAGCGGGCGGTGTCGCGGTTCGTGAGCTCGAAGTCCGCCTCGATCACCTCGCGCGCCACGCCCGCGAGGTCGAGGGCCATCGCCGTGGTGACGCCGGTGCGGTCCTTCCCCGCCGTGCAGTGCATGACGAGGGGATACGAGGCCGGGTCGGCGAGCACCTCGAAGATGGCGCGGATGCTGGGGCCGGCGTAGTCGAGGTAGCCGAGGTAGCGCTGCCCGGAGATCGCCCGACCGAAGCGCTGATCGAGTTGGGCGCTGGCGCCGTCGGGCAGCGGTGGCAGATGTGCGTACCTCGCACCGAGCTCTGCCGCGGGGTGGATGCCCCGGTCGCGCGTTTCCTCGGGTCGTCGCAGGTCGACGATGGTGCGGACGCCGAGGGAGCTCAGCCGCGCCCGGTCCGCCTCGTGCATGTCTTCCAGCGCCCCGGAGCGGAAGTACCGATTCCAGGCGACAGAGTGACCGTCCGAGGTGGGATAGCCGCCGATGTCACGGAAGTTCCAGCACTGCTCGAAGGGAACGTGACGAAGCTCGAAGTCGTCGATGACGTGCATAGCTTCGTCCTCCCTTCCAGAAGACCGATGCCCCGGCGAGCGGGGCATCGGTTGGTACCTACCTCAGCGAGTTAGACCTCGCGGAACTCGCCCTCGACGGTGTCGGGCTCGCCCTCGCCGTCGTCGCCACTGGCGCCGTTCGAGCCGCCGGCTGGGCCGGACTCGCCGCCGCCACCGGGGGCGTTGGCGGCCTGCTGTGCACCGTAGATCGCGGCGCCCACTTCCTGCATGGCAGCGGAGAGCGCCTCGGTCTGGGTCTTGATGGCCGCGGTGTCGTCGCCGGCGAGGGCATCGCGGAGCTCCTTGATGGCCGCTTCCACCTTCTCCTTTGGCTCGCCTTCGACGACCTCCGCGTTGTCGCGGAGCATCTTCTCGGCGGAGTACGCGAGGGAGTCGCCGGTGTTGCGGGCCTCGACGGACTCGCGCTTCGCGGCGTCCTCGGCGGCGTGCTCCTCGGCGTCGCGCTGGAGGCGCTGGACCTCTTCCTCGCTGAGGCCGGAGGCGGCCTGAATGGTGACGTGCTGCTGCTTCCCGGTCGCCTTGTCCGAGGCCGACACCTTCACCATGCCGTTCGCGTCGATGTCGAACGTGACCTCCACCTGCGGGACGCCTCGCGGCGCCGGGAGGATGCCGTCGAGGATGAAGCGCGCGAGCGACTTGTTGTCGGCCGCCATCGGGCGCTCGCCCTGCAGGACGTGGATCTCGACGGACGGCTGGTTGTCGGACGCCGTCGAGAACGTCTGGGACGCACTCGTCGGGATGGTCGTGTTGCGCTCGATGAGCGAGGTCATCACGCCGCCGAGCGTCTCGATGCCGAGGGTCAGCGGGGTCACATCCAGCAGGAGGACGTCCTTCACGTCACCCTTGAGGACGCCGGCCTGGATCGCCGCGCCGATCGCGACCACCTCGTCCGGGTTCACGCCCTTGTGCGGCTCTTTGCCGAAGAACTCCTGCACCTTCTGCTGCACGAGCGGCATGCGCGTCATACCACCGACGAGCACGACCTCGTCGATGGCGTCCGGCTTCAGGCCGGCGTCGGCGAGCGCCTTGCGCACCGGCTCCAGCGTCCGGTCCACGAGGCCGCCCACGAGCTGCTCAAGCTGCGCGCGCGTCATCGTGCGGACCAGGTGCTTCGGGCCGCTGGCGTCAGCCGTGATGAACGGGAGGTTGATCTCCGTCTGCTGCGCGGAGGAGAGCTCGATCTTCGCCTTCTCCGCAGCCTCCTTGAGGCGCTGCAAGGCCGTGCGGTCCTGCGAGAGGTCGATCCCGTTCTCCTTCTTGAACTCGTCGACCAGGTGGTTGATCAACGTGTCGTCGAAGTCGTCACCACCCAGGAACGTGTCGCCGTTCGTCGCCTTCACCTGGAAGGTGCCATCGCCGAGTTCGAGGATCGAGATGTCGAAGGTGCCGCCACCGAGGTCGTAGACCGCGATGACTTCCTCTTCCTTCTTGTCGAGGCCGTACGCCAGCGAGGCCGCCGTCGGCTCGTTGATGATGCGGAGCACCTCGAGGCCGGCGATGCGGCCGGCGTCGCGAGTCGCCTGGCGCTGCGTGTCGTTGAAGTACGCCGGGACGGTGATGACCGCCTCGGTCACGGTCTCACCGAGGTACGCCTCGGCGTCGGCCTTCAACTTCTGAAGGATCATCGCGGAGACCTCGGGCGGTGAGTATTCCTTCTCGCCGAGCTTGATGCCGGCGTCGCCGTTGGCGCGCTTCACCACCTCGAAGCCAGCGACCTTCGCGAGGCGCTGCACTTCTTCTTCCTCGAAGCGGCGGCCCATCAGGCGCTTGGCGGAATAGATCGTGCCTGCCGGGTTCGTGACGGCCTGGCGCTTCGCGACGGCACCCACGAGGCGCTCGCCGTTCTTCGCGATCGCGACCATCGAGGGTGTCGTGCGGTTGCCCTCTGCGTTCGGGATGACCCGCGGCTCGCCGCCTTCCATGACGGCGATGCAGGAGTTGGTGGTCCCCAGGTCGATGCCGATGACCTTGCCCATGCTGTGCTCTCTTCCTCGCCGCTGGCGCGGCTGTTGATTTCAGTCTGGAATGGTTGCGTCCCCGCTACGGGTGACGCAGGTGCTGCTTCGTTGTCTGCTACTCGGTTGGTGCGCCCTCGCCGTTCCCGACCATCACCATGGCCGGCCGGATGACACGGTCGCGCAGCATGTAGCCGCGCTGGAGGAGGTGCACCACCTGGTTCTCAGGACCGGGCGCGGCGCCCACTGCCTCGTGCTTCGTCGGGTCGAACGCCTGGCCCAGCGCGTGGATCTCCTCGACGCCGTGGCTCTCGAAGACGCCCTGGAACTTGTTCGCCACGAGGCGTACCCCCTCCACCCACGCGGCATCGCCGGCGTCGGTTTCGGCGACCTCCAGCGCACGCTGCAGGTCGTCCAGCACCGGGAGGAAGCCGCGGACCGCGTCCGCGAGGGCGGTGCGGCCGACCTCGAAGCGCTGCTCCTGGGACCGCCGTTCGAGGTTCGCGTAGTCGGCGCGCGCGCGGGCGTACTGCGCCTGTGCCTCCTCAAGCTCCGCGCGGAGCGTCTCGATCGTCTCGGGGGCGTCGGTGGCCTCCGGCGCGGCGGCGGTCTCGCCCTCGGCGCGCACCTCGTCGTCGGTGTTGGGCATTGAGTTCGTCGAGTTAGTCGCTTCGGTCATGGGTCCAGCCTCACGGTTGGGGCGACGCTCCACTGCCGGCGAGCCGGTCGGCGTACGTCACCGTGGTTCAAGTTTGGTGGCGTCAGCGGTCCTGACGCACATCGTGCAGCAGTTGGCTCATCAGCGAGGCGACGTAGCGCACCCTCGGAATCGTCCGCTGGTACGCCATCCGCGTCGGGCCGATGACGGCCACCGCCCCGCTCGCATCGGTCTCGCCGTAGCGCGCGATGACCATGCTCCAGTCCTGCATCCCGGACTCCGCATGCTCGGTGCCGATCACGACACGCATCGCGCCCATCTGGTTGCCCTGGGCTGCCTCGTACGCGTCCCCGACCGGCTCCAGCAGGTTGCGCAGGCGGTAGGCCTGCAACTGGCCGACAGCCTCCAGGAGGCGGTCGACGTCGGAGAACTCGGGCTGGCGGAGGGCGTTGCTGAGGCCCTCCACGAACGTCTCTTCAGCAATGCGCTGCTCGCGCAAGATCTCGCCGAGGACCTCGGCGACCGCGATGTCTTCCGGGTCGATGAGGTCCGCGATGGTGGCGGCGATGCCCTGTGCATCCTTGCCGCCCAGCATCTGGTTCAGTCGCCGCCCTCGGTCGTTCAGTTGTTCCTGCGTCAACGGCTCCGGCGTCGGGAGGATGCGCTGCCGCACCCGCCCATCGTCCATGACCGCCACGAGGAGGCTCGCCTCGCGGCTGAGCTCAACGAGTTGCGCGTTCCGGAGATGGGCGCTCGTCACCCTCGGGCGGGTCACGACGGCGACGTTCCCGACGAGGGTCGAAAGGATCGTCGCGGTCAGGCTCAGCCAGTCATCGAGGTCGCCGGCGACCTGGTGGAGCTGATGCTCCACGGTGCGGCGCTCGTCCATCCCGACCGGCTCTTCGGCCATGAGGGCTTCGACGTAGAAGCGGTAGCCCATGTCCGAGGGGATCCGGCCCGCCGAGGTATACGGGTGCGTGACGTAGCCCTCCGCCTCCAGGCGAGCGAGCTCGTTCCGGATCGTGGCTGTGGACACCTCAAGTCGCCGTCGATCGACCAGCGCCTTGGAACTCACGGGTTCCGCAGTCTGGACGTACTCGTCGACGACCATGCTCAGGATCGAGGCTTGACGTTCGGTGAGCACCTCTCGAAACCTCCATTAGCACTCTCGACCGGAGACTGCTAACTACTGCATTGATTGTACGTAGGCACCCTCAGCGGGTCAACGCGGGAGGGTGATTCGAGGCGTATGACCAGTGTGGTTGTGCGCTACGGGAGGGGGTAAATCTGCTCCCAGCCGCCGAGTTCGAGCGCGGTGTCGGCACCGGTCCAAGAGTGGGAGAGCCACTCCACAGCCTGAATCGGCGTTGGACTTCCAGCGTCAGAAACGGAGTGCTGATCGACGTAGACCAGGAAGCCCGTAACCGGCTTGTTCACGGACGCATCGGGGGCGCGGAACTCGAAGGCCAGGGACGCGGTCAATCCGTCGCCACGACGCTCGAGACGCTCGGTCACGATGGATGAAACCTCCCACACCGCGATGAGTTGGAGCGTGCCCTGGTCATAGATTCGCCTCAGCAGGTCGGCGAGATCCTCTCGAGCGACGATGCAGCCCTCGCAGGAGAGCACGTCGCTCAGGAGGATGCCCTCGAATTGCTCGTGCAGTCCCTTGCCCTCCCGGAGGCAGGCCGGCATCAGTTCGCCGTGATAGGAGCACGCAGCAGAGACTGTCTCCCCGAGTCGGACCAAGGCCTCCGGCCCGTCGAGGACAGGGCGCACGAGGGTGTTCCAGAGCGGTGGTTCACTGCGCGACGTCGTGGCTGCCGTGAGACTCGGAGTAGGCGTACCAGTAGGCGCGGTTGATTCGACGCTCGCGGGTGCCTGCGGTGTCCTGGTCGCTCCCACGGTCGGAGAAGAGCCGGGCTCGTCCGCCCCGTCTGCCGAGCACGCCGCCACGAGCAGGCCTAGCAGGGCAAGGGCGGTCACGGCCCGGAGAGCTGCGTTCACGACTAATACACTACGCGATCATCCGTTGCGGCGCTTCCACTGAGGACTACCATTCCGCCCGGGAAACATCCGCGCCCGCACGGGGCTGTGCGCGGGACTGACGAGGGGAATGAGACATGGCAGGTTCACTCGACGGGAAGGTGGCGCTGGTCGCCGGCGCAAGCCGCGGTATCGGCGCTGACATCGCGAAGTACCTCGCACGGGCGGGGGCGAAGGTCGCCGTCTGCGCACGGACCGAGGAAGTGAAGGACCCGCGTCTGCCGGGGACGATCCACACCGTCACGCAGGAGATCAAGGACGAGGGCGGCGAGGCCGTCGCAATCGTGCTGAACATGCGCGACCCGCAGAGCATCAAGGACACCGTCGCGAAGGTGGTGGACCAGTTCGGCCGCCTCGACATCCTGGTCAACAACGCGGCGATCTTCGTGCCCGGCGACCTGGAGACGGTGCGGGAGAACCACATCGACCTCACGCTCGAGGTCAACGTGCGCTCGTACATCCTCACCATGCGCGAGGTGATCCCGCACATGAAGGCGGCCGGTGGCGGCCACATCGTGAACATCTCCTCGAGGGGCGCGATCCCCCTCGGTCCGGGGCCGTACACGGACGAGCAGAAGAAGCGCGGCGGCGACATCTTCTACGGCGGCGAGAAGGCGATGCTGGAGCACTTCTCCCAGCGCATGGCCGCGAGCTACCAGGACAACGGCATCTCCGTGAACGTGCTCTCACCCGAGGGCCGCGTCGCCACGGCCGGCAACATGTACGCCTCGAACGACCGGGACAACCCGGACACGAACTTCGAGACGGCGGATGACATGGGCCAGGCCACGGTCTGGATCTGCGAGCAGCCCGCCGAGAAGTTCACGGGCCAGGTGACCTACGACAAGGACCTGCTGAAGAAGGCCGGCATCGAGCTCAAGGGCCCGTTCCACTAGCGGCTTCGGCCACATGAGCCTGACAAGCGAAACGCCCTCGGCTTTCCGAGGGCGTTTCTTGTGGTGCTTCACTTCGACGCTGGAGCGCCCGGCCGCTACTTCTTGCCGGCCTGCTCCTCGGCGATGGCGTTCTCGAGTTCGACCCGACGAGCGGTCACGCGCTCGAGCTTGGCGTGCAGGTCGCCCTGCATCTCGGCGAGCGCCTCGACCTTGTGGTCGACGACCTCGAGCTGGCGTTCGAGCGCACCGATGATGCGGTGCACGCGTTCGAGGCGGGCCGGAAGCTCTCGGTCAGGGCGGAACGTGGCGATGATCTGCTGACGGAGATCCTCCGCCTCGACCATCTCCTTGATCTCCGCGAGCGTGAAGCCGAGGTACTGCTGGAGACGCCGGATGTACTCGATCCGTTGCACGTCCTCCTCGGAGTAGAGCCGGAAGCCGCCATCCATCCGCTCGGGCGGACGCAGCAATCCCTTCTCCTCGTAGAAGCGAAGCGTTCGCTGGGTCACACCAGTCCGATCAGCGACCTCGCCGATCTGGTAGCGCGCGGCCTTGGCATCCGCCTGGTCTTCCGACGCGGGGGTAGTCATGAGCCGATCCTATGGACGGCGCTCTGAGGCCGTCAAACAAACTATGACGTATGCGTTAAAGATCGCGCCGGCCCCGAATTTGCCCCCGAGACGGTGGTCGAGGGCTGGCGGTCTGGCGCGAGGTTAGCGTGCGTGGCAGCGGAACGGAGGTTCCAGCGTTTAGCGCCGCCGGAGGCTGTCGTCGTGGTCGTGCTCGTGGTCGTGGTCCTCGGCCTCCTGCGCGAGGCCACCGAGGATCGCGAGCCGCCGCTCGGTGGAGCGGCGCGGTGCCGGGACGGCCTTCGCCGCCTCGAGGACGGCGGCGGTGTCAGCGGCGGGGACGAGGACGGCCGGGGCGCCGGCGTCACGCCAGGCCTCAAGGATGTCGGCGTCGGGACGGCCGTTGGACTTCAGCAGGATCGGCGCGCCCGTCATGGCCGCGACGCGACGGAGTTCGAGTTGCTCGCGGACGGTGATGAGGTCGGCCTCCGCCTCCACGAGGATGGCGTCGAGGTCGATCGCGGAGACGGAGCGCAGTCGCTGCTCGTCCTGGTCGGCACCCAGCAGCAGCACGGATCCGATCTCCTCGACGGCCAGCGCAGCCGCGTGGCTGCGACCGTCGTCGAAGAGGAAGAAGTCCGCGCCGGCATCGCGCGCTGCGGTCACCTCGTCGCGGGTGGCGTCCTCGATGCGGACGCCGATGGCGACCTTCGTCGAGAAGCCCCCCGGCACGCTGCCCGCGAATACCACCGCGTCCGCGCCCGCCTCGAGGGCTGCGTTCGCCTCGTCGGCGCTCGCGGCCTCGGCCACCACGATCATGTAGCGAGGGCGCTCCTGCCGGGCGATTGCGGCGAAGCCCATGCCACCCGGCGCGCGGCCGATGTCGCGGATGCGCGTGCGGAACTTGCTCATCGGTGGCCCTCGATCAGTCGTGCCCCCCGTGCCCTGAAGCGCCCCGAGGTGTCTCAGCGGCCCGTGGGATGCGGGGGTAGTTGGGGGTGAGGTAGTGACTGGAGCCGCCGGTGGGAATTGAACCCACGACCTGCTGTTTACGAAACAGCTGCTCTACCCCTGAGCTACAGCGGCCAGCTCGGGCTGTGACCAACGCATGAGCACTGGTGACCCGTCCGATCAGTATACGGATGGAGCGGGGACGCTCAATCCGGCTTGAGGCGCGCGGCTAGCATGCGACCAGAACGCGACTGCCCGAGGAGGCGCCATGCACCGCACTCGTGTTGGAGACGTCGAGATCGTCTCGTTGGACGACTTCCAGTTCCGGTTCGACCCGGCCCGCGTCTGGCCTGACGCGGGCGACGGGATCGAGGCGTACCGCGACCGCCTCGAGGACGGCCAGACCCTCTACATGGACGATCTCTGCTTCCTGCTGCGAGCGGACGGGCAGACGGTGCTGGTCGATACCGGCATGGGGCCGGAGTCCGTCGGCAAGCTGCTCGACGAGATGCGGGCCGCGGGCGTCGATCCTTTCGAGGTGGACGCCGTGATCTTCACGCATCTCCACGGCGACCACGTGGGCTGGAACATCGACCGCGCGACGGGCGCGCCGCTGTTCGCCAACGCGCGCTATCTCGTGCCCCGCGCTGACTGGGACCACTACGACGCGGAGTCCCCGCCGGACGGCGCCTTCGTCCGGGACGTGAAGCCACTCGCTGCCACCGGCCAGCTCGACCTGATCGAGGGCGAACACGAGATCACGAGGTCGCTCGTGACCGTGGCGACGCCCGGGCACACGCCCGGTCACACCAGCGTCGCGATCACGTCGCAGGGTGAGCGAGGCTTCATCCTCGGCGACGTGTTCCTCACCTCGATCGACGTCGAGCAGCCCGACTGGTCGAGCACGTTCGACAGCGACATGGATGTAGCGCGTCAGACGCGGCACGCCGTCCTCGAGCGCCTGGAGCGCGAAGGAGCGCTGGTGGGCGCAGCCCACCTCGTGTCGCCGGGCCTCGGCCGCGTAGTGCGAGGGGCTTCCGGACGGGTCTGGCAGGGCATCGAGCTCTAGCGACCGCGTAACGTAGGTCGGAGCATGGAACCGCGATCCCTCGGACTCCTCGTCGCCTTCGCCGGCCTCGCGATCGTCGTGATCGGGCTCCTGATCGCCGTCGGCGCGCTCGGATGGTTCGGGAGGCTGCCGGGTGACATCCGCTTCGAGGGCGAGAACACTCGTGTGTACGTCCCGATCGTGTCGATGGTGCTCGTCTCGCTCGTGCTGACGCTCGTCCTGAACGTCATCCGCCGGCTCTTCTAGCGTCGCGGGGCGGCGATCGCCTCAGGCGGTCCATCCGAGGACGGCATCGCCGAACGCGATCGTCGCGACCCAGAAGACGAGGGCGACCGGAGGCACCGCGAGCACCCACCACGATCCTCGTCGGAACAACCGGACGAGGATCGCCAGGCCGACCGCCCATCCGGCGATGAGGAACGCGACGCCGGCAGCAGGAGCGAGCAACGTTGACGCCGCGAACGGGAACGCGAGCATCGCGAGGTAGACGCCGAACCAGACCACGAGCAGCGTTCGCTTCCCGCGCGAGGTGTGGCCGGTCTCCTCGCTCATCTCGTGCGCCTACCGAATCCGCTTCTGCTCATGGCCCCACTCGCGGTCGCGCAGCACGAATTTCTGGATCTTGCCGGTGCTGGTCTTCGGCAGCTCACCGAACTCGACGTGCTTCGGGCATTTGAACCGGCTGAGGTGTTCGCGTGCGAACTCGATGATCTCCTCGGCGGTCGCGGACGCCTCGGGCTTGAGGGTGACGAACGCCTTCGGCACCTCGCCCCAGCGCTCGTCGGGCACGCCGATGACGGCGACCTCGTGGACCGCGGGATGCTGGTAGAGCGCGTTCTCCACCTCGATGCTGGAGATGTTCTCGCCGCCGCTGATGATGACGTCCTTCAGCCGATCGCGAAGCTCGATGTACCCGTCCGGATGCACCACGGCGATGTCGCCCGAGTGGAACCAGCCGCCGCGCAATGCGTGGGCGGTAGCCTCCGGATCCTGGAAGTAGCCGGCCATCACGTTGTTACCGCGCATCATCACTTCGCCGGGCGTGACGCCGTCGGCGGGGACGTCCTCCATCGTGTCGGAGTCGGCAACGCGAAGGTAGATCGCGTGGAGGTAGGGCACGCCCTGCCGCGCGACGAGGGCGGCCCGCTCCTCGACCGGGAGGTCGCGCCACCTCGGCTGGAGCTCGCAGACGACGTGCGGCCCGTGCGTCTCGGTGAGGCCGTAGAGATGCGTGACCTCGATGCCCATGCGCTCCATCGCGAGGAGGTCCGTTGGCGACGGTGGTGCTCCGCCCGTGCAGGCGTGGACGGGCGGGTCGAACCTCACCGTCGAGGCGGCGGGGTCAGCGGCGAGCATGCGGAGCACTGTCGGCGCGGCGCTGAACTGGGTGACGCGCTCCTCCTCGATCAGGCGGAGCACCTCGGGCGGTCGGATGGCGCGGAGGCAGACGTGGGTGCCGGCCGCGCCGGTGACGGCCCAGGTCATGCACCAGCCGTTGCAGTGGAACATCGGGAGCGTCCACAAGTAGACGGTCTCCGGCCCGAGCTGCAGCGTCCCGATCTCGCCGATGGCGTTCAGCGTGACGCCTCGGTGCGTGTACATCACGCCCTTGGGCTGCCCCGTCGTGCCTGACGTGTAGTTGAGCGAGATGAGGTCGAGCTCGTCGCGCACGGTGTTCTCGATCGGCAGCGGCTCGACGCCCTCGATCCACTCGGCGAACGCTGGGCCCGGAAGCGCGGGTTCGAGGATGCCGGCGACCTCGTCAGGGACGTTCACGACGCGCAGTCCCGCCTCGATCAGCGCGGGGTCCACCTGGGGCGTGAGCTCGGGGTCGACGAGGAGCAGGCGCGCGCCGGAGTGCTCAAGGATGTAGCGCACCTCGGAGGCCGCGAGCCGCGTGTTGATCGCCACGAGCACGCCACCCGCGAGGGGGATCGCGTACGCGCTCGCGAGTTGCTCGGGCACGTTCGGCAGCAGGACGGCGACGCGGTCCCCGCGCTCGATGCCGTCGCGCTGCAGTGCCGCGGCGTAGCGCCCGACGAGGTCGGCGAACTGCCGCCAGGTGAGGCGGCGGTCGCCGTAGACGACGGCTTCCTTGTCCGGGAACACGGACACCGTCCGCTGGAGGAACGTGAGCGGTGAGAGCGGATCGCTGGAGGCGCTGGCGGTGGTCACTGCCTCGGACGTCATCGCGCGTTCCTCGTTCTCTCTGCGACACCGGCGAGTACCGGGGAGCCTAGCGCGACGGGACTAACCTCTGCGGGCATTCCGCTCCGCGAGCGCACGTGAGCGCACTCGCGGCACAGCGAGGAGTCACGCGATGACCACAACGACCACCGCCCGCCCGACCTTCGATCCCACGCCCGGCGCGAGCACGCTCAAGCGGCCAGCGTTCGCATCGAAGGGGATGGTCACCTCCAACCATCCGCTCGCCTCGCTCGCGGGGAACGAGATCCTGCTGCAGGGCGGCAACGCCGTGGACGCGGCGATCGGCACGATGTTCGCGCTGTCCGTCGTCGAGCCGATGATGGTGACGATCTTCGGGGCCGGCTTCATCAACATTCGCCTCGCGGACGGTACCTCGACGGTGATCGACAACTACGTCGTGACGCCCGAGGCAGCCCGCCCCGACCTCTTCGACCCGATCCCAGGCGGCCTCAACCACGAGGTGCAGGGCGACCTCAACCGTCACGGGCACCTCTCGGTCGCGGTCGGTGGCACGCTCAAGGGGTGGTCGCAAGCAGTCGAGCAGTACGGCCGGCTCTCGCTCGCCGAGGTGGTCGCTCCTGCCGTGCGCTTCGCGCGGTACGGGTTCCTCGTGAGCCCGTTCCTGCGTCGCTGCATCCGCCAGGTCGAGGACCAACTGGCCCGTTACCCGGACTCGGCGAAGGTGTTCCTGCCGAACGGCCGGCCCGCTGAGGTGGGGACGCGCCTCTTCCGCCCGGAGTACGCCGACACCCTCGAGGCGATCGGCCGCGACGGGCCGGGCTACCTGTACGGCGGTCCGCTGGGGCGCGCGATCGCGGACGACATGGCGGCCAACGGCGGCATCATCACGATGGCCGACATCGAGTCATACGAGACGTTCGAGCGCGAGCCCGTCCGAGGCAACTATCGCGGCATCGAGATCGTCGGCCCGCCGCCGCCCTCCTCGGGGCCGACGCATGCGATCGAGATCCTCAACATCCTCGAGGGGTACGACGTGGGGAAGATGGGGTACGGGACACCGGAGTCCCTCCAGCTGCTGTCCGAGGCGATGAAGATCGCGTTCGCCGACCGCACGAAGTACATGGCCGACCCGCTCACCGTGGACGTACCGCTCGCGTGGCTGACCTCGAAGCGCTACGCCGAGCAGCGGCGCGGCGAGATCGACCTCGCTCGCGCGCAGCAGTACGAGGCGACGATCCCGCCGGACGGCGAGAGCCAGAACACGACGACCTGTGCCGCGATCGACGCAGAGGGCAACGTGGTCGCCACCACGAACACCCTCCACGAGCTGTTCGGTTCGAAGGTCACGGTGCCCGGCACGGGGATGCTGCTCAACGACTGCATGCAACTGATGGACCCAGTGCCCGGCCGCACCAACTCGATCGCGCCGAGGAAGCGCGTGCTCTCCTCGATGACCCCGGTGATCCTCCTGCGGGACGGGCGGCCGATGGGGGCGATGGGTGCGGTCGGCGGCCTGCGTATCTTCTCCGCAGTGACGCAGGCGATCGTGAACGTCGTCGACCACGGCATGCCGCTCCAGCAGGCGTTCGAAGCGCCGAGGGTGTTCGACCGCGGGATCGTGCTCGAACTTGAGCATGGCCTCCCGGCCTACGACGCCCTCGTCGAGGCGATGACCGCACGAGGCCACCGCGTCGACACCTCCCTCGGGCGCGTCGCGGGAGGCATCAACGGCTTCCTCGTCCACGACGACGGAATGATCGAGGGTGCGGCGTGCTGGCGCGCGGACGGCGCGCCGCTTGGCTATTCGGGCGGAGACGCCTGGGTCGACGAGGAGCCGGCGCTCCGCGTGAACTGAGGGATGAACGGGCCTTGTAGACTCGCCCCGAATCGACAGGCGAACAGACACAGGAATCAGAACGGGAGCTCACCATGGGTGACCTCGACGGGCGCGTAGCCCTCGTAACCGGCGGGAGCCGCGGTATCGGGCGCGGCATCTGCCTCCGCCTCGCCGAGGGCGGCGCGGACATCGCCATCAACTACCACTCGAACGCGGATGCTGCCGAAGAGGTCGCCGAGGAGGTCCGTGCCCTCGGGCGGCGGGCGGAGATCTACCAGGCGGACGTCGCCGTCGAGGAAGACTGCCGTGGCATGGCGTCGGCAGCGCTCGCCGACTTCGGCCATGTCGACATCCTCGTAAACAACGCCGGCATCGGCGCGACGGCGGTGGGACGGCCGCACGTCGCAGACACCGGCCCCGAGCCGTTCGAGCGTCTGATGGCCGCGCACGTCTACGGGCCGTTCTACCTCTGCCAGGAGCTGGTGCCGCAGATGCGCGACCTGCCCCGCGGCGACGTGGTGATGATCTCCTCGGTCGCCGCGCAGAACTTCGGCGCGACCGGTGGGACGTACAGCGCCGCGAAGTCGGCGATGGAGGCGCTCGCGCACACCCTCGCGAAGGAGGAGCGGGAGCACGGCATCCACGTGAACATCGTCGCGCCCGGCCTCGTCGAGACGGACATGGGGCTCGCCCTCGTGAAGTTCACGCGCGGCGTGGAGTCGATGCGCGACCTCGACGCGAGCCAGCCGTTTGGCCGCGTCGGACGGCCCGAGGACATCGCGAACGCGGTGGCGTTCTTCGTCGGGCCTCGCGGAGCGTACATCACCAACCAGCGCCTGACGGTCTCGGGGAGCTAAGCCATGACGATCGACCTCACCGGACGCGCGGCGTTCGTCACCGGCGGTAGCCGGGGCATCGGCCGCGCCATCGCCCTGACCCTCGCCGAGGGGGGCGCCGACATCGCCATCAACTACAACCGCGACGCCGACGCCGCAAACGAGACCGTCGAGGCGGTCCGTGCCCTCGGACGTCGCGCCGAGGCGTACCAGGGGAACGTCGCGGAGTTCGACGCCTGCCAGCAGATGGTGGAGCGAGCGCTCGCCGACTTCGGGGCGATCTCGATCCTCGTGTGCAACGCCGGGATCGCGAGCCGCGGCAACAGCATCGTCGACACCGACCCCGACGAGTTGCGTCGCGTGGTCTCGACGCACGTCTTCGGGACGCAGCACATGGCCCACCTCCTCGTCCCCCAGATGCGAGGGCAGGAGCGCGGCGACGTGGTCTGTATCTCCTCGGGCGCAGCGCAGAGCCTGGGCGCTCGCGGCGGGCCGTACAACATGGCCAAGTCCGGCATGGAGGCGCTCGCGTACACCCTCGCCAAGGAGGAGAGGGAGCACGGCATCCACGTGAACGTCGTTGCTCCCGGCCTCGTCGAGACGGACATGGGCAAACGGCTCGTCCGTGCGACACGCGGCGTTGAGGACATCCGGGAACTCGATGAGCGCTCGCCGTTCGGCCGTGTATGCCAGCCCGAGGACATCGCGAACGCAGTCGTCTACCTCTGCTCGGAGGAGGCGTCCTACGTGACCGGGCAGCGCATCACGGTGAACGGTGGCGGCTTCTAGCCGGCACGAGACGTACAGCAAGTTCGAGGCAGCGACGGAGGCAGACGATGGCAGGTGACCGAGCGGACGTGGTGTTCACGGGCGGCATCGTCCATACCGTCGACGCCTCCAACAGCATCGCGGAGGCCGTCGCCGTCGCGGACGGGCGCATCCTCGCGGTCGGCTCCACCGCCGAGGTCAGCGGCTACGCCGGGCCGGACACGCGCCGCGTCGAGCTGAACGGGCGCTCGCTGCTCCCCGGCTTCATCGACGCGCACCAGCACTTCGTGGGCGTCGGTGGCGCGCAGTACGCGATTGATTGCAAAGCGGCCGGGATGGACTCGGTCGCCGCGATCGCGGAGGCAGTCCGCCGCCGCGCCGAGACGCAGCCGGCCGGTTCGTGGATCCGCGGGCGCGGGTACGACCACTCGCGGCTCGTCGAGCAGCGCCACCCGAACCGCCACGACCTCGACGCCGTCGCTCCGGACCACCCGGTCGTCCTGACGCGGACCTGCGGCCACATCGTCGCGTTCAACACGAAGGCCGCCGAGGTCGCCGGGGTCTCGATGCAGGCGCCCGACCCGAACGGCGGCCGCTTCGACCGCGACCCGGACGGTAGCGTCCTCGGCGTCGCGTACGAGCGCGCGATGGCCCCGTTCCGTGATGCCTCGGCGCCCACGCCCGAGGACATCCGAGAGCATCTGCTCGCCGCCAACCGCGCCGACCTCGCCAGCGGCCTGACAAGCGTCCACGATGCGGGCGGCCTCCTCGGGCCGGCGATGGAGGTGGCGACGAACCTCTCGAACCGCGGGGAGATCCAGGTGCGCCTCTACGCCTTCGCCACGGTGAACTCGTTCGACCACCCGCTCGTGGGGCTCCTGAAGGGCACGGGCCTTCGCACCGGCTTCGGCAACGACCGGCTGCGCATCGGTGCGTTCAAGGTGGTGACGGACGGTTCGAGCAGCGGCCCGACCGCCGCCACACGACAGCCGTACACGATCGACCCGGACGACTCGGGCATCGCCTACTGGGCGCAGAACGAGCTCGATGATCTCATTGGCCGCGCACACCGCGCCGGCTGGCAGTGCACCGTCCACGCCGTCGGCGACAAGGCGATCGAGCAGACCCTCGACGCGATGGCCCGCGCCCAGGCGGAACACCCGCGCGAGGGCCTACGCCACCGCATCGACCACTGCGGCATCACGCCGCCAGACCTGCAGGCGCGCGTCCGTCACCAGGGCATCGTCCCGGCCATGCAGCCGGCATTCTTCTGGGAGTTCGGCGATGGCTACATCCGGAACTACGGGCGCGAGCGAGCGGACGTCATGTTCCCGGCGAAGTCACTGATCGAGGCAGGCGTGCGCGTCGCGGGATCCTCGGACGCCCCGGTGACGGACTACCGGCCACTGTTCGGGATCGAGCAGGCGATGACGCGTGCCACCAGCGACGGGGATGTATGCGGCCCCGAGGAGCGTGTCGACCTGGACACGGCGATCCGCATGCACACGATCAACGGCGCCTACGCCGAGTTCGCCGAGGGCTGGAAGGGCAGCCTCGAGGCCGGCAAGGTGGCGGACCTCATCGTGCTGAGCGAGGACATCCGGCGCGTGCCGACGACCGACCTACGCGACCTGCCTGTCTCGATGACGATGGTCGGCGGACGCATGGCCTACGAGGGGTAACGGCTACGAGACGAACGAAGAGGGCCCCCGCCCGGGCCCTCTTCTGATCTGCGATCCAACGAGGAGCGCAGCGATGAGTTGACCTAAGTCAACTTGTCCTTCGCGTCGTTGAACTTCTCCTTGGCCTCGCCCTTGGCCTGGTCGAACTTGCCCTCGGCCTCGCGGTCGCGGCCTTCCGCTTCCATCTTCTCGTTGTCGGTCGCTTCGCCGGCCTTCGTCTGGGCCTTGCCGGCGGTTTCCTTCAGGTTGCCTTTAGCCTTGTCTTCTTCAGCCATGACCGTTCCTTCACGTTCAGGTGCTTCCCGTCCGGGAAGGCCATCTGTGTGAACTACTGTGCCCGTCTCTTCGCCACATCCCCGTAACTGCCCGCTTTCCCGCATCGCGTACCCGTGGCACCCCTCCTCGACGCGGGGCAACCGCGCAGGTTTGCCACCCCGGGCGTCACGCGAGGCGGCGGAGCCACTACGCCGGGGAGGTATCGCAGTCGCACGGGCGACCCGGCCAGAGCAAGGGGATTGATTACGCTTGTAGTATGCGAGGGCTGGGCGGCTCTGGAGGCTCCCGATGTCCTCGATCCTTTCCGACTACACCGTCATCGAAGCTGGCACAGGCGAGGCGATCGCCTACTGCGGTCGACTCCTCGCGGACGCCGGCGCGCAGGTGATCAAGATCGAACCGCCAGAGGGCGACGCCGCCCGCTGGGAGACCCCGCGGGGCCGCAACGACGACCCCGAGCGGTCCCCGCTCTTCCTCCACCTGAACACGGGCAAGCGCAGCGTCACGCTCGACCTCGAGACGCCCGAGGGCGTGAACGAGCTCTGCGAGCTGGCCTCGAGGGCGGACATCCTGCTGGAGTCGCTGCCGCGCACCCTCCTCGAACGCGCCGGGTTCGACCACTCCCGGTTCCGCGCCGCAAACCCCGGGCTCGTCCACGTCTCGCTCACGCCGTACGGGAACACCGGGCCGATGCGCGACTACGTCGCGACCGACCTCACGCTGTTCGCCTCGGGCGGCGCGATGTACCGGGAAGGGCTCCCGGAGCGGGAGCCGATGCGGTACGCGGGCCATGTCCCGCGCACGTTCTCGGGCGGCATGGCCGCCGCGATGATCGCGGCGGCGGTGTTCCGTCGAGACCGCACCGGCGTCGGCGACTGGATCGACCTGTCGGAGATGGACTGCTGGGCGGCGCACCCGAACCAGGTCACGCGCCGCCTCGTGTGGGCGTTCTCCGGCGATGCCGAACCGCGCGAGGACACGAAGCTCGCGGCGACCGCCGTGACCGCCGGCTTCGGCCGAGGCACGTACCGCGGACAGGACGGCTACATCACGTTCCTCCCGCTGGGCGATCGGCACTGGCCGCGCCTCGTCGAACTCGTCGAGCAACCCGAGCTGATGGACGACCCACGCTTCGCCACGCGCGAGGCACGCCGCTCGCACCGCAGTGACTGGGAAGCGCTCTTCGAGGCATACGTGGGCGCACGCCCGATCGCCGACGTCTTCCGGTCCGCGCAGCGCGCGGGCATCCCCTCGGCGCCGCTGTACGAGTCCTCGCGGCTGCTCGATGACGAACAGCTCGAAGAGCGCGGATACCTCCGCACCATCACGCACCCGGTCGCCGGGACGCTGCGCTACCCCGGCACGATCGCGCGTGGCCCCGAGGGCTTCTGGGCCAGCGAGGTCGCCCCCGCGCCCCTCCTCGGCGAGGCGAACGAGCAGGTCGCGGAACTCGTTCCGCCCGCACCTCAGCGCCCTGCACCGACGGGATCTCCCGCCGTCGCCGGCGGCGCTCGCCAGCCGCTGCCGCTGCCGCTGAAGGGCATCCGCGCCGTGGAGATCGCCGAGATCTGGGCGGGTCCCTTCTGCGGCTCGATGCTCGGCGACCTCGGCGCTGAGGTGATCAAGGTCGAGGCGATCCAGCGCACCGCCCGCGGTGCGGTGAAGCCGCTGCCCGGCGCGGCTGGGTACCCCGGTGGCGATCCGGGAGAGGAACCGTGGAACCGCAACGCCGCCTTCCTCGCGGTGAACCGGAACAAGCAGGGCCTGACGCTCGACCTCCACTCCGAGGAAGGACAGGCGCAACTCGACGCACTGCTCGCCACGGCGGACCTCGTCTTCACGAACCTCTCGGTGGACGCGCAGGAGTCGCTCAACCTGCTCCCGGAGCGTCTGCTCCGCGCCAACCCACGTCTCGTCGTGACGCTGCTCACGGGCTACGGCCTGACCGGGCCGTACCGCTACTTCCGCTCGATGGGGATGACCCTCGACGCGATCTCCGGGCACTCGGCCCTGCGCGGCTACCCCGACTGCGACCTCTCAACGATCACGCCGGTGCACCACCCGGACGGGATCAGCGCGGCTGCCGGCCTCTTCATGTCGCTGCTCGGACTGCGACAGCGCGAGCGCAGCGGCGAGGGCGTCGTGTTCGACCTCGCGCAGTTCGAGAGCACCGTGCCCCACCTCGGGGAGTACCTCCTCGACTGGCAGCTCTCGGGGGAGCGCGCGCCGCGCCTGGGCAACGACCACCCGTGGATGGCGCCACACGGCGTCTTCGCCGCTGATCAGCCCGACACCTGGGTCGCGGTCGCCGTCGACACGGACGCGCGCTTCGAGGCGCTCGCCCCCGCGATCGGGCGCGACGACCTCCTCGGGCGTCCCGAACTCGCCGAGGCGTCCGGACGCCACGCGCACCGCGAGGAGCTGAACGCAGCGGTGGCGGACTGGGTGCGATCGCGCGACCGCTTCGAGGCCGAGCGCACGCTGCAGGCAGCCGGCGTCCCCGCGGCCGCCGTGCTCCGGCCCGACCTCGACCAGTACGGCCACCCGCAACTCCTCGAACGCGGCGTCCTCTGCGAGACGGACTTCGGCTTCGGCGCGTATCGCTTTCCGGCCGGTCCGTGGCGCTTCGCCGACACGGATCCGCTCCCATTTCAGCCGCCGCCCCGCCTCGGCCAGCACAACGTCGAGATCCTCGGCGGGTTGCTCGGCCTCGACGAGGGGTCGCTCACCCGGCTGGAGGCGGCGCAGGTGATCGGCACGCGGCCGCTCGACACGGCGGAGGACCCGGTGCTGGTGCGCAAGCACTAGCACCGAGCCGAGGGAGCAGTTGGAGGATCGGCACCGGGTAGGATCGCGTGATGGAGATCCGCCGGTGAGCGCCGACCTGGATGAGCCCCCTACCGGGGCCGAGCAACAGCCAACGGAAGCCGAACTCGCGGAGGCCTCAGCACGGCTGAAGGACGCGCTCACCCGCTTCATCACCCTGATCGAGCCGATTCGCATCGAGCTCTGGGACAAGCGCGGGCTGACCGTCAGCCAGTTGCGACTGCTCTTCGCCGTGCGCGACGCCAGCGGCGCGTCAATCGGTGAGGTCGGTCAGGCGATCGGCCTCGGCGGATCGTCGCTCACCGGGCTCGTCGACCGGGTCGCCGCCCTCGGCCTGATCCGGCGCGACCCGGACATGCACGACCGGCGCATCGTGCGGCTCGCCCTGGCCGAGGCGGGCGCCGCGCTCCTCGCCGAGCTCGAAGCGGAGCGCGAGACCGACTTCTCGGCCGTGCTCGCCAGCCTCGCGCCGTCCGACCGGGTCCAGCTGGCCGCCCTCTTCGAGCAGTTCATGGCGAGCGCCGAGTCGCTCGCCGCCCGTCGCGTCGAGGTGGACGACCCCGAGAACCCGACCGCCTCGAACGGCATCCCTCCGCAATAGGCGTCAAGCGATGCGACGCACCTCGCGCCTCACGAGGGGGCCTGCCTACACTCGTCGCATGCGCATCCTCGGCATCGAAACCTCCTGCGATGAAACCGCCGCGTCCGTCGTCTCCCGGGCCGCCGAGGGCGCTCCGCTGCTGCTCCACAGCAACGTCGTCGCGAGCCAGGTCGACCTGCACGCCGAGACCGGCGGCGTCGTGCCGGAGGTCGCCGCACGCGCACACCTCGCCGCGCTCGTGCCGGTCGTCCGCAAGGCGCTCGCGGACGCCGAGTGCGGCTGGGACGACCTCGACGCGATCGCCGTGACCGCGGGGCCCGGCCTGCCCGGCGCGCTGCTGATCGGCTTCAACGCGGCGCGCGGCCTCGCCTACGGGCGCGGGCTCCCGCTGATCCCCGTCGACCACATCGAGGGCCACGTCGCCGCCAACTGGCTGCCGGCCGCGGTGGGTGGCGATCCGGGTGAACAGCCGCAACTGCCCGCGCTCGCCCTCGTCGTCTCGGGCGGACACACCGAGCTGCTACTGATGGAGGAGCACGGCGTCTTCCAGCGCCTCGGTGGCACGCGCGACGACGCCGCGGGCGAGGCGTTCGACAAGGTCGCGCGCCTCCTCGACCTCCCGTACCCCGGCGGCCCCCCGATCTCGCAGCTCGCCGCCACGGCCACCGTCCGCAAGACACGACTGCCGCGCGCGTGGATGCGCGGATCGGACGACTTCTCCTTCTCCGGCCTCAAGACCGCCGTCGCGAACCTCATTGCGTCGGAGGG
>Ga0209024_1001257_pt1 | contig 23681 bp, 21 predicted proteins | sample AutmiccommunBRH5_FD_187380 | JGI IMG/M metagenome (GOLD analysis project Ga0209024, IMG submission 187380) | Deep subsurface microbial communities from Mt. Terri, Switzerland - Autotrophic microbial communities BRH/5 (SPAdes) (version 2) | ecosystem: Environmental > Aquatic > Deep subsurface >...
CGGGGTCTGCTGCTCAAGGAAGGCACTATCGTCGACGCTACCCTGATCGCCGCGCCGCCCTCGGTCAAGAACCGAGAAGGTAAGCGTGATCCTGAGATGCATCAGGCCAAGAAAGGCAATCAATGGCACTTCGGGATGAAGGCCCACGTTGGTGTCGACGCCACATCGGGACTCGTGCACAGCGTGGTAGGGACTGCCGCCAACGTGGCGGATGTCACCCAGGTCGATCAGTTGCTGCACGGCGCCGAAACCTATGTTTCGGGTGACGCTGGATACACTGGTGCGGCCAAGCGACCGGAGCATGCTGAACGGGACGTTGTCTGGTCGATTGCAGCACGGCCAAGCAGTTACAAACATCACGGCAGAGACAGCGTGCTGTACCGAGTCAAGCGCAAAGTCGAATACGCCAAGGCGCAGCTGCGTGCCAAGGTCGAGCATCCCTTCCAGGTGATCAAGGTGCGCTTCAATCATCGTAAGGTTCGCTACCGTGGACTGGAAAAGAATACGGCGCAGTTGTTCAGTCTGTTTGGGTTGGCCAATCTGGTACTGGCCAAGCGGTATTTGCAACGGACGGCGGGATAAGTCCGTCCGAAAGGCGGGGCTGGCCCGCTAATCAGCAAAATCAGGGTAGAAATCGGCCCAAGAAACGCAGAATAAGGCCGGTAGGTTGAAAAAACCGGGTTGAAAAAGGGGGACGGTGAGAATTGGCTAATTGTTCAGCGTCTCCTTAATGTCATCTCAGCTCTTCGCGATGCCTGAAGCCGATGCGATAATCGTTACCGATAGCTGACGTTTGCCAATAACTCAAAGGACGGGGTCTATATGGAGAAGAGATATGAGCACTCAAAAAATCTGCTGTTTAAGTATGCAAGCAGCCAATGGCGGGGTCAGACCGGACGTTCCGGCCAGGAAGGGTGGGAAGGGGCTGGGAATAGCTGAGTGATGGATCAAATTCCCTCTTTACTCATCGCCGGCCAGCTCTTAATGGCGATAGTGGCAGGTTTGCTGCTCAACCTGACGCCCTGCGTTTTGCCTGCAATTCCCATTAAGGTCCGGACCATCTTACGAGAGGCGGGCAGCCAACGATCGCACCGCGTGCTGGCGGCATTGGCGTTCACCGCAGGAACGCTCGCGTTTTTCCTGACGTTGGGCGGACTGACCGCACTTCTGCAGTGGAGCTGGGGCACTTTGTTTCAGTCTGCGGTGTTCGTTGGTGTCCTTGTTGCCTTGATGGTCGGGTTTGCGGTGGTCACCTGGCTGGATTTGCCCATCCCGATCCCGGCGTTCGCCGCCTCGGTCCATGGCCGGCGCTACTTTGAAGCATTCGTATCTGGGTTATTGAGTGCGGTTTTGGCCGCACCCTGCGCCGGTCCTTTCCTTGGTGGAGTCCTAGCCTTTGCCGTTACCCAGCCGACGCCGGTAAGTATGGGGATATTCGGCAGTATCGGGCTGGGGTTGTCGCTGCCCTACGCAGCATTGATGCTCAAACCCGATTGGCTGAGCCGGTTGCCCAAGGCGGGGCCCTGGACCCTGGTCATTAGAGAAGTGCTCGCGTTGGTCTTGCTGGCCGCAGCCGTCTTTTTCAGCGCGAGCCTGGTGCCCAAAGCGGTTTATACCTGGCTATGGTGGTCTTGGCTGGCCCTGGTGCTGGCCTGGGGTGCCCGCCGTTTCGTCCAGGGTAATGGTACCGTGCGTGTGATCACCACAACGGCGGCAGGCCTTGCCCTTGCGATGACTGTGGAATTCGCATCCCCGCTGGGCAACAGCGAAGACGAACTCGTCTGGCAACCCTACTCCGCAAAACTACTGACGGAGACAAAAGCCCAGGGCACACCCTATTTGCTGGAGTTCACCGCCGACTGGTGCATCAACTGCAAGATACTTGAGCGCACGGTCTACCAGGAGGCCGCTGTGGCCGAAGCCGTGCGGCGCACCAAGATGGTGCCCATACAAGTTGACGTGACAGCGAGCAACCCAGAAAAAGATGCGCTATTAACTGCGACCGGCGGGCAGGCCTTACCCTTCGCAGTGGTTGTTGACCGTGACGACACCGTTATCGCCCGTTTCACGGGGCTTTTTGACACCGACAGCTTGGTCGAAGCTATCAATCGCACCGGAAACCCACAACCTTAGATACTGGAGACCCAATCATGGTGATTCGACAAAAAGGATTGCTAGCTGGAGTAGTGGTTTTTGCGATCGCGATCGCTGCGTTCATGTTGATCGACACCAACGGAAACAACCTCGACGCTGCCCAGACTGAACGTGCCGGTCTTGAAGTCCCGGTGCCGACCCGAGCAGGGTTGGCAAATTCCGCTGATAAGGTCCGCCTCACTGTTGCGGGAGGCGCCGCAGCAATGGCGGGAAAGACGGGTGATTTCGTTTTAACACTGAACATTCAACCGGGCTGGCATGTGAATGCAAATCCGGCCTCCATGGAATTCCTGATTCCCACCGTCGTCAGCTCTTCAGTCAACGGCCAGGCGCTTATAATCCCGACGCAGTACCCGCGCGGCCGGGTCAGTGACATTGTGCTGAGTGACACCGCCCTAGAGGTGTATGACGACGGTGCAAGTATTCGGCTGCGGCCCGACGAAAAACAGACCGCCGTGCTGGAAAAGGTAGGCAGGCTCGAAATGATTGTACGGGTGCAGGCCTGCAGTGACGAGGGCATTTGTCTGGCACCGACTGACCTGCCCGTTGCGCTGAATCTGGACGATACCAAGCGACAATAAGTCAGAACGGCCCTCGGAAATGACTCAATTGGGGAATGACTGTGAACAGCTTATTCTGAGTATTCCCCGATTGCCGTGGTTGCGCTGGGCAGCTCAACGCCATGCCCCACCGTTCATATCTTGAGATGGGCGAGACTCGCTTCGTTAAACACCAAACTTACATTGTGATTCGCGCATTCCGCATGACGAAGTGGCTTCGGGGCAGTGCCGGCAATCGGTCCCAGGTGATTGATAGATCCTGTTCGGGAACCTCATATTGGAGCGAGCGAGCCAGGAAGCGAACAGCAACGCTCATCAATGCGACGGCGACGCCTTCACCTGGACAGCGATGGTTAACATGCGGGTCGCCTGGTCCTTGTGGGATGAAGCAGTATGGCGACGGAGAGTTGGATCGAAAGCGCTCAGGCTTGAAACGATCTGCCTCCTCCCAGAGCTGGGAATCGTGATTGGTTCCGTATAAGTCCAGCAGGACTAAGGTGCCCCTGCCAAAGGAAAATCCTTCCCATAGAAAATCTTCTTTCACGCGAGCGCTGATCGCTGGGAAGAAGGGGTAGAAACGCCGCACTTCCTGCACAAAGCAACCTATATCTCTTTCATCTCCCGACTGCAGGTTTCTCAGACAGAACGGGTGCTTGTGCAGCGCTAGCGCTGCAAAGGTTATGAATACAGAGACGGCTACCGTCGGCCGCAGCAGATTTAGTAGTTCCACTGATGCGGTATGTAGATCCAACGGCTGTCCGTGCTGGTCCTTGTAATGGGCGATGCGTTCGAGAGGCGATTGCTCGGGTGTAGGGGGAGCGGCGCGAGTGGACTCGACGAGCTCTGCCGCCCATTGCTCCAATCGGCGACGTGCCTTCCGTGCCTGCCAGTGCTGCAGACCGATCGCGCCGGCGTGCTCATAGAGAGCTGCAAGATCTTGAGTCCATTGTTGAACATCTCTTTCAGCGATTGGAGCACCGGCCCAGTCGCATACGGTGCGGCATAGAATTTCGCGAGCAATCTCGTAGAGGACGATTGACTCACCGGGACGCCAAGTTCGCGCATACTCCCTCCAACGAACCTCGCTCAACTCTGCTAGTTCCTGCACGTTCGCGGGTGTGAGCACTCCCATGAAGAGGGCCTTTCGGTGACGATGCGCATCACCGTCCAAACCTTGGACACCGTCTTGTCCGAATAAGGTTTTTTGCAGTCGCTTGGGCGCAGCGTTCTGGCGAACGAATCGGTCAGGGTCGCAAATCAAGCGAGCAGCTTCGGCACCTGTTAGGCACAGAGTTTTCTGTAATATCAAGCGAGTTTGAAACACAGGCGATTGATGAAACTTACTGCGCGTGGAGATAAATCGGTAGGGATCTCGCAAAAAGGCCCAAGTACTGTCCAATCCGGTGTCACGCGGTATGTTTGGCATTGCTGACCCCACCCGTTCTAGCTACGTGTTGCGGATTTCATCCTGCTCTGAAGAATTGTGACCGGCCGGGTAAGCAGATGTTGGATGAACAGGATCAATAAATTGCCCGAAATAATTTCTGGGGTAGTCCTTTTCATGCAATCCAACCTCAGCCTCGCCCAGCTTCCCGGCGCTGTCGTAGAAGGTTCCAAACATCTGATCCCACACAGTTGAAAACTCACCGAAGTTGACCTGAGCGTCTTCGAAGTCGCGCTTATGGTGCCAACGATGGACCTCAGCAACCCCTAGCACATGCCGCAGCCAACCCACGCTGTAGTCCAGGTTCGAATGCTGAAAGGCCAGATGGACGGTTAGGATCCCAAACCACGTTGCGACTACGGCAGACGGAGCTCCAGATATGAGCAAAACCACCAGCCCCGGCCCGGCCATCAACGCCGCATGCAGAGGATGTCGACGTTCTCCGTTCATCCAGTAGAGCCGCTCAGCGCTGTGATGGATCATGTGAAAGCGCCACAGCCAATGCACCCGGTGGCTGATGCGGTGCATTACATACAGGCTCAAGTCGAGCACGGCGGCGACTAGTAGCAATTGCAGCCACAATGGGCTCTCGATCGGAAAGAGCCGAACCGAAGCCGGTACCGCATCGCCTAACTTAGCCAGGAATTCTGCAGTAAATTGAATGACAGACAGGTTCACCAGCATGTGCAGCAGATCCGTCAGGGTGTCCTGATGATCTTCCAGCCAGGCTCGCCGAAAAGGCTGGATGCGCTCCAAGCCAGCAATGAGTAGCAGCCCCGCCGCGGCGACTATGGGTGTGGTGGGCCAATACGGTATACCTGCATACAGCGCCCAAATCATGAAGGAGGCACAGCCGCCAAACACAAGTGGATAGCTCAGCCACCTTATGGCGAATCGCAAGGGAATAGACATCGCTCAGCTCCTGAGTAGGGAGCCATGACTGTATGTGGGAAGGTCCGCTTTCGGCTTGAACGAAAGAGCTACGACCCCTGAAGATCGACTTCAGCCAGGGCGGAGGAAGGATCGATGCCCAGCAGTGCCCGGAATGTCCGGGAGAAATGTGCCGAGTCAGAAAAGCCCGCCTCATGGGCCGCTTCGGTGAGTAGACCCCCTTTGGCTAGGTGCTGTAGGGCTTGTGTGAGACGTAACCATTTCGCATAGCTGCGCAGCGGCAAGCCTGTCTGTTCCACGAACCAATGGGAAAACCGTGTAGGGGATAAATGCACCAACGCGGCCATTTCTTCGCGCCTCATTTGGCCTCTATGCAGCGCTTCAATCACCTTTGTCAAGCGAGGATCTGGAATCGGTGGATCGGGTAGCCGCAGTGCCTGGCGCACCCCCGTCCTAACCTGGAGAGCGGTATGTCCTGTCTCGCGCAGCATATCGATAATCGCTACTACGTCCGCCGGGGCGATCACGACTACCCTTGCTTCTTCGGTACCCCGCATAGTTGGGGCTTCATCGGATAGTGCATCCAGATAGATCGACAGCACTCGACCAGCACTGATCCGGTGTTTCAGGCCCGCGGCGATGAAGATGGCAGCCCCTGTTTGAATGCCCAACGGAGTTTCAACCGATACAGGTGAATCGAGGCCCACTGAAATCTGATGCGCCTGATGGTGGTGCCACTCCTGGTGGCCGGCACGGCCATGAAAGATGCCGATGCCGGGCCCTATCCAGGCCTGGCCTGCCCAGCGTACGGTATCCGTTGAGAGCGAGCCTTTCATTCGTTGACTCGGTCGGCTTCCGCATTTGGGCTTAGCAAACTGCTCAGGATCAACATGGCGGCGCCACCGACGATAGCAATATCCGCCAGGTTAAACGCAGGCCAATGCCAGGACTGCCAGTAAAAATCCAGGTAGTCGATTACATGGCCTCGAAATGCGCGATCAATCAGATTCCCAACTGCCCCGCCCAAGATAAGGCTATAGCCTAGGGCTTCGCTTTTGGCTCTGCGTTTACGCAATATCAGAGCCAGCACGATCGAAACGACCAAAGCTATGACAATGAAGAAGTAACGCTGCCAACCACCCGCGTCAGCCAGGAAGCTGAACGCTGCACCGGTATTCCAGAAGTGAACCAGGTTGAAGAACGGGGTGAGAGGAATCACGGTGCCGACCGGGAGCGAACCCGTAATTGCGCTTTTCAACGCTAGGTCGGCCGAGGCAATGGCTAGCGATAGCATCCACCAGAACCCAGGAGCAACAAGAGGTGATCTAGGAGACGACCTCATTGCATTTCTCCTTGAAGAAGTCGCTGCAGCTCCGGTGAAATAGGCATCGGCGCAAAAGCACTAACCCTGGCGCGCCCGCTGTTTCCGAGCGGCACCCAGATCTTCGAGAACAGCAGGGCCGCCATGATTCGCGGTACTTGGCTGAGCACCTTTCGAAAGTCGCGCAACTGCCAGTCGGCCCTCAGCATCAGCCAATGGCTCTGAGCATGAAGAATAGGCATTCGCTGGCTCAATATGTGGGCTCGCTCCAGCCAGGAGAAAGCCTCGGTTGGCGCCTCTGCATTAAGTGCTTTCCTAGCCTGGAAGAAGGCCTCATCAATGGCAATGCTGAGGGTGGTATTCATCTGGATCTCACTTACGCAGTAGATGCCCGAGTGAACACCCTATAGCTGCTATAGGGTCAAGCGCTATGGGCGATTCAAGACGACGCAAAAATGACTTTATGTCGGAATTACGAAAGAGGTTTGTCGCCCCCCAGCAGGCCCGAAAGTATCCCGCAGTCCAGACTTTGTCGTTCGTTATCGCAGCAACCTCGCAACGTCACCAGCTGGTTTTCGAGAGCATGTAAGGATGCGATCTGAGCCCTTACCTGTGCGATATGTCTATCAAGGAGCTCATTGACCGCAACGCAGGGTTGCTGCGGCTGTTCCTGATAGCTCTGCAAAACACCAATTTCTTCCAGTGACATGCCAAAAGAGCGGCATCGGCGAATGAACAGCAGTTTGTCCGCATGGTGTGCTTTATAGGTTCGATAGCCATTGTCCTCGCGTTCGGGCGGTGGAAGCAGTCCCTGACGTTCATAAAAACGAATCGTCTGAGTGTCCACTCCTGTCCGCTGTGCAAGTTGACCGATGCGCATGGTCTGTCCCTTGGTAAAAAAGCCAGTATATCCAGGCTTGACCCTATAGCCACTACATGGTTTTTAATCGGTAGAATCAAGTCCTATAGGAGAGGCGAGTCATGACTTCTTGTGATAAATCCTGTGGCTGTGGCCCTGAGCCGGTAAGCACTGAAGCGGCAGCCGCGCCTTCGAATGAAGGGACTTGGGTCAGCAGTTTTTCTGTGCCCAAGATGGATTGCCCGTCAGAAGAGCGAATGATTCGGCTCGCGCTCAATGGCTTTTCTGAACTCAATTCGCTGTCCTTTGATCTGAGCAGCAGACAGGTACGCGCTTTCCATGACGGTCCGGTTGACCAGATCGCAACCAAGCTGGAATCACTTGGTTTGGGGGCAACATTGCTCGGTACTCAACCGGCCAGCCAGGAAGCAGCTTCGGCCAATAGCGCCAGTGAAGAGCTGACTGCTTCCAAGGAGGCTGGCTCGCTCAAAATCCTGCTCGGTATCAATGCCACGATGTTTGTCATCGAGTTGGGCGTAGGCTTGATTGCTCAGTCGACGGGTCTGATCGCCGACTCGCTGGACATGTTTGCTGATGCTGCCGTCTATGGTCTGGCTCTCTTTGCGGTCGGTCGGGCTGCGCAGCTGCAGGTTCGCGCTGCGCACCTGGCGGGTTTTATCCAGATCGTGTTGGCTCTGGGGGTACTCGTGGAGGTGGTTAGGCGCTTCATCTATGGCAGCGAACCTGAGTCGATGCTGATGATGGGGATTGGCTTAGTTGCACTCGTCGCGAACGTCAGCTGTCTCTTATTGATCTACGGCCATCGTGAAGGCGGTGCACACATGAAAGCGAGTTGGATTTTTTCGGCCAACGATGTGATCGCGAATATTGGTGTTATCGCCGCTGGAGCTCTGGTTGCGTGGACAGGCTCTTCCTATCCAGATTTGGTGATTGGTACGGTAGTTGGCCTCATCGTACTCAACGGTGCGCGCCGAATCCTGGCATTGAAAGCCTGACCAACCGGATCGACAGCACCCCCATTTTCCAAACAGAGACGCGTAGCTTGTGAGTGACGTTGAGACGGCTGAGATAGAACAGCTGATGGCTGGATTGGACGGCAAAATTGCCGAAGGGCATGCCGCTCGTTAAGGGCCTGATACTTGGGCGTTTTGCTGGTGGCCTCGGACAGCAGCCCACTGGCGCCCTTGCATGGCGAACTGATGAATACGGCGTCGGGGCGCAGATTCTGCGCGGCGCGGCGTATGTCCTCGGCAGTCGCCTCGGTCCAGCCAGCAGGCGGTTGCTGGCCATGGAAACGGGTGTATTGCTCGCGGGTAAAGAGGTCTAACAGGGTGCCGGGAACGCCAGCTAGTCGCTCGAAGTCACGGAGCCCAGCTGGGTCTACGTCTACACCTCCAAGACACTCCCATTGGGCCTCTACATTCCCGACAACGGGGCGCGCTCTATTGAACCCTCGAGCCCCACCCCCAAGGCCGCAGCAGAAATGGAAATGGTACAGGGTGCGTTTCAGGTGAGCAGAGCTGGAATCGCGGGAGCTGTCGTACATGCTAGATCCTCTAACGGATATGTTTGCATGCGCGACATTGAACTACAGTTCAACTTATGGCAACACAATAATTGAACTGTGGTTCAATTACTTGACGGACGGTAACCCGCGGACTGCATCATCCCAAATCTGATCACGCTCGGGATCGTTACCCACTTTGCTGATCCAAGCTACTGAGTAGCTCCACCGCTCAGCGAGCAGCCTGCCTGTCCAACCTTTGCTCTTATAAGCAGCCTTGAACTCGGCAGGAGTCATGCGTGCCGGCCTATCGGCCTCGCCGTCAGACATAATTTTTCCAGTCATAGTGATCTCTATCTGGCCGCGGCGCTGCCAAGCTATCGGCAGCAGGCCAACATTGAACTGTGATTCAACAAGGGGCAAGAGGTTTTATTGTACTTGGCGTCAACTCAAAGCTGGGGATAGGCAACCAGCCTATCGGCTGGATACTGGGTCATGAACTCACTGCTGATTTCAGCGGGAGCTGTCAGCCAGTCCTGGTACAGCGCCTGAGGGAGCACCACCACCATGCGCTTCTCATGCCCCGGGCGATGGAAGTTGCGCATCAGCGCATGGTCATCGGCATTCACCGTCAGCATTGAGAACGACAGCTCCCTATCACCTGCAGCAGTTTTCCTCTCCTCCCATAGGCCCGCTATCCCTAGCAGCCGCCCATCGGCACGGGAAATTCGAGTAGGAATAGCCTTGCCTGTTCGCCAGTCGGGCTCATAGATCGCCACCGCAGGGATGATGCAGTGCTGTGCCTTCTTCCATGCCTCCCTGAATGACCGCTTGACCGAGGCCGTCTCAGAACGGGCGTTGTAGGTGGACCGTGCCAGCTTTTTGTCGGCCCAGAAGGGCAGGAGCCCAAACACTCCCACCTCAGCTTCAAATGGCAACACGGCGTCATCGTACGGGTCGACATTGCGAGGCTTGCGCAGGAACGGCCCGGCATAACCTGGCCACAATTCGAGCTTCTCCTGAGCGTCGAACTCGACACCAAACTCTTCTTGGAGACGCTCTGGGGTAGGGGCTTCGTAACGACTGCACATAACACACCTCTCATTCGTCACTGTGCTGCTCGGTGTTGCGGCCCGCAACGCCTTGGCGAGTGGGATCTATGATTAGGACTATCTCTCGCGGCACCCCGCTTACTGAGTACATCCTTATACTGAACGCCTGCCTCCGACGATGGTGAATGCATGTCGATAGATCAGCCCCTCCCTTTCTGGCGCAGAGCAGGAACATTTCTATGGGACTCAGTGCGTGAGGACTGTGGGTATCCTGCAACGCTCATGAAGCTGATTAAGAGCCCAGTCAAACTTAATTCGCCCATCCAGGAAACAGCAAAAGGTATTGGCGCAGGAGCGGTTGTTAGGTGGCACGACTTCGGATCTCTTATTTATGAGCGCGGGATATATCGCGACAAGCTGAATGGATGGACCCACTGCCGCACCTATGGTCGGTATGGCTCGACTAGCATCGAATGCGCCCCACTATTGCGCGTTGGCAGCGAGATGCAGATCCAACGGTGGCGGTGCGATATCCAACAGGTAGATGGCTTCTCCGCGTCGAAATCCGAACTCAAGGAGTTCGCCACCATGGATGACATGGTGGTAAGGAACTCACCCGAGATGATCGACGAGATATCTCCGGCGAAGCTGGCGAAGAATCTGGCCTGGGATGAAATTCGGATCATCAGCCACGTCGATCACGATTATTTCGCCACTTGGGCTTGGGACGGACGCGTCTTTCTGATGAACTCCGGCGGTTCGCATCACTTCGCAGCTGCCAAGTACATCGCGGCGCGGCTTGAACAGCCGGTTGAGCTGACCGGAACCTATAAGATCTACGGGTTATGTGAGCAGGCTATAACAGAACTCAGGCGTGAATACGGCATGTTCGTGTTGTCGCATGAGCCTGATGCTTGGTTGGGGTTCAACGAAGCTATGGCTCGCTTCAAGGCAACGTATTATTGGAAGACATTGCCCCGCCCGCACAACCACCAGCGTTGCGCAATTTTTTTACCGCTAAAGGAGAAGCGCTCTGCCATGGTTGCGAGGATTCTCAAGGAAAACAATTTCCAGGACCTAGGCGCTTACTTGGCTGGCCTAGCTGCCCAGTCACAAGCGGTCATCAACAAAGTCAATCCGCCATAATTAGGGTAGTCCAGACCTCAGCGCAACTATCCAATGATAGCTAGTGATCATCCTGACTCTCACAAAGTTTGAGATTGGGATTATCCAGCATCTCAGTTGTGAATACGTCGCCGGGTTTTTTGAGCATATAACCCTTCAGTGTTTTCGTTTTACGAGGTCCAAAGACTTCGCACGTCCAGATGTTATGTCCGTTGCTCTTCTTAACGTGAAGCTTCAGCTTTTCGAACGACTTTTGGACCTGCAGCCATGGCTGTCCTTCGCCAGCCCTCGCTGAGAAGAGGGTCGGATGCTCTTGGGCATACCTTCTGAATATTTCAGGAGTCACCAGAAAAGCCGTGCCGTTGACGGTGTGAACCTTGGCTTTTGCATCATTGATAATGATCTTGTGGGTTCCTACACCCACTTTTAGCCAGTGCATGAAAAGGTGACCTAGCGTGTCGCCGATCGGGCCAGCGATGGTAGCGGTCGCGGCAGTGTCTGACTGAGCTTCGACCTCGGACGCCGCCGGCATCGCCGGGGCGGGTACCGAATTGGTCGGCGCGTCACGCATATCCATCAGATCCAGAAGGTAGTCCGTATCATCTACCTCATCGGGTTGCGGTCCATGGTCACTTGCGGGTTCGTCCCCTTGAGGCTCTGCCGCAACGGCATCGCCGCCCCCGGCAGTAAGGCTGGGCTTTTCCTCCTGCGCTTCGGAAGCTGCGGCAGGGGCTGCTTCTTCGTTGAGGACTTGCACCGAGCCGCCAAAAGGCTCCGGGCGGTCTTCGCCAGCTGCCCATATGAGTGAAGGTGAAACTCTCAAGAACGTGAATGCGTTCTTCCATCCCGTAGGGCTCAGGATTTCGGCATCCCAAATAGCTTTGCCAGCAGGATTCGCAACAATCAGGCCGTTATCCTGAAAGACATTGAAGAGAGTGGAGTTGCGGTCCGGAACACCCTCAATCCCTTGGCTGAGGAGGTGAGCACGCAGCCGATCCGAAACGGTCTTGCTGACCAGCCAGATCGCATCGGCCGTGATCCAGCCATCGGAAGCGTCTGGCTGATTCAACTTGAGCTCGTTCTTCACCAGGTAGCGCAGCCCATCGAGGAGCTGACGCTGAAGAGTGTTACGCGGTGCTGCCACAGCTCTGTCTGGATTGCCGCCAAGCTCATGGGCGACCGACGCCTGGTCAGACCTTACAACGATGTCCCCAAGAACCCCAGCGTGCTCAAACTGGCCAGCCAGTACGTACAGCAAAGCACCCCAGAGCTCTGGATTGGATGAGATCCATCCGATACCATTCAATCAATGTACCCATAGAACGCATACGCGGAATTCGTGTGTGCGTTGATTCGTGAGCGGCAGAGAGAGGGCATTCATTGGTGAAGCAGCGCTGCGGGGTTTAAGAGTGCTCAGCGAGCCTGCTCGAAGAGCCGGCGCCGTGCTGAAGCACGTGAACCGAAACGCCGCTCTGGCCCGGTAGCTGCCAGTCGTCACCGGCGGCAATCGGCCGATTCTGTTGAAAAAGTAGGTTTAGCGGCGGCCTGCCGATCAGGTGTGCCTGCTGTCGAAGTGACTGCAAGCCACTTCAGGTTGCCTTTCGGCGTTTCGCTGAGCGTCCTTGCTCAGGCCTGAGGGTTAATTTGAAGGTTTCTGCTCTCAGCAGGCGTACCTATCCCGTGAGCGGTGGCCCTTGAGGCAAAAGCTTGGCCATGCGTCGCAGGTTCTGCACCGCCGCCGCCAAAGTGAATTCGTCAGTGGCACCTGTCAGGCCGCGCAGTCGTAAACGATCGAGTTTCATGATCCGTTTGAGGTGGGCGAACAGCATCTCCACCTTCTTTCGTTCGCAGCGAGAGACGAGGTATTCCGGTGTCTTGGCGATGCGCCTGGCCACATCGCGGGCAGCCTCATGGATACTGCGGACGATCTTCCGATTCGGCGTGTTGGGGCAGCATTTCGCTTTCAGCGGACAGGTAGTGCAGTCGGTTTGGCTGGAGCGATAAATGATGGTGTTGGCCTTGGTCACCCGCGATCTTTTCTGGGTGAAGGCGCGCCACTCACTGCGTAGTGGTTTGCCGGCTGGGCAGCGGTATTCATTGGCCTCCTGGTTCCAGTGGAAGTCGTTACTGGAGAGGCTGTCGTCCTTGCGCTCAGTCTTGTCCCACACCGGCACATGCGGCTCGATGTCCTTTTCTTCGACCATCCAGGCCAGCATCGGGGCGGTGCCATAAGCGGTATCGCCGATAAGGCGTTCCGGTGTGAGATCGAACTGAGCTTTGACACGCTCGACCATCGTCCTAGTCGAATCGACTTCGGCGGTACGGTGCGCCGGGGTAGCTTCCACGTCCATGATCACACCGTGCTCAGTGTCGATCAGGTAATTCGTGGAGTAGGCAAAAAAGGCCGGCCCACCTGGCGCTGCTGTCCAACGGGACTGAGGATCTGTGAGCGAAATTTTCTTGGGAAGAGCCTCAGCCAGCGCCTCTTCATCAAGGGCTTCGAGGTACTCGCGCACTGCGCGGCTGCTGAGCTTTGGATCGTTCCAATCGACCTCATCTCCCGCTACCCCACGTTGCCGGCTGGCATCCGCCTTGATGATGCTAGCGTCGACGGCAAAACCTTCGCCCTTGACTAGGCCGGCTGCCATGCAACGCCGCAGCACCTCATTGAACAACCAGCGGAACAGATCGCTGTCACGAAAACGCCCATGGCGATTCTTCGAGAAGGTCGAGTGATTGGGGACTTCGTCTTCCAGACCCAGCCGGCAGAACCAGCGATAGGCCAGGTTCAGGTGCACCTCTTCGCACAATCGCCGCTCGGAACGAATGCCATAGCAGTAGCCGACGACCAGCATGCGCACCATCAATTCCGGGTCAATCGAGGGGCGTCCGATGGGACTATAGAAGTCCGCCAGGTAGGCGCGCAGATCACTAAGATCCAGGCACTGGTCGATGCTGCGCAGGAGGTGTTGAGCCGGGACGTGATCTTCTAGGTTGAACGAGTAGAACAGGCGCTGCTGTCCTCCCGGTAACTGCCCCATCATGCTGTTCGCCCCCACGCTCGCTGACAGAGCAATTTTGCCAACGGCATGGAGAGGCCGCTACTTTTTCAACAGAATCGGCCAAATGCTGCCTCCGGCAGCTACCGACCAAAGCCTCCACAGAATTCCATCCAAATACTCATTGGCGCCTAGCCCACGGGGCAAACAGGGCGCGCAGCAGGCGGGATAAGAACTTGGGTACATCAATCTCGGCGATCAGCAGAGCTGAAAAGATGAGAGCTGCACCGGCCAGGGTTCTTCCATCCAAGGTTTCGCCAAGGAGCATCGCTCCCGCGAATGCTGCGAAGATGGGCTCGAACAGGTAGGTCAGGGCTACTTTTTCTTCTTCGAGATACTTCTGCGCAGCACTCTGAACCGCGTACATGAAGGCTGTGGCGAGCAACGCGCAGAACAGAACTCCTTCCCAGAAGGAGGAATCCATTGGGGCCCATTCGGCCCTAGCGTCGAAAAGTGCAGCAAAAAGGTATCCAGTAGCGCAGGTAGCCAGCGCAATGATGACCGTAAGCATCGAGTCGTACTTATGCGAGAAGAAGCCAACCGTGAGCACATATGCGGCAAAAAAGACTGCACAGCACATGATCCAGATGTCACCTGGATTCAGAGTAAGCCCGGCCCTCGTAACGATCAGATAGAGCCCTGTCAGCGCGACGGCGCAGCAGAGCCAGATTCGAGGCTCGACGCGCTTCCGAAAGAGAGCCCACTTGAAGACCGGGATGAGCAATACATCCAGGCCAGTGATGAAGGCGGTGTTGGTGATGCTGGTGTGCTGAAGCCCGACAGTCTGGAAAATGTTACCCAAACACAAGGGTAGACCTATGGCCACGCCGGCCAGGAGCGTTTCTTTGTTGATCAGTTTCAGCCGTCTGAAAAAGATCACGCAAAGCACTAGCGTAGCGAGTGCGAACTTGTACCCCAGGAATACGAAGGGTGACCCGTCCGCAACACCCACTTTGGTGAAGGCAAACGAAATCCCCCAGAACGCGGTTCCGAGGATTAACAGGCATAGATATGTCTGACGAACAGGCATGCGAAAACCATCCATTCAAATTGGAGTGGTTAGAGCATGCGGAGAGGCCGCAAGAAAGCCCGAGTTTGCCTTCAATCTCTTCTCTAACGTTAAGGCAAGTCGGTAAAGCGCTTTCATCTGCCGCTATTAATCAATCTGGGGCAGCAGGCTGTCAACAGGTGCTACAAACCAGTCTGCAGCAAGCTGCCATCGACAGATGGCTACAACATGGCACCCGATGCACTGTCGCCAGCTTCCGCTTCTGGCCGTAAGCGGAAGCGGTGCTATCTGCCCCTAAGAGGTGTGTTCAAGCTCGTCGTTTGAGCTTTAGCGAATTTCCCTGGCTCACTTTTCTAAACTGACGACTCACCGTCGCGCGAGCCCATACAGTGGCGGGCCTGAAAGCAAAGCTCGCACTTGATTTAGGTTGTCACCAACGGTCATTGAAGCGAAATGCCTTTATACCAGCGGCTGGGCGATCCTATTGATAAGTTCCGGCCCATCATTCCGCACGTTCCCGACGTCCTTACCCACCGGATGCCACTCGAATTCCTCGACGCATAAACCATGCGCCAGTGCTAGCTCCTCAGCCTTGAGCGGCAAAAGCTCCTGCTGCATCCAGAGCGCAGCGTACTCTGGCGATAGAACCAGAGGACGCCGATCGTGAATATCGAGCATGCCGGCAGCGCTAGATGACGTAATGACAACAAAGCCGTCGCCGTCTCGGGGTTCCAGCGAGGCGCCTCGCTGAAACCGCCCGAGCGCAGCGAAAAACATCGGCTCGCCGCTACGGAGCGTGATGTAGTAGGGCTGCTTGATCTTCGGGTTGGCCGCGTCCTTCTTCCACTCGTACCAACCATCAGCGGGCACTATTGCGCGGCCGGTTTGCCAGATATCGCGAAAGAACTTGCTAGTTGCGGCCGTTTCCACCCTGGCATTTATCGCTGGTGGTCGCTTCCCCTGTGCCCACAATGGGGCGTAACCCCACTTGACCGGCTCCATGCGCAGGCCATCATCGTCCTGGTGCAGGAGCTGAACCAGTGATTGCGGACACACGTTGTAGCGTCCGATTGGCTCAGGATTCACGCTGCCACGCAATGGCAAGGGCAGCTGCATCGCGATCTTGTCCAGGTACTCATAGGCGATTCGGTACTGAGCGAAACGTCCACACATGGGTGCCCCCGCACATCTGGTTCAATTGACCGGACTCTAGCTTCAGAATACTGTATATACATACAGTTATGAGGTCTGTGCCATGCCCGTCCATATGTTGGGACCTGCTGCTCCCGCCACAATTGCACTGCCGTTTTTCAGTTTCTGCGTGCCCGCCGGATTCCCGAGCCCAGCGCAGGACCACATGGAGGGGAGCATCTCGCTCGACGAGCTGATGAACATCCGAGCTCCGCATACCTACCTGGCGCGCGCAGACGGGGAGAGCATGATCCAGGTCGGCATTTTCGACCGAGACATTCTGATCATCGACCGGGGACGGGAGGCAGAAAAAGGGGAGGTGATCATCGCAGCGCTGAATAACGAGCCTCTGGTCAAGATTTTCGACCGAGCCGGCAGCCAGGTCATTCTGCGCTCGGCTAATCCGAAGTTCCCGCCGCGGTACCTCCTCGAAAGCGAAGAACTCTACGTATGGGGCGTGGTGTCATACAGCATCCGAATCCATGGCAAGTACTGAGCGGGCCATCGCCCTCATTGATTGCAACTCGTTCTACGCCAGCTGCGAGCGTGTCTTTCGACCAGACTTGCGCCGTACGCCTATCGTCGTGCTTTCGAACAATGACGGCTGCGTGATCGCGCGCTCGGCCGAGGCAAAGCAGCTCGGTATCAAAATGGGCGTGCCGTATTTTCAGATCCGGCGCGACCTGGAGCGTTGGGGCGTTGTGGTGTTTTCCAGCAATTACGCGCTGTACGGCGACATGAGCGAGCGCGTCATGACGGTCATCGAGAGCCTGGTGCCTGCGGTTGAGGTGTACTCAATCGACGAGTCGTTTGCCGACCTTACCGGTGTGCCAGACGTCGAAGTGCTCGGCAGGCGGATCCGCGCTGAGGTACTGCGCAGCACAGGTATCCCGGTCGGGGTGGGCATTGGGGGGACCAAGACGCTCGCCAAGTTGGCGAACCATTCAGCGAAGCGCTGGCAGAAGCAGACGGGTGGGGTAGTGGACCTTCTCGACCCGGTGCGGCGCGACAAGGTGCTGCGCGTGACTGACGTCGGCGATGTATGGGGTGTCGGTCGCCGGATGACCGAGCACCTGAACAGGTTGGGCATACGTACTGCTTGGGATCTAGCTAGCGCGGATGCCTGGACCCTGCGCAAAAAATTCAGCGTGGTCATCGAGAAAACCGCACGCGAACTGCGCGGGACGCCGTGCCTCGATCTGGAGGAGGTCGCGTCACCCAAACAGGAGATCTGCTGCTCGCGGATGTTCGGCAAGCGCCTGCGCGAGCTTGAGCCAATCAAGGACGCAGTGGCGGCATATGCCGCTCGGGCCAGCGAGAAGCTGAGGGCACAGCAGTCCATGTGCAAGCGCGTCCGAATCAGCATCCGTACCGGCATGTTTAATCCCGACGAGCCCAAGTTCGCGAAAGGCGTCGTGTGTGAGCTGCCGTATCCCACCAACGACACCCGCTACATCATCCGGGCGGCGATCGCTGGGTTGGAACACATCTATCGCGATGGCTTTTCGTTCAGCAAGGCAGAGGTCCTGCTGATGGACCTCTGCCAGCGCGGCGAGTACACCGACGATCTATTCGCCCAAACCCAGCCCGCCGCGTCGGAGCGCGTTATGGGCGTGCTCGATGCAATCAACGCCAAGTGGGGCCGCAATACCCTCCGGCCCGGCCGCGTAACCACCGCGCCGGACTGGGGCATGCGACGGGAGATGATGAGCCAAAGTTTCACGACCAGGCTGGATCAGTTGTGGGTGGTGCGGTGCAACTAGGCGAGTGCATGCGAGGACCGATGAATTCCAGGTACTGGTTGTAGTGCGATCGCTTGCATCCGTTGACCGCTGAAAGCGTAAAGAAAAAGCCAGGCAGTGCCTGGCTCTTGTGTTGGTCGGATAGCTTACTGAAGCCAACCCTCTACCTTTTCGGCGCCGTGCTTTTCTTTCCAAGCTTTCAAAATCTTATGATTGCCACCCTTCGTCTCTACCACCTCTCCAGTTTCTGGGTTTTTGTAAACCTTAACTTGGCGCTGCCGACGAGGCGCTTGAGACGTCGGGGTGGCGCTGATGCTGGTGCGGCTGGGCTGCGGATCCAATATTGAAATAATTTCGCGCAGGCCTACGTCATATTGCCCCATCAAATTGCGGAGTTTTTCCTCGAACTCGATTTCGCGCTTGAGTTTGTCGTCATTCTTAAGAGCATCAAGCTGCTTGAGCTGGGCTGCGAGCTGGGCTTCTAGAGCTTTGAATTCGGCGAGTTTGGACATGGGTAACCTTCGGAGAACGAAACTGCTTTGTGTGTCTCAGTCTACCGCTTGGGCACGGAGGGAGAAAACTAAGGACCGACCGATTTCGTGAGTAATTCAGTCATCGAGAAGGCTGGTACAGGGATGGCGCTGCGGAGTGTTTGTCAGCCAGAGAGGTGCGTACTTCCTGACATATGAAGTGGTGGGTTAGCAAAATGGGAGGTGACCAAGCGGCGGCCGTTGCATAGAAACGTCGCGCATCCCGTAGAGGAAGCGGACGTGAGCAGGCTTCTTCTGCTTTAGCAGAGGTAGCCATGCATAGCATCGAAATTGGAGCTAGCCATTTACCTGCGGCAAATGAAGAAAGCTGCCTTTTTTGACAACAATGGCAGCCGCTTCGCGAAGGCAGTTGATCATTTTGGTCTTATTGCTCGGTCTCGCTCCACATTCGTTTCGCTTACCTGCAAACGCCCAAAATGCTCAACTGCCCCATACTTGAAGGTTTCAAGTATGGGGCGCGGGGGCATACTTGAAGGAACGCTTCGCTGCTTCAAGTATGCCCCCGCAATTTTGTTGTCAAATCATAGCCGCCAGGCGTTGCCTGGCCGAAATGGCGATTGTGCACAGACGTGAGCTGCGCCATTCGCGGGCGCTGCCGCCCCGGCCTCAATCATAAGCCCGATCACTGCGGCACACTTGTCTTACGACCGCCATGTCACATGACTCGAGTGCTGCAGTCTCGCCGTGTCACTCGTAGGGCTTGCGGCAGTTAGTGAGTGTCGATGCGCCGGGTGACCGTGCCGTGTGTCTGTCACAGTGGCGTTATGAAGCGGTGTCCGGTCTGATGCCAAAGCGCCCACGCTTCAACTGAAATTTGTGTGGCAGCAGCCGACTGTCACGGAATTCTCGTCGCAGCGGATGCAAGTTCTTCGATGGTGGACTGTGCTCAGCGATAGGGCGTGCCAACCGTCGCCGCAAGCGATGCCCGGAGTTGCGTGAAAATTCGGTTTCTTTCCTGTTGTGTTCAGAACGAAAAAGGCCGCAGATTGGCTGCGGCCTTTTATTCATCCTGTCTCATAATCATCTCCAGGCGATGATTGTTTTGAACGCTACGCGCTAGCAAGGCTTTTGCTTAGTTCTCCTTCCTCGCTTTCCGCGTCCGGCTTGGTTTGTGAGCAGCTTTTTAAAATGCTCCCAGCGGATCTGCTCGGTCTGTGCGTTGTATGTCAGTCCCCGTTCCATCTGCTCCAGTAATCTCAGACTCAGTGGCTGCTCCAGGTAATGGTCTGCTGTGACTTCTGGTGCACCACCCTCATGGCCGAGCAGATAGGCGATCGTGGATGGAGATATGCCTGACCGTTCCAGCCGAACGGCAAACGAGCGACGGAGACTTTTAAAATTGAGCCCGCCATTAACCGCCGGCGGACAGTGCTGACCGATGTATCCTGTACCCGTGCACGGCCCGCAGAAAAACCGACTTGGGTCGCGGGAGTATAGGTGCTTTGGATCGAAGCTCAGCTCGTTGAAAAGCAGAGCGTCATTGCCATCGGCCTGGCGCCGTTCTTCTACGAAATTTAGAAAGCCCATCTCCACTAGCTTCGAGCAGATTGGAATCTGCCGAGCCGACGGCCCCGTCTTCAACGACTTGTTGTAGCCATTATCGTTGATATCGATAAGGTCTACGCCGTGGACATCCTGGATCACATCATGCACACGTAGCTGGCAGAGCTCGTTAAGCCGCGCGCCGGTATAGAGCCCAAGCGGGAGCAACCAAAACCGATAGGGCTTGGCGTCCTGGTTGATTTTCGGCAGGTCGCCTGCGAGATACTTTCTGTAGGGCCAGCCTGAGAACATCTGATTCAGATTGCTATCCAGAAATGGCTTGGTGATTTCGGCGTGTTTTGTATTGCAGGTCGCGACTTTGATCGCCTCGGTAATCAGCTTGCTCTCAAGTGCTTCGTCCAGCATTCGATTGAACAACTGATAGTAGGTCGTGAGGTTTGCGCCTTTGCTACCCGACGCAGCGTTCTGCTTGAGTAACGACGGTAGCTGATCCTTCAGACGCTGTACGTCGGCCCGATCAAGCTCAGCAACTCGGCGGGTAGGATTATCTTGCGTCAGAGCGATTTTTAGTTTCTCCATCCGCGCTCGAAGCATGTGCTCGGATTTCCCTGCGTAATTGTTTTCTCGCAGAAAGCGGGACAGCGTTATGTCCATGAACTCGGTAAGCAAAGGAGAAGACTGAAAGCGGTTTATCGCATCCGTAATCGCTGAAATGTTTGCCAACGCGATTCGCAAGTGTTCTTCATGGCCGGGTTCGACGATAAGACTCAGGCCTTTGTAAAAAGGAATGGAGAGGGGGGCAGTTACATTCATATATACCTCACAGTGGGTGAGGCTTGAGATTATTACTGGATGGATAAACAGTCAAGATAATCTATTAGGATTTACCATGCGATAGTTTTTATTGACAACTTGTCAATAATCGCAAGATGAGCAAAAGGTAAGAGCGAGCCCCTACCTTTTATTAGCTGAATATTATGCGTACGTTTTCCAGTGTCGCTTAGCAACCCGCACGCTGGGGAAGGGGGTGCCAACCGGGCGACCGACATTGAAAACGCCCTGGCGTTCTCGTAACTCTTGATAGTGCCGGTAATGGATGTGTCCCAGCCCTAGCCCGAAATCGAGCTTGTCGAGCTCGTCTTTGAGCACGTCAGACGGATAGCAGTCGCCGTACCCACCGGTGGTACTTTTATCCGAGTGGCCTACAAGCGCTTTGGCTTTCGCCAGGTCAAGGTTCTGTCTGCGAAATTGATTGATAAAGGTGTGGCGCAGACCGTGGTACGTCAGGCCGTCTGTTGCCGCTGACCGAAAACTGACCCAGTAGAGGCTGTTCTGCCGACTGAAAACTGACCCAGGTGTTCAACTGCTCCTGCTCAATTTTTGAGCAGGAGAACACAGGGTGATCAGTATGGAAATGATGGGCAAAATCCGCCGGATGTATTTCCGCGACAAGCTGTCGCTGCATGAGATAGCCAAGCGCACCGGGTTGGCGCGCAACACGATTCGCAAGTGGGTCAGAGCACCTGAGGCCAAGCCGCCGGTCTACCAACGCCGCGCGATCTTCAACAAACTCAGCCCTTTTCACGCCACGCTGGAGCAGGCGCTAAAAGCCGATTCGCTGCGGCCCAAGCAACAGCGGCGCAGTGCCAAGGCGCTGTTGGCGCAAATCAAAGCCGAAGGTTATGACGGTGGCTACAGCCAGCTCACCGCGTTTATCCGTGCCTGGCGAGGGGGACAGGGCAAGGCGTCGCAGGCCTTTGTGCCGCTGACCTTTGCTCTTGGCGAGGCGTTTCAGTTTGACTGGAGCGAGGAAGGCTTGCTGGTCGGCGGCATTTACCGGCGTATGCAGGTGGCACATCTGAAGCTGTGTGCCAGCCGTGCGTTCTGGCTTGTGGCGTATCCGAGCCAGGGCCATGAGATGTTATTTGACGCCCATACACGCTCGTTCGGCTCCTTGGGCGGCGTGCCGCGCCGGGGCATCTACGACAACATGAAGACCGCCGTCGACAGGGTCAATAAGGGCAAAGGCCGGGCGGTGAATGCGCGCTTTGCGGTGATGTGCGCGCATTACCTGTTCGATCCGGACTTCTGCAACGTCGCCGCTGGTTGGGAAAAGGGCATCGTTGAAAAGAACGTGCAAGACAGCCGCAGGCGTATCTGGCTAGACGCCCAGGACTGCCAGTTTCACTCCTTCGAGGAACTCAATGCCTGGCTGGGCCAGCGCTGCCGCGCGCTTTGGAACGAGCTGACGCACCCTCAATACAGCGGGCTGAGTGTGGCCGAAGTGCTGGAGTTGGAGCGCGCTGAACTGATGCCTGTGCCAGCGCCATTCGACGGTTACGTCGAGCGGCCTGCGCGGGTCTCCAGCACCTGCCTGGTCAGCGTCGGGCGCAACCGCTACTCGGTGCCGTGTGAGTACGCGGGTAAGTGGGTCAGCAGCCGTTTGTATCCGACGCGAATCGAGGTGGTGGCTGACGACGCGCTGATCGCCAGCCATGTCCGCTTGCTGGATCGCGACCAGGTCAGCTATGACTGGCAGCACTACCTCCCGCTGATCGAACGCAAGCCCGGTGCGCTGCGCAACGGCGCGCCCTTTGCTGATCTGCCGGCGCCGCTGCGTCAGCTTAAGCACGGTCTGGGGCGTCATGCCGGCGGTGACCGGATCATGGCGCAAGTTCTGGCTGCCGTACCAGTCGCCGGGCTCGATGCGGTGCTGGTGGCTGTTGAGCTGGTACTGGAAAGCGGCAGCCTGAGCGCCGAACACATCCTCAATGTCGTGGCGCGCCTGGCCGCGACCGAACCACCACCCAGCGTCGAAACCCACTTGTCGCTCAAGGAAGCCCCCGTCGCTAACACGGCGCGCTACGACCGCCTGCGTGGCCAGGCCGAGGAGGTCGGTCATGCGTGATTTGATGGCGGAACTCAAGGAGCTGCGCCTGCACGGCATGGCCACGGCCTGGGCGGAGTTAACTGCACAGGGTGAGTCGAACACAGCCTCGTCCAAGTGGCTGCTCGAACACCTGCTGGAACAAGAGCACACAGATCGCGCCATGCGCTCGGTGAGCCACCAGATGAACATGGCCAAGCTGCCGATGCACCGCGATCTGGCCAGCTTCGATTTCAACGCCTCTAGCGCCGACGCACGCCTGATCAGCGAGCTGGCCAGCCTGGCCTTTACCGACACCGCGCAGAACGTGGTGCTGATCGGTGGGCCAGGCACCGGTAAAACCCACCTAGCCACCGCGCTGGCCGTGTCCGGCATCACCCGGCACGGTAAGCGCGTGCGCTTCTACTCCACGGTCGATCTGGTCAATCTGCTGGAGCGCGAAAAACACGACGGCAAAGCCGGGCGGATCGCCCAGGCACTGCTGCGCATGGATCTGGTCATCCTCGACGAACTGGGTTATCTGCCGTTCAGCCAGGCTGGCGGTGCGTTGCTGTTTCACCTGCTGTCCAAGCTGTACGAACACACCAGCGTGGTGATCACCACCAACCTGAGCTTCGCCGAATGGTCGAGCGTGTTCGGCGACGCCAAGATGACCACCGCCCTGCTGGATCGGCTGACCCACCACTGCCACATCGTCGAAACCGGTAACGAGTCCTATCGCCTGCAACACAGTAGCTTGGCGGCCCAGGCCAAGATCAAATCACGGGAGCGAAAGCGTAAGGGCGGCCAGGAACCGGAGGACGATGAG
>Ga0209024_1001258_pt1 | contig 23679 bp, 20 predicted proteins | sample AutmiccommunBRH5_FD_187380 | JGI IMG/M metagenome (GOLD analysis project Ga0209024, IMG submission 187380) | Deep subsurface microbial communities from Mt. Terri, Switzerland - Autotrophic microbial communities BRH/5 (SPAdes) (version 2) | ecosystem: Environmental > Aquatic > Deep subsurface >...
GCCATGGCGGCGAAGGCGGCCAAAACGACCATGCCGAAACGCGAGCGCACGGCATCGGCGGCCTGTGTGAAAACCCGACGATCCCGCCAGGCGATGATCAGCACGCCAAGCAGCGCCGCCGCCACGATCCCCTGCAGCACCGCCCGGCCCGACACCATGGCCGGCACGGCCAGGCCGAGCGCGATGGCGGTCGCGTCGCGCAGCCGGGTCGAATGTGGATGATCGTCGGTCATGGCCGTGAAAAGTCCGCTGAATTCCGATTGGGGGCGGGGTCGCAAGGTCTGACCGCTGATAGCAGAAGGCTCCGCGCCGGTCCACTTGCGCGGGCCCGCGGCTAGGTTCCCTCGCGCAGGAACGACCAGCGCACGGCCGTCTCGCGGCCCCGGTGCTCGCCGCGCAGGACGATCTGGCCGCAGCGCCGGGGATGGGCGGGATCGCCCAGGTAGACGCTTTCCTCCAGCACGGGCTTTGCACCCGAACAGCGGAACCGCCAGCCCTTGCCGCCGGGCAGTTTCAGCAGCACGGCATTGCCGCCCTCCAGCATCGACGCCCCCGTTTCCGGGTGCAGATGAAAGCGCAGGGTGAAGGCGCCGGTGCCGCCGACCAGGGTGTCCTTGCCGCGGAAATCGTCGCCGGCGCCCGACAGGTAGAGGTCGCGGTTGTGGACGATGCCGAACGCCCGGCGGTAGCCGTCGTGCGCCGACTGGACGAGGGAACTGCCTTCCCGTTCGTTGCGGCGGAACGCCATGCCGACCTCGGCGGTGCGGGACCCGTCCGTGGGCAGGGCGTCCGTGTCGTTGACGGCGAGCGTCGAATGCGCGGCGGTCGAGCGCAGCACCCGCGCCCATTCCGTGGTTTCGTCGGGATGGGCGCCGCAGTTGACGACCAGCCGATGGCGGCCCGCCGACATTTCGAAACTGAGCGCACCCGCATGGATGCCGCCGTAACCGCCCGTATCGGCGACCACCGTGGTGGTGCCCGCGTGCAGGCGCTCATACCCCCAATCGGGCAGGCTGGCGGGGGCCGCGCCGCGCATGCCCGCGGCATTCAGGACCGCCGTCACCGCAGCGGCGGCGCCGTTGCCGCCGCCGTTGAAGGCGGCCAGCGCCCCGTCGCCCAACCCCGTCGCCTTGACCGCCGGGGCGACCCGGGCTAGGGCGTCGCTCAGGAAATCCGGCACCGGCCGGCGCCCGGCCCGGAGCGCCCGCGCCGCCGCGACCAGCCGGGCCAGGACGCGCAGGGCCGTTTCCGGTGCGCGCGCCCGGTGGCCGCCGTCGGCCAGGATATCGCGGGCGATGGCGGCCCGCAGGCGGTCCAGGCCGGTATCGAGCAGAGCGTCCAGGCCCGGCAGGCCGACGGCCCCGGCGATCAGGGCGGCCCCGGCCGTGAACGGGCCTTCGTCGAGTCCGAGGTTTTCGTTTCCGGAACGGTTGGGGCGGGCGAGGTGGCGCAGCTGGGCCGCCGTGGCGGCCGCCATCTCCGCGCGCAGGCTGCTGTCGGCCCCATCTGTTGCGAAATCGATATAATTCAGCCAAGCGAGGACGCGGGCCCCCGCCACGTCGGGCGCCCAGGTCACCGGATCCCAGCGGTCGTGATGGCGCAGCCAGTCGCGGATCAGGGCCTGGGACGTCTCGCGGGCGCCCGGCGCGCTCAGGGCCGCCAGGTCGCGCAGCCAGGAAAACCCGTACAGTTCGGCCACGGCGTGGCGGCTTTTCAGGTCGGCGGCGAAGGGATAGGGGCCCAGGGCGCGCTTGCGCGCGGCCAGCATCATCTCGCCGTTCAGGATGCCGGCGCCGCGCACCGGGTCGCCGGGCAGGGGATCGGTGGCGATGGCGTGGATTTGGGTTGGCCCGTGGCGGCGCAACATCCTGTTGTAGATGTCGCTGCGGTAAAACACGTCGCGGGCGAACTGGAATACCATCCGCCGATGCATAGCACCGAACGGGGCGCTAGGCGATACGCCGCAGGGCGGCCGCGAAAAACCCGTCCATGCCGCCGATTTCCGCCGCCATGGACGGCAGGGTGCGCAGCCAGCCCTCCGCCGACACCATCTCGGGCGTGATGCCCGATTCGCCGGCTGTGACCGGCTCGGTCGTGAAGCCGGGATGCTGCGCCAGGAACGCGCGGACCCGACCGGGCCCTTCCTCGGGCTGCAGGGAACAGGTCGCGAAAACCAGCACGCCGCCGGGGCGGACCCAGCCCGCCGCCCGGGCCAGCAGCCGGTCCTGCAGGTCGGCCAGCTTGGCGGTGTCCTCAGGCCCCTTCAAATGGGGCAGGTCCGGGTGGCGGCGGATCGTTCCCGTGGCCGAACAGGGCGCGTCCAGCAGGACCGCGTCGAAGGGGGCGGGGGCGGCCCAGGACAGGGCGTCGGCGGCCACGGTTTCCGCCGTCAGTCCCAGACGTTCCAGATTGCGGGCGAGGATCTCCAGGCGTTTTTCCGAACGGTCGAGGGCGGTCACCCGCGCCCCTGCCGCCGCCAGTTGCGCCGTCTTGCCGCCGGGCGCGGCGCAGAGGTCGAGAACGCTCAGGCCCGCGACGTCGCCCAACAGCCGCACGGGCAGGGCCGCCGCCCGGTCCTGCACCCACCACGCACCCTCGGCAAATCCGGGCAACTCGGGCACGGGGGCCGTCTCGGTCAGGCGCAGGCTGCGGTCCGACAATACCGTGCCGCCCAGCCGTTCGGCCCAGCCCGCGGCATCGTCCTTGACCGTGATGTCGAGGGGCGCCGGGGTCAGATGGCTTTCCGCGATGGCGCGGCAGGTTTCGGCGCCGTATGCCGCCTCCCAGGATTGCCACAGCCAATCCGGGGTATTGAGGCGCGCCGCGTCCTGCGTCGCCAGGGCCGCGGCACCCTCGCGCTGAAGGCGGCGCAGCACCGCGTTGACCAGCTTGGCCAGGCGTCCTTGGCCGCGCGCGCGGGCCAGGTCCACGGCCGTGTCCACGGCGGCATGGTCGGCCGTGCCCGTGAACAGCAGTTGCGCGGCTCCTAAGCGCAGGATGTCCTGGGCCGTGCGGGCATTGGGCGGCAGGGGTTTTTCCAGGCAGGCGGATATCAGGGCGTCGATCTGGCCCAGGCGGCGCAAGGCCGTGGCGACAAGATTATGGGCAAAGCCGCGGCCGCGCGGGTCGAGCGCCGCGAAGGCGCCGCCCGTCATCTGCTGGTCGAGGGCCTGCTTGCGGCGGATCACGCCCTGCAACAGGTCGAGGGCCGCCGCGCGGGCATCCGGGCTGTCATGGTTCATGTTCCCGGTCATGCCAGGGCGGCGCGGGACGGGCAAGGGGATTCGACCGTCGCCCTTGGCTGCCGGGCGCGGATTCCGCTAGACTGCGGCCATGACCGACGACAGCGACAGCAAGCGCGTTCAGCGCCTGGAACAGGCACGGGCCTTTCTCGCGGCCGGGCGCACGCAGATCGACCCCCGCCCGCAACCGGCGCCCCAGGCCGCACCCCCGGCGCCTGCCGCCGAGGGCCCGTCCCAGGCGGGCGCGGACGGCGCCAAGGCCGCGCGGCCCGACCCGACCCGCTTCGGCGACTGGGAAAAAAACGGCCGCTGCATCGATTTTTGATCCGCTTCCGAACCGTCCGCGTTCGGGCCGGGTGCCGGGGGCTTGCTCTTGGCGCGCCGGTGGGACATTCTATGCCCTGATCGGGCGAGGACGGAGACGCGGACGCCGGTGATCGCCGGAAGTCCGCGCCGCAATACAAAGAATTCAGAAATGGGTCTTCTCAAGGCACTGTTCGGGCTGGGCGGGACCAGCGCCAAAAAGAAATCCCGCCGCAAGGGAAAACGGGTCGGCGGCGGCTTCGTGCCGACCGAAATGTCGGGCTCGGCGGCCAGCATCGTGCTGACCGACATCGACGGCGCCGGCGGTGACAAGATCACCGAAAACCTGGCCGATATCTTCGGCGCCATTTCCGACGTCGCCGTCTATCGCCGGACCCAGGCGATCCGCCTCAACCCCAAGGCCCCTCTGTTCAACGCCCTGCAGGAAGGGGTCCGCACGGGCGCGGAATGGCTGCGCGAGGAAGAGGCGGACCTTTTGGTCTGGGGCGGCACGGTCGACCTCGGCACGGCGGTCGAACTGCGCTTTCTGCCCGTGGGGGCCGCGGAAGGAGCGGCCAGCACCTTCGGGCCGCTCGATCATCTGACCCTGCCGATCCCCATGCCGCGGGACCTGTACAAGCTGATCCTGGTGTCGGCCATGGGCGCGCTTCTGCCGGTGCACCGGGGGGCCCGCAAGCAGCTGGCGGCTGTGCTCGAGGGCGAGATGAAGGATCTGGAGAAGGTCTGGGACAGCCCGCCGCATCTGGAGCCGCCGCATCTGGCATCCTGCCTGACCTGTTACGGCAACGTCTGCCTGTCCCTGTGGCGGGTCGGCGCCAAGAAGTATCTGGCCAAGGGGCTCAAGGCCTATCAGGAGGCGGTCAAGACCATCGACAAGTCGGAAGACCTTTTGCAATGGGCCTTGGCGCAAAACCATTTCGCCGACGGCCTGCAGATGAAATCGACCCAGGATGCGGATCCGGACGCCCTGGCCGCGGCGGCGGCGGCGTACCACGAGGTCGCCGACGCGCTCGGCCGCGACAACTACCCCAACGAATACGCGCTCGCGCTGATCAACATGGCCATGGTGCTGTACAAGATCGGCAACAAGGAAACCACGCCGGCGCGCCTGAAGGAATCGGCCCAGGCCTTCGAAAGTGCCTTGGCCGCCTTCGACGTGGAACTGAACCCGGGGCGCTGGGCCGAGGCCATGAACGGCTACGGCACGGTCATGCTGGCGCTCGCCGAACGGGCGCAAGGCCCGGAACTGGCGGCCAAGGCGGTCGACGCCTTCAAGCAGGCGCTCGACATCCGCAAGAAGGAACTGGTGCCGCTGTTATGGGCGCAGACGGCCAACAATCTGGGTGCGGCCTGCTTTGCGCTGGCCAAGCGGCAGCCGTCGCCACAGCTGGTCGCCGACGCGCAGAAATACTTTTCCGGCGCCTCGGAAATCTACCGCGCCGCCGGCAATCAGAAGCGCGTGATCGTCATCGAAAAGAACCTGCAGCGCGTCAAGCAAATGGCCCGAGGGGCCTGACGGGGGGCTTAGCGCCCCCCTTTGCCGTCTAGTCGTCCGTCGCCACTGCCAGCTTGCCGGTCACCCCGTGCTTGTCGATCAGGCTTTGCACCAACCCACTTGAAATCGCCTCGGCGATAAAGGCCTGGACCACGGCCTTCAGCGCCGGCTTGCCGTGGCGGGTGCCGATGGCCTGCTTGACCGAGGTGTAGCGGCCCGGCAGCAGGCGCGTGCCCGGCATGTCGGCGGCGTTGTCGCGGAGCGCCGGGACCAGCCCGGCCAGGGCGTCCAGCTTCTCCCGCTTGAACAGCTCGAAGGCACCCGGCAGGCCCTGCGCGCGGACGAGTTCGGCGTGCTTCAGGGTGCGCGAGAGGTAGAGGTCATAGGCGGCGCGTTCGGAGACGGCGATCTTCACGCCGGGCCGATCCACGTCCTCGACCTTCTGGAACGGCGAGGCGTCGGGCACCAGATAGGTCGCCTCGATCTGCACATAGGCGTTGCAGAAATCGATGACCTCGGCCCGCTTGGGTTCGATGGCGATCAGGCCGATGTCCCATTCGCCGCGTTCCGCCGCGTCGGCGACCTCGCCCGGCGTGGCGAAGGTGTTGTACTTCACCGCGACGCCCAGCTTCTCGGCGATGCCGGCGGCCATGTCGGGGGCGATGCCTTCCGGGTCGCCGTTGGGCTTCTTGCCGGTGACCAGAAGGATGTTGCCCAGGTTGATCCCGACCTGCAGGACCGTGGGGTCGAGCAGTTCGGCGATGGCGTCTTTCGTCATGTTCCGTCCCTTTGCGTGTTTTGCCGTTCAGCTGATGGCCCGGCGGCGGCGCCGGGCGGTCCCGGACGATGCGCGATCCGGTTCCGGAAATCAACGTTGCCGCGCCCGTGCGACGGCAAAGAAAGAGGCGGAACCCGAAGGTTCCGCCCGTGCAAGGTGGAAGGAAACAAATATGGCGGTGGCGGTCAGGCGGATTGCCGCTGGTTCTGGGCCAGCCGCGCGTCGACCGTGGCGACGATCTCGTCGATGTCCGGGTTGCTCATGCCGAGCGAGCGGCCGATCAGCTGGACCAGCATGTCGACCCGCTCGATGACCGGCGACCCCGCCGCCACGGCGCGGGCCACGGACGACGGCTTCAGCAGGTTTTCCGCCGCGTTGGCGTACTTTTCGAAGGGCACGGCGTCGGCCGGATCGGCGCCCAGGTTGCGTGCGATGGCGTCCACGTGCTGGTAGATCATGCGCGATTTGCCCAGGTTTTCGTGCACCGCGTCGCGGATCGGGCGCACGTCGTCCCGCGTCACGCAGCGGTAGTTGCCCGTCAGCAGCATCGACCATTTCGCAAGCGGCACGAATAGGGAGTCGAAGGCTTTCAGCTTGACCGGCACGTCCGCGCGGCCGGCGCGCACGGCGGCGATGTCGGCATCCAGGCGGTCGAGCAGTTTGTTGGCGTCGCGGTCGCCGAAGCGCGCGGCCTTGAAATTGGTCGGCAGGCCGACATGCAGCACGTTCGCCCCTTCTTCCGGCGGGCGGAAGGCCTGGGGGTCGGGGCTGCAGAGCGTCATCAGATCGGGCTCGAAACGGTCCCAGACCCGCGGGTTGGTATAGGCGGTTTCCAGCTTGCTGGTGTCCAGGCCGGGAATGCGTTTGAGGAACGGCAGCGGCGGCATGTTCATGATCGACAGGCACGGGATGCCGGCGTCGGCGATGCGGATCAGGAGCGTGCGCAGGGAATGGGCGGAATACTGCGGTTCCTGCATGGCCAGACCGACCAGGTCATAGGCCCCGGCGGCGACGTTTTCCGGGGTCTGGGCGTCGAGGCGTCCGGGCAGGTCCTTGGACCGGAAGGTGCGGTGCGTGTCCTTGCCCTTCAGGCGGATGCGCACCTCCGTGCCTTTTTCATTGATCAGCTTGGCCGTTTCCTCGCGGCAGACCAGGGTCACGTTGTGACCGGCCATCAACAGTTTGGTGCCCAGCAGGGAGCCGTAGGAAGCGCCAAGAATGAGAATGTTATGTGCCATGTGGGGTCTCCTCAGATGTCTTTGCTTTCCACCGCCGCCCCTGCAAGAGGGCGATGTCTCAGCCGCGACCCTACGCCTGGTATACCACCGAATCACGATTTATCGGGTTTATGTGTTATCTGTATTGGCAACATATATAGTTAAATGTTAAATTGTTAATTATCGGATCGGCGGCGGGGCACGGCATGCGCGTGCGTAAGACATTGGTCGGGCCGCGGCTGCGTCAGCTGCGCCGCGAGCACGGCCAGACCCAGGCGGAAATGGCGGCGGCGCTGGGCGTCTCGACCGCCTATGTGAACCTGCTGGAAAACAATCAGCGGTCGCTGTCGGTGACCATGCTGATGTCCCTGTCCGACGCCTACGGCGTCGATTGGCGGGATCTGATCAAGGACGAAGGCTCGACCCTGCTGGCCGACCTGCGCAACACGCTGCAGGACCCGGTGTTCGGCGGCGACCAGCCGGACCTTCAGGAACTGCGCGCCGCCATCGATCATGCGCCCCGGCTGGTCGATCATTTCCTGCATCTCTACCGCAACCACCGCAACGCCTTGGAAAACATGATGCGCCTGGGCAGCGAAGGCATGCCCGCCGACCTGCTGTCGTCGACGCCGGAACGCATCATCCACGACTTCTTCCGCGACCATTCCAACCACTTCCCCGACCTGGAGGCGGCGGCGGAGCGGCTGCGCGCCGCGACGCCCTGCGAGGTCGACGACGTCTACATGGTGCTCAAGGGCCGGCTCATGCGCGTGCACGGGATCGAGGTGCGCACGGCCGCCATCGAGGACATGGGCCAGGCGCTGCGCATCCACGACGAGACGACCTCGATGGTGCATCTGTCGGAAGCCCTGGACCACCAGAACCGGGTGTTCCAGCTGGCCCATGTGCTCTGCCTGGTCGAACTGCCGGGGATTTTGCAAAAGCTCACCGCCGGCAGCGCCCTCAGTTCCGAGACCGCCGTGGCGCGCTGTCATGTCGAGCTCGCCAACTATTTCGCCGCCGCCTTCCTCATGCCCTACGGCCCGTTCTTCGAGGCGGCGGAGGACAGCCGCTATGACGTCGACCGTCTGGCCGCCGCCTTCGGCGTGTCGTTCGAACAGGTCTGCCACCGCCTGACCACCCTGCAGCGCGATGGCGCCAAGGGCGTGCCGTTCTTTTTCCTGCGCGTCGACAAGGCCGGCAACGTGACCAAGCGGTTCAATTCGACCTCCTTCAACATCGCCGATTACGGCGGCGCCTGTCCGGTGTGGAACATCCATACCTCGTTCCGCACGCCGGGCGTCATCGTGCCGCAGTTCGTCGAACTGCCGGACGGCGAGCGCTTTTTCACCATGTCGCGCACGACGGAGCGCCCCGTGTTCTCGCGCGACACCCAGGACCGCCGCCTGGCCTTGTCGCTGGGCTGCGAACTGAAGCACGCGCACCGTCTGGCCTATGCCGCGCCCTTCAACTTTCGTGACGACGAGCTGTTCGCGCCGATCGGCATCAATTGCCACCTGTGTCCGCGCAAGAACTGCTCGCAGCGCGCCCACCAGCCCTTGTTGATGGACCTGCCCATCGACACCAACCGCCGCGGCAACACGCGCTACGAAAGCTGACCGCCCGGCTCCCGTGCGCGCGGGTCCTTCCGTTGCTACGATAACGGCCCAAGACAACTACGACGCATGCAGGGTGCATGCGGCGATGGCAAGGGTATGGACATGAATCCGCGAATTTCCGTTTTGACGCTGGGCGTTGCCGATCTCGAACGCTCTCTTTCCTTCTACCGCGACGGCCTCGGGTTCCCGACCGACGGTATCATCGGTCGGGAATTCGACCACGGAGCGGTGGCGTTCTTCGAATTGTCGGGCGGGCTCAAGCTCGCGATCTGGGCGCAGGACGATATTGCACACGATACAGGGCTGCCGCTCCATCCGGTCAGTTCCACCGCCATGACCATCGGCCACAATGTGATGCGCCGGGAAGACGTTGATGCGGTCATGGCGACGGCGGTGCGGGCCGGGGCCGACATCGTCAAGGCGGCGCAGGAGACGTTCTGGGGCGGCTACGCCGGATATTTCCGCGATCCGGACGGGCACGTGTGGGAAATCGTCTGGAACCCGCAGATGTTGCCGGCGGAGGGCTGAGCGCCCCGCCGCGTCATCACAATGTGATTAGACATTTCGCCCGCGCGGGCGGACCATGATTGCAATCCCATTCTCAGATTCCGGAGGATCGCCCCATGGCGAACATCAACGTCAACGGCAAGACCGTCACGGTCGACGCCGACGGCGCCACGCCCCTGTTGTGGGTGCTGCGCGAATATCTGGACCTGACCGGCGCCAAATACGGCTGCGGCATCGCCGCCTGCGGCGCCTGCACCGTGCATGTCAACGGCGAGGCCGTCAGGTCCTGTGCCCTGCCGCTGGAGGCCGTCGCCGCGACCGACAGGATCGTCACCATCGAAGGCCTGTCGCCCGACGGCACGCATCCCGTGCAGAAAGCCTGGCTGGACCTGGACGTGCCGCAATGCGGCTATTGTCAGACCGGCATGATCATGGCGGCGGCGGCGCTGCTGGCGAAAAATCCCAAGCCGACGGACGCCGACATCGACGCCGAGATGTCCAACATCTGCCGCTGCGGCACCTATCAGCGCGTGCGCGCCGGCATCCATCAGGCCGCCGGCCGTAAAGCCTAGGGGGAGGACCGGACATGACGCCATCAATGAACCTTTCCCGCCGCACCTTCCTGGCGGGCGCCGGGGCCGTCGGCCTTGCCCTGGGCTTCCGCGTGCCGCTTTCAAGTGGCGCCGGGGCCGCCCTTGCCGGGGCCGGGCAGACGGACGAGATCACCGCCTGGGTGGTGGTGAAGCCGGACGACACGGTGGTCATCCGCATCGCGCGCTCGGAAATGGGCCAGGGGACCCTGACCGGCTTGGCCCAACTGGTCGCCGAGGAACTGGACTGCGACTGGGCCAAAGTCACCACGGAATATCCCACGCCGGGCACCAACCTTGCCCGCGGCAAGGTGTGGAAAAGCTTCGCCACGGGCGGCAGCCGGGGTATCCGCGGTTCCCACGACTACGTGCGCGAAGGCGGCGGCGCCGCGCGCCAGATGCTGGTGACGGCCGCCGCCAATGCCTGGGGTGTACCGGCCGGGGAATGCGGAACGGCGAAGGGCGTCATCACCCATGGCGCCACGGGCCGGACGACGACCTACGGCAAGGTTGCCGAGGCGGCGGCCAGGCTGCCGGTGCCGACGAACGTCACCCTCAAGGACCCCAAGGACTGGACCATCGCGGGCCGGCCCCTGAAGCGCCTCGACACCGCCGATAAGCTGACCGGCAAGCAGATCTACGGCACGGACCTGAAACTGCCCGGCATGGTCAACGCGGCGATCCGCCAATACCCCCTGTTCGGGGCCAAGCTTAAATCCTTCGACGCGTCGAAGGTCATGGCCATGCCCGGGGTGAAGAAGGTCGTGGCCGTCGGCGACGATGCCGTCGCCGTCATCGCCGACACATGGTGGCAGGCCAAGACGGCGATCGACGCCCTGCCCATTGAATGGGACGAAGGCCCCCACGCCAAGGTCGACAGCGCCGACATCGCGGCCATGGTGGCCGAGGGCCTGGACGCCAAGGACGCCTTTGTCGCGAATAAGGTGGGCGACGCCGAGGCCGCCATCGCCGGGTCGGTCAAGCAGGTCCAGGCGACCTATTCCTATCCGTTCCAGCATCACGCGACCATGGAGCCCATGAACGCCACGGCTCTGTGGACGCCCGAGCGCTGCGAGGTCTGGTGCCCGACCCAGAACGGGGAATCGGCGCTCGACGCCGCGGCCGAGGCGGCGGGTCTGCCCGCCGAAAAATGCGACGTTCACAAGACGCTGCTGGGCGGCGGCTTCGGGCGGCGCGGCGCCGGCCCGGTCCACGACTATGTGCGCCAGGCGGTCCTGATCGCCAAACAGATGCCGGGCACGCCGGTGAAACTGCTGTGGACCCGGGAAGAGGACATGACCCACGGCGCCTACCATCCGGTGACGCAATGCCGGCTGACCGCCGGGCTCGACGACAAGGGCGAGATCACGGGCCTGCGCGTGCGCATTTCCGGGCAATCGATCCTGGCCGGCATCATGCCGGGGCGGCTCAAGGCCGGGATGGACCCGGTCACCTTCCAATGCCTGGCCCCCAAGGGCGACCATGCGATCAGCTATGGCTTTCCCAACCTTCTGGTCGACCACGCCATGCGCAACCCGCATCTGCGCCCGGGGTTCTGGCGCGGCGTCAACGCCAACCAGAACGTCATCTACCTGGAATGCTTCATGGACGAACTGGCCCATGTCGCGGGCCAGGACCCGCTTGAATTCCGTCTCAAGTACATGCAGGACCACCCGAAAAGCCGGGCCGTGCTGCAGGCCGTGGCGGACAAGGCGGGCTGGGGCACCCCTGCGGCCAAGGGAGTCTATCGCGGTCTGGCCCATTGCACGGCCTTCGCCAGCTACGTCGCCGCCTGCGCCGAAGTTTCGGTCTCGGCCCAAGGCACGGTGAAGATCCACCGCATCGTCGCGGCCACGGATTCCGGCCATGCCGTCAATCCGCAGCAGATCGCGGCCCAGGTCGAAGGCTCCTTCGTCTATGGCCTGTCGGCCATGCTGATGGGCGAATGCACGGTCAAGGACGGCCGCGTCGAACAGCGGAACTTCGATACCTACGAGGTCATGCGCATGAAGGACATGCCCAAGGTCGAAGCGATCGTCATGCCGTCGGGCGGGTTCTGGGGCGGGGTCGGCGAGCCGACGATCGCCGTCGCGGCCCCCGCCGTGCTCAATGCCATCTTCGCCGCCACGGGCAAGCGCATCCGCGATTTCCCGCTGAAGCACGCGGGCCTGCGCATGGCATAGGGCGGCGGGTTATTCCTGCGCGCGCTTGTTGCGGTACATGTCCGCGTCCGCGCGGGCGATGATGTCGTCGATGGATCTGTCCCCCTCGTCGAGGAAGCCCAGGCCGACGCTCACCGACAGGGGCGTCCCGTCGGGCTCCTTGACAAGGGTCCCGACGGTATTCTGCAACCGGTCCGCGACCTTGCGTGCCGACGGCGCGTCCGTTTCCGGCAGCATGATGACGAATTCGTCGCCGCCGAACCGGGCGGCCAGATCGATGTCGCGCAGCACCGATTGGCAGGCGCCGGCGACGGCCCGGATGCACTGGTCGCCGAAGGCATGCCCCCAGGTATCGTTGATTTCCTTGAAACGGTCGAGATCGAGAACGATGAGGCAAAGGTCGTGCCGATGACGGCGGCTGCGCGCGAGCTCCGCCGCCGCGCGGTCGTGCAGGTGGCGGCGATTGGCCAGGCCCGACAGGGGGTCGGTGGTGGCCAGCATGCGCAATTCCTCCTCCAGGCTTTCGCGGGCCGAAATCTCTTGCGTCAGCTTGCGGTTGAGGAAGTAGAAGCGATGCGCCGCCAGCAGGGCGAGGGCAGCGACGACGGTGAGCCAGATCAGCCAGCGATAGACCCAGTCGGGGACCTCGCGCGCGTCCTCGAACAGGAAGCCCGCGAGGGGAAAGTCCTTCGGCATCAGGTCCGCCTGTGCGAACACGTCGGCGATGTGGCGCCAGCGCGAGGTGCTCATGTAGCCGAGGTCGGCGAACTCGGTGGCGAGCAGGTCCCGGGTCACCTGGGCCTCGAAGCCCAGGCGTTGGCGGTCGTCGTTCGGCGCATAGGTCTCCAGGATATAAGTGATGATCTCGTCCTGGTGGGTGATCGCGTACTGCCAGCCCTTGATGACGGCGCGGCGCATGGCGCGCACGGTCTCCGGATTGGCGGCGGCGAAGGCGTCGGTGGTGAACAGGGTGTCGCCGTAGAAATCGATGCCGACGTCGCGCGGGTCGAAGATGTGAAAGGGGATGCCGGCGCGGATCGCGAAATAGGGCTCGGTCGAGGTATAGGCCGTGGCCGCGTCGACGTCCTTGATGAGGGCGGTCACGTCGCCCGTATGGGGAACCCGCTTGACCTTGGCCAGGTCCACCCCCGCCAGGCGCAGGTAGGCGGTCAGTTCCGCCGCGTGTTCCTCGACCATCAGGGTGTGGCCCTCCAGGTCGCGGATCGAACGGATGCCGTCGTCGCCGCGGGCCAGCACGACGAAGGGCGAGCGCTGGAAAAAGGCGGCGACGGCAACCACGGGCTTGCCCTGGGCGCGGTCGATGATCAGGGTCGAGTTGCCGACGCCGAACTCCGCCGCGCCGGCGACGACGGCGCGCGCCGGGTCGATGGCCGGCCCGCCCTCGATCAGCCGCACGGCCAGGCCTTCCTCCTTGAAGTAGCCCTTGGCCTCGGCCGCGTAGAAGCCGGCGAACTGGAACTGGTGCAGCCACTTCAGTTGGACGCGGACAGGCAGCTCGGCGCCGTCCGGATACGCGGGCGCGGCGCGGCCGCCGGCCGCGGGCAGCGCCAGGGCCAGGACCGCAAGGACAGCCATCAAGGCCAGCCGTGATCGCATTTAAATTGTCCTTTCGAGCGGGATCATCCGTCACTTAACCGAAACCGGGGCCGCCTGTCACTTACCCCACACGGGATACCTGTCCCACACGGGACGCCTGACCGACGCGAAAAAGGGCGGGACCTTGCGGCCCCGCCCTCCGTTCATAACCTGTTGTTCCTGCCAGCACCTTGCGCCGGATCAACGCATCCGGTTTTGGCGGTTGTTGACCAGATCGTCGACCACGGCGGGATCGGCCAGGGTCGAGGTGTCGCCCAGGTTGGAGAAATCGTCCTCGCCGATCTTGCGCAGGATGCGGCGCATGATCTTGCCCGACCGCGTCTTGGGCAGGCCCGGCGCCCATTGCAGCCAGTCGGGGCTGGCGATGGGGCCGATCTCCTTGCGCACCCACTGGATCAGCTCCTTCTTCAGATCGTCCGAAGGGGCTTCGCCGGCGTTCAGGGTGACATAGGCATAGATGCCCTGACCCTTGATGTCGTGGGGCGCGCCAACGACGGCGGCCTCGGCCACCTTGGGGTGGGCGACCAGGGCTGATTCGACCTCGGCCGTGCCCATGCGGTGGCCCGACACGTTGATGACGTCGTCGACGCGGCCGGTGATCCAGTAATAGCCGTCGGCGTCGCGGCGGCAGCCGTCGCCGGTGAAGTACTTGCCCTTGTAGGTGGCGAAGTAGGTGTCCTCGAACCGCTTGTGGTCGCCGTAGACCGTGCGCATCTGCCCGGGCCAGCTGGTGGTGATGCAGAGGTTGCCCTCGGCCGCGCCCTCCAGCGGATTGCCGTCGGCGTCGACGATTTCGGGCGTGATGCCGAAGAACGGCCGCGTCGCTGACCCCGGTTTCAACGCCGTCGCCCCCGGCAGCGGGGTGATCAGGATGCCGCCGGTTTCCGTCTGCCACCAGGTATCGACGATGGGGCAGCGGCCCTCGCCGACCACGTTGTAGTACCACATCCAGGCTTCCGGATTGATCGGCTCGCCGACCGAGCCCAGCAGACGCAGCGACTTGCGCGAGGTCTTCTTCACCGGCCCGTCGCCGTCGCGCATGAGGGCGCGGATCGCCGTCGGCGCGGTGTAGAAGATGTTGACCTGATGCTTGTCGCAGACTTCCCAGAAACGGGACATGCTGGGATAGTTGGGCACGCCTTCGAACATCAGCGTGGTCGCCCCGTTGGCCAGCGGGCCGTAGACGATGTAGCTGTGGCCCGTGACCCAGCCGACGTCGGCGGTGCACCAGTAGATGTCCCCGTCGTGATAGTCGAACACGTACTGATGGGTCATGGAGGCATAGACCATGTAGCCGCCCGTGGTGTGCAGCACGCCCTTGGGCTTGCCGGTCGAGCCCGAGGTATAGAGGATGAACATCGGGTCTTCCGCGTTCATCGCCTCGGGCGTGCAGTCGGGCTCGGCGGCGGCGGTCGCTTCCTCGTACCACACGTCGCGGCCCTCGACCCAGTTGACGTCGGCCCCCGTACGCTTGACCACGAACACCGTATTCACATGGCCGCATTTTTCGATGGCGGCGTCGGTGTTGACCTTCAGCGGGATCGGCCGGCCGCCGCGGATACCTTCGTCGGCGGTGATGACGCAGGTCGATTTGCAGTCCTCGATGCGCCCCGCGAGCGCGTCCGGCGAAAACCCGCCGAACACGATGGAATGGATGGCGCCGATGCGCGTGCAGGCCAGCATGGCATAGGCCGCTTCCGGCACCATGGGCATGTAGATGGTGACCACGTCGCCCTTCTTGATGCCGCGCGCCTTCAGGGCGTTGGCCAGGCGGCACACGTGTTCATGCAACTCGCGATAAGTGATCTTGGCGTCGTCCTTGGGGTCGTCGCCTTCCCAAATGATGGCGACCTGGTCGCCGCGCTTGGCCAGGTGGCGGTCGATGCAGTTGGCCGACGCGTTCAGGGCGCCGTCCTCGTACCACTTGATGGATACGTTGCCGTAATCGAAGCTGACGTTCTTGACCTTGGTGTAAGGCGTCATCCAGTCGAGGCGCTTGCCCTGCTCGCCCCAGAAGGCGTCCGGATCGTCGACGGATTTCTTGTACATTTCCAGGTATTGGTCGTTGGTGCACAGCGACGCCTTGGCGACGGCGTCGGGCACCGGAAACAGATGCTCTTCTGACATGACGGTAGAAACCTCCCTCGTTCACATACCGTATTTGGCCGGGCTTGGCCGGTGATGACGGGGGCCCAGTCTGCGTCCCGTCCGTATGCGCCCGCCGCCGCCCGCGGGACCCCTGGACAAGGGGGCCGGGCCGCGCCGGTCGCTGTTTTGCCGGACCGGGGCCACTCCCCCGATCGTCTCCCATCGGTTTCGAAAGTATGGCGAATTCTCGCCCGAGAACAAGGCATTGCGCCCTGGAAAACAGCCACGCAGGGGGCTGGATAGGGGAAAATTAGATTTTGTGCAAGTGCGAAATAAAAATTTGCTTTATTTGACAACCGTATGCGGGGTCACAGTGAAATTTTTACGTCACCTTCCCGCACCGCAACATCGATCGGCGTGAGCCCGCGCCCGACGCAGGGCCCGGCGACGCAATGGCCGTCCTCGATGCGGAACAGCGCACCATGGGTGGCGCAGAGGATGTATTCCCCGTCCCGGGTCAGGAACCGTCCCGGCCACATGTCCAAGGGCGTGCCGACATGGGGGCAGGAATTGACGTAGGCGAAGACGGTATCGCCCCGGCGGATCGCCATGACCAGCTTGCCCGCGACCTCGAACCCGGCCGAGCCGCCGTCGGCGATGTCGTCCAATGGGCAGAGGGCGTGTTCCGTCATGACAGGTCTCGGGCCGGGTCTCTGTCGGTCACTCGGCGGGGATGGTGCGCTTCCAGCGCTTGATGACCGTGCTTTCGAACAGGCCGGCCTTGGCATAGGGGTCGCCCTTCGCGAATTCTTCGGCGGCGGCACGGTCCGCCACGTCGATCACAAGCATGCTGCCGATCATCGCGGCACCATCGTCGGACTGCATGGGGCCGGCGGTGACGATGATGTCCTTCTGGGACTTCAGGTATTCCAGGTGATCCGGTCGGATGCTCTGGCGCATGTCGACATGGCCGGGCTTGTCGATGGCGAAGACGATGAAATGCATGGGCGTGTCCTTGGGCTTTCGTGGGGGGCTTTCGGGGGAGGCGTTCGGGTTCAGAGTTCCTTGGTGAAGGGGCGGGCGAGCAGGCTTTCGATCATCTTGTCGATGTCCTTGCCGTGATTGACGATGGCATTGACGGCGGTGCAGATCGGCATGTCGACGCCGAGCCGCCCGGCCAGTTCGATCACCGCGCGGGCGGAAAACACGCCCTCCGTCACGGCCTTGCGCTCGCCCAGAATCTCGGCCAGCGGCCGGCCCTGGCCGAGCGCCACGCCGAGCGAAAAATTGCGTGACTGCAAGGCGTTGCAGGTCAGGGTCAGATCGCCGATGCCGCACAGCCCCATGAGGGTTTCCGCCTGCGCGCCCTTGGCCAGGCCCAGGCGCACGATTTCGGCCAACCCCCGGGTGATCAGCGCCGCCCGCGTGTTGTCGCCCATGCCGCGGCCCTGCACGATGCCGCAGGCGATGGCCAGGATGTTCTTCACCGCACCCCCGACCTCGGCGCCGATGGGATCTTCCGAACGGTAGGGGCGGAAGCGCGGCGTGCCGATGGCCTGGATGAACTGTTCCGCCAGTTTGCCGTTATCGGACGCCAGCGTCACGGCGGAGGGAATTTCCTTGGCCACCTCGATGGCGAAGGTCGGCCCCGACAGCACGGCCTGGGGGGCGGCGGGCAGGGTCTCGGCGACGACTTCGGTCATCAGCTTGCAGGTGCCGTTCTCGATCCCCTTGGCGCAGATCAGCACCGGCGCCTTGAAATTCCCGACCTTGGCGATGGCTTGCGTCACCGGGCGCATGAACTGTGCCGGGGCGACCAGGATCGCCGCGTCGGCGCCGCTGATGGCGGCACCCAGGTCCGCCGTCGCCGCGATGGCGGGGTCGAGCGTCACGCCGGGCAGATAAGGGTTTTCGTGGCTGGCATTGATCTGGGCCGCGATCTCGGGCTCGTGGGCCTGCAGGATCACCGACCGCCCCGCCCGGCGGGCGACCATGGCAAGCGCCGTGCCCCAGGCCCCGGCGCCGATGACGGCGAAACGTTCCATGGCGACCCTTTTATAGGCCGGGCCGGAGACTGGGAAGAGGGAGATGGCGCATTGTTGGTCCTTATGCCTTGACCCCGGCGCCCACGGCCTTGGGCGCATCGGGGTCGAGGGGCCAGCGCGGGCGCGGGCGGAAATCCAGCCCGTCGGTCAGGCCCAGGCGGAAGCGCTCGACCCCGGCCCAGGCGACCATGGCGCCGTTGTCGGTGCAGAGTGCCGGGGCGGGCACGGCGAAGTCCAAGCCTCGGTCCGCCGCCAGGTTCTGCAAACGCGCGCGGATCGCCTGGTTGGCGGCGACTCCGCCGGCGACGACCAGGGTGCGGCCCGCCGGATGTCTTTCCAGAAACATGTCGACGGCGCGGCCCGTGCGTTCGGCCAGCACGTCGGCGACCGCCGCCTGGAACGAGGCGCAAAGATCGGCGATGTCCCGGTCCTGCATGGGGCCGGGGGGCAGGCCCTCGATCGCCATGCGCACGCGGGTCTTGAGGCCCGAAAAGGAAAAGTCGCAGCCGTCGCGCCCCTTCAGCGGGCGCGGCAACTCGAACCGCCCGGCATCGCCGCCCTTGGCCGCCCGTTCGACGGCGGGCCCGCCGGGATAGCCCAGGCCCAGCATCTTCGCGGTCTTGTCGAAGGCCTCGCCGACGGCGTCGTCGATGGTGGTGCCGAGCCGCCGATAGCGGCCCACGGCCTCGACCACCAGCAACTGGCAATGGCCGCCCGACACCAGCAGCAGCAGATAGGGGAAGTGCACGTCGTCGGTCAGCCGCGCCGTCAGGGCATGGGCTTCCAGATGGTTGACGGCGACGAAGGGCAGGCCGCGCGCGGCGGCCAGGGCCTTTCCCGTCATCACGCCGATCAGCACGCCGCCGATCAGCCCCGGCCCGGCCGTGGCGGCGACGGCGTCGATGCCGTCCCAGCCCACGCCCGACTGATCGAGCGCCGCCTGCACGACGCGGCCGACCTGGTCCAGGTGCGCGCGGGCCGCGACCTCGGGCACCACGCCGGCAAAGGGCTGGTGGTCGGCCAATTGCTGATGCACCACGTTGGACAGCACCTCGCGCCGGTCGCTGACCACGGCGGCGGCGGTTTCGTCACAACTGGTTTCGATGCCCAGAACGCGCATGGCTTCCTACATGGGTGAATTTCTTGGTTGCGGCAATGGCCGGGGACTTTACTCTGTCGCCCGCCGCACAACCAAAAGGCTTTTTCGCCCGTGACCGATCCGACCGACCCGAAATATCTCCGCATCGGCACCCGCGCCAGCCCCCTGGCGCTGGCCCAGGCCCATGCGGCCCGCGGCCTGATCGAGGCCGCGCACGGCAGCCCGACGCCGCTTGGAGCGGCCTCGATCGTCGAAATCAAGACCACGGGCGATCTGGTGCTCGACCGGCCCTTGGCCGATATCGGCGGCAAGGGCCTGTTTTCCAAGGAAATCGACCGCGCCCTGTTCGACAATCGCGTCGACCTCGCCGTCCATTCCATGAAGGATCTGGAAACCTGGATGCCCGACGGCATCGTCATCGCCGCCGTGCTGGAACGGGAAGACCCCCGCGACGCCTTCATTTCGGAAAAGCACCGAACCTTGGCCGATCTGCCGCCGGGGGCGGTGATCGGCACCGCCTCCGTGCGCCGGCAGGCGCAATTGCTCCACCGGCGGCCCGATCTTAAATGCGTGACCTTCCGGGGCAATGTGCAGACCCGCCTTGCCAAGCTGGCCGAGGGCCAGGCCGACGCGACCCTGCTGGCCTGCGCCGGGCTCAACCGCCTGGGCCGGGCCGGGGTCGTGACCCAGGCCCTCGATCCCGATGACATGCTGCCTGCCGTCGCCCAGGGGGCCGTCGCCATCACCTGCCGGGCGGGGGACGACCGGGTGCTCGACCTGCTGGCCGCCGTCAACCACGCCCCGACCCTGGCCCGCGTCACGGCGGAACGCGCCATGCTCGAAGCCCTCGACGGGTCCTGCCGCACCCCCATCGGCGGCCTTGCCGTGCTGTCCGACGACGGCAGCGAAATGACTCTCACGGGTCTGGTCGCCCGCGGCGACGGCAGTGCGTTGCACCGGGCCCGGCGCAGCGGGCGGACCGGAGACGCCTATCGCCTTGGCCGCGACCTGGGAGAACATCTCAAAGCCTTGGCCGGGCCCGGATTTCTTGACGATCCCGGCCCCGGCGCGGGGGTCTGAGCCATGGCCCGGGTTCTTGTTACGCGCCCGGAACAGGATGCCGCCGCGACGGCGGCGCGGCTTTCGGACCTGGGCCATACGGCGCTCATCACCCCGCTCATGGAGATCCGCTTCGTGGCGGGCCCGCCGCTCGATCTGGAGGGCGTTCAGGCCCTGCTGGTGACCAGCGCCAACGGCGCGCGCGCGCTGGCCGCGCGTCAGGCGGGGGTGGATATCGCTCTGCCCGTCCTGGCCGTCGGCGACGCCACGGCGCGGGCGGCCCGGGATTTGGGGTTCGCGGACGTGGCAAGTGCGGGCGGCGATGTCGACGATCTGGCGCGTCTGGCGGCCGAGCGTCTGCGCCCCGGCGACGGCGCCCTGCTGCATGTCGCGGGCAGCAAGGTCGCGGGCGATCTCGCGGGCATGTTAGCCAAGGCCGGATACATCTATCGGCGCAGTGTGCTTTATGACGCGCGGCCGGTGACGACGCTGCCCCAGGCGGCCCAGGGGGCCATCGCCGGCGGCGCGGCGGCGGGGGTCCTGCTCTATTCGCCGCGCACGGCGGCCCTGTTCCGCGATCTGATGCGGGCCGCCGGGCTTGATGGATTCGTCGGGAACCTGACCGCGTTCTGCCTCAGCGCCAACGTGGCGGCGCGCGCCGGGGCCGGCTGGCGCCGCATCGCCGTCGCCGTGCGGCCGACGGAACAGGCGCTGATGGATGCGGTTGCGGGTTGGGCCCCAAAACAGGGACCAGAATAGGGCGTCCCGCCTTGCGCCGGGTGGCCCCTCAACGTACCTTGGGCGGCAACGACCGCCGGCCCGACAGGACCGGTTCCGAGAGGATCGGCGGCGGGCCCGAATCTCAAAGCGACGCAGACCAGATGGGAGCCATCGGACCATGACCACCCCGCCGCGAAAACGCGCCAGCGCCAAGCGCAGCCCCGCCAAGGGCCGTTCCCAGGCATCGGCCTCGGCCGCGTCGCCAACGGACTCCCAGGACTCTCCGGCGGCGGATGCTTCGGCGAACGGGACCAAGGCGCCTGAAACAACGGCCGCCCCGGCGGCGGAAAAGCCGAAGCCTTCCACCAAGGCGGACGCTCCGGCGGCCTTCATCCCGCCGCCCGCGCGCACGGCGGGCGCGGCGCGCGTCCTGGCCTGGCTGACCCTGGCCATCGGCGTCTGCGTCGGCACGGCGGCGTTTACCTGGCCGCAGTGGTCGCCTTATCTGGTCAAGGTGTTTCCCCATCTGGCGGCGGCGGATGCCGAAGCCCCCGTGATCGACGAACTGGCCGGCCGCGTTCAGGCCCTGGAACAGGAAAAGACCGGCACCCTGCATCAGCTGGAACAGGAACGCGCCCGTTTCCAGGACGAGTTGAAGACCCTGATGGCGCGTCTGGCCGAGGTCGAACAGGCCGTGGCCGAGGCCCGCAATCTGGTCAAGGCGGCCGAAGCCCCCGCCAGCACGGCGGCGGCGGAATCCCTCAAGGTGCTGTCCGACCGTCTGGCCGAGCTTGAGCAGGGCGGCGGTCAGGTCGGGGTCCTGGCCGCCCGGATCGAGGAAATCGAAAAGGCCAAGACCGCCGCCGGTCAAGGAACGGCCCCCGACGTCGGCCCGGACCCGAAAGTCACGGCGGCGCTCGACGCCATGGCCGCGCGCCTGAAGCGCCTGGAACAGGAAACCGATGGCAAGGCCGCCGACTTTGACGGCGCGGCGGCCCGCGCCATCGTCCTGGCCACGGCGCAGCTGCGCGACGCCGTGCGCGAAGGCACTCCCTTCACCGCCGACCTGGATGCCCTCAAGGCCCTTGCCGACGGGCGCCCGGCCATTACCCAGATTTTGCAGACCCTGACCCCCCACGCCGACCTCGGCGTCTCGACCCTGGCCGTGTTGCGCACGCGCTTCGCGACCCTGGCCGGCCCCATCGTCAACGCGGCGGGTACGGCCGAAGGCGACGGCTGGTTCGCCGAGGCGGCGGCGCGGCTGGCTTCCCTGGTGACCATCCGGCGCGTCGGCAACACGGCACCCGACGATTCCATCGACGCCCTGGTCTCGCGGGTCGATGCCCTGCTGGCGGCGGGCGATCTGCGCTCGGCGGTCGAGGCCCTCATGCTGCTGAAGGGCAAGCCGGCCGAGGTCGTCGCCCCCTGGCTGCGGTCCGCCGAAGCGCGCCTGGCGGCGGAAAAGGCCGTCGCCAACCTGCATGTCCATGCCCTGTCCCTGATCGCCCCGGCCAAGGCCGGGGGCTGAACGGGAACGAAACCATGCTCCGCGCCCTCCGCTTCCTCGCCGTTCTCGCGGTCCTGATCGCCGCCGTCCTGTGGCTGACCGACAACCCCGGCACGATCCGGGCCGAATGGCGCGGCTATCAGGTCGAAACCTCGGCTGCCCTGATGATCGCCGTCGTGGCGTTGCTGATGGGGGCGTCTGCGATCTTCTATCGGGGCTGGATCTTTCTGCGCCGTGCGCCGGGCTCCATCGCCGCCGCCTGGCGCGAACGCCGCCGCCGGCGCGGCTACGAAGCCCTGACCCGGGGCATGGTCGCCGTCGCCGCCGGCGACCCGGCGGAGGCCCGCAAACATTCCAAGCGGGCGGAGGTGCTGCTCAACGAGCCGCCGCTGACCATGCTGCTGTCGGCCCAGGCGGCGCAGCTCGACGGCGACGACAAGGCCGCCGAAGGCTTCTTCAAGGCCATGTCGGAACGTCCGGAAACGGAATTCCTCGGCCTGCGCGGCCTGTTGTCGCAGGCGCTCAACAAGGGCGACCGCGACCGCGCGCTGGATCTGGCGCGCCGCGCCTACCGCCTGCGCCCGGCCAGCGAATGGGTGGCAGGGACTCTGTTCGACCTGCAGGCCCAGTCGGGCCTATGGCTCGACGCCAGCGTGACCAACGACGAGCTTGGCCGGCGCAAGCTGGTCGACCGCGCCACGGCCGAGCGGCGCAAGGGCGTGCTGGCCTTCGAACAGGCGCGGCGGGCCCAGGCCAACGGCGATCCGGCCGCCGCGTTCAAGCATCTGCGTCAGGCCCATGACCTGGCCCCCGACCTGGTGCCGGCGGCGGCGCGTCTGGCCCATCTGCTCGCCGCCGACGGCAAAGAGCGGCGGGCCGCCGGCCTGATCGAAAAGGCCTGGATCACCGCTCCCCATCCGGACCTTGCCCGCGAATACCTGAACGCGCGGCGGGCCGACGACGGGCTGGCCGCCGTCAAGGCCATGGAAAAGCTGGCCCGGGCCAACCCGGACCATCCGGAAAGCCATCTCGCCCTGGCCCAGGCCGCCGCCGACGCGGCGCTGTGGGGCGAGGCGCGCAAGCATCTGGACCTGGTGATCGCGGGGACGGGTCACGACGGCTATGCGGGCCGCGCGCTGCGCTTGCTCGCGGCGGTCGAGGAAAGCGAGGGCGAAAACCCTGCGCGGGCCCGCGACTGGCTGCTGCGCGCCGCGACGGCGGGGCCGGACAACGCCTGGGTCTGCGCCAACTGCGGCAACGCGGCCCCGGAATGGACCGTGACCTGTTCCAACTGCGGGCAGTTCGACGGCTATTCCTGGCGCACGCCGCCGCATGCGGGGCGGCATGCCGGTGCCATTGACGGGCGCGCAGATGTGCTGGCCGATGGCGGGACGGCCCGTTTGCCGGCGCCGGACGACGCGGGGGGCGGCTGAACGTTGTGCCGCCGGCCTCGGGCCGCGTGTTTGAACTTGACTTGCAGGCCCGCCTGATAGAGTTTCCGCCTGGAAAACGCGCCCCCGGGCCGCGTCGCCGCCTTAGCTCAGTTGGTAGAGCATCGCATTCGTAATGCGAGGGTCGGGTGTTCGAGTCACCCAGGCGGCACCATTTCC